>Ga0209248_10000577_pt1 | contig 11521 bp, 12 predicted proteins | sample BogFormECP04_OM1_FD_188241 | JGI IMG/M metagenome (GOLD analysis project Ga0209248, IMG submission 188241) | Bog forest soil microbial communities from Calvert Island, British Columbia, Canada - ECP04_OM1 (SPAdes) (version 2) | ecosystem: Environmental > Aquatic > Freshwater > Wetlands > Bog ... | reverse complement strand
GAAGGGCCGGCCGCGCGTGCGAGAGTCTTGACCCCCGACGTGGTTGCCACCGTCCGCCATTTTCTGGAGCCGATCCTTTCCTATCTCCCCGATAGGGAGTCCGAGCTCGATGAGATGACCGAGACGTACATGCGATTTCTTTTGTCGCTATTGACCTTTGAGAGCACTGCCACGCGGTCGCAGGACTCTCTTCGGAGCTACCTGCACCGGGTACTCGTCCCTGCCCTCGGGCTCCCCTCCGAGTCCATCTAGATTGACAGTGGCGACATCGATTGTCAATGCTGTCATCACAGGTCTTGTGGATCGGCGTTCTGAACAGGAGGGGCACGCCATCGTGCTGCTGTGACGCGGGCCCGTTCAGACCACTGACTGCGACGTGTCGAAGGGCCGGTGTTGATAAATGACGAGTGACCCGCGTACCCCTGTGATTGTTGGTGTGGGTCAGGCAGCCGAACGCGTCGGTGATGCCGGTTACCGCGGGATGTCGGCGGTCGATCTTGCGACCGCTGCGGTACAGGCCGCGCTGTTGGACTGCGCTGCGCCTCACTGGGGTGCGGTCACCGAGGCGATCGACGTTGTTGCAGGCACTCGTCAGTTCGAGATCACCGGACGTGACGGACCGGGCGTGCTGGGGCGGTCGACGAACTATCCACGCTCGGTGGCCAACCGGGTCGGTGCAGGCTCGGCCCGCGCAGTCCTCGATGTCGTTGGTGGCCAGGGCCCGCAGCGGCTGCTCAACGAGTTCGCCGCAGCCATCGCAGCGGGTGACATCGATGCGGCGCTGTTATTCGGGTCTGACAACTCCTCAACGCTGAGGCATTTGGCCGGCGCCGAACCCAAACCAGACTTCACCGAGGTCGTCGACGGACAACTCGAGGATCGCGGATACGGGTTGGACGACGTCATCGACGGATACCTCATCTTTCATGGAATGACATCCCCGGCGGCGCAGTTTGGCGTCATGGAGAACGCACGGCGCAGCCGGCTCGGAGTTAGCCCACGTGAATACCTTTGCCAGATGGGCGAACTGATGGCGCCCTTTACCAAGGTGGCCGCAAAGAACCCTTTAGCCGCATCACCAGTCGAACGTTCGGTGGATCAGCTCACAACCGTCAACGAGAACAACCGCCTCATCTGTGCTCCCTACCCGAGGTTGATGGTTGCCCGCGATTTGGTCAACCAGGGTGCTGCGGCGTTGGTGATGTCAGTCGCCGCGGCGCAACGTCTGGGTGTGCCGAAGGAGAAGTGGGTCTACTTGTGCGGTCACGCCGACATGACAGAGCAGCCTCTGCTTGCCCGCCCGGATCTCGGCCGAAGCCGTACTGCGGAAATGGCTGTGCACGAAGCGTTGTCGGTTGCAGGGGTCTCGGCGGCCGAGATCGCCACCTTCGATCTCTACAGCTGTTTCCCCATATCCGTTTTTGACATGTGCGACCACCTCGGAATCGGACCTCAAGACTCACGCGGCTTGACCTTGACTGGCGGCCTGCCCTACTTCGGTGGGGCGGGCAACAACTACGCGATGCACGCGATCGCGGAGACGGTAGGTCAGATGCGCTGCCGTCCAGGTGATTTCGGGCTCGTCAGTGCTATAGGTGGGGTGATGTCCAAGTGCTCGATCGGCGTGTACACCTGCCAGCCGCAGCCGTGGCGGCGCGACCGCAGCCGCGAGATGCAGGAGGAGATCACATCGTGGCCCACCGAGACCATCACTTACGTTGCCGAGGGCGACGCCACTATCGAGACCTACTCCGTGCACTACGATTGGCCCGCTACGACTGGTGTGATAGTCGGCCGTCTTGACTCCGACAACAGCCGATTCATCGCGACTTCTGAGGATGGAGATCTCGTGGCACTCCTTGCCGAAGGCGAATCGATAGGGGAGAAAGTCGTTGTGCGGGCGCTCGAGTACGGCAACCGCGTATCCCTGAAGTAGGGCGGCAAACGTGACCGCAGGACGTCCGCCGAATAAGCATTCGCGAGAGGCGAGTGCGTCGGCTGCCCGCGAACTATTGGGCAAGCCGGATGGCACGGCCGCTCGCTGATGGCGGCCTTTCGAGACGACGACATTGCGACACGTCAACGCGCGGAATCCAGCATTGCACAGCATGAGCCCGTGAAGGCTCGCCCGGCCGTCGAACACGTCGACGAGCCGACTGCACGAGCGACGCCGACGCCATGATCTATGAGATTCGTGTGCGAAGGACGCGCGTATTCTCGCCGCCGGGCGGAATGCCCACCTACACCAGTACCAAAGCGATCGCCGCGATGGTCACGAAGCCGAACGTCGCCGGACACGCCGCGGCGCAGCGACTTTCGTGAGTGACTGCATTGCACCGGCGAATCTCGGGTAAATGATTGCCGGCCCAACCCAACGGGCCAGGAAACGTCGCAGGCCTTCTGCATCGCGTGGTGCCCGCGCGCGGTCGACGAGGAACGAGTACAGGACGCGGAGACAGAATTCGGAGAGTTCGTCCAGGGCCGCTTCGTCGAATCCGTTGGCGTCCCAGTCGATGTCGAAATGGTGAAGTATAGAGCGGCTGAAAGCCAGGGCCGTATCGGAAGTTATTGACGCGCTGATTGTGCCTTGTTCTCGCTTGGTAAGTAAAAATACGATCTGTTCGTTGTCGGCGACTTGCTCAATTGTGAAGGCCATGCCTTCGACCATCGCGCCTACGGGATCGGTCTGCCCCTCCAGGTGTTCAGCCAATTGCTCTAGGAATCCGTCACCGGAACGCATCGCAGTGGCCAGAAGCAGCGCTTCCGTAGCCGGAAAGTAGCGATATACCGTCTGGCGCGTGACTCCCAGCGAGCGCGCGACGTCGGCGATCCGCATCGCGGAGCCGCGTTCTGCGATGATCTCGTCGGCTGCATCGAGTATTCGAGTGATGGCGTCCTCATCAGAGGTTGGCGTATTGCCGGACCATCCATGACTGCGGACCACTATTCGCCCACCCGTGCCATGTGCATACAGGGATCATATCGGTGCTGACCCGCGGTTTAGTTGTGCTACCCGCCGGCGGCGCCGATGGAGTACCAACGCGCGGCGCTCTCGGGTGCCTCGTCGTACCTGTTGAACCACCTTCCGGCGAACACGGGCAGCTTCTCGGATGCCGGATCGTGACTCGGGCCTTGCGAACGAACGAGACCGGCCAGCATGGCGAGCAATTCGCGCTTAGGCACACCGGAGTAAGTGGACTGACCCTTTTCCGACAGCGTGCGTGCGGCCCGCTGCGACGATCGAAATGCGCGCAGTGACAGACCCGCGGGGATGAGCGCCGCATATCGGCCGCCATCGACATCAGGTACGTGCTCAGCGAAACCGCGCGAGATGATTCCCAACAGCTCGTTGAGATGCTTCACCACACCCCCGATCGTCTTCAGCCGGTACAGATAGCTGCCGTGTACGGCGTCGTAGACCATGAGGGCTGAGCTGCGGTGTTCTATCTCCTCGACGAAGTGCCAGAGAAAGAGCGAGGCGACGCGTTCATCCCCGGGCTCGAACAGCTTGCCCTCATGGTCGAGGAAGACTTTGAAGTAGGGGGTGAAGGTTGCTTCAATCACCGCGATGTATCCAAGCCGCCAGGCCAAAGGCTTTGTCGCCGTCAAATGATCAAACGACGCCACGACCTCATTCATTGTCGCCTGCAGACCTGGCCACGACCCGACGAGGGCCCGGAAATGGCTCATGTGTGCGGCCGAGTGCTGAGCCTCTTGACGCAGAAAGGCGTTAGCCTCCTTGGCTTGCTCCGGATTGCGGATAAGCGGGATGGCCTGCCGAGTCGCATCGACAATGAACTTCTCGAAAGCCGGGGCGAAGATTGTCATCACATTGCACAGCATCGCAAGCGCCGGTCGTTGAGGCTGCCAGATGAAGGGCACGTATTCGCTCGCGAAGTCGAAACGCACCCGGCGCACTTGGATACCTGTCATTGCCTGCCTCGTTATCTGGTCGCCGACCGTGGTGCGCTCGGTCGACTCAGACAATACACAAAATACTATCCGTATGGCCACCGGATGAGGGCCCTCGGGGCGGATTATCCTCGCTGACCCGTCGCGGCCGAGGTCGCTTGACCATACGCAACAATTTTTGTGTATGGTGCCGGAATGGGTAGCCGTTCTGCGGCCGATATCGGCATCGCCTCGCCACCAGCGGGCAACGGGTTGATCGGTCTGGCCTTCGAGGACTCCGACGACGTGATCCGCTCCGCGATCGACGAGGCCAGTGTGCCTGCGTTGCTGATGTCGATGATCCACATGACGGGCGATCTGACTCTGTTCGAAGAACTACCGCATCCCTTCATGCTGATCGCTATGGACCTGCAGGGCGCGATGAGTGAAGCGGACAAGAAGACGGTGCGCGAACGAGCATTTGACGTGGTGCGCAGTTACCGAGACCGCGGTTGCCCGCCTCCATTTGTCCCTAACCCTGAGCAGATGCGAGTAATGCTTGACGTCATGTCAGCGGGTCAGGTCACCGAGGAGTACCTCGACTACATCGCTGCCGATCTACGCTTCAGCGACGCGGATCAATGCGGACCGGTGTTGAGGTCGAGTCCAGAACAACGCAGCGAGTTTCCGGTAGTGGTAGTTGGCTGTGGTGAAGCTGGCATCCTCGCCGGGATCAAGCTGAAACACGCCGGCGTACCCTTCACGATCGTTGAAAGGCAGTCGGGCGCGGGGGGAACGTGGCGGGCCAACCGCTACCCCGGCTGCCGAGTCGACATCGCCAACCAGTATTACTCGTATTCGTTTGAGCCCACAGACCATTGGTCGCATTACTACTCTGAGCAGCCGGAGATTCTGAAGTACCTCAACGACGTGATGACCAAGCATGACATCGCACCACATGTGCTGTTCAACACCGCGGTGGTCGGCGCGAAATGGGACGATGAGTCGGCCACCTGGCGGGTGGGGACCCGCAGCGCAGGCGGCGCTGAAGAAACGTTGACCGCTCGCGCCCTGATTTGTGCGGTCGGCCAATTTAGCAACGCGGTCATCCCCGATATCCAGGGCGTCAACAGGTTTGGTGGACCATCGTTTCATACCGCAAACTGGCGCGATGACGTCGACCTGACAGACAAGCGGATTGCCGTCATCGGTGCCGGTGCCAGCGGATTTCAATTGGTGCCCGCCATCGCGGACATCACTGCCCGCGTCGAGGTCTACCAACGCACGCCGCAATGGATGGCGCCAAATGTCAGCTACCACGAGGCCATCGGGGCCGGAGCCAAATGGGCGATACGCCACTTACCGTATTACGGACGGTGGCTTAGGTTCGTCTCGTGGTGGCCACTGACCGACGCTGCAGTGGAAAGGGTGACGATCGACCCTGATTGGGACACCGGCGGTAAGTCGTGCAGCGCGTCCAATCACGAGCTTCGGGAGGCTCTAATCGCCTGGATGCAAGCCTTTACAGACGACGAAGAACTCCTAGCGAAGGTGACTCCCGATTACCCGCCGATGGGCAAGCGGACGTTGCAGGACAACGGAACCTGGCTGAAGACGCTGCAACGAGACGATGTCGAGTTGATCAATGACCGCATCGCAGAAATCACTTGTGACGGAGTGACGACGGCGGACGGCGTCCACCGTCCGATCGATGTATTGGTGTGGGCGACCGGGTTTGACGTCAACCACCAACTAGGACCCCTCAATATCCAAGGCCTGGGCGGTCTCGAACTCAATACGGCGTGGGGAGACTCGCCATATGCCTACCTCGGCATCACGGTTCCAGGTTTCCCGAACTTCTTCTGCATGTACGGTCCAGGCACCAACGCCGTCAACGGAACCAGCATCATCTACAACTCCGAATGCCAGATGCGTTACATCACAGGTTGTATCGACATGGTGCTCGCTGCGGGCGCCGCTTCGGCTATGCCGCGAGCTGAGGTCTGCAGCGATTATGACCGCCGTAACCAGGAGTGGTTAAAGACCATGGTGTACACCCACCCAGCGGTAGTCAGTTATTACCAGAATTCGGCCGGCACGGTGCCCACCCTGTACGGGGGACGCATTGTCGACTATTGGAAGTGGACCAACCGTCCGAACCCGGATGATTACAAACTTCGATACGCCGATGTGTCGCTCGAATTGGAGCACTGATGACGGGACGGCTGACCGGAAAGGTCGCGCTGGTAAGCGGCGGCGCCCGAGGTATGGGGGCTTCCCACGTCCGCGCACTCGCGGCCGAAGGGGCCGAAGTCGTCTTCGGCGACATCCTCGATCACGAGGGCGAGTCGGTGGCCCATGAGGTTGGGGCTGCAGTGCGTTACGTGCACCTCGACGTCACCCAAGCCGAGCACTGGGATAGTGCGGTCACGACTGCGAACACCGAGTTCGGTGGCCTCGACATCCTTGTCAACAACGCCGGGATCCTAAACTTCGGTCTCATCGAGGGCTATGAGATCTCGCAGTGGCAGAACATTCTTGACGTCAACCTGACCGGAGTGTTTCTCGGCATCCGTGCCGTGGTGAAGCCGATGAAACTGGCGGGTCGCGGCTCCATCATCAACATCTCGTCGATCGAGGGGATGGCGGGAACTATCGGGTGCCACGGGTACACCGCGACCAAATTTGCTGTGCGCGGACTCACCAAGTCGACCGCTCTTGAATTGGGGCCCAGCGGTATTCGGGTCAACTCGATTCATCCGGGACTGATCAAGACCCCGATGACCGAGTGGGTACCCGACGACATCTTCCAGACTGCACTTGGCCGAGCCGCTGAGCCAGGGGAGGTGTCCAACCTCGTCGTCTACCTGGCAAGCGATGAGTCCAGCTACTCGACCGGTTCAGAGTTCGTTGTAGACGGTGGTTGCATCGCGGGTTTAGGCCACAAAGACTTCTCCGCGGTCGAACCGTCGAGTAGCCCGAGGAGGTGACGTGAGAAGCGTTGTCATCGACACGCCGGGCCAGGTTCGCGTCGAGACGCTCCCAGACCCGACATTGCCGGGACCCAACGGGGTGGTGCTTCAAGTACGGACCGCTGCGATCTGCGGGTCGGATCTGCACTTCTACGAAGGGGATTACCCACTCGCCGTTCCGATACCTCTCGGGCATGAAGCAATCGGCACGATCGTTGAGATCGGTTCCGATGTGCGCAAGTTCAGGATTGGTGACGAGGTGCTCGTCTCCTCGGTGGCCGGATGTGGGTCATGCGACGGTTGTGAGACCCGTGATCCCGTCAGATGTATCAAAGGCCCGCTGATCTTTGGGGCCGGCGGGCTCGGCGGGGCGCAGTCGGAGTTACTAGCCGTGCCTGCAGCGGACTTCCAGCTATTGCGGCTACCCGCGGGTATCGATGCGGAGCAGGCGTTGCTACTCACTGACAACCTCCCCACCGGCTGGGCGGCCGCGCAGCGCGCCGACTTTCAGCCGGGCGAAACGGTTGTCGTGTTGGGCCTTGGTGCGGTCGGACTATGTGCGGTGCTGAGCGCGCTCACCCTTGGCGCAGCCACCGTCTTCGCCATTGACCCCGTCGAAGGCCGTCGACTTCGCGCTGAGCGACTGGGTGCCACTGCGGTCGAACCGCCTGCGCTACAAGCCGTTCTAGAGGCGACCGGAGGGCGCGGCGCAGCGTCCGTGATCGACGCCGTTGGGAGCGACGGCTCGATATCCGATGGATTGAACCTCGTCCGGGCCGGCGGCACGGTCTCGGTGGTCGGTGTACATGACCTCAGTCCATTCCCTTTCCCCGCTACTCTCAGCCTGATTCGCAGCATTACGTTGAGAATGACCACCGCTCCGGTACAGCGCACCTGGCCCGAGCTTGTGCCGCTGCTGCTGTCTGGACGCCTAAACGTCAGCGATATCTTCACCAACACTATGGCGTTGGACGAAGCATCCGCCGCCTATACCGCCGTTGCGGCGCGCACGGCCGACTGCCTCAAAGTAGCGCTGACGGTCTGACAAGGTGGTGTGGGCGGGTGGGTGGTTTCAACTATGGCTTGTTCCCGAGTTGCGTGCTCGTAAAATCCCCGTTCAGCACGCAAATGTTGCGCATATACCCAGGGGTCGCGCCCGGCACCTGTGTCGTGTATTCGACCGGAGGATCTCTCACTCCGATCGCCGACGACGACGAGCTTGAAGCATGCAAGGCGGGTCTCGCCGGTGCGGCAGCGGTACTCCGCGGCGAGGACTTCCCGGCCGCCGAATCAAATCAGCGCGGCATCGAGAACGGGTTACAGCAAGTGATCTTCGGTCGCAGTGAGGCACTCGTGCAGCACCTTCACCGGGTATGGGACGAGTCCAGTAACACGATGCAAACCAAGGGAAATCAGAGCAACGAGGAGCGTATTAGATGACTTTCGACACCATCATCAAGAACGGGCGGTGGTTCGACGGGACCGGGGCGCCCTCGGCGATTCGAAATATCGGTATCGGGGACGGCCACGTCACGACGGTGTCTTCCAAGGGACTCGACGAGTCAGGATGCCCTTGCGTGATCGACGCGTCGGGCAAATGGGTGGTCCCCGGTTTTATCGATATACACACCCACTACGACATCGAAGTGCTCGAGGGTCCGGCACTCGAGGAGTCGGTGCGGCATGGCGTGACCACGGTGGCAACGGGTTCGTGCTCGATATCGACGATTCATGTGGGTGCCGAAGAAGCCGGCGACCTTTTCGGTCGGGTCGAGGCCATTCCCCGGGACAAAGTGATCGCCTCGATGAAGGCCCACAAGTCGTGGAACGGCGCAGAGGAGTACATCGCTGCGATTGAGGACAGGCCGCTCGGCCCGAACTTGTGCTCCTTCCTTGGACATTCGGACATCCGCACGGTGGCGATGGGCCTTGAGCGTGCAACCGACGATGACATTAAGCCAACCGGCGCCGAGCTGGCGCGCATGGAGCGGCTGCTCACCGAGGCGTTGGATGCTGGTTTCATCGGGTTGTCCTCGAATCAACTTCGGTTCGACAAGTTGGACGGCGAGGTCTGCCGGTCGCGGACCCTTCCGTCGACCTACGCGAAGTGGCGTGAGAACCGCCGGCTGAAGCGATTGGTGCGCGACCGCGGACGCGTGCTCCAATCCGCGCCCAACATCACCATGCCGGTGAACATCGCCTTCCAGGCGGCGCAGTCGATCGGTCTATTTAGGAAGCCGCTGAAGACGAGCCTCCTGGCCGCCGCGGACGCGAAGTCCAATCCGATAGCTCCATTGATCTTGAAGGCGGTAGCGTCCGTCAACCGACTCGGCGGCGACTTCCGTTTCCAGCATCTGCCAGTGCCGTTCACCGTATACGCCGATGGCATCGACTTCGTCATCTTCGAGGAGTTCGGGTCAGGACAGGAAGCGATGCACCTCAAAGATTGCCTCGAGCGCGACGATTTGATGCGAGATGAGGCCTATCGCAGGCGGTTCCGCAAAGACTACGACAAAAAGTTCGGCGTCCGAGTCTGGCACCGGGACTTCTTCGATGCGGAGATCACCAATTGTCCGGACGCGTCGGTGATTGGTAAGTCCTTCGGACAAGTCGGCGCCGAGCGTGGTGGCATCCATCCAGTGGACGTGTTTCTCGACCTCGTACTCGAACACGGCGCGCAACTCCGATGGTTCACTACGATTTCCAACCATCGGCCGCAGGTGCTCAAGCAGTTCGCAAAGGAGCCGTACATCCAGTTGGGGTTCTCAGACGCCGGCGCACATTTGCGCAACATGGCCTTTTACAACATGGGTCTGCGGCTACTCAGACACGTGCGGGACGCTGAACGGGCTGGCACCCCGTTCCTGACGATCGAGCAAGCGATCCATCGGCTGTCCGGGGAGCTCGCAGACTGGTACCAGCTCGACGCCGGCCATCTGCGCGTTGGCGATCGCGCCGACCTTTCGATCATCGATCCCGAGCGCCTCGACGGCACGCTGGACGAATACGCCGAATGTCCGGTCGAACAATACGGCGGACTTTCGCGCATGGTGAACCGCAACGACGACACTGTCGTCGCCGTGTTCATCAGTGGACAGCGGGTGGTCGCAAACGGGAATCCGACCGAGGTACTCGGAACTGCTCGTACGGGCAGCTTTTTGCGTGCGGGCCGCAAATCCCCCGCGGTGAGCGGTCGAACTGCAGCCTTCGACTGACGCGCTGCACGTGACTACCTCCTTACAGCGATTCTTCTGTCTGAACGTCCGAGTCGCAGAAGCGCAGGATGGCCATGGCGACCTGCTGTGGTTGCTCTAGTTGGAGGAAATGCCCGCCCTCCAAGATTTCGACCACGCTTCCCGCGGGCAGCAGATCCGGCAGGAAGTCCGCGTACTCCACTTGGATCGCGCCGTCTTGAGTGCCTTGAATGTGGAGAATCGGCCGACGGGGAAGATCGAAGCGGTAAGGGTGTAACTCCTGGTAGCGGCCCGACGGGCGCCTCGCTCTCGCCAGCGCGCGATAGTACGACAACGCCGCCCGCTTGCGGGCGAGGGTCGGCAGAGCCGCCTGAGCGTCCGCAATGCCCTCGCTGACATCGACGCCGGCAGGCGTCCAGTCGCGCCACAGCTTAGGGATCACGCGGCCTGCTACCCGCTCGGGCAACCAGGGCAATTGGAAGAACATGACGTACCAGCTGCGCCGGAGTTGGCGCGCAAACATCGAGATGGCCTTTGCCGATTTATGACTTTTGGCGCGCATCGCTCCGACCGACGGCACCGACATAGCGACGTATGCGCCGAACGGGCTCGCCGGGTAGGCCGCCAAGGCGTTGGCCGTGAAGGATCCCCAATCGTGGCCGACGATTACCGCGTCATTACCACCCTCGAGGCATGCGTGCAGTGCAATAGCGTCGTAGGCGAGCGCGCCTATGTGGTACTCGCCATCCGCAGGGACGTCAGTAGGGGCATAACCCCGCGTGAACGGTGCAACAACTCGAAAGCCATTGTTCGCCAATAGTTCCGCGGTACTGCGCCAACTCCATGCGCTGTCTGGGAAGCCGTGCAGGCAGACGGCGAGTCGTCCATCTGCCGGCCCCCATGCCAACGCACTCATCCGCAGATGGCCTAGGTCCACCTCCAACACCTCGGGCTGATTGGTCACATTGGCCGACCTTGGCGCGATGCTAGACGCATAACCATAAATGTATGGTCATGCGCACTTATGGCGCAAGCACGAAGCGAAGACCTCGCTATAAAAACGGAGACGAGACACTGCGAATCTATGTATGGTCCAAACCGGGGCGTGAGTTCGACGTCACTACGTGGACGACGGCGATCGGACGTTTCAGCATGAACCGGCGGGAGCGTGGACGCTGGAGATCATCGACAAGGGGCTCACCACGCGCGCGCACGAAACACCGCCGCTGTTCGTCCACGGGGGCATCACGCCGCGTGGTGGTGGAACGAGCACTTCCTCGATTACTTCGCAACCGGGGGTTCCGCGCCGCCGCACTGAGCCTGCGCACATGGCGGCAGCGTGTCACAACTACTCGCGAAACGGGCAGGTTCGTAGCGAGACACCGGGAGACTGTATGAGCACCTCACCGGTGTCTTCGGGGTCGGCGTGGGACATGGGAAAAACATGTTAATGCTGGCTGGGGG
>Ga0209248_10000576_pt1 | contig 11547 bp, 10 predicted proteins | sample BogFormECP04_OM1_FD_188241 | JGI IMG/M metagenome (GOLD analysis project Ga0209248, IMG submission 188241) | Bog forest soil microbial communities from Calvert Island, British Columbia, Canada - ECP04_OM1 (SPAdes) (version 2) | ecosystem: Environmental > Aquatic > Freshwater > Wetlands > Bog ... | reverse complement strand
TCAATTCCCGAAAGCCGCTTCAAACGCCTCAACTTCTAGCCGCGCAATTCCTCGACAAATTGCGCCTGAGGTCGAAGATAGAAATGAAAGTAAAGCTTGAAGTTGTCGCGCTGGCCACATTGGCGATCCTGTCGCTCACCACCGCGCCGCGCGCCGGCGTAAATCCCGGCGATACCATCACTAAAGACCAAGCCAACCAGGTCGCCGACCTCGTCAGTCCCGGCAATCTGATCCTCGTGCAGCAGGGCATGACGATGAAGATCGTGCCGACTGATCGCCTCGATTGGCCGCCGCCGTACCGGGCCGCGACCGAGAAATATTCTCCGCAAGTTCAGCTCACGCCCGATGGCGCGCTGAAAAACTACCAGGCCGGTCTTCCGTTCCCGCTCGTCGACGCCAACGACCCGCAAGCCGCGCTGAAGGTGATGTGGAATTTCAGCTACCGTCCGCTCTACACCGACGACGCGGTCTCGAAGAACGTCGAGATCTCGAGCTTCAAGCCGGGCTCGTCGCCCGCCGATCCGGTCGAGCATTTCACGATCGGCAACGTCGGCTTTTACAACAACACCGGCCGCACAGAAGTCGCGCCCATTCCGACCGATCCCGAGGCGACGAGGGCGGGAATCCGCTACCGCTTCGGCGCGTATCCGTTTACCGAGCCCTCCGAGATGCGCGGCTTCGGCTTCATCCGCTACCGCAATATCGATCCGAAAGAAGAAGACAACACCTGGATGATGAATCCGCGCACGCGGCACGTGAACCGCGCGTCGGCCAGTGAACTCTCGGACGTGATGGGCCTGTATGAGCCGGGCTCGACTCCGGGCGGCGCCTCGACGTACGCGAGCACTCTCGATCCGGATTCGTTCTTCGGCTTCGCCGCGAAAATCGAGGACTTCAACTACAAGCTGCTCGGCGAGAAGCCGATGCTCGCGGTCGTCAATGCCGCGAACTCTCCGGCCAAAGCCTGCCCAACTGACGGCGGCCGAACCATCTGCCCCGAGAACTGGGAGATGCGCCGCCTGTACGTCATCGAAGCGGATGCGAAACAAACCTCGGCGCTGGGCGCCAGCCTGTCCATTCCGAAGCGGGTTTTGTACATCGACTCTGAAGGATGGTTCATCACCGCGTCAGACCAGTACGATCACGACGGCAAGCTTTGGAAAACTCTCGCAACCTTCAACGCCTATCGCGACCGCCCAATCCCCGACGCCACCACCGCCATCTGGCCCTTCAAGCGCATGTTCCAAACCGCGCTGGTCGACGAAGATGTTACGACCGGCTTCTCAACGGTAGCGCTCTCGCCCGGCTTCGAAACCGAGGAGCACGAAGGCTGGTACATAAACATGGGAATCGCCACCGACAATTTCTTCAATCCAACAACGATGTCCAACGCCGCCCACTGAAACTGTTGGCGCCTTCCCGCGTGCCGCCGCCGCGTCCACTTTGCGCGCATCGGCGCCTCAACTATAAAGGAGCAATCCTCACCCGCTGCGGAGTCATCGCCAATGTCCAATCGCACCGAAGAAATCCAGAAACTGACCTTCACCGGCGCCGTCGATGCCGACGGCCACATCCTCGAAGACGCCGGTCTCTGGGACCGCTATATCGAAGCCAAGTTCAAGGACCGGGCCGTCAGAATCGGCCACGACGCCAAAGGCCTCGAATACCTCGAAGTCGGCGGCAAGCCCTCGAAGGTCTTCAGCGGCGGCCGCCTCGGCGGACTCTCCGCGATGGGCTCGACGCGCAACGACAAGTGGGACGCGCCGCCAAGCTACGGCGGCCTCGCACCGTTTGGCGCGATGGACGCGAAAGATCGCTTGAAGCGAATCAATGAAGAGGGTCTCGCCGCCGCATTCCTCTACCCCACGATGAGCCTGCTGTGGGAAACCGAAACCGAAGACCCCGACCTCGCGCAGGCGTGCACGCGCGCCTACAACCGGTACATCGTGGACTTCTGCTCTGACAGCGGCGGCAAACTGATTCCGATCGCGCACCTGTCACTCGGCGATCCCGCCGCCGCTGCCGCCGAACTGGAGCGCGCCGTCAAGGCCGGATGCAAAGGCGGATGGGTCGCGCAATTCGTCATGACGCGCAAGCCGCACGCACATCCAGATCACGACGTGCTGTTCGCCAAGGCCGAGGAACTCGACGTGCCGATTGGCATTCATCCGTCGCTAGAACCGGTGTGGGCGGCGCCGGGCCGCTACGACCGCAAGTACATGCGCGGCAACTATTATTTCCTGAACATCGTCGCGGCCGACGCGATTCGTCACGCCTTCACCAGCTTCTTCCAGTACGGCACCTTCGACAAATTTCCGAAGATGCGGCTGGTGCTGCTCGAAGCGGGCGCCGGATGGATCGACTACTGGCTTGGCCGCCTCGACGCCGTCTACGAAAGCGCGATGGGCCGTACCGTGTCGCTCAAGGAGAAGCCAAGCTTTTACTTCAATCGCAACTGCTGGATCTCGGCCGACCCCGACGAGCGCTCGCTGCCCGCCATGGTCGAGCTGTGCGGCGCCGACAAATTTTTCTGGGCGTCCGACTTCCCGCATCCGGATCACGTCGGCAACTACATCGAGGAAGTCGAGGAGCTGGCGCACAAGCTGCTGCCCGCCGCACGCGCGAAGGTGATGGGCGAGAACGTGATGAAGGTCTACAAGTGCGCGCTGCCAGGCTAAAACCCGCCGCGAAAAAATCTCCGACGCGCAAGCCTCCTCGCCACTTTAGCGACGTCGCAACGCTCCGCCGAATCGCGCTTAGCTTCCCAGGCGTCGAAGAAGGACCCTCGTACGGCACGCTGGCGTTCCGCGTGCGCAAGAAACTGATCTGCCGCATGAAGGAAGACGGCGAGACGCTCGCGATCAGAATGGAATTCGGCGAGCGCGAGATACTGGTCGAAGGCGAGCCCGAGACGTTCTACTTCACCGAGCACTATCGCAACTACCCGATGGTGCTGGTGCGGATGCCGAAGCTGCATCCCGACGAACTGGAGCGAATATTCGGCAACGCATGGCGCCGCTTCGCATCGAAGCGCCTGCTCGCATCGCCGCGACGTCCGCTCGCAGAATGAAGAAAAAGGCCCGCGAGTTTGCGCTCGCGGGCCTTTGTGCATTCGCTAGAAATGTTCGCGCGTCAGCTCACCGTCCACGTATCGCCCTTGCCCAGCAGCGTCTTCAGGTCGCCTGCGCCCTGCTTCGCCTTCGCGTCCTCGAGCTGCTTGTTGACGGCACCGTCGTAGGTCGGCCGCGCAACCGCGTAGAACACGCCCACCGGTGTCGGCAGCGGAGGCTCGAAGTTGCCGAGCATGAACGCCAGCGACAGGTTGGTCTCGTCGTGCACGACGAGATCCTGCTCCGTCACGCTGCCGCCGAGCTGCACCGCCTCGGGGCGCATCCCATTCATCTTGATTCCCATGTCGCGATTCTTGCCGAAGATGAGCGGCTTGCCGTGCTCGAGCACCAGCTGATGGTCCGCCTTCAGCGCCTTGTCGCTCACGTCGTTGAACGCACCGTCGTTGAAGATGTTGCAGTTCTGCAGAATCTCGAGGAACGACGCGCCGCGATGCGCATGCGCGCGCTTGAGCATTTCGCCCAGGTGCTTCTGCTCGACGTCGATCGTGCGCGCGACGAAAGTCGCGTGCGTGCCAAGCGCCACCGTGATCGGATTGAAGGGAAAATCCACCGAACCAGCCGGCGTGGACTTGGTGACCTTGCCCACTTCCGAGGTCGGCGAGTACTGGCCTTTAGTCAGTCCGTAGATGCGGTTGTTGAAGAGCAGAATTTTCAGATCGACGTTGCGCCGGAGCACGTGGATCAGATGATTGCCGCCAATCGACAACCCGTCGCCGTCGCCGGTGACCACCCACACGTCGAGGTCGGGCCGCGAAATCTTCAGCCCTGTCGCGAACGCGGGCGCGCGTCCGTGAATCGTGTGGAAGCCGTAAGTATTCATGTAATAAGGGAACCGGCTCGAGCATCCGATGCCCGAAATGAAGACGGTGTTCTCAGGCGCGATGCCGAACTCGGGCATCGTCTTCTGCACCGCGGCCAGGATTGCGTAGTCGCCGCATCCGGGGCACCAGCGCACTTCCTGGTCGGAAACAAAATCCTTGCGGTTAAGAGCGGTAGCCATTTTCGATCAGCCCTCCAGGGCCCGGTTGATGCGGTTCTCTATCTCGCTGACTTTGAACGGGCGGCCCTGGATCTTGTTGAACCCGAAGGCATCGATCAGATAGTCGGCGCGCACCATCTTGAGTAGTTGTCCCATGTTCATTTCGGGGATCATCACTTGTTTGAAACGCTTGAGCGTTTCTTCGAGGTCGCGGGGAAGCGGATTCAGATAACGCAGGTGCAGGTGCGAGACCTTCTTGCCCTTGGCGCGCACATGCTTCACTGCTTCGCGAATCGGGCCGTAGGTCGAGCCCCATCCGAGCACGACGAGGTCGCCTTCGGCGTCGCCGAAGACTTGCGTCGGCGGAATCTCGCGCGTGATGCCCGCGATTTTGCGCGCCCGCGTCCGCACCATGAGCTCGTTGTTGGCCGGCGAGTAACTCACGTTGCCCGTCAGGTTCTCGCTCGATAGTCCGCCCACCCGATGCTCGAGACCCTTGGTGCCCGGCACCGCCCACGGCCGCGACAACGTCTCATTGTCGCGCGTGTAGGGCATGAAGCCTTCGGGATTGGTCGCGAACTCAACTTTGATCGGCGGCAGCTTGTCCGCGTCGGGCAGCAGCCACGGCTCCGCGCCGTTGGCCAACTGGCCGTCGGTGAGCAGGATCACCGGCGTCATGTACTTGACCGCGATCCGCACGGCCTCGTACGCGCATTCGAAGCAGTCGGCCGGCGTCGACGCCGCGATAATCGGAATCGGCGACTCGCCATGCCGTCCGTACATCGACTGCAGCAAATCGGCCTGCTCCGGCTTGGTCGGCATCCCGGTCGAAGGCCCCGCGCGCTGAATGTCAGTGATAACCAGTGGCAACTCGACTTTGACCGCGAGCCCGACCGCCTCGGCCTTGAGGTTCATGCCGGGGCCAGAGGTCGTCGTGATTGCGATCGATCCGCCGAACGCTGCGCCAATTGCTGCGCACACGCCGGCAATCTCGTCCTCGGCCTGGAAGGTATAGACCGGGAAATTCTTGTAGCCCGACAGCTCGTGCAGCACGTCGCTCGCAGGCGTGATCGGATACGATCCGAGGAACAGCGGACGTCCCGATTTCACGGCAGCCGCCACGAATCCGAGCGCGGTCGCGCTATTGCCGGTGATATTGCGATACAGTCCCGGCGCGATTCGCGCGGCCGGCACTTCGTACGAGCTCGCGAACATCTCGGTCGTCTCGCCGTAGTTGAACCCGGCCTTGAGCACTTTGACGTTCGCCTCGAGAATCTCGGGCGTCTTCTTGAAGCGGCTCTCGAGGTAGCTGAGCGTGCTCTCGATCGGCCGCTGATACAGCCACGACAGCATCCCGAGCACGAACATGTTGCGGCATCGGAACACGGCGCGATTGTTCAGCCCCATGCCGTGCACGGCCAACGACGTGAGCTTGGTCACATCGACTTCGATCACCTGGAATTTGTCGAGCGAATGATCGGTGAGCGGATTGCTCTTGTAGCCGGCCCGCTTGACGTTGGATTCGGTGAACGCCTCGCGGTCGACAATGATGACGGCGTTGGGCGGGACATCCTCGATGTTCGCCTGCAGCGCCGCGGGATTCATCGCGACCAGCACGTTGGGCTCGTCGCCGGCGGTGAAAATCTCGCTGCTTGAAAAATTCAGCTGAAAGCCGCTGACCCCGGCCAGCGTGCCCTGGGGTGCGCGGATCTCGGCGGGAAAGTCGGGCAGTGTTGCGATATCGTTGCCGGCCAGCGCCGACTCGGCCGTGAACTGCATTCCCGTCAACTGCATCCCGTCGCCCGAGTCGCCGGCGAATCGGATGACGACGTGATCGCGCTTCAGATGCGGCTTGATCGCGGCGCCAGCGGAAGCGGGATCATGCAACTCGGCAGCTTGTCCAGCCGCCTCAGGTGGTACAGCCATCTCAGTCCAATCTCCTTGTGGTTAGAGCCTGATAGAAATATAACTCCGAAATTCCGAAGCTCTGCAAATACTCCAACACGCGGATTTGAAGCATAGCTAATCCAGGCCAGCCATTAAAGGGCCACCTTTTTCACCCGTGTTCATCGAACCCGGAACTCGGTAAATTCCCCAGTAAAGTCAAGCCAGTCTTCGCGTACCTGCGTTACGTGCCCTGACGGCGGGCCGTGATGTGCCCAAGCCGCCAGCATTTGCAAGTTTTCCTGCTTGCCTTCTGCAACGATTTCGACCTCGCCGCTGCCCAGATTGCGTACCCATCCGGCAAGTGCAAATTCTTTGGCCTTATCGTACGTCGAGAATCGAAAGCCGACGCCCTGCACTCGTCCATCGACGATCAGATGCAACCGGGCGCGCCCCGATTTGTTTCGAGTCGTCACGATGTTCCCGCGAGTACCGACTCCAACCCCTTCTCATCGAGCACCCGCACTCCCAAATCCTGCGCCTTCTTGAGTTTCGATCCCGGCTCCGCACCCGCGACGACGAAATCCGTTTTGCGGCTCACCGACGACGTGACGCGTCCTCCAGCCGCCATAATTCTGCGCTCAGCTTCCTCGCGCGTCATCGATTCGAGACTGCCGGTAAGCACGAAGGTCTTGTCGCGAAGCGCGCCCCGCCCTTCGACTTCGGCCGGCGCCGCTACCTCGAGAATTTTGATCAGCCGCTTGACGGCCTTCAGATTGCGCGGCTCATCGAAGTACTCGCGGATACTGTGCGCGACCTCGTTGCCGATATCGCGAACGCCGAGCAGATCGTCCTCGGACGCGTCGGCCAGCGCATCCATGGACTTGAACTTCAACGCGAGTTGCCGCGCCGTATGCTCGCCGACGTGCCGTATCCCGAGCCCGTTGATGAACCGTTCGAGCGAGGTCTTGCGCGCTTTCTGAATCGCGTCGAGCACGTTCTGCGCGCTCTTGTCTGCCATTCGTTCGAGCCCGGCGAGTTGCTCTTTCGTCAGCCCGAACAGATCGTCCAGCTCCTTCACCGATCCCGTCTCGACCAGCTGCCCGACCAGCTTGTCGCCGAGCCCTTCAATATCGAGGCATCCCTTCGACGCGAAATGCCGAATCGACTCGCGCATCCGCGCCGGACAATTCGCGTTGACGCAGAAGTAACCGACCTCGCCCTCCTCGTGCACGATCGCGGCGTGACACACCGGGCACTCCGTCGGCATCTCGAACTGCCTGGCGCGCGGCTGCCCTTCTTTGGTGACGCGAATGACGTACGGAATCACGTCGCCCGCGCGCTCGATCAGCACGGTGTCGCGCTCGCGGATGTCCTTGCGCCGAATCTCATCGAGGTTGTGCAGCGAAGTGTTCGAGATGGTCACGCCCGCGAGCTGCACGGGCCGCAATTTGCCGACCGGCGTCAGCGATCCGATCCTGCCGACCTGCACATCGATCTTCTCGACCACCGTCTCGGCCTGCTGCGCCTTGAACTTGTACGCAATCGCCCAGCGCGGCGAGCGCGACACTTCGCCGAGCTGCTCCTGCAGCGCGTACGAGTTCACCTTGGCGACGACGCCGTCGGTCTCGTAATCGAGCTCGTGCCGCTTTTCGGTTATCTCATTCCAGTATTCGAGGATCGCGTCGATCCCGTTGCAGATGCGCGAAAGCGGATTGACGCGGAGCCCCAGCGCTTTGATGCCCTGGAGAAAATCCCACTGCGACTTGAACGCAGTGCCTTCGATCACGCCCGGCGCGTAGAGAAAAGCGTCCAGCGGCCGTGCCGCCGTGATCTTCGGATCCAGCTGCCGCAGAGCGCCTGCCGCCGCGTTGCGCGGATTGGCGAAGACCGGCTCGCCGGCCTCGTCGCGCTGCTGGTTCAGCTTCGCGAATGCGGCGCGCGGAAAAATCACCTCGCCGCGCACCTCGAGGACAGGTGGTATCTTCCCGTGCGCGGGATTTTGCAATCTCAGCGGGATGCTCTTGATGGTGCGGATATTCTGCGTGACGTTCTCGCCGTTGATGCCGTCGCCGCGGGTCGAGCCGACGATCAGATGCCCGTCGTCGTAAACCAGCTCGATACCCAGTCCGTCGAGCTTGACCTCGGCGACGTACTCGATGTCGGCGTCGGACTTGAGCAAGCGCTTGATGCGTTTATCGAACTCGCGCATCTCCTCGGCGTCCATCGCGTTGCCAAGCGACATCATTGCCCGCCGATGCACGACGACGCCGAATTTTTCGCTCGGCGCCGCACCCACACGCTGCGTGGGCGAATCGGACGTCGCCAACTCCGGATGCTCGCGCTCTAGCTTCTCGAGCTTTCGCAGCAGTAGGTCGTAGTCGGCGTCGGAGATTTCCGGATCGTCGAGTACGTAGTAGCGATGGTTCGCGCGATTGATCTGTTCGCGCAACTTTTCGGCTTGGCCTGCGAGTTTGTGCGAGTCTTCACGCATGGCGGTCAGTTCGTTTTCGGCAGCACGCCGTACCGCCTGAGCGCGGTTGGATCGGTCATGGCGGCCTGCTCGCGGACGGGATGCAACTGCGCGCGCAGCATGGTGATGAACGCCGGGCTGCTGGGAGCTACGGGCGGCGGGTCGCCGCTGAGTCCGCGACTCACCCAGTCCTTCACCGCACGCTCGTCGTCGGACGGTTCCGCGGACGCGGCGCGCTGCTCGGCAACGACCGAGCCGAGCCACGCGAAGGCGTCGCGGATTCGCGGCACGAACGTCGGGCCGCCGTGATCGGCGCCGCGGATCAGGCGGTACTGATGCTCGATCTCGAGGTCCCACAGCACGCGATGCAGAAATTCGGTACCGTCGTGCGCGTTGAGGAAGTCGTCGCCGCCGACTTCGAGGTAAATCGCAAGACCGGACTCCCGGATAAACGCCGCGTTGGCGCGAGCGCGGTTGGCAGGATTGTTCGACTCGAACAGCGCCGCATCGCGGGTTTCCCCGAGCAACTCGCGCGGACCGCCGACCATATGATGAAGCCGATTGCGCGCGCCGCTGTCCGAGTCTCGAAAACCCGGTTCGAGCAGCGGCTGGATTGCGGCAACCGCGGCAAACTGGTCAGGGCGCGCGAACGCAATCTTGAGACTGCCGTAACCGCCCATCGAGATTCCCGCGATGAAGGTCGAAGCGCGGTCCTGCCCGGCGTTGTACTTGTCACGAAGATGCGCGGGGAAGTCTTCGGCTATCACGCTCTCCCACCGCGCGCTGCCGTCGGGATGATCTAGGTAGTAACTCAGCGCGCCGGTGCTCGCCGACGCAATCACCATCGGCGGCAGGATTCCAGCCGCCCACCAATTGTCGAACAGCGGCTGAAGTGCCGCGAGGTTTTCGCGGCTGCCGCCGCCGCCGTGCAGAAACACGCACAGCGTATACGCGTCACCTTCATCGTAGCCGGGAGGCACGAGGACGGCATACGGCACGCCGTCGGGCGCGAAATCCGCGGGTAGATCATCCAACTCGACGCGTGAGCTGCTCTTGTCACTCATACATCGAAGATCGAACTAGCGGCGCGGGTAGCCCATCGCGTCGAGAAAATCGTCGAGCGTCGGAAATCGCATGTACATGTTGTGACGCTTCTGATCGCCGATCGTCGTGCTCGACTCCGACGAATACGCGTGCCCGGGAAACACCACCGTCGAGTCGTCGAGGTTGCGCAGCGTATCGTTCAGGCTGTGATACATCGCCTCCGGATCCGAGCCCGGCAGGTCGACCCGCCCGCACGAATTGACGAACAGCGTATCGCCGGAAATCAGATTGCCCTCGACCAGGAAGCATTGCGATCCCGGCGTGTGTCCGGGCGTGTGCAGAAACTTGACCTCGAGCTCGCCAACCTTGACCGTATCGCCCGCGTCGACCTTGACCATGTCGGAGTCCGACAAGCCCGCCACCTGCTTGACGCCGTCCGCCTCGTGCTTGTTCACGTAGACCTTGGCCTTGACCTGTTCGAGCATCTTGGCGGCGCCTTCGATATTCTGACCCATCATGCGCCCGCCCAAATGATCCGGGTGATAGTGCGTCAGCAGCAGCTTGTCGATCTCGTAGCCTTCCCCCTCTGAATATTTGCGGATCGCGTCGACGTCCCACGCCGGATCGACGACCGCCATTTTTCGCGTGACCGGATCGCCGATCAGGTACACGAAATTCGCCATCGGGCCAATCTGCGCTTGTCGAAGGAATATCTTCCCAGTTTCAGCCATCGCAAATTCTCCGAGGTTCAGGATTTCCCGCCGCGACTCGATCGGTTCTTCGCGACACGCGCCGCCTTCGCGTCCTCTTCGATGCGCAGTGCGCGGTCCCACAGAAACTCGGGCTCGCCGAGCCGCTTCGAGACCCATCGCGACTGCACGAACAGATGGTCGCTCAGGCGGTTCACGTAGATGATGAGATTGTCGTTGATATCTTCCTCGCGCTTGAGCAGCCAGCACACGCGCTCCGCGCGCCGGCAAACCGTGCGCGCCTGGTGCAGGAAAGCATTGAGCACGCCACCGCCCGGCAGAGTGAAGGATTTCAGCGGCTCGAGCTCTTGCTCCATCGCGTCCATCTCTTCTTCGAGCTTCCTGATCTCGCCGGGGCCCATCTTATGCATCTGCGGATATTCGCCGTCGGGCGGTGTCGCGAGTTCGCTGCCGACGTCGAACAGTTCGTTCTGTATCCGCCGCAAGCTTTCCGAGTACGGATCGAAGTCGGCGCCGAATCCGCCGCGAAATTGCGGCAGGTAAGTGCGCACGATTCCAATGATCGAATTCAGCTCGTCGATCGTGCCGTAGGCCTCCAGCCGCGCGCTCTCTTTCGGCACGCGCTTGCCGCCGACCAGCGCCGTCTGCCCCTTGTCTCCCGTGCGCGTGTAGATTCGGCTGAGACGTATCGCCATCAGACTCCCGCCTTGGCCTTCTGCGCTGCGTATGCAGCGTCGCCGAGGTCGGTCGTCACCGGCAAGCCCGCGTCCTTCCATCCCGCGACGACCACTTTGCCCGACGGGTCACGCTGGCCGCCAAAGCCGCCGACCACGTTCGTCAGATCGATGAATCCAGCCTCTTCAAGCATCTCGCAGGCGCGCTGCGAACGCCCGCCCGCCATGCATCCGACGACCAGTTTCCTGCCTTTCGCAATTACTTTCTCCGCAACTTCGACGAAGTCGAGATTCAGTTGCATCTGCCCCGGCCCCTTCGCGACCATCACGGGAATATTGATCGCGTTGGCCGGATGTCCCGCTGCGAATTCTCCCTCGGTGCGAACGTCGAGGTAGAGCGCTTCGGGATTAGCCTGCAGCGTTGCGTACGCTTCGGGTGGAACCTGTTGTTTTATCGCCATTGGATTACTTCCTCTTTCAGTTTCGAAACTCTATCAGATCTTTACGGCTTGGGATTTCCCACGCGCTCATAGTGCACCATCTCGGTGCGCGGCTTCAGCGGACGTGCCTGCGGCGGATTCTTGGGGTCGCTGTAGCCGAATGGCAGGATCGTAAAAATCGCCCAGCCTTCCTTGACCCCGAGCATCGCACC
>Ga0209248_10000574_pt1 | contig 11568 bp, 12 predicted proteins | sample BogFormECP04_OM1_FD_188241 | JGI IMG/M metagenome (GOLD analysis project Ga0209248, IMG submission 188241) | Bog forest soil microbial communities from Calvert Island, British Columbia, Canada - ECP04_OM1 (SPAdes) (version 2) | ecosystem: Environmental > Aquatic > Freshwater > Wetlands > Bog ... | reverse complement strand
CGCCTCAGCAGCAGTCGCCCGCGGCATCCGCAGCCCCCCTCGCGCCGCCTGCACCGGCGGCTCCCGGCACAGGGGCCCCGGCGCCGGGAAGCGCCCCGCTGTCGCCCGCAGCGCCGAACACGGGTGCGCCCGCGCCGAGTACGGGTGCGCCCACGCCGAACACGGGCGGGGCGAGGCCTTCCACGCCGGCTCCCGCGACCGCGGCGGCGGCCGCGGGTGTGGCAGCTGCGGCGTCGCGAGCGGCGACAGCCTCGCCGGCGGCCCCCGGCAGCGCATCACCCCCCGGCACGGCACCACCTCCGGGCGGCGCATCGCCCCCTGCTGCCGCATCACCCCCCAGCGCCGCCTCACCCCCCGCAGCATCACTGCCTGCGCCCCCGGCCGCGGCAAACCCTCGACGCCCACCGGCACCTGCCGTTCCTCCGCAACGGGCGGCGGAGGCCGCGGGAATCGGCGCGGCGGCCGCAGGGGCCGCCACGGGGGCGGGCGCTACCGCCCCGCCCGCCCGCCCGCGAACGAGGCGTGCGAGCGCGGCTTCCGGTTCCGAGCCTCCCGCTCGCTCGCGCGCCCGCGCGCTGATCGTCGGTGGCGTGCTCGCGGTCGTCGCGGCGGTTGTCGTCGTGATCCTCGCGGTCGGGGGTGGCTCGGCCGCGCACACCGCATCGACGGCGAGCTCCACCACGACCGCGCATCACGCGGCGAGCAAGCATTCCAAAGCGCACACCCACCACGTGCCCGTCGAACCCTCGGCGCCGGCGGCGACTCCGGCGGAAACGAGCGTGGCAGTGCTCAACGGCACGGAAACCAACGGGCTCGCCCACGCGATCTCCAGCAACCTTCGCGAAAACGGCTACGTGCAGGCCACGGCGCTGGACGGGCGCCCGCCGGGCGCCAACCAGGTGACGGTCGTCGAGTTTGCCAAGGATCACCGCGCCGACGCTGAAGGCGTCGCTCGCGCCCTGTCCGTGACGCGAGTGCAGCCGATGGAAGCGGTCGCGGCGTCGCTGTCGGGCTCCGCGACGGTCGTGGTGATCGTGGGTCTCGACAAGGCTGCGTCCGTCCAATAGCGGGCTTCCTCGACATCCCCGAGCGCTCGAACAAGCCGCGCGAGGGGGGGCTCACGCACGTGATCGATCGCGGGATGTCGATCGCGGATGTCGACGGCCTGTTGGAGGTCGCGGGCGATAGCGTGGACATCGTCAAGCTCGGCTGGGGCACGGCGCTGGTGAGCGCCAACCTGCGGCCCAAGCTCGAGCGCTACGCGGCCTTCGGGATACCGGTGGTGCTCGGCGGGACGCTCACCGAGCTGGCCATCCGCCAGGGCCGCGTCGAGGGCCTCGTCGCCTGGCTGCACGAGCTCGGCCTGCGCCACGTGGAGGTCTCCGACGGCACGATCGCGCTGGAGCCGGCCATCAAGCACGAGCTGATCAAGCGGCTGGCCGGCGAGTTCACGGTGCTCGCGGAGGTGGGCAGCAAGGACGCCTCGTTCATCATGGCGCCCTATGTGTGGGTGGAACAGATCGAACGCGACCTGCAGGCGGGGGCCTGGAAGGTGATCGCCGAGGCGAGGGAGTCCGGGACGGCCGGCATCTACCGTGCCGACGGCGAGGTGCGCACGGGCCTGATCGATGAGATCGCCCACGCGGTCGATCCGCAGCGGCTGATCTTCGAGGCGCCCCTGCGCCAGCAGCAGGTGTGGCTGCTCGAACGCTTCGGAACCGAGTGCAACCTCGGCAACATCGTCCCCGCCGATGTGCTCTCGCTGGAGACGCTCCGCCTCGGCCTGCGCTCGGACACCGTCGAGCGGTTCGCGCTGGGCGGCGGCGATTGACCGGCGGCCCTGACCGGCCGATCGGCGATCGGCCCGGGCAGGTGGTGTTCGCGCTGCTGGTGCTCGCCTGCTTCGCCGCGTTCTTCATAACCCAGCGGCTCAAGCACACCCCCACGGCCGTGCAGCAGTTCGATCTGACCCCCGTGTTTTCGCCGACGCCCGCCGGGCACATCAAAGAAGAGCGGATCTCCTTCAAGCTCGCGGCAGCCGACGAGGTGAGCGTGGCGATCATCAACGCCTCCGGCGACGTGGTGGCGACGCTCACGCGCGACTACCCGGTGGCCCGCTACAAACCGTTCTCGCTGCGCTGGTCAGGCCGTGAGGGCAGCGCGCGCCGGACGGTCGTGCTGAAAGGCCCGGAGCTACGCCCGATCCTCGTGCCGGAAATCGACGGGCGGCTCGCCCCGGCGGGCGAATATCGCGTGCGCGTGAGCCTGCACGAAAAGGATCGCACCGTGCTCTCCCCCCGCGGCTTCACGCTGGAGCATTGATGGGGGCTGGAGCGTTGATGGGGACGGAGGGAATGCCGACGATCGCCACGACCGTCAGCGCTCCAGCTGTCGCGGCGGCGCTCGCCGGCTCGGTGGTCGTGGTGCTCGCGCTGCTGGCGTTGATCCGCAGGCGCCCCGAGGCCTTCCCCCTGCTGGCGGTGTTCGCGCTTCCCTTCAGGCTGCCGATCGCCGCCGACGGGAGGACCGTGAACCTGCTGATCCCGCTGTATCTGGTCGTCGCGGCGGGGACCCTCAACTGGCTCATCATCCACCTGCGGGGCGGCGGTGGGGAGCGTCCGCCCGAGCAGCGGCAGGGGGGGGCGGGCCCCCAGGCAAACGAGCCGTCACTGCGCAGCCTCTCCGGGTGGGTCTCCCCGCGGGGCCTTGAATGGCTACTGCTGGCAGTCGTGGTGCTGTACGCGCTGCAGACGGCCTACTCGGCCGATCACACGAAGGCCGCGGAGAACATCGCCTTCTTCTACCTGCCCTTTGGCCTGCTGTTCGTGCTGCTGCGCGACGTGCGCTGGACCCGCGAGCTGCTGATCGCGTGCCTCGCGCTCGCGGCCGGCCTGGCGGTGCTGTTCGCGGGCGTGGGCTTTATCGAGTACTACCGCAAGTCGCTGTTCCTGAACCCGAAGGTGGTCGCGGCGAACCAGTACGACAACTACTTCAGGGTCAACTCCGTGTTCTTCGACCCCAGCATCTATGGACGCTTTCTCGCGATCGTGATGATCATGATCACGACCGTCGTGCTGTGGTGCCGTCGCCGCCGCGAGGTGCTGATCTGCGCGGCCGTGCTCGCATGGCTCCTGGCCGGCCTGGTGACGAGCTTCTCGGAGTCCAGCATCGCGGCGCTCTTGCTCGGCCTGGCGATCCTGGCGGCGTATCGGTGGGATGTGCGCGCGACCGTGTATGTGGCGGTGGCGCTCGTGGCGATCGCGGCGGTGATCCTCGCGGCGGCGCCCGCCAGCCTTCACTTTGGCCTGAAGGGCTCGAGCGGCTCCACGAACAACGCCACCAACGGGCGCACCAACCTGATCTCCGGGGGCCTTGAACTGTTCGCCAAACGGCCGCTCGAGGGCTACGGCTCGGGATCGTTCGAAACGGAGTACGAGCGCCACGCGAAGGTCCCCAGCGCGGAGAACGCGACCTCGGCCTCGCACACGATCCCCGTGACCGTGGCCGCCGAGCAGGGGATCATCGGGCTCGCGCTGTACGTGGCGCTGTTGGTGGTGGCGCTGATCGTCCTGTTCAGGGATGCAGCGCGCGCACCGCCGCGGATCGCGATCGCGGCGAGCTTTGCAGCGCTCCTGCTTCACACCTGGATCTACGCGGACTTCCTCGAGGACCCGATCACCTGGACGCTGCTCGGGATCGGCGTGGCGCTCGCGCGCAGCGGCCTGTGGGAGACACCCGTCAGTAGCGTCTGAGCGGTGCGTGGCTACCTGAAGCGCCTGGTCACGACCGGCGCGGCCTACCAGTTCGGGGACATCGTCGCCAAGGGCCTCGCGCTGATCACGCTGCCGCTGTACACGCGCCACCTCACAACGAGCGCATACGGAGCGGCCGAATCGCTGCTCACGGCGGTGATCCTCTCGAGCATCCTCCTGCGCGCAGGCATCGGCGAAGCGTTCATCCGCTTCTACTTCGACGACGAGGACAGAGCGCGCCGCGACCGCATCGCGCGCTCGGCGATGGCCGCGGTGATGTGGACGACGACGATCGGCTCGCTCCTGGTGGTGGCGTTCGCAAGCCAGATTTCCCGGCTGCTGCTCGGCCTGCACGACCCCGAACTGATCGACTGCGCGGCGCTCGGCCTGTGGGCGTTCACGAACCTGGAGATGGTCTACGCGCAGCTGCGCGTGGATGAGCGCAAGCGCACCTACGTCTACGCCTCGGGGGCGAACGTGGCGATGACGGTCACCTTCACGGTGATCCTCGTGGTGTTCGCCGATCAGGGCGCGCGGGGGCTGTTGCTCGGCAACTTCGGCGCCTCGGCGATCGTCGTGCTGGGGCTGTGGTGGGTCCTGCGCCGGCGCGTCTCGCTGCGCGTGCGGATGGCAGACCTGCGGCCGATGCTCAGCTTCGGGCTGCCCACGGTGCCGGCCGACGCGAGCGTGTACGCGCTGCAGGTGGCCGACCGCTTCTACCTGTTCCGCGTCTACTCCCACAGCGCGGCCGGCCTGTACGCGGTGGCGATCAAGCTCGCCACGGTCGTGTTCGTGGCGGTGCGGGGGTTCCAGTATGCCTGGCCGCCGCTGGCCTACTCGGTCGAGAGCGACGATGAAGCGGCGCGGCTGTACTCGCTCGTGACGACCTACTACGCGCTCGCCACCGGCGTGGTCGTCTGCGGCGTGGCGCTGCTCGGGCGCTGGATGGTCAGGTTGCTGGCGGCACACGAGTTCTTCGGCGCATACCGGGCGCTGCCCTGGCTGTCGCTGGGGTGGGCGCTGTACGGGCTGTTCCTCGTGTTCATCGTGATCGCGGGCCGCGCGCGGGTGACCTCGCGCAACTTCCCCGCCGCGGCCATCGGGCTGGCGGTCAATGTGACGCTCCTGCTGCTGCTCGTGCCCGCGAGCGGGGCGGGCCTCGGCATCGCCGGCGCGGGGATCGCGCTGTGCGGCGCCTACGCGGCGATGCTGATCGTCATGTACCTGCTCACTCGCGGTCTCTTCAGGGTCGGCTTCGAATGGTCTCGCCTGGCCAAGCTGGCGGCGATCCTCGCGGGCGTCGCGGTCTCGGGCGAGCTGCTCTTGCCGACGAGCGGGCTCGCCGGCTTCCTTCTGCGCGCGGCGTGGCTCATGCTCGTGCCGGCGCTGCTGTTGCTCACGCGCTTCTTCCACCCCCACGAGCGCAGCCAGGCCAGGGCGCTCGTGGCCGACGGCCGCCGCCGCGTGAGCGCCTTCCGCTCCGGGCACGGGGACGTCGAGGAATATGCCGATGACCCGCTGCGCGACCTGTGAACACGGGCGGTTTTCGCAGACAGCGCGACGTTTAGACGTCCAGTCGCGCCTCGCGTCGCTCAAGTGGTTGCTCGGTGTTACCGATCCGGCCCCATGCGTCAGTCGTCTGCTAGCGCAAAGCAGCCTCCGATGCCGACGCGCCCAGTGGGGGAGCGTGAGCGCCGCCGCAGGGTCGAGGCCCTGGAGCGCCACCGCGAAGAAGCGCACGCGCGCAGCATGGCCTCGGCCGGCGAGCTGTCCTATCTGCGCGCACAGCTGCGGCTCGCCGCCCGCCTGACGGCGAGCCTCGCGGCGACGAACGATGTCCAGGAGATGGTCGAGCTGCTCGTGGACGAGCTGCACGGGACCTTCGCCTTCTATCTGGTCGCCGTCCAGCGCCTCGACGAGGACGGCGTCCTGCGGCTGATGGCCGGCAGCGGCGCGCTGGCCGACGTGATGACCGAGTTCCTGCTCGTCGAGCAGTCGCTGAAGGAAGGCGTCAACGGGCGCGTCGCGCGCTCGGGCACCTGTGCGCTCGTCGTCGACACTCGCGCGGACGCCGACTACGTCGTGCGCGACGCCAACACCGACCCGCGCTCGGAGCTGAGCGTGCCGATCATGGTCGACGGGTCGGTGTGGGGCGTGCTCAACATCGAGGCTCCCGAGCCCGACGCTTTCGGCGAGGCCGACGTCGTCCTGGCCGAAGCGATCGCCGCCAGCCTCGGCTCATCGCTGCATCGCGCAGCGCTCGTGGCGGACCTCGAGCAGACGTTCACCACGACCCTCACCGCGCTGATGAGCACCGTCGAAGCGAAGGACGTCTACACCGCCTCTCATGAGCAGCACGTGGCCGAACTGGCAGAGCGCGTGGCCCTGCGCCTGGGCACGCTGCCCTCGCGCGCTCGCGACGTGCGCTACGCGGCGCTCCTGCACGACGTCGGCAAGGTCGCGGTGCCGAGCGAGATCCTGCTCAAGCCCGGGCCGCTTGACGAGGAGGAGTGGGTGACGATGCGAAGCCACTCCGCCGCCGGCGGTCAGCTCGTGGAACGGATCTCCGCCTTCTCCCACCTCGCCCCCGCGGTCCGCGCCGCCCACGAGCGCTGGGACGGCACCGGCTATCCCGACGCGCTGGCTGGTGAGGACATCCCCCTCGCCGCGCGCATCATCGCCGCCTGCGACACCTACGACGCGATCGTCACCGACCGGCCCTACCGCGCCGCGCAGACGCCCGAGCAGGCGCACGCGGAGCTGATCCGCGTCGCCGGCGCCCAGCTCGATCCGCAGGTCGTGGAGGCGCTGCTCGAGGAGCTCACTCCCGGTTATACGCCTCAGCGGCCTCCCGCAGACCTTCCCCCCGTGCCGGACGCAGCGTAGCGGTGACCTGGCGCCAGTAGCGCCGGGGCGAGTGCGCGGGCAGGACGAGCGCCGCAAGCGCCCGCAGCGCGTAGCTCCAGGCCGTCAGCCAGCGCACCGTGAAGGCCGCCGCCGCGGAGTGGTGCTTGCGCATGTACAGATCGCGGTTGCGCGCCAGTTCGACGATCCTCGGCCCGGGGACCGCGTCGGTTGAGAGCTGCTCGTGGTGGACGGCCACCGCGCCCGGCACGTACACGCTGTACCAGCCCGCGTCGCGCAGGCGCCGGGCGAAGTCGACCTCGTCGGAGTAGACGAAGAAGTCGGTGTCGAGGTAGTCCACCTGCGCGGCGGCCTCGCGCCGCACGAGCAGCGCCGAGGACTGGCACCAGTCGACCTCGCGCGTGTGCTCGCCGCGACTCTGCACGGTGTAGAAGCGGTGCAGCATCAGCGCTCCCGCGAGCGCTGTCCAGACGGTCGGAAAGCGCCACGCGCAGGCCTGCTCGGAGCCGTCGGGACGCAACAGCTTGGCCCCCGCGCACGCCGCCAGAGGGCTGTCTTCGAGCGCCTCCCACAGCGCGAGCGTCGCTCCCGGCCTGAGCTCTGAGTCCTCGTTCAGCAGCAGCGCGTAGCGCCCGCGCGCGCGGCGCAGGAGCTCTGAGTCGTTGAGCGCCTTGCCGCGGCGTTCTCCCAGCGCGATCGTCTCATCCACCGTGGGGTGCTCGCGGGACGCCTGCGCGGAGCCGTCGCGCGAGCCGTTGTCGAGCACGAGCACCTCGCTGGCGAACGGCAGGCCCTCGCGATCGCGGGCAATCGCGTCGAGGCCCCTCAGCAGCAGCTCGCGCTGGGAGGTGTTGACCACGCAGTAGCTCAGCTCGACTCGGTCCTGATCGGTGTGCGCCACGCCCGCATTGTCCCGGCAGCCGCGCCCTATTGTCCCTGCCGTGCGCGTCCACATCGTCGATCCCTCCGCCTACACCCCGCCCTACGACGACGCGCTCTGCCGCGCGCTGGGCGCGGCCGGGGCCGAGGTGGAGCTGTACACGAGCCGCTTCGCCTACAGCCCGGTGGCGCCGGCGGAGGGGTATTCAAGGCGCGAGTTCTTCTATCGGGCCGCCCCCGGTGGGGCGGGCTCGCGCCTTCGGCGCCTGGCCAAGCTCGCCCAGCACGTGCCCGACATGCTCCGCTACCGCGCGGCCGCGCGGGCGGCCGATGTCGTTCACTTCCAGTGGCTGTCAGTCCAGCACCTCGACGGCTACCTGCTGCCCGCCGAACACACCGCATCGGGCTCGCGGCGCCCGCTCGTCTTGACCGCCCACGACATCCTCCCGCGCGAGCCGCGCCCGGGACAGCGCGCGGCGCAGCGGCGCCTGTATGACCGCTTCGACGCGGTCGTCGTGCACTCCGCCCACGGCCGCGAGCGGCTGATCGAGGAGCTCGGCGTGGACCCCGCGCGGGTGCACGTGATCGCCCACGGCGTGCTTCGCCCCTGGGATGACGTGCCCGGCGGCGAGGACGCCGGCAGCGCCGCCGGCGAGGCACCGCTGCCGCCCGAGCTGCGCGAAAGCGACGCCGGCGTGGTGCTGTTCTTCGGCCTGCTCCGCCCCTACAAGGGACTCGACATCCTGCTTGATGCGTGGCGCCGGCTCGCCGCCGGCCGGACCGGCGAGGTGGAGCTGTGGATCGTGGGCATGCCGCGCATGGACATCTCCCTGCTGCGGGCCGGCGCGCCCGCCGGCGTGCGGTTTCTGCCGCGGTTCGTCTACGGCCGGGAGATCCTCGGCCTGATGCGCCGTGCGCGCCTGGTCGTGCTCCCCTACCGCGAGATCGACCAGTCGGGGGTCGCCTTCACGGCCCTCGGCGCGGGCGTGCCGCTGCTCTTGAGCGACGTTGGCGGCTTCCCCGAGATCGCCGCCACGGGCGCGGCCCGGACCGTTCCCGCGGGAGACAGAGCTGCCCTGGCCGAGGCGCTCGAGGAGCTGTTGGGGGACCCGGCAGCGCTGGCCGTGATGGCGGGCCGTGCCCGCGCCGCCGCCGCCGGCGAGTACGCCTGGGATGCGATCGCGCAGAGGACGCTCGAACTCTATGAGAGGCTGCTCGAGAACTGACCATGCTTGCGCTCGAGATCATCTTCTGGGTGTGCGCAGGGCTGATCGTCTGGACGCAGGTCGGCTATGCGCTCGCCCTCGCCGCGGTGGCGGCGCTGTTCGCTCGCGCCCCCGGCTCTCACTCCGCCGCCCCGGCCGGCCCGTTGCCGCTGCTGTCGCTGATCGTCGCCGCGCACGATGAGCAGTCGGTAATCGCGGCCAAGGTGGAGAACGCGATCGCGCTTGACTATCCCCGTGAGCTGTTCGAGCTGATCGTCGCCTGCGACGGCTGCACGGACGCCACCGCCGCGCGTGCCCGCGAGGCGGGCGCCGACGTCGTGCTCGAGCTCCCCCGCGGCGGCAAGATCCGCGCCCAGGATGCCGCCGTCGAGAACGCGCGCGGGGAGATCGTGGCGTTCTCCGACGCCAACGCGCTGTGGCAGCCCGACGCGGCGCGCGCGCTCGTCTCAGCGTTCGAGGATCCGCGCGTGGGCTACGCCTGCGGGCAGGTCCGCTTCGTGCAGGCCGCGGCCGGCGTCGACGCCCCCAACCAGGAGGGGCTCTACTGGCGCTACGAGCTGGCGGTGCGAGGTCTCGAGTCGCGCCTCGGTTCGATCACCGCGGGCAATGGTGCGATCTACGCGACCCGCCGCAACTCCTACATCGTCGTTGACCCGATCATGGGACACGACCTGTCGCTCCCCTTCAACATGGTCAAGCGCGGCCTGCGCGCGACCTACGTGCCCGAGGCGCGCGCGAGCGAGAAGATGGTGCCCTCGCTGACCGGCGAGTTCGCGCGCAAGCGGCGGATGATGAGTCACACCTGGCCGATCCTCCTGCGCGGCGGGATGCTGTCTCCGCGCGGCTACCCGCCGGGCTATGCGGTGATGATCTTCTCCCACCGCCTGCTGCGCTACTGCACGCCGGCGCTGCACGCGCTCGCGCTCGCGGCGAACGTCGCCCTCTTGGCGCTCGGCGCCTCACCGCTCTATGAGATCACCCTGATCCTGCAGCTCGCGCTGCTGTTGGCGGCGCTCCTCGCCGGCCTGCTCCCCGCGCGGCCGCTGCTGATCGCCCGCTACTACGTGCTCAGCACATTCTCGCCCGCCGCCGGCCTGTGGGACTGGCTGCGCCACGGTACCGCCGCCTCCTGGGATGCGGCCGAGGGCACCAGGTGATTCGCCGGGCGGTCGATGTCGCGGTCTCCGCGGTCGTGCTGGCGCTCGCCTCGCCGGTGATCGCGCTGGCGATGCTCGCGATTCGCCTGGAGTCCCCCGGCCCGGTGATCTACTCCCAGCGGCGCGCGGGCCTCAACGGCGAACTCTTCGACGTTCTGAAGCTGCGCACGATGGTCGATGGCGCCGAGCACATCGGCGCCGGCCTCGCGATCAACGCCGACGACGACCGCATCACTCGCGTCGGCGCCTTCCTGCGCCGGACCTCGCTGGATGAGCTGCCGAACCTGCTGAACGTGCTGCGCGGTGAGATGTCCCTGATCGGTCCACGCCCGACGCTGCCGGCGCAGGTCGAGCAGTACACCCCGCGCCAGCGCGGGCGCCTTCAGATCAGGCCCGGCATCACCGGCTGGGCGCAGGTCAACGGCCGTGCCTCGTTGCCCTGGGAGGAGCGGATCGAGCTCGACCTCTACTACATCGAGCACCGCTCGCCCGCCCTGGATCTGAAGATCCTGTGGCGCACCGTCGCGATGGTGCTGGGCGGCTCCGGCCTCTACAAGGGCCAGGCCGGCGGCTGGAAGGGAGAGCTGTGAGCACCCCGGCCGCCGCGGGCACCCCGGCCGTGCTCCTCACCGGCGTGGGCAAGCGCTATGACATCGTCTGCTCGTTCGCGCGCCTGACGACCACCGTCGCCGCCGACCCCTCCCAGCTCGCTCCCGCCCGCTACGCCGCCCAGGTGCGCGCCTCGGTGCCGCTGATCGACGATCCCGGCTACGTCGGAGCGCTCGAGAGCCTGTGCGACCAGCACGGCGTGGGCGCCGTGCTGCCGCTCACCGACCTCGACATCGAGGTGCTCGCACAGGCCCGCGCCGAAGGGCGCCTACCGGCGCTCGTGCCCTCCGCGGAGGTCGCGCGGGCAACCTATGACAAGTACGAGACGCACCTGCTGCTCGAGCGCCTGTCACTGCCCTCGCCGCCGACCGCGCTCCCGGAGGATGATCTCGACGCGATCGCCTACCCGGTGATGGTCAAGCCCAGGCGGGGCTCGGGGGCGCGCTCGATCCACCTCGCCCACGATCCCGCACAGGCGCGCTTCTTCATCGAGTACGTCCCCGAGGCGACGATGGTGCAGCGGGCGATGGGCGGTCCCGAGCTCTCGATCGACTGCCTCGGCGACCTCGAGGGCCGCTGTCTCAATGCCATTCCCCGCACGATGCTCGAGTCGCGCGGAGGCGAGTCGATCAAGGGGCAGGTGATCCACGATCCCGAGCTGATCGAGCTCGGCCGCGACACGATGGAGGCGCTCGGCGTGTGCGGTCCGGCCACGATCCAGGTCTTCCGCGACCCCGACATCGGCGTGGCGATCACCGACGTCAACACGCGCTTCGGCGGGGCCTTTCCCGCGCCCGCCTATGCGGCCCTTGAGGGCCAGAGCTACCCCGAGCTGATCGTCCGCCTGGCCGCCGGCGAGCGGGTCGCGCCCCACGTGGGGGACTTCCGCGCGGGCATGACCTTCACCCGCTACTACTGGCAGCTCGAGCTCGACGAGGAGCTCGAGCCGACCGGCCGGGAGATCGTGCCCGGTGGCCCACCCTCGCCCAGGTGAGGGCGCGCGAGGCTAGAATTACCGACGGTGCCCACTTTGCTCGCCGATCCCCCGGCCGCGCCACCCGGCGAGCAGCCGCTCGCTCC
>Ga0209248_10000572_pt1 | contig 11614 bp, 13 predicted proteins | sample BogFormECP04_OM1_FD_188241 | JGI IMG/M metagenome (GOLD analysis project Ga0209248, IMG submission 188241) | Bog forest soil microbial communities from Calvert Island, British Columbia, Canada - ECP04_OM1 (SPAdes) (version 2) | ecosystem: Environmental > Aquatic > Freshwater > Wetlands > Bog ... | reverse complement strand
CCGGGCTTGGTGGCCAGCACTCAGGGCACCGGCATGGGCGGCATGACGTCGATGCAGACGATGTATCACGGCAACCTGCTCGGCCGGAACAAGCCGAACGACATCTTGCAGGAAGTGCTGCCGAACGTCGTCGCCGCACACGTGGTTCAGTCCTACATCGGCAGCTACGGCGCAATGATCCACCCGGTCGGCGCGTGCGCCACCGCGGCGGTCTCGGTTGAGGAGGGCGTCGACAAGATCCGCCTCGGCAAGGCCGAATTGGTGGTGACGGGCGGCTTCGACGACCTGACGCTGGAGGCCATTATGGGCTTCGGCGATATGGCCGCCACCGCCGACACGAGCATGATGCGCGGCCGGGGTATCGCGGACTCGAAGTTCTCCCGGCCCAACGACCGGCGCCGGCTCGGATTCCTGGAAGCGCAGGGCGGCGGCACCATCTTGCTGGCCCGCGGCGACCTCGCATTCAAGATGGGTCTGCCGGTGCTGGCGGTTGTGGGCTACGCGCAGTCGTTCGCCGACGGTGTGCATACCTCGATCCCGGCTCCGGGCCTCGGCGCGCTGGGCGCCGGGCGTGGTGGCAAGGATTCTCAGTTGGCCCGATCGCTGGGCAAGCTGGGCGTCGCGGCCGACGACGTCGCGGTGATCTCCAAACACGACACCTCGACATTGGCCAACGACCCCAACGAGACCGAACTGCATGAGCGGCTGGCCGACTCGCTCGGCCGCTCGCCCGGCGCGCCGCTGTTCATCGTGTCGCAGAAGAGCCTGACCGGCCACGCCAAGGGCGGTGCGGCGGTCTTCCAGATGATGGGGCTGTGCCAGATCTTGCGCGACGGGGTGATCCCGCCCAACCGCAGCCTGGATTGCGTCGACGACGAACTGTCCGGCTCGGCGCACTTCGTCTGGATACGCGACACGTTGCGACTGAGCGGCAAGATCCCGCTGAAGGCCGGCCTGGTGACCAGCCTCGGGTTCGGCCACGTGTCCGGCCTGGTCGCGCTGGTGCACCCGCAGGCCTTCCTGGCCACACTGGACGCCGACCAGCGGACCGACTATCAGCGACGGTCCGACGCTCGCTTGCTCGCCGGTCAGCGCCGACTGGCTTCGGCGATTGCCGGCGGCCGCCCGATGTACGAGCGGCCCGCCGACCGTCGCTTCGACCACGAGGTGCCCGAGAAGCGGCAGGAAGCGGCGATGTTGCTCGACGCGGAGGCGCGGTTGGGCGAGGACGACCTTTACCGTCTTTAACCACCTCCATCGACCATCCGATAAGTTCGCAACCCATGAGCTGTGGCGGCGACAATAGGGCAATGAGCGATGAGGTGGGGGCACCACCCGGTTGCGGGGGAGAGCGGCGCCAATGAGCATTGTCGGAGTGGGGATCGACCTCGTCTCCATCGCTGATTTCGCCGAGCAGGTTGACCAGCCCGGCACCGTGTTCGCCGAAACCTTCACGCCCGGTGAGCGGCGCGACGCCTCCGACAAGAGTTCGTCGGCGGCACGCCACCTGGCGGCACGCTGGGCGGCCAAGGAGGCGGTGATCAAGGCGTGGTCCGGGTCGCGCTTCTCCCAGCGGCCGGTGCTTCGCGAGGACATCCACCGCGATATCGAGGTGGTCACCGACATGTGGGGACGGCCACGGGTGCGGTTGACCGGGGCCATCGCCAAACATCTGGCCGACGTGACGATCCATGTGTCGCTGACCCACGAAGGCGACACCGCGGCCGCGGTTGCCATCCTGGAGACCGGCTAGCCTCGAATTCGTGAGCGATCTGATCGAACGCGTCCGCGACTTACTGCCGTCGGTGCGCCGTGATCTGGAGGCGCTGATACGCATCGAGTCGGTCGGGGCCGATCCGGCGCGCCGCGACCAGGTGCAGCGCAGCGCACAGGCCACGGCGGATCTGCTGTCGCAGGCCGGTTTCGACGATGTGCAGATCGTCAGCGAGGGCGGTGCACCCGCGGTCATCGCCCGCCATCCGGCGCCGCCAGGAGCGCCGACGGTGCTGCTGTATGCCCACCACGACGTGCAGCCCGAAGGCGATCCCGCCCAGTGGCAGTCACCACCTTTCGAGCCGACCGAACGCGACGGGCGACTCTACGGGCGCGGCAGCGCCGACGACAAGGCTGGTATCGCAACGCATTTGGCGGCGTTTCGGGCACACGGCGGCCAGCCCCCGGTGGGGGTGACGGTGTTCGTCGAAGGTGAGGAGGAGATCGGTTCACCATCGCTGGGTCGTCTGCTGGCCGCGCATCGTGACGTGTTGGCCGCCGATGTGATCGTCATCGCCGATTCGGACAACTGGAGCACCGAGGTCCCCGCGCTCACAGTATCGCTGCGCGGGCTGGCCGACTGCGTGGTCGAGGTCGCCACCCTTGACCACGGCCTGCACTCCGGCCTGTGGGGCGGTGTGGTTCCCGACGCGATGATGGTATTGGTGCGGCTGCTGGCCAGCCTGCACGACGACGACGGCAACGTCGCGGTGGCGGGCCTGCACGAAAGCACGGCCGCCGCAGTCGATTACCCTGCCGAGCGGGTGCGTGCGGAATCGGGCTTACTGGGCGGAGTGAGCGAAATCGGTTCCGGCTCGGTGCCGCAGCGATTGTGGGCCAAGCCGGCGATCACCGTGATCGGCATCGACACCACATCCATTGCCGCATCGTCGAACACGCTGATCCCGCGCGCTCGCGCAAAGGTCAGCATGCGGGTGGCCCCGGGCGGCGACGCGGCCGCGCACCTGGACGCGCTGCGCACCCATCTGGAACACCACGCTCCCTGGGGTGCGCACGTGACGGTGACTCCCGGCGATATCGGGCAGCCCTACGCCATCGACGCCACCGGACCGGTCTACGACGCCGCCCGGGCGGCCTTCCGGCAAGCCTGGGGCGTCGAGCCGATCGACATGGGGATGGGCGGCTCAATCCCGTTCATCGCCGAGTTCGCCGCCGCGTTCCCGAAGGCCGCGATTCTGGTCACCGGCGTGGAGGACCCGGCGACCCAGGCGCACAGCATCAACGAGAGCCTGGACCTGGGTGTCCTGGAACGGGCCGCGACGGCCGAAGCGCTACTGCTGGCAAACCTGGCCTAGAACTTCGGATTGAGAAAGACGTACAGCGCAGCAATCTTGTTCTCGCGCACGACGATAAAATCCAGCCCGGTGTAGTCGGGCGGCTCGCCTTTCAGCCCCGAGCCCCACGCGAGGAATCCCCCGTTGTGGAGGGCCTGCGGCTCGCCGTGCGGCGTGTAGACGAATTGCGGGTGAGTAGCACGGAGTTCCCCGGCGAATTTGTCCAGCGCGTCGTGGCCGACGAGGACGCCGTCGGGCACATACACCGCGCAGTCGTCGGTGTAGAACTCTTCGATGGCGGCGCGGCGCCGGGCTGCATCGCCCTGGCCGAAGACCTCTTGGAGGTTTCGATGGAGGAGCTCAATAATCCGCTGAGTTGCAGTCATGTTCACCCACGTTGAAACGGACTGCGGTCCGGTTGCATTCCCGCTTAGACCGACAGGTCGCGGCGCAGTTTGGCGACGTGCCCGGTGGCCTTGACGTTGTATTGCGCGACGGCGATCTTGCCCTTCTCGTCGACCACGAACGTCGAGCGGATCACGCCCTGAACGGTTTTGCCGTACATCTGCTTCTCGCCGTAGGCGCCGTACGCGGACAGCACCTTGCGGTCGGGATCGGACAGCAGCGGGAACGTCAGCTTCTCGGCGTCGCGAAACTTCGCCAGCTTCTCCGGCTTGTCGGGGGAGATGCCCACGACGTCGAGACCGGCGTCGTTGAGATCATGCATGTTGTCGCGGAAATCGCAGGCCTGCTTGGTGCACCCCGGTGTCGAGGCCGCCGGGTAGAAGTAGACGACGACGCGGCGGCCACGGTAGTCGGCCAGCGACACCTTCTTCCCGTCGGCGTCAGGCAGGGTGAAGGTGGGCGCTTTGTCGCCCGGCACGAGGCGTGCGGTGTCGGTCACGGTTCTCTCCTTTCACAAAGGGTTCCCGGCTCAGTCGTCGATATGCTCCGGATACATATTGAAGATGACGCCCAAGGGGGGATTCTGGCCAGGGCCCATCAAAAAGCAGCGATGGATGCGCCGGTAACTGGATGAGCCAGTGTCGGCATATACCATGCAACGTTGCCAGGTGCCGTCAGGCTGGACAGGGTCATCGCACCTGCTGATAGCGCCATAGCCTCCGTACATACAACCGGCGCTGGCCGGGGGCGCTGATCCGATCAGCCCACCGGCGATCAGCGCGGCGGCCAATCCTGCGACGATGTATTGCCGCGTCAACTCGGCTCCTACCTGTAATACGTCTATGTATGTATTAGTTGACGGTGTAGGCCTTGGGCGGTCTTGCCGTACGTCTGTTTTTCGCCGTAGGCGCCCCAGGCCGTCAACACTTTGCGGTCCGGGTCGGACAGCAGCGGAAAGGTCAGGTCCTCGGCGTCACGGAATTTGGCGAGCTTCTCCGGCTTGTCGGGGGAGATGCCGACAACGTCGAGGCCGGCGCCGTTGAGCTCGGCCAGACTGTCGCGGAAATCGCAGGCCTGTTTGGTGCAGCCGGGAGTCGACGCCGCCGGGTAGAAATACACGATGACGCGTCGGCCCTTGTAATCGGCCAGCGACACCTTCGTCCCGTCGGCGTCAGGCAGGGTGAAGGCGGGCGCTTTGTCGCCCGGCGCGAGGCGTGCGGTGTCGGTCAAGGAAGCTGCCATTCTGTTCACCGGCACTTGGGATCGGCGCCGGCTGATTTAGGGTAGGTCGGCAGGCACCAACCTAGACCGAGCCCGGTCTTGGTGCTGTAGGACAGGGAGGACGAGAGTGGCGGAGCGGGATCCTGACACCATCAAGCAGGAGATCGACCAGGCCCGCGATCAGCTCGCGTCGACTGTCGATTCACTGGCCGAGCGGGCCAATCCCCGCCGACTCGCCGACGACGCCAAAGCCCGGGTGATCGGGTTCGTCAAGAAGCCCGCGGTGGCGATCTCCCTAGCCGGGATTGCGGCGCTGGCCGCCGCCTTGGCGGTCCGCAGAATCAGGAATCGTTGACGCCTGAACTCCACTGGTGTCTGGCGTGAGCCGCCGCGCTTCGCGCCGCGCCGTGGTCAGTGGGGCGCGTTAGCGATCATTTCGTCGGCGATCTGGCCGGCTTGATCGTTGACCTGCAGGCTGCACGCGACGGCCTCGACCACGAGGTTCGACACGCTACTGAGCGCGTGCTGGCAGCCCCAGCTGCCGCCCTCTTGCGTTCTGGACTGCACGATCTTCGTGTCGGTCTGGCTCAGGTCCCGAAAATTCCAGTGGGATTGGTCGTTTCCGTTGGTCACGGTCACTTGTTGCCCTGCGCAGCTTTTCCAATTGTTCGCCGAGGTGTTGAGAAACGCCTCCGCCTTGTCGGCCGACGAAAAGATCACCGCGGTTTGGTCCACGTAGAAATGGCCGACATCGGTGTTTGTTCCAGAAGATTGTTGTTGCAGCGATTGATCGCTAACGCCGGACCAATCACTGCCACCGTAAGTTGCGTTTTCGGCCGTGTAGAGCGCCCCGATGCAGTTCGCGGGCAACACCGATGCGGACTCGTTGGCCATCTTCTGTATCACGTCGCCGGCCTGCATGTGCGAGGCGCCCATGATGGTGTTGATCCGTGTTTCGGTCAACAAGATGGAATTCAGCTGCGCGGCAGTGACTGTCGGCGGCTTCGGCCGCGGGGTAGATGTCGGGATGATCAGAATCACCACGGTTACCGCCGCAGCCACGGCCGCCAAGGCTCCACCGGCGATGATCCAGCGTTTGCGAGACTTCCGGGGGCGTGCGGCATTGGTGTCCTGCGGCGCAAACGGCTGCATTGGCATCGGCTGAGAACCGATGGCACGCCCCGGCGCAATCGACGGCCCCCCCGCGATGCGTGCGGGTGGGGGGCCAGCGTTAAACGGGGGCGCTGCTCCGGCCCCGACGGGCGACGCCGGTGCCGAGTAACCAACCGATGGTGGTCGAGACGCATCGGTCGATCGTGATGAGTGAGGTATGTCCGGGGCTTGGACGGCAGTCAGCACCTTCTCGACATCTGTTCGGGTTTTCCAAGTGATGTCGGGGCGGTCGCGCAACCTGATCAGGAGCTGGATCAGGTCGCGGCGGGCGCTGGGTTCGTGGCCATCGGTATCGAGCCCAGAGTTGAGATCGGAGAACAATTGGGCTTGTTCAGCGGCGCTGAGTTCGGGGGCCGCTATGGCAGTGTTCAGACGCATCAGATAGGCAAACGGCACCGTCGGGGGTTCGGGCAGCGGTGACGGCAGCGGGCCTGCGTTGACCTTGCGCGCATGCACGGCGGCGATCAGTTCGATGCCGCTATCGATGCTGGGGTTCTGGTAATCGATGGCCTGTACCGAGGCCAGCGGGTTGACCCGCATGCTGTCCAGCGGGCCGATCTGCACCGGGAGGATCGGCCGACCCAGATCTTGGGCGTAGCGCAATTCCGCCTGGCAGGGCTTGGACTCCAGGTAATTCTTCGACAGCGCGGCGATGAACACCTCGCAGCCGCGGATCTGTTCGAGGATCGCGTTCCACCATGCCTCGCCGCCGGTGAGTTCCTCATCCAGCCACGCCTCGATGTGCGCCCGGCGCAACGCCGCGGTCACTTTCGCGAGCGCCGCTCCGTCCCGGCTGGAGTAGCTGATAAACAAGCCCATGACAAAGTTCTCCCAGGCAGAGCGGGCGGGACCCGAATTTCTGAGATCGTACTGCGCACGCAGCAGCAGCGAATCCACAACGGCCGAATATCACCGCGGAGCGTAAACCGGTTGGCGACCGGCAGCACGGACAACACATTCTCGGTGTGGCGCTCAGCCCGGACGGACGGCTGGCCGCATCGGGCAACGCGTGTCACCCGCGGTTGCCGATCCCAGACAACTGTGCGACAAAACTGCCGACCAATATGAGCCACAAGCAATGGCGGGACTGGGCGTCCCCGGGCGTTGGATACATCACACTGTGCCCGGGGTTCCCATCGCCCCGACTAGTCACGACGGGCGGAAGGCCTGAGGTCTTATTTTGGTGCGCCGTCAGGGTTTCGAACCCCGGACCCGCTGATTAAGCGCGGGCTATTTTGGTTGCTTCCCACTGTGTCCGGTTGGCTGCCCTATTCCGTTGGGCGGCAATGATTCACCTACCTCATCAATTCCTGTCAGGGCCGGTCGATTCCGGACTACTGCGTGTCATTTGCGGTGCATAACCGTCACCTGGCCTTATTCGTGATGGCGAATTTGCTGCAGGGATAGACGTACGCGGCTCGGCTACAACAGTGGGGCGCGTGGCCGGGCGACCGCGGTTCAGATAGTGCGTGTGCTGCCACCGTCGATGAGGTACTCCGCGCCTGTGAGGTACCTGGCCCGGTCGGAGACGAGAAAGGCCACCAAGTCCCCGACGTCGCGTGGCGTGCCGGGCCGACCGAGTGGGATTCCTCCGATGGATTCGATGATCTCCTCACGCGCTGCGGCGGCGCTGATCTGGCGGGCCGCTGCGTGTTGGTTGGTGAACTCCTCAGCAGCCTCGGTCTCGATGAATCCAGGCGAGACGCTGTTCACGCGAATGCCGTGGGAAGCTAGATCATTCGACAGCGACTTGCTGTAGTTGGCGAGCGCGGCTTTCGCGGATGCGTACGGTGCAGTGCCGGGCATTGGGTTGCGGCGCTGGACTGATGTGATGTGGACGATTGCTCCGCCCTTGTTGTCGATCATTGACGGTGTGAGTGCACGGTCGAGTCGCACTGCACCGAAGAAGTTCTTCTCGAACCCCTGCTGCCAGTCGTCGTCTGTTAGAGCGACGGTGCCGCCGGGTTTGATGTCGGAGCCACCGACGTTGTGAACCAGGATGTCCAGGCCGCCGCCGAGTAGCTCCAACGTGCGCTTCGCAAGAGCAGTCGTCCCACTGGCAGTGGAGATGTCGGCGGTGACGAACCCTTCGATTGTCGCGCCCGGCGTGGTGCGTGCGGCGACGATGACGGTTGCGCCCGCGGCCCGTAGTTGATCGGCAATACCCTTTCCGATGCCGCGAGTACCGCCGGTGACGAGTGCGCGCTTACCAGTCAGGTCTGCCATCGGTTTGGTGGTAGTGGGGGTGCCGAGTGTCATGGTGCTCCTAGTGGGTGAGTGATTCCGTGGGTTGCGTGTGGTGGGCGATGACGCCGAGTGCGGCGAGGTGCAGAAGTCTTCTGCGAGTCACGATTTGGGTGCGAGGACATCGACGATGGGCCAGGCGACTTCGGTTTTCCATTGGGTGTGGTCGGTCGTGTGAGTGTGATCGCGGTGGTAGTACTCGCGGATGCCCGGACCGACGGCGAGTTCCTGACCGGCCACGTAGGAGCCAAGCTCGGCGTAGGCGAGGTCGATGTCGGCCAGAGAGCCGTAATGGGTCGTCACCGCGACCTCGGCAGCGGGCACCAGGATTGGTTGAATGCGCCCCAGTTCCGGTGGGGCGGTGACGGGGATGAAGACGGTCGCTTGGCCTGGTTCGTGCTGAAACAGGCATTCGTCGTATAACCCGCCCGCAGGCCCGGTTTGGTCGAGGCGCCCACTCCGCACGGCCTCGCGAACATCGAGTAGCGCCTCACGCCACCACTTTTCGATGTCGGCTGGATCGACAGTGGCGGTGATCGCGACCGCTGGAATGGTCGACTCGGTACGTCGGTGCACGGGCTGACGACTCGCCGCGTTGTTGAGCAGAGCACGAAGCGAATCGACGGCAGCCCTCGTCTGGGCCAGCTCGGCTTCAAGGTGGTCGATGTGGGCTGCGATCAAGGTTTCGCGCTCACCGGGGTTCTGCGCGACCAGGACGTCGCGGACGTCGGCGACCGGCATGAGCAGGTCGCGTAGTCGTCGGATCAGTTGTGCAGTGGGGAGTTGATCGAGCGAGTAGTACCGGTAACCATTCTCCGGGTCGACGTATACCGGTTCGAGTAGCCCGACGTGGTGGTAGTGATGCAGCGTCTTGACACTGAGGTGGGTCATCGTGGCGAAGCGCCCGACGGAAACAGTGATGCTCATGGTGTGCTCCGGGTCGGACGGGCCGCTCCCTTGCCCGGGAGCGGCCCGTCCGGTCAGTACTGTGGCTCGGTGTTCTTGATGACGAACAGAGTGACGATCTTGCCGTCACGGAGGCGGAAGTAGTTGGTCATGATCAACGGGTCAGGCAGACCGGCTTTGTCGTAGTCACCGTCGTAGCGGCACCGAACGCACCACATACCGGCATTGTCGACGACCTCGACGAGTTCGACGGTGACTTGGTCGCCAACAAACTCTTTAGACATAAACGCCCGGATGTGGTCACGGCCCCAGAACTCTCGCGAGAAGTCGTTGACCAGCGCATCGTCTGCGAAGGTGTCCATGATCGCGTCCACGTCGAAGCTGTTGATTGCGGTGATGTGTGCGGCGATTACGGGGTCCAGTGTGAGCTGTGCAGTCATTGCTTTCTCCTTGCTTGCGTGACGTCGGATGACCGTCGAACGCCAGTCTCGACCCTCCGGTTACAGGAGAGTCAAGCCGTTGAACCGGCAAGACCGCCATCGTCGTGCGCGTAAGCCGGAAGGAGCACCTGCGCGTGCCAGCCATCGATGGGCACTGGTTCTATTTCGTCGGTATTGGCATGATCCTCGGCGTTTTCGAGATCCGTCGCTTTCCCGTTCAGCTCGGCGTAGGCGTTCCGGCGTTCGGTTCGCTGGAACTCTTCGGAGCTCATATCCCGGTTCGACTGGTACGTGAAAATCTGTGCCGCGAGGGCGGATAGGACGGTCGCGGCGATCGCCGCTAAGGCCAACCAGAACTCCTTCGTCCAGTACCGGGAGGGAGCTGAGTCCTGTCCAGCCAGTGTGGCAGCCACCGGGGCATGGTCACCCGAGCCCTCTACGTCTTGTGGCTCAGATTCGTGCGGCGGCTCGGAGTTATCACCGGTCTGGTTAGCGGCGTCGCTAGCTGGCTCAGGGGCGTCACTGGTGGGTTGAGAGGCATCGCTGGCTGGCTCATCAAGGGTGTGGCCAGGTGGCTCTGAAGTCATTGGTTCATTTGTCGACCTGGGTGTCCCGCATCCGGTGAATGACACCGCCTGGCCCAATTAAGGTGGTTGATTGTGGCTGATGAACCCAGGCGACTTGAGGATCTGGTTGCACGCCTGATTCGGGTAAAACTGGAGCAGGTCACGAGGACTGACACCATTGGCTACAGCTTTGGCTGCAGTAAGCGTCACCTAAATATCATCTGACCTGGTGCGCCGTCAGGGTTTCGAACCCCGGACCCGCTGATTACGCGCGGGCGATTTTGGTTGCTTCCCGCGCCCTATTCTTGGGAGAAACCCTGGAAACTCGGGGGACCGGAAGCGGCGGAGGGTCGGATAACCGTAGCGACTGCGTGCCGCACATGTGGCACCGAGCCGCGCGAGCGCGCACGGGTTTGCGATCCTGCGGTTCCCTGATTGCACGGCTACCGGCCCCGCATGTTGACCATCGGCTAGCGCCGGTCTTGAACCAAAACGGCGCCGCACTCGTGCTAGTACCGTAAGGCTGGTTATGGCGATCCCGGAAACCAACCGGACACTGGTCGCTGAGGCGTTCGGGCGGCTGTCTGCTGAGGATCGGGCGTTTGTCCGGCGTGCGTATTATTACGGCTGGACAACCGCACAAATCGGCGCGGACCTGGGAGTCGCCGAGGGCACCGTGAAGTCGCGGCTGCATCACGCGCTGCGAGCCCTGCAGCAGACGCTGCAGGAGATGGGAGTGGCACCATGACCGCCTTTCCGGGACAGGGAGCACCCGTCGCCGGACCGCGCGGTCAAGACGGCGACAAGTATGCACAGTGGGACGCGGCCTACGTGCTGGGGTCATTGTCCGAGCTGGACAGGCGCGAATTCGAAGCACACCTGGAAGAGTGTTGGGCGTGTCGGGATGCGGTAGCCGAGCTTTCCGACATGCCCGCCCTGCTGTCGCTGCTCGACCTCGGCGACATTACCGAATACGATGACCCGATAGCAGTTCGGCCGCCATCGCCGCAGCCGGATCTGGTCGGTCGACAGTGGGAAATGTCCGCCGTTGCGGGCTTGCTGAAGCGTGCACTTGATGGCCACGGCACGGTGGTCGGCGTGGCCGGCTCGCCTGGCATCGGAAAAAGCCGTCTTGTGCGTGAAGTTACGGCGATGGCAGATGCCCATGATGTTGACGTGTTCACCGCCTTCTGCGAATCGCACACCAGCCAGATTCCCTTCCATGCCGTGACGCGCCTATTGCGCGCAGTCACCGGCATCGAGAGTCTTGACCCACCTGCCGCCCGGGCGCAGATCCGGGCTCAGGCACCCGACGCGGCGCCTGAGGACTTGCTGCTCTATGACGACCTGCTGGGCATCGCCGATCCCGATGTGGAGCTGCCGAAGATCGATCCGGATGCTCGTCGGCGGCGGTTGACCATGCTGGTCAATGCCGCCTCGCTGGCCCGCCAGGCCCCGGCGGTCTTCGTTATCGAGGACGCCCATTGGATCGACGAGGTCAGCGAGTCGCTGTTGGCCGATTTCTTCACGGTCATGACGCAGACGCCCTCGCTGGTGCTGGTCACCTACCGGCCCGAATACCGGGGCGCGC
>Ga0209248_10000571_pt1 | contig 11624 bp, 10 predicted proteins | sample BogFormECP04_OM1_FD_188241 | JGI IMG/M metagenome (GOLD analysis project Ga0209248, IMG submission 188241) | Bog forest soil microbial communities from Calvert Island, British Columbia, Canada - ECP04_OM1 (SPAdes) (version 2) | ecosystem: Environmental > Aquatic > Freshwater > Wetlands > Bog ... | reverse complement strand
TGGCGGCGGCAGCTCCTTCCTGTTCCAGAATCTGTTCTGGTTCTTCGGGCACCCCGAGGTGTACATCCTCGCCCTCCCCGGCTTCGGCATCGTGCTCGAGTTGCTGCCCGTGTTCGCGCGCAAGCCCTTGTGGGGCTACAAGCTGGCGGTCTCGGGCATGCTCGGCGTCAGCCTGCTGAGCTTCTTCGTGTGGCAGCACCATCTGTTCGTCAGCGGCATAAACGCCGATCTGCGGCCGTTCTTCATGCTCTCCACGGAGATCATCTCGGTCCCCACCGGCTTCATCTTCCTGTGCTTCATGGGCACACTGTGGAAGGGGCGAATATCGCTGGCGGTGCCGATGCTGTTCTGCCTGGCGTGGGCCTTCAATTTCCTGATCGGCGGCACCTCCGGGGTGGTGCTCTCCGATGTGGCCACCGACACCCAGCTGCATGGAAGCTTCTTCGTGATGGCGCACTTCCACTACACGATCGTGGGTGGGCTGATATTCAGCTTCTTCGCCGCGATCTACTACTGGGTGCCGAAGATGACCGGCCTGCGCTTCAACGAGCGCCTCGCCAAAGCGCACTTCTGGCTGATGTTCATCTCGTTCAACTCGACCTTCCTGCCGCTGTTCGCGCTCGGCATCATGGGCATGCCCAGGCGCGTGAGCAGCTATGAAGCAAACCTCGTTCCATTGAACACGTGGGTCTCGATCTCGGCCTTCGTGCTCGGCTTCTCGATGCTGATCTTCATCGCGAACACCGTCTACTCGATGGTCTTCGCGCGCGTGCCCGCCGAGGCCAACCCGTGGCACTCGAAGTCGATCGAGTGGCAGCTGCCGACGCCCGTGCCCGTCCACAACTTCGAGCAGATACCCGTGTTTGACCCCGACCCATACCCCTACGGCACGCCGCTGCCGATCGGTAGCGGAAAGCCGGCGGCGGCGGGAGCCTGAGCGATGTCCTACGCCAGTGAAAACCCGCCGCCCGGCCCGCTCTCACCCCCCGTGTCGCGGGGCGTCGAGATCCCGCCCGAGCCGGCGCATGTCTCCGCGCGCACCTTGGCGGTTGCATCGAGGCTCTTGTGCGGTTCGACGACCTTCTTCTTCCTCGCATTCCTGTTCGCCTACTTCTACCTGCGTTCGCTCGATCAGGACGGCATGTGGCGCCCGGCGCATGTGCACCCCAGCCAGGGGCTGGGCGCCGCGTTCATCGCGTGCATCGTGCTCAGCGGGGCCCTCGCGATCGTGGCCGCACGCCGGATGAAGGCCGAATCGCCGACCTGGCTCACTCCGGCGACAGCCGCCGTGGTGCTGGGGCTGGCGGCGGTCGCGCTGCAGTGCATCGAGTTCACCGTCCAGGACTTCGGACCGACCCGCGGCGCCTACGCGAGCGTGTTCGTCGGATGGAGCGGCTTCTACCTGATCGCCGTGCTCGCGACGATGTACTGGCTCGAGACGCACGTCGCCACGGAGCTGCGCGCACGCCGCGCGCCGGCAGGGCACCAGGGAGACGTCGACGAACCCGATCGGCTGATCGCTCCGGGACTGGACGCGGCGGTCTTCTACTGGTCCTTCCTGGCCGCGGTCGGGGTACTGACCTACGTGGTCCTATATCTGCTGTAGGGGGTGTTCTTGCCAAGCTTCGACCTACCGCTCGCCACTCACTTTCTCACCGGATCGATCCTTTCGCTGGTGCTCCCGCTCGGTGTACTGATCATCGTCGCCATCTGGTACGTCGTGCTGGTCCGCCGCGGCTTCGGCGAGCGTTGAGGCGCGCCGGGGGCGAGCCTCAGGCTAGGCTACGGGCGGCGGTTCGGCCAGCCAACGCGAGGAGCTAGCAGGTCATGTCAGGCATGAGCACCGGGCTCGAAGCCAACGACCAGACGGTCGTCTCGGCCTTTCACAGAGCGCTCCTGACCCAGGGCTTGGTGATCCTCCTGATCCTCATGCTCGTCGGCGTGGTGTGGATCCTCCTGCGCGCGTTCCAGCTCTCGCGCGGGGTGACCTCGCAGGGCGCCGCTCCTGCCGCATCCCCCTCGCCGTTCACGTTTCCCGAGCCGGCAGCACGGCGACTGTTGCGACTCTCCTTCGGCGCGCTGTGGATCTTCGACGGAGTCCTCCAGAGCCAGCCAAAGATGCCACTCGGCATGGGTCCCGACGTGATTCAGTCGACCGCGGCGGCCTCGCCGGCCTGGGTGCAGCATCTCGACAACGCCCTGCTGACGGTCTGGAACTATCACCCGATCGCCACCGCCACCGCCGCGGTCTGGATCCAGCTCGGCATCGGTGTCTGGCTGCTGGCCGCGCCGCGAGGTAACTGGTCGCGCCTGGCGGGGCTCGCGAGCGTCCTCTGGGGGCTGAACGTGTGGGTCTTCGGCGAGGCCTTCGGGGGGATCTTCGCCCCGGGCCTCACGTGGCTCTTCGGCGCGCCCGGCGCGGCGGTGTTCTACTGCGTCGCCGGCGTCCTGATAGCCCTTCGCGAATCCGCCTGGACGACGCCCCGGACCGGGCGGATCGTGCTTCGCGGGATGGGCGTGTTCTTCGTCGGCATGGCCGTGCTGCAGGCGTGGCCGGGGCGCGGCTTCTGGCAGGGTGAGCCCAGGGCGGGTGCCGTCTCCGGAACGCTCACGACGATGATCAGGGAAATGTCTGAAACGCCGCAGCCGCACCTTCTCTCCTCGCTGGTGAGGAGCTTCGGCGGATTCGTCGCGACTCACGGCTGGGAGGTCAACCTGTTCGCGGTGATCGCCCTGGCCGCGATCGGGACGACGTTCCTCGCCGCGCGGCCGTCGCTCGTGCGCGCCGGAGTGATCGCAGGCTGCGTGCTGTGCCTCGCCGACTGGATACTGATCGAGGACTTCGGCTTCTTCGGCGGCATCGGCACGGACCCGAACAGCATGATCCCGATGGCCCTGGTGTTCGTCGCCGGCTACCTCGCGATCACCCGCGTGCCGGTGCTCGCGACGAGCGAGGCCGACGCGCACGCCACCACCCAGCAGGCCCCCGCTCGCCCTTGGCGCGAGCGGCTGCGGGCAGATCCGGCGTATGCGTTTCGAGCGCTGGCCGCGCTCGCCGCGCTCGCGATCACGGCCGTGGGCGCCGTGCCGATGGCGCTCGCCGCGACCGAGCCCCACGCCGACCGGATCATCGCCGAAGCCGTCGATGGCACGCCCAACGCAGTCGACCTGTCCGCGACGCCGTTCACGCTCCTTGACCAGCACGGCCAGCCTGTGTCGCTCACCGCCCTTCATGGCAGGGCGATCGCGCTCACCTTTCTCGACGACGTGTGCACCTCGGACTGCCCGATCATTGCCCAGGAGTTTCGCCTCGCCGACGGCATGCTGGGCGCTGACGCCCGCCGCGTGGAGTTGATCGCGGTCGACGCCAATCCGCTGTACATCGCCCCGGACTACCTGGCGGCGTTCGATCGCCAGGAGGGCCTTGAAGGCGTACCCAACTGGCTGTATCTCACCGGCTCGCTCGCGCAGTTGAAGAGCGTCTGGAGCTCCTACGGCGCGACCGTCGAATACTCGCCGGGCGGCGCGATGATCGCGCACAGCGAGTCCGCCGACGTGATCGACGGCGACGGGCACATCCGCTACGTCCTCGACACCGATCCGGGTCCGGGGACCGGGGCGTCGAAGTCCTCCTTCGCGGTCACGCTCGCAGACGCGCTCGAGAGCGCCATCCACAGTTCGTGATCGCGGAAGGGACCTCGGGGGCAGAGCGGCGCTCCGCTCCCAGGGTCATCGTGCTCGCGCTGCCGGCGCTCACAGCGATTTTGCTCGCAGCGTGCGGCTCGCCCTCGCGCACGCCTTCAGGGTCCGCCGCTCCGTCGATCCCCACTCCGCTTGCGACGTCGGTTCAGACCTCGGCCGGGACCTGGGCCACGGTGGCAATGGGACACCTGAATCAGCCGCTCAACACGTTCTGGCAGCTGCTGTTCCGACCAGCGGGCGGCACGTCGTGGTCGAACCAGGTCCAGGCCACGGCTGCGGCGACGAACGGCGGCCTCGTGCTCGCCTCTGCGCGTGGCCGCGGCCTGCTCGTAGGAGTGCGCCCCACGAACCTGCTCACGTTCTCGCCGCTTATCTTCACCTCCGACGCCGGGCGCAGCTGGTCGACTGGACTTCTGGGCGAGGGTCTCGTCGCGCACCCCGACGCGCTCGCAGCCAATTCCGCCAGCCAGCTGCTTGCGCTCGTGAGCGCTCGTGCGGGGACCCAGGTGCTGAGCAGCAACAGCGGCCTCTCCTGGTGGCGGACATCTATCACCACGTCTGCGCTCGCCGCCACGGTCTCCGGACGCTCCTGCGGTCTCGCCTCGATTACCGCCGTGGCCTACATCAACGGAACCGCGCTGGCCGGCGGCAGCTGCAGCCGGCCGGGCGTCCTTGGGATCTTCAGCGAGCGCGCCGGGAGCTGGCGCCTGCTCGAAGCAGCGCCGCCCAGCTCGCTCGAGGGCGATCGCATCGAGGTGCTCGCGCTCCAGGCCGGCGGCGACGGGGTCGGCGCGCTCCTGGGGATCTCCGATGGGAGCGCAATCAGTCTCGTCGCTGCCTGGTACGTCGACGGCCGCTGGAGCAGCTCGCGAGCGCTGCCCCTGAGCGCCTCCGATGAGGTCTCGTCATTCGGCCCAACGCGGGGGAACGGCATCTTCGTGTTGCTCCGCGCGTCCTCGGGCCCGGCGCAGCTGGCCGTCGCGAGCGGCCCGGGCGCCGGCTGGCAGCAGCTTGCGCCCCCGCCGGCGGGAACTGCCACGGTCGCCTTCGGCCCGGCCTCGAGCGTCGAGGCCCTCGCCGTCCAAGACACGGTGTTGAGCGTCTGGACACTGACTGCTCACTCCCGCGAGTGGGTGCATGGGCAGACCATCAAGGTGCCGATCGAGTTTGGCTCCTCAGAATGAGGAGGGCTGACTGGGCTGGCCAAGGATTCGTGCGAGCGCCGAGTCCACGACGCCCGCTTCCTCAGCGATCAGCCGGCGAACGGCGAATATCAGCGCTGGCACGGCCCACAGATCGCCGCACACCCAGAGGATGCCGGCGCCGAGCTGCTGGTCGGCGAACGGCGACAGCGCCACGCCCGGTATGTGGTTATAGACCGAATACCACGAGTCGTTTGAAAAGAGGGTCATCGTCATCGCGAGCAGCCACATGACGGTGTTGGTCGTGAGCAGCGCAATCGCCTGACCCGCGGGCGCGACCCGCATCCGCAGCGGCGGCGAGGCAATGATCAAGAGCCAGAACAGAACGCCGGTGACGAGCATGCTGCCGTTCATCAACCACACGTGCACGAAGCGGTTTCGATCGGCGAGGTCGAACAGGCCGGGGATGTGCCAGCCGACCATCACGAGGTTGAACGCCACCACGATCACGAGCGGGCGCAAGAGTAACCTGCGCGCGTCGCGCAGAGGACGTGCCCAAGCTCCGTGCATGAGCGACTTGAGCGCCGGGCGACGCAGCCGCAGCGGCACCCCCACGAGCAGCGGCTGCCAGGGAGCGCCGGCGACGATCAGCGTCGGCGCCGCGAACATCAACAGCAGGTGCTGGATCGTGTGTATGTAGAAGTAGTCGTATCCCCAATATTCAAGCGGCGAACATACGGCGATCGACAGGATCGCAAGGCCGCCGTAGAACCAAAGTGAGCGCAGCCGCCGTCCGCGGACTCGATCGGGGCGGGTGCGGCGGAGAAGCCGGCGCAGGCCGAGCTCATGCCAGAGCGCAACCACGACCGCGCACAGGGCGAGCGCGTTGAACGACCAGTGGTGAAGCAGGGGGCTCATGCGGTCAGGCCACGGAGCTTACTCCCGGGTCTCCTGCAGGCTGGCGGGGCTTGGCTACGAATGCCTGAGGGGCCGAGCACCGGCGCGAGGACCTGCGAGCATCCGCCCCGACAAACCCAGGAAAGGACCGACCGATGAACGTCTTCCGCACACCCGACGAGCGCTTCGAGGACCTTCCCGGCTACCCATACGAGCCGCACTACGTGGAGGTGAACGGGCTGCGGCTACACCACATCGACGAGGGCACTGGTCCGACCGTGCTGTGCTTCCACGGAGAGCCCGACTGGAGCTACCTCTACAGACACATGCTCAAGGGGCTGGTCCAGGCCGGCCATCGCGTCGTGTGCACAGATCTCGTCGGCTTCGGCCGCTCGGACAAGCCCACCGAACAGGACTGGTACACCTATGAACGCCACGTCGAGCACGTGACGCGCCATCTCGAGCAGATCGAGCTCAGCGACGTGACGGTCGTGGTGCAGGACTGGGGCGGGCCGATCGGGCTGCGCTGGACCGTCGAGCACGCCGATCAGGTCGGGCGCCTAGTGGTGATGAACACGGGTCTGTTCACCGGGCGCGTGAGCAAGGGCTTCATGGCCTGGCGCGAATTCGCCGAACGCACACCGGACCTGCCGGTCGGGATGATCATGCAGGGCGCCACGACGACCGAGCTTACGCCCGAGGTAATCGCGGCGTATGAGGCTCCCTTCCCGACCCCCGACAGCAAGGCCGGCGCTCAGCGGTTCCCGCTGCTCGTCCCCCTCACGCCCGATGACCCAGGCGCCCGCGAGATGGCCGCGGTGCAGGACGCTCTGAGCCGCTGGGAGAAGCCCGCGCTCGTGGCCTTCTCCGACAGCGACCCGGTCTTCCCCTACCCAAAGTCGGGGGAGGTGTTCACCCAGCTGCTGCCTACGGCGGGCGAGCAGGTGAGGATCGCCGGCGCCGCACACTTCCTTCAGGAGGACGCAGGCCCACAGATCGTCGAGGCGATGCTCGAACGATTCGGGCGCCCGCGCACAGACGCGTAGCAATCACAGGGGCAGCGGACGCTCGCGGTTACGGGAGCAATGCCTCCCAGCGGGAGATTGTGTACGGAACGCCGGCGGGCCCTCCCACCATCAAGATCGTCGTGTCGTCGGCGGTTGCCCGGGCGGCGCGGAGCAGCGCCGGATCGCGCACGAAGACGATCGTCCCCGCCGGCGCGTCGATCTCCTCGCCGTCGACCGTGAACAGCGCGTGTCCGGTCATCACGGCGAAGAGCTCCTGGTGGCCGTTCGTTTGGTTCTCCTCGTCGTCGGCCTCGTGATGCTCCTCGATCATCTCCTCCCCAGCGTTTCCGGTCGCAGCGTTGACGCCGAACGCCTGGACGTCGAAATGGCGACGGACGAGATGGAACGCGCCATCGTTGATGTCCGGGTTCCCGGGGTCGACCTCGGCCAGCGTGTCCACGTCGGCCAGGCGGACGGCGCCGTACGGTGCGCTGCGGGGATCCGTCATGGCGCCGATCAGCTCAGCCACGCTTCCTGAGCGGTACTCAGGTGGAGCGTCTCCACGGCCGCCGGTCCGGTGACCGCAAGGTCGGTGATCGAGAGACGCGTGAACGTACCGTGCTTGACGCGCCATGCGCGCACGCTCACGTGCAACGTCGTGGTGGTGCCCATTCCCGAGGCGGTAGTCGTCCCGGAGCCCGTTGCCGCAGATTTCGTCCACGAGGACCAGTCGACCACGAGATTGCCGCCGGCGGCCTCGGCGAGGATGACGGTATGTGGGCGCACCTTGTAGACGCCGACCACCTTCGAGCAGGAATGCTCGCACTTCACGTTCGCGAGCAGTGTTGGGAGGCTTCCCGCAGAAGCTTGGGCCGGCAGCCAGGCGGCGGCGAGCGCCGCCGCGAGCGTCAGTCCTCCGCGGATCATCATGCGACGGCGAGCAGCTGCCAGTCGCCCGGGATGCCCTTGAGGCTGTGCTGACCGCGGTCGGCGAACTCAATGCCGGACCCGGTCACCAGGTCGCGCACCGTGCTGGTCACGAGCACCTCACCGGGGCTGGCCAGGCCGGCCACGCGCGCTCCGATGTGCACTGCGACGCCGCCAAGGTCCTCGCCGCGCACGAGGCACTCTCCGGAGTGCAGGCCGGCTCGAACCTTGAGGCCGATGGTCTGCGTACTGTCGCTGATCGCCCTTGCGCAGTTGATCGCCCGCGCGGGCCCATCGAAGCAGGCGAGAAACCCATCGCCGGTGCTCTTGACCTCTTCGCCGTCGTATCGCTTGAGCTCGCGTCGCACCCTGGAGTCATGGGCATCGAGCAGCTCGTGCCAGCGGCGGTCACCGATGCTCACCGCCTGCTCGGTCGACCCCGAGATGTCGGTGAACAGAACCGTCTTGAGCACCCTGTCGATCTCATGCCCCTGGCGCCTGCCCGTCAGGAACTCCTCGATCTCGTCGAGTATCTCTTCGTCCTTGCCCAGATAGCTCTCGTGGAATGCGCCGGGGAACTCCTTGAACCGCGCTCCACGTATGTGTTCGGCGATGTAGCGCCCGTGGGCAACGTTGGTGAGCGGATCTTCACTGCGGTGCACCACCAGCGTTGGTGCCGAGATCGCGCCAAGAGCAGGCCGAGCGTCTATGTGCAGCCCAAAACGACTCGCCGCGGCAGCCATCGCCGGAGTCGCCGCGTTTCGTTCAAACCGGGCCAGGTGCCGGCGGGTGGCCTCGTCGTCGGGGGCATCCTGAGTGGAGAGCACCGGCCACACGAGACCACGCCCCCAGCTCGTCTCGATCTGGTCGCAGAACCGTTCCGCCTTGTCCCGGTCTATTCCCTGCGGGTAGTCGGACGCCCAGGCATAGCGAGCGAAGGTCGCCCAGAGCACGAGGGCGGTGACCCGCTCGGGATAGGTGGCGGCGAACAGAAGCGCCATCGGACCACCCTCGGAGATCCCAACCACGGCGGCCTTCTCACACTGGGCCGCGTCCATTACGGCGCGCAGGTCGTCCATCCGCTCCTCGAGAGTGGGAAGCTCAACGCTTCGGTCCGACAGGCCCATGCCGCGCTTGTCGAAGGCGATCATGCGGGAGAACCGCGACAGCCGCCGGAAGGGAAGCATCGTTGGTGGAGTCTCCCAGCCCAGCTCCACGTGGGACAGCGCACCGGCTATGAAAACGAGATCGGGACCTTCCCCGGTCTGCTGGTAGGCGATGCTGAGCTGGCCGCTCTTCGCATATTTGGTTTCGCCAGACGCCGCTTGCCCTATGCTCCCCGCCTGCTCGTACGTGAGCTCCTCGCTGACGCGTGTCAACTTCGCGGCCAGCGCCCGCTCGGCCTCATGCTCCACGAACATTCCCTCCGCGCTGCTCTCGGTGGTGGCCATCTCAGTCCTCTCAGCCATAGTGCTCCACGCACCTGCCGGGCGATCATCGCGCACCGAACGCCGCAATACAAGGCGACGTGTGACCCTTCTCACTGTTACGGCCCACGGATTGACGCCACACGATGCTCGGGTTCAAGTCTTCCTGGCGTTGGTCTATTCGACCCGCGCGCGCGCAGCCAGCGCATTCAATTAAGCCCTGCGACGAGGCGGGCGGCTACTCGCTCGCGCTGTAGGGGACGTGGTCAGCGCCGTCTCACTGCCACAGGACCTGGCCCGTCTTGAACGAGAGCAGTCGGGTGCGTAGCGCGCTACAAGCCGACCTCACGAACACCAGTCGTGGCGTCAGGCTGGCGCGCCGCCGATCCGGTCTACTCCGCCTGGCGCAACCATCGCGCGAGTCAGGTGCATCTACTCGCTTGTGAATGTCACAGTCCCTTCGCTGCTCCGGACGGTCACACTGAAAGAAGTGGTCTCGCCGTTAGCAGCCGTGGCCGTGCACGTAAAGGTTCTGCCAACTTCAATCGGTATGTACGGTGGGCACGACACCGTGACAGAGATGCCGCGCCCCTGAAGTACGGATTCCTTAATACTCGACGCCACGCGAGCAATGTTGAGCGGGGCCGCTTGTCCCGGAGGCGAGGTCGGAGTGGCTGGGGTCGTCGTGGCTGGAGTCGTCGTAGTGGGAGTCCTCGTGGTGGGAGTCGTCGCGGTGGGGGTCGTCGCGGTGGGGGTCGTCGTGGCATGAGAGCGCCGGGTGCGCGCCGTCTCCTGCACGCGTGCAGCAGGATCGGCTCGTTCATCGGGCAGGCCACCATGTCCTGCTCGATGATCGCGAAAGCCTCGCTGCGCACTGGTGGGAGTCGTCGTGGTGGAAGTCGTCGTGGCTGGAGTCGTACTTCTGCCGGAAGTGGCTCCGGTCGCGGTAGCCGGGTGCGATTGGCCCCCGCACCCCGCGCACGCAATCGTGACGAGCACAATCGCCGCTCTCCAAAGAAATGACACGGGGCGCCTCCTGGTCATGCTGTCGTCTCGTTTCGCCCTCATTTTGCCTGCCGTCCCGCTGGGTCGAGCCGCGATTGTAACGGTCACGCAGAGACTCGCTGCCCCGCTGGCGGCGATTTACAGGCTCGTAACCTAATCCCATGGACGTGCTCGACTCAGACGGCGTCGTGGCGCTTACGTTCAGGCCCGTGGCATGGCGCTAAAGCCTGGCAATGTCGGCGGCTCGGGCTGTTCGGTCTGGACCGCCTGTTCGCTCCAAGTAACCGCGAACGCGGAGCCGGCGCTCGACAGGGCCGACGGGACGGCGGTGCCAGAAGTGCTCGCGACTGAGGCGCGCGGCCCGTGAAAGAAGTGCTGAGCTTCACGCAGTTCGAGCTCGGTGACGCTCCAAAGCGGGTCTTCGACCGAGCCGATACGCCCCCCAGCTGTCGCTGATAGGCCTGAGAACCCGACGCTCCCGAAATCCGTGAGCGTGAGCGTCCTGCATACATTCGTTGCGACACACGCCGAGGGCGCCTCAACGATCCACTCCGCTGAAGACGCGTCGACCTTCGACACGCGCCGAGTTTGCGTGACGCTCGCACCGGTACGCAGATCACGGATCCTCAGCGTCACGCCGTGACCCTTGACCGTGACCGACGCCGCCATCTGATCGCCGACGTGCACGTTGAGCTTGAGCGTCACGGGCGCGGCGGGGACGAGCTCATCCCAAGCGGAGTAAACCGCGCTCCCGGACCGGGTGCAATCGGCGGCGGTGCCGATCTGCTCAAGTGCCTGCGAGTTTTCGTGAAATCCGCCGAGCCCGACCCACGTAGCCGAGTAGGTTTCCCCCCCGGCGCTGCACGTCGCAGTCGGCACCTTCCACGAGCCCGAGATGCTGCTGAACGCCGATGGGCCGTGTGTGGAGGGCACAACTGCATAGCCCGCCCAGTTGCTGCTGACCGACACTGCGGCACTGGCGGCACTGGCCGCGCCGGCTGCGAGGATCGCGCAAACGAGCGCCACCGTGCCGAGCACCCGATCGGCTCGCCGTAGGGATCTGATGTGGTTGGGGATGGCTGCGCTGTCCGCCACCGAGTGAGCATCGAGCGGTCAAGCAAGAGGTAGCTAAAGGAACCGTAGGAAATCCATAGGAATCCACACCGGAGGCGATCTTCCGCGCACGATCCGTTGCGGCGCCCCCATGAGATCGATCGCATTGCTGGGCCCGATGAACGCGACCTGCTGACCTTCGTGATCGGTGACCGTCGCCCGCGGCAAGCTCGGCAGGCCGTGGGCGCGCGTGCGGCCGTCCACGAGTCCGATCGCTCGCCCGCGTCCTGGCAGGAGCCTCTGCCGCGAGCGCCCCACCACATCGCCGACCGAAACGCGTCTGGATAGGAGGTGGGGCCGCGCGTCGCGCGGCCCCACCCACTCTGCTCTGAGCTCACTATCTCTCGATAGCTCCTTACTCGGTCGCTGCTATGGGGTGGTCCATTCCTCCACGCGGTTGTTGT
>Ga0209248_10000569_pt1 | contig 11629 bp, 12 predicted proteins | sample BogFormECP04_OM1_FD_188241 | JGI IMG/M metagenome (GOLD analysis project Ga0209248, IMG submission 188241) | Bog forest soil microbial communities from Calvert Island, British Columbia, Canada - ECP04_OM1 (SPAdes) (version 2) | ecosystem: Environmental > Aquatic > Freshwater > Wetlands > Bog ... | reverse complement strand
CTTCAGGGCAGGCTTCAGGGCAGGCTTCAGGGCAGGCTTCAGGGCAGGCTTCAGGGCAGGCTTCAGGGCAGGCTTCAGGGCAGGCTTCAGGGCAGGCTTAAGGTAATTTGACTCAACACGGGAAAACTCACCAGGTCCGGATACACGTATGAAAGTCAAGCTGAAAGACTTTACTCAATGATGTAAGTGGTGGTGCATGGCCGTAGACTACTTGCGGCAGTGCCTGTAAAAGCAGGTGCTAGTGGGGGCAGGCACGTTTTTGCGAGTACCTGTTTCCTGCAACACTGTCAAATTGCGGGGAAATCCAATGTAGGCTCCAGTACCGCCTCAGGAGCGAAAGCTCCTGTCGGCACCTCAGGGAAACTTGGAGGGTATGGTAACAACCTGTTGTCTTGGACAATCCGCAGCCAAGCCCTATAACCCCGAATGTGAGGCCCGACTTAAATTGGGCTCTAGGCTAGGCACTAGGCAGATCCAAGCAGGCCAACTCGGCCTGCTAGGTCTAACCTGGCCTTGCCTGGAGCCTAGTTTTGAATGGGCCCCCGAGTGGGGCATGGGTGCAGTTCAACGACTAAATGTCAGTGGGCGACACAGAGCATGTGTGTGTCGCTTAAGATAGAGTCTTGCCCCACTGGAAGGTGGCCCTAGGAAGAAAGGGATTAGCAGTCTCCGGAGCCTAGTGGGGGACCGCCAAGTTTACGTTGGGCCGCTACGCCCAATGCAAACAAGGCGGTCCTGGAGTGGCAGTCGTAGTTCGTGGAGTGATTTGTCTGGTCTATTCCGATAACGAGCGAGACCCTGGCGTTCCTAATAGGGGCGGTAGCCCGGCTGGCCGCAAGGCCGGTTAGCTACCGCCTAGGTTAACTTCTTAGACGTATCAGAGCCGATAAGGTTCTTGAAATGGGTTAATAACAGGTCAGTCATGCCCTTAGATGTTCTGGGCCGCACGCGCGTTACACTGGCATGTAAAGCGAGTGCTGCTATCAGTGTTACCGGGGTCGAAAGGCCTTGGTAACCCTTAATCCCTTCCTAGACTGGGATAGATCTTTGCAATTATTGGTCTTAAACGAGGAATTTTTAGTAATCGCCGGTCATTAACCTGCGATGAATGCGTCCCTGCCCTTGTACACACGCGCCACAGGGGCAAAAAGGGCACCTGCAAGGGTGGCCCTAGTGATCTCCCTCGTCATAAGGGAAGCTTGCGACACTGTCAAATTGTTCGGGAACACCCTAAAGCTGCAACTACCAAGCATATTGGCGAAAGCCGTGTGTGGCCGGGCTAACCACCTGGGTACGGTAACAACGTTGCAGATGCCGCCGACTCACAGGGGGACCTGTGGGTGGAGTGTAATGGGTTACCCGCAGCCAAATCCTCACCCCCTCCCAGCCCTGGCCAGCCCTGCTGGCCAGGGCTGGGAGGGGCTGGATGCAGTTCACAGACTATATGGCAGTGGGTGGTACAGAGCCTGTGTGTACTGCTTAAGATATAGCCGGTCCTCCCGGGATAACTGGGCCCTCTCTATAAGGTGCAGAGCACTGAAGGTTAGGGGGCGGATTAATGTCCACTACAACTCACGTTGTACTGGTTGATCTGCTTGGAAGTAACGTTGTACACACCGCCCGTCGCTGCTACCGATTGGGTTTTACAGTTACGTGTTCGGAGGCTGTGGTTCCCTGTTTGCCCTCGGGTAGGCAGAAGCTGCGGCCAAAGTCCCAATTACTGTACGGCCTAGAGGAAGCAGAAGTCGTAACAAGGTAATCGTAGGTGAACCTGCGTTTGGATCATTACACCACCAGGGGGCAAAGCCCCTCTAGCTCGTATGGGGGCACCCAGAAAGGCTAGGGGAGCAAAGCACCCTAGGAGCAAGTACCCTTGGCATGTAGGGGGGGGTTGGGGCTTCCCGCCCCGCCCCCCCTCCCGTGCCCTGGGGAAAACCCCACCCTGCCTGCCTTTGAGCCCTTTTGACCAAGTAGGGGTAGCGCCCGAAAGGACCTTGGGGGGTCAGGGGCCTGCGGGGGCCCTGGAGCAAGTACCCTTGGCACGTAGGGGGGGGTTGGGGCTTCCCGCCCCGCCCCCCCTCCCGTGCCCTGGGGAAAACCCCACCCTGCCTGCCTTTGAGCCCTGTGGACCAAGTAGGGGTAGCGCCCGAAAGGACCTTGGGGGTCAGGGGCCCAGGGGCCCTGGAGCAAGTACCCTTGGCGCGTAGGGGGGGGGGTTGGGGCTTCCCACCCCTCCCCCCTCCCGCGCCCTGGGGAAAACCCCACCCTGCCTGCCTTTGAGCCCTTTGGACCAAGTAGGGGTAGCGCCCGAAAGGACCTTGGGGGTCAGTGGCCTGCAGGGGCCCTGGAGCAAGTACCCTTGGCACGGGGGGGGGGGGCGGGGCTTCCCGCCCCTTCTCCCCCCCCCGTGCCCTGGGGAAAACCCCACCCTGCCTTCCTTTGAACCCTATGGACCAAGTAGGGGTAGCGCCCGAAAGGACCTTGGGGGTCAGGGGCTTGTAGGCCTGTAGCAAGTATTCTGACACGTGGGGGGTAGGGACTTCCCACCCCTTCCCCCCACCCATCCTTCCCTGCCTGCCTTTGAGCCCTTTGGACCAAGTAGGGGTAGCGCCCGAAAGGACCTTGGGGATCAGGGGCTTGCAGGGCCCTGGAACAAACCCCACCCATCCTTCCCTGCCTGCCTTTTAGCCCTTTGGACCAAGTAGGGGTAGCACCCGAAAGGACCTTGGGGGTTGGGGGCTTGCAGGGCCCCGGAGCAAGTACCCTTGGCACGCAGGGGGTTGGGACTTCCCACCCCACCCCCTTCCGTGCCCTGGGGAAAACCCCACCCTTCCCTGCCTGCCTTTGAGCCCTTTGGACCAAGTAGGGGTAGCTCCCGAAAGGACCTTGGGGGGGTCAGTGGCTCGTGGGGGCCCGGAGCAAGTACCCTTGGCACATGGCGGGGGGGGGTTGGGGCTTCCCACCCCTTCCCCCCCCCCCGTGCCCTGGGGAAAGCCCCACCTCTCCCTGTGCCTGCCTTTTGAGCCCTTTGGACCAAGTAGGGGTAGCGCCCGAAAGGACCTTGGGGGTTGGGGGCTTTTATGGGGGGAGAACCTGGGCAAGTACCCTCGGTTGAACGATGGGGGGGGAGTGGGTCGCCCCACACCCCCCCCTCTGGATACCTTGGGAAAAGCCCGCCCCCTGTTTGCTGTTAAGGCTTACAGGCCAACCCGTACTGGTGAACCTGCGGGTAGGTGGTGTGCGTCGATGGCAGGGTGTGTAGCCCTGCCTGAGCATGCCACCTCGCGGCTCAGTGAAGCGTGGGGCAAGGATCGGCCTTCCCATCCCTTCGGGGAACGGGACATGCCTTTCCCCCTACCTGCGCTTCTCTGGGCACATCTTGGTTTTCTCTCAACACCGCCAGATGATGGATTGCTAGGCACTCGCTTCGACGAAGAGCGCAGTGAAATGCGATAACAGCTGTGATTCGCACTCTCTGTGATCAACGTCACCTCGAACATAGTGCGGCCTTGCCTTCGGGCACTGGCCCCCCTGGCTTGCCTTGTCACCTTACAGATATTACGCCCCCTTCCTTTCTCACTGCCTTGTCCCTGGCCTCCCCTTGCCCCCCCCCACACGCCCCCCCCCCCTTTCGGGGGGCGGCGTGTGGAGGGGGCGGGGGCGGCTGGGAGCCAGGCAGGCGGGACGGGCCGCGGGCGTACATTGCCTTGGTGAGCGGGCCCCTGGGCCCTCCCTTGCGGGAGGGTGAGGGGCTGGCTTACCTCGGTTAAATACGTGGCAGCTAAGTGCCCCCCCCCCCCTTTCCCCCCTTTCCCCCCTCCTCCCCCCCCCACCCTCCTTGTCCTACTTTCAAAGTCGGGCAGGGCGTGGGGGGGGGGGGCAGGGGCAGGGGTAGGTGGCGGGGCGGGGCACGCGGCTAACCCACTCTTCCCGGTCGTTTGGTGGGCTTCGACCCTGTCCAGAAAACGCAGGTGGGGTAAAGGGGAACGGTAAAACGCGAACCTTTGCTTGTAGCCAGGCTAAAGTACGGACAAGGGCCCCTTCGGGGGCACCGAGCTCACTCAACCGGCCGAGGGACAGACCCCCCTCCCCCCCCCCTCCCAGCTAGTACCTGGGGGGGGGTGAAGGGGGGGCGTCCTGCAGTAATAGGCGGCAGGTCAGGGCGTTCACCCGCTAAATTTAAGCATATAAGTCAGCGGAGGAAAAGAAATCAATGGAGATTCCCCCAGTAGCTGCGAGCGAACAGGGATTAGCCCGAGACCGAATCCCTCGCCCCCCGGGGCTCTGGGACCTGTAGTCTAAGGCGTGGTCCTGAGATGGCAATGCTTACTGAACATGAGCTGAGTTCTCGGAGCAGGGGGCGTTGAACGCGACCTGGTCGGCGGCGCCAGCGAGGGACCTAGCCGCGAGTAGGCTAGCTTGAAAGTGCTAGCTGAAGATGGGTGGTGCTGTCCATCCAAGGCTAAATATGAAAGCGAGTGACCGATAGCGAACAAGTACCGTAAGGGAAAGCTGAAAAGCACCTCGCCTGAGGAGCTAAAAGAGCATGAAATCCATTTGGCGAGAACGGGAAAACCTGGCACGTCGAACAGCACTGGGCGGGGTCCGCCCCCGTCATACGGTGCCCAGTACGACACAGCTGCGGTGGAGGCGCGATGTGGAAGGCGCATTGGCGCGCCCAGGCTTACGAGCCCGGGTGCCCGAGCTGCCGGAAGCAAAGCGCTTCGCCGTCAAGGCCTGTGGGGGGGAGCGCTAAGCCACCTTCCATGCGGTGTGTCAGTGTCGGGTTTCCCACCCGTCTTGGATCGGTTTCGAGGCAAAAAGCGGCCTAGAAATAGGCCGCTAGTCTGCTCGGGAGAGGCAACTCCCCCGAAGCGGGCAACACCGTCAAATTGCGGGAACACCCTAACAACAGTACTACCAACTGCGCGGCGAAAGCCGGAAAAATCAAGTGCTGGCCCTTGGCAGGGCGAGTGCTTGCGCAGGGCCAGGATAACGACCTGGGTACGGTAAAAACGTGCTGTATGAAGGCCCACAAGGGCTGGAAATGGGCAATCTGCAGCCAAGTCCTAGAGGTGCTTGTTCCCTGTAGAGAGGGGGGCCTATTACAGGCCCCCTCCCCTCCCTCCAGGGACCTGGCATTACGGATGCAGCTAAGAGACTAGATGTCGGTGGGTGAGGGATCCCCCCTCCCTCCCTCCCCCCCCTCCCCTCCTCCCCCCCTCCCTCCCCTATCTCCTGTTTACATGGCCCCTATGTGGGCAGTGTTGACACCAGAGAGGGGCGGGCAGGCGGGCGGGGGTGGGCAGGGCAGGGGCGGGCGGGGGGGGCAGGGGGCCCCCTTGCTTAAGGTATAGTCCAAGCCCAAAGGTTAATGGCTAGCTGGCCGTTGCCGCATAGGGGAGTACTGGAAACACGGACCAAGGAGTCTAACGTACATGCAAGTCTTACAGCACTATGCTGGATGGCGAAGCTCATGCAAAAAGCACCAAGGGCCATTTGTGTGGCCCCGCACTGCTCTCCTAACTGTGCCTATGGGCCTGGCTTGGAGTTTGAGCATGTCATGTTAGGTCCCGAAAAACGACGAGCTATGCTTGAGTAGGCCGAAGCCAGGAGAAATCTTGGTGGAGGGCCGTAGCAGTACTGACGTGCAAATCGTTTGTCAAACTTGAGTATAGGGGCGAAAGACCAATCGAGTCGTTTAGTAGCTGGTTTCCACCGAAGTTTCCCTTTGCTATGCTGGGGGATGAAAGCCACCTGAAAGGGCAGGCTAGTCACGTATCATTGGCGACACTATCAAATTGCGGGGACACCCTAAAACTAGCACTACCAACTTGGCGCCGAAAGGCGGAAAAATTGCAGGCGTTAAAACCTCTATGAGCGGGGGAGTCGTGCACCAAGGGCCAGGGTAATGACCCAGGGTATGGTAAAAACGTGTTAGGTATGTGGGCAATCTGCAGCCAAGTCCTACACCTCTGCCTGAAACCGACCACAAACCCCCTGGGGGTTGGTGAGTGTACTGGGAGTAAGGCAGAGTAAGGATGCAGTTCACAGACTAAATGTTAGTGGGTGAGTGCTGATTTGTTTGGTCATGCTCGCTTAAGATATAGTCGAACCCTTACTGAAAGGTAAGACCATGGGAGGAAGGGTGGGCCTTGGTACAAAAAGGGCTGTAAAACAGCCCTTTTTGGCCCACCTGGAGAGCCCTTGGTGCATTGCTGGGCCTCCCTCACCCCTCGGGGGGGGGGGGGCAGGGCGGCCCAGCAGTGTGGATTGGTGCAGGATAGCAAAGGAGAGGCGACTATGGGGCGGTAGAGATATGATTAGGAGCATCAGACGGTTTGACCGCTTGACTCATTATCAAACTCTGAATGCCTTAGAGCCCCAGGCCGTTTTGCTAACGGCCTGGGTCTGTATCAAGTCTCCTTTAGTGGGCCACGTTGGTAAGCAAGGATGGCAAAAAGGGTTCAAACTTGTGCTAGGTTAGGCTCTCGAACACATCAGCCAAGACCAACCAAAAGGTATTGCCCCATAACGACAGCTGGACTGTGGCCATGGAAGCCGGCATCAGCTAAGAAGTGCTTATATTACGTGCTTTTAAAAGGATGGACTAAAAAACCAATCCTAGTTCGCCAACTGGCAGCCATCTCAAAAACCTTAAGTATAAAAAGGTGTACTTATATGGGTATAATGGCAATAGATGGCTGTCTAATACTTCAGGGAGACTAAATTGTAGTAATAAGCCTGTAACAAGGTTTTATTCTACTACAATTCCTCAGGAGCATAAGCTTCCCTATAACCAGGAAGTGTTGTGTGGCACTTGCAAGCCTCACAACACAGCTTTTTGGGGAACTTGTGCTTATTCCTGCAGGGTAAGGGGTCTCCATTTTTGTCCATATACAGGCACTTCGGGTCATGCTCACAGTAAAACGCTGCTGCATTGACACATTTGTGCATTGCTTTATTCAGTTGGTCTGATCCCCAGCCACCATGGCCTGGGTGAGAGCACAACTGGGGGCGGTGATAACACCTGTGGCACCATTGCAGTCCCTGCTGAACAGCATCAAGGTCTTCTGGGGTTCTCAGTTGGCCAAGAATGTGGTATGCAGGTTTATCAAGAATTTGGGGGGGGGTATCTGCATAAAAGCGTAACCCCTGACCATGTTTTGATCTGCTTTGGACACTACCAGTGGTGATCTGTATGTGGATGAGAGGGGGATTGAGGGTGGAGTCACTTTTAGGTTTGTGTTTGTACCTTGATCATAGGCCTTTTGGTCTTGTTCCCGGAACGCTGGTCCGTATATACTCGGCCAGTGATAAACCAACACGAATCTAGATGTGACAGAGGCTTAAGCCTTGCCATGACTTGTATGATGGTATTTATCCTTTTATGATAAATCAAGTCGGACTTAGTAATGGCAAGTGTGGGGTGGGGACTTTGGTACTTACCAAGTATCAGGATTCCACGTTGCAGGCAATCTCACGTCAGTAGATACCACATTTGGGGCACCAGTCACTTCCCAGAAGTGGTAGAGGTCCTCAATGGTGCTATTGAACACGTCCCAAAAAGTTTGTCGCTTTTCTTTAGGCCATTTCCACACGCAGGACAGACCTTTGAGCACTGTCCAAAGATCATCTTTGAGTTGATATTGGAGAGTTTCTTGTATTTCTTTGCAGATATGCTTGCCAAGTTTTTTGGCAGCAGTCCTCCTGCCATTTATTGTGGTGGGAGGGTCTTCTAAGAGGTACATGGACATGGTGCTTGGGGGGCTGAATAAAAACTGCACCTTGCCTGTGCTTTTATCCTTGTGCTGGTCAAAATGATTGGTCCAATCATCAAAAATGACTGGTTCAATCTAAAGACCAAATCAGGAGGTAATACTGGTTAAATCAGGAATTGATACTGATCAATCAGGAAGGTAATACTGACCAAATTGGAAGGTAATACTGACCAGATCGGAATTATAGTACTGACTAAATCAGGAAGTAGCACAGTCTGGATTAGGAAAGTAGTGCAGACCAGATTAGGAAAGTAGTGCAGACCGAATCAGGAAAGTAGTACAGACCGAATCAGGAAAGTAGTACAGACCGAATCTAGAAACAAGTCAAACTGAAGGGCGGGCGACATTGCCAAATTGCGGGGACACCCTAAAGGCCAACGTACTAACTGCCCGCGGTAACACGGAGATTCAGGGGATCCATATCCTTAAATGGATATGGATCTCTTGTGCAGGGCCCAGATTGGAACTGGGGTACAGTAACAATCGTTGGTATGATAAAGGAAACAACCTTTTGAAATGGGCAATCCGCAGCCAAGTCCCCAGTATTGTGGCACAAATGCCCCCAACCTAACTGCTCAACTGTTAGGGTGTAATGGATTTTGTGACATGTGCTGGGGATGCAGTTCACAGACTAAATGGTGGTGGGTGGTGCATGAGAGTAAAATCCCTTGTACTGCTTAAGATATAGTCGAGCCCTCCCGAAAGAGAGGAGAGGGGGAGGAAAGCAGCTAACAGCTGTCTGGAGAGTCCCCTCTGTCCAATGCTCACATAATATGGGCAATGGACGATTCAAAGGCGTAACTGCTTACCAGCCGAATGGGGTAGTCCTGAAAATGGAAGAGGTTTAACTGGTGGAGCTATACCTGGCCGGTACTCCGATAAAGCTATGGGCGGCTCTGTGCCGTGCTATCATGAGTAAACGAGTAGGGCGGATACCCTGGTCGGGTTGAAGCGGGCTGGTGACAGACCGTGGACCGGCCAGGGCAGCAGATCTTGGTGGTAGTAGCAAGTATTCATATGCAACACTCTGAAGGCCGAAGTGGAGGAGGGTTCCTCAACAACAGCAGTTGATTGGGGGTTAGCCGGAATCTAAGCGTCAAGGGAAACCTCGGTTAACCTGGGAATACGCCATGTACTGGGGGCAACCCCTCGTGATTGGCTCGTTCCCGTGGCGCGAAAGAGAAGCAGGTTAATATTCCTGCGCTGGACCGTGGAGCAGTGGGCGACCATATAGCAATATCCGAAACTGGTGACGTAGCTGGGACTCGCGAGAGGGATTTTCCCTCCTTGTTACGGGCATAAATCGCTCTGGTCAGTATGCATTGTGCAGAGAGCCAGGCAAACTTTGCCCAGAGAGCATGTCGAGCTTCGATGTGTTCGCGATATCCTTCCGCTGCCCTAGAAAAGCCAGTGGCTGGGTGAAATGCGTTGCGCCTCGGTCCATCCGTACCTAATCCGCATCAGGTCTCCAAGATGAGCAGTCTCTGGCGCATAGAACAAAGTAGCGTAAGGGAATTCGGCAAGCCGGATTCGTAACTTCGGGAAAAGGATTGGCTCTATAGGCTGGGCGCCCCTGGGCTGGGTAAGGTTTAAAGAACGGTGGCCTCAAGTAACCAGCAGGGCCCTCGGGCTCTACTGGCGAGTGGGACCCCTTTCTGCCGAAAACTAGATCGCGACAAGGTTTCCTTCGAGCGACAACCGGGGGCCCACTGACAGCTCACATAGAACTTATCAAGGCAAGGGGAATCCAACTGTATAATTAAAACATAGCAATTTGTTGGTGCCAAAGCGTGTAAACGAATTGTGATTTCTGCCCAGTGCTCTGGATGTTAAAATGGCGAAATCCAACCAAGCTCGGGTTAACACAGGCTAGCCCAAGGGGAGGAGTAGCACCTCCCCTAGTCCCCCTGATCAGGTCCAGGCAAAAGGGGGGGCAACACACCTTGGTGCTGGGAAGCCCTTAGAGACGTGTTCTGCCAAAGCTGACCCTGAAAGGGGCCGGCCTGAGTGCTGCAGCAACAGCACAGGAGATAATGGGCGCGTATTGGGTGATCAGCAGGGTTACTACCTAAACCTCGACCCCCCCCCCTTGGAAAAGGGGGGGGGGTGGGGGCATGGTGGGCTCTCAACGACTGAACGGGTGTGGGTCGGCAGTTGGGTGACCTTGACTCAAGTCACCGCCCTGCAGGCTTAAGATACAGTCTACTCCCCAGGGAGACTTGGCCTGCCCTTAAGCAAGGCAGGGACCTACGATGCCAGGAGTAAATACCTGGCGGAGGTCGGTATAAAGGAAACGGCGGGAGTAACTATGACTAAAAAGGCCCTCATGGGTCATCAAAGGGGCCCGAAGGCTTGCTGCCCCCCTCCTGGGACCCCCCACCCCCCCCCCCCCCCCCCCCCCCCCCCCCCCCCCCCTCCCCCCGGGGGGGGGAGGGGGGGGGGGGGGAAGGGGGGGGGTGGGGGGGGGCCTGGGGGGGGTTGGTAGAAGCCCTCGCCTCTAGTGGTTGGACCCCCCAAGTACCCACCCCCCCCACCCCCCTCCCCGACGGGGGAGGGGAGGGGGGGTGGGAAAAGGAGGGCTCGACCGCGACACTGCCAAAATGCGGGAACACCCTAAAGCCCCCACCACCGCGGCTTGCTCGAAAGGGCAGGTGCAGCACCAGCCTAACACGCTGGGTACGGTAACAGCGTGTGGGATATTGCAATGGGTAATCTGCAGCCAAGCGCTAAGGGGGGAAAAGGGAGTGATGGGGGGTGGGAAAAGGGAGAAGCGCCCTAGGGCGTGACCTCCCGGACCCCTCTCCCCTGGATCCCCCAGTACCCTTATGCGTGCAGTTCAAAGACCAAAAGGCAGTGGGTCACCCCCTCCCCCCTCCGGCGTAAAGCAAGGGGTGGGTGGGGGTGGCTTAAGGTATGGTCTAACCCCTCCTCTAATAGGGAGGGATAAGGGCTCTTAAGGTAGCCAAATGCCTCGTCATCATATTTGCAAAGGGTGTCACAGCCAGGCCGAAGCCGCCCCCCCCACCCCCCCTCCCCCTGGCTGGGGGTGGGGGGTGGGGCGGGGGGGTGGAAGCCCAGGATCTAAGTGCCTGGAGGGGATAACCCGATAGGCAGCCAAGCCCAGTACCCTCCCTCCCTGGCAAGGGGGAAGGGGAAAAGGGAAGGTCAAGAGACTGTACGGTCCGAAGGCAAGCGAGACAGTCCGCCACCAAGTACCTGCGAACAGTAGAAGCGTGTGGCTTGCCCTCTTTCCCCACTCCCACCCCTTCCCAGGGTGGTTGGGTGAGGGGGGCATGGGTCAGTGGCTTCACATTACTCGGTAGCAGGGAAACCAGACAGGGCAAAGGGCAGGGGAAGGGGGGGCGGGTCTTGGGGGGGGCTGGTCCCCCCCCTAGGCCCACCCCTGTCCAGGGGAAGGGGGGGGCGGGTCTTGGGGGGGGCTGGTCCCCCCTCCTAGGCCCACCCCTGTCCAGGGGAAGGGGGGGCGGGTCTTGGGGGGGGCTGGTCCCCCCTCCTAGGCCCGCCCCTGTCCAGGGGAAGGGGGGGCGGGTCTTGGGGGGGCTGGTCCCCCCTAGGCCCGCCCCTGTCCAGGGGAAAGGGGGCGGGTCCAGGGGGGGTTTAGCACCCCCCCCTAGGCCCGCCCCTGGTCCAGGGGAAAGGGGGCGGGTCCAGGGGGGGTTTAGCACCCCCCCCTAGGCCCGCCCCTGCCCCAGGAAAGGGGGCGGGTCCAGGGGGGGTTGGTCCCCCCCAGGCCCGCCCCCGCCCCAGGAAAGGGGGCGGGTCCAGGGGGGGTTGGTCCTCCCCCCTAGGCCCGCCCCCGCCCCAGGAAAGGGGGCGGGTCCAGGGGG
>Ga0209248_10000568_pt1 | contig 11631 bp, 6 predicted proteins | sample BogFormECP04_OM1_FD_188241 | JGI IMG/M metagenome (GOLD analysis project Ga0209248, IMG submission 188241) | Bog forest soil microbial communities from Calvert Island, British Columbia, Canada - ECP04_OM1 (SPAdes) (version 2) | ecosystem: Environmental > Aquatic > Freshwater > Wetlands > Bog ... | reverse complement strand
GTTCCGTAAACGTGATCGAAGCTTCGGTTTTCTCCGATAATCACGATGACATGTTGGATTGGGGTTGCCGTGGTGAGTTTCTTCCGAGTTTCAGCGGCCAGGCTCGGCGGAGCTACCAGGTTCACGACGGTAGACAGCAAAGCCGCGGCCAGTCCGAAAAACCGGCAGGTCGCGCGGTAGACATTTCTACACTGCATTCGATTTCCTCCGGAAGGGGACTTTCAAACACGGCTGTCCCCGACACCGCCCAACCTTGCCACTGGTACGGCTACGGCGCGATGACCCCATCGTGAATGTTCGTTTAATAGTTCGCTACGGGCGTGACACAAAATGCAGATCTGTGGAAAAGTGCGTGTCGCTTCTATGAGCTCTCACGAAATGGCGTTTGTCGATTCCTTCGTCCTGAAACCGGGCGACGACGTTTCACAGCGATCGTAACCGCCGAAAAACCCGCCCAAGCGGGAGCTTGGACGGGTGCTCTGCGAGCGTTTGAACGGACTGGGCCAAGCATCTGCTTCGTCCGCGCGATTACTGTTGTTCTCTATTTTGGCTCTCGCATATTTGTAATGCGTGTCCGATCGGCAAACATGCTTTCCCTAACCCTTCTTCCAAGCAACTCGCTAGTTCATTGCGCAGCGTCTGGCACGGGTCGGGTCCGTAGAAGGCAACAACCCACGCTGTATCTTTTTCCGTCGCGTTAAAGACCACACCGATGGGCGTCTCCGTTGTGGCACCTAACACCTGCCAGTACCTGAATGGCTCGGCCGCATTAGGCGGAAATGCTAACGACGACAGCGCACTTATGGCTTCGGGGCCACTGGTGTTAACTGTGGTCGATGGCGTGGTCCAGGCCGGGTTTGGAGGCGCGTTCGGACTGACCAGTGTGATGGGAGTTCCGTCCGTCAAGAACACGCCGTGATCGACGGAAAATGCGTAGGTAGTTACGAAACAGCCGGTCGAGGGGCAAGAGCCGTCCCCAGTGGCCTCGTACCACGCGGTGGCGAGCGTGTTCCCGGATCCCGGGCAGACGGTCAAGGAACTGTTCCAACTTATCGTGCCCTGGTTGTCCCAAAACACGAACTTATACCCGGTATATGTGTCGGCGGTTTCAGACGTACATGAGTTCACATTGTTGTTGCTAAGAATGGGACCGTCAGGGAGCACTTGATAGTTGACTGTTACTTGCTGCGCGTTCGCAAGGCCCACGCCTGAAATGAGCGATAGAATGCATACCGCGAAAGAAATAGAGATTTTTTCGATGATTTTCATTTTCTTCTCCTGAATTATTGAATTTTGTGACTGTCTATTTGTTTGGGCATCCAATGGGTCGCTATGAAAGCCCTTCACTTGATAAAGCGGGAATCTGCCGGCTGAGGTGTCAGGTTCTCGAGAAGAAAATCTGGCCGCGCATCTCTGGGTCGCCGACGACCTGAAGCAGATCCGGTTTGCAGTCGCGGGCGCGTTCCTCTTTAGTAATTCTGCGGAACTTTCGCAGCGGCGACGCGATCAAGATCCGATACATCGGCCAAGATGGTGCCCGATATAATGCCTGCATGTACACGCCTCAGGCTGGAATCTTCGCTCTTGGAACGTCCTCTCATGCGTACCTGGAGTTTGACATTCTGGACGCGAAGAAACGCAAGCAGTTTGCCTCTACAATCTCCGCTATCCGTGAACCACGAACCACTACAGGGGGAGTAAACTTCGTCATCGGCTTTCGACCTGAGCTCTGGCGCGATATTGTTCCCGACGACGCTCCGCCGGGCATCGGGGGCTTTAACAGCGATATCCGAGGCACAGAAGGATTCGTCATGCCAAGCACGCAACATGATGCGCTGGTATGGCTGTCTGGCAGTGCTTATGACGTTATCTTCGATATGGCCCGCTCGGTCATCCATGACCTCGCTGGCCAGGGTTCACTGGAGGAAGAAACTTCTAGTTGGTCTTACCGGCATGATCGCGATCTCACCGGCTTCGTCGACGGCTCGGAGAATCCCACACTCCTCGACGCTCCCGTCGCGGCACTCTTACCTGAAGGAATTCCTGGTGCGGCCGGCGCAGTTCTGTTGCTACAAAAGTGGAAACACAAAACAGCGGAGTGGGAAGCTCTGCCGGTCGATCAGCAGGAGCGCATCATGGGACGCACCAAGCGTGACAGCGTCGAACTTGAGAACAAGCGAGCGGATTCGCACGTAGCTCGTACGGATCAGGACGAATTTGGGAATATCTTTCGTCGCAATATGCCCTACGGAAAAGTTGACGACCATGGCACCGTGTTCGTTGGATTCAGCGCAGACCAAAAGCGGCTTTCCAGAATGCTCGATAGCATGGCGGGTCTAATCACCGGCACGCGCGACGCACTCACACGCTATACCCAGCCGCTAACGGGCTCTTATTATTTCGTGCCTTCCGTCGAGAGCCTGCGGCGCTTACGGTAAAACGAGCGCGCAATCGTTCATCCCGCCTTGGGATTTCAACGCGATTCTCAAAATAACAATTTTGCTCCGAATTGAATGATTCGGGGCTGGGCGGTGCCGTAGGTGTTGGACGAAGATGCGCCGGCCAGTCCCGTAATCTCTCCGTATGTGGAATCGAGGAGGTTGCCATCGGGCTTGCCGAAATTAACATTGTTGAATGCATTGAAAAATTCCGCTCTGAATTCAAGATTGAGCCGTTCCGTGAGCTTGGCGTTCTTGATTGCGGCTATGTCAGTTTCGAAATATCTCGGTCCGCGCAGAATATTTTTTGCCGTATCGCCGAATGTCCCGATTGCGTTCGGCTCAAATGCGTTGGTGTTAAACCATTCCTGTACTTCTGCAGCGTGGGAACGGCCACCGGGCAGTATGGCTTGCTGAATACTAGGTACGGCAAGATCGGCGCGATCTCCTAACATGCCGCTCAAAGAATTATCGACATTGCTGAAGAGGGAGAACGGAAATCCAGACTCCCACAGGACTGTGCCGGAAACTTGCCAGCCATTCACGACTGCGCCAACTACCCTGGGCAACTCCGCATGAGGGAACAGATACTCGCCGTTGATTTTGAAAACCTTCGAAACATCGTCATCCGAGGGACCATAATCGAAGTAGCGGCCGCAGTAGCAGGTGTTGGTTAAGTAGGGCGAGCCGCCTATCGGGGCAAAGTCATCCAGTTCCTTGGACCAGGTAAAGTTTGAGAGAAATGAGAACCCATGAGTCATGCGCTTTTCGACGGTTATCTGGGCCGCGTTGTAATTGCTATTGACTCCGGAATTTATGGAACCAATCGAGCCATAGTTGGGATAGACAAGTCGCTCCGGTTCGTTCGCCAACGTGGAATTCGGTTGGCCCGTCAGGGGATTGTTCCCAGGTATATAAATAGCGGGATTCAATTCCAGCAAACCGTTTTCCTGGTCGCCCGTTCCGCTGAGGCGACGTCCGGTATTCCCCACATAGGACATGCGCAGCATCCAGTCCTTCTTAAACCCCTGCTCCGCCGTCAGATTCCAGGAGAGCACCATGGGTAAACGGAAGTGGCGGTCAAATATCTGACTAAAGGAGATTCCTCCAGTGGGGAAGGTCGCGTTCGGGCCGGGATTGACGGGACCGAATTGCCCCGGAAACGGGTTGGCCACTCCTCCGCTTCCATACGGGTCAGCCAAGCTCACGTTACTCAGGTTGATGATTGGAGCAAAAGGCGGAACACCAACCACATCTTCGAAGGCAACTGTGTTCGGGGCTTCATAGTAATAACCGACGCCACCGCGAAGGCTCGTATTGCCATTTTCTGTAACCTGGTAGGCGAAGCCTAGACGGGGTGCGAAGTTTTTCGCATTATTGTAAATGGACGATGGCGGGCATCCGGGATCATGATTTCCGCCGCCGAACAGCATGTCGGCCGGAGCGTTAGGGAAGCGAACAGATTGCGCTCCTGGAACAAAGCAGGCAACTCGGCCTTCGCTATCGGTGTATGGAAAAAAAGGATCCCAACGAAGTCCCGCGCTCAGCAGCAGCCGGGGAGTAGCTTTCCAATTGTCCTGCACGAAGAGGTTTTCCCTGTATCCGGTGAAATTCAGGTATAGTCCTCCGCCTTGCGTAAAGGCACCCAGGTAGCCCAGTTCGAAATCGGCCAGTGGGCTGCCCGTCAGACCCTCAAAGTCGAAAACTCCGCTTTCCTGGTACTGATTTCCCATCGGCAGGCGAATCCGCATAAATTCGCCGCCGAATTGCAACTCATGCCTGCCCTTCATCCAAGTGACAACTTCACGCACAGACTGATCACCACGATTCCAATTCCCGTAAGGCGTTCCCGAAAGATCAAAGTCTCCGCCTACCGTTACATTCAGGACGGCGGCGTTACCTCCTCCCAGGTTTTGCGGCACCGCCATATTCACGCCAGCATCGGCCATGCTGAAGGGAGCCGAGGAAAGGGTTGTGCCGTTCACACTGTTGTAGCCAAAGTAAGTGCTCAACAGAAGGCTGGAGGAAATCGTATAGATGTCTACGACGCTGATGTTTTTCAGAACCAGATGTTCGGCATCGCCTCGCAGCTGCAGAAGGTTCGACGGGGGCGGAACAAAGACGGGGTCCGTATAATTCATCTGGAAATAATGGCCGCTGAGATGATGCTTTCCGAGGTTGAAGTCTATCTTGGCCAAATATTCGTCCGTGTCCTGAATATCCGGACCTCCATTAAACGTGAGCTGATCGTTCGGTCCGTTTGGGAGGGGGATGTGGTTCAGAACGTACGTAGCGACCGGGCTCACCGGAATCTGATTGTTGGGATACGGCGCTCCAGTATTCGGATTCACCAATTGTGTGCCCGGAAGCAGGTCCGAAAAGTCTCCCGTACGTTCATTCGCATTCGGAACGGCGGCAATCTGGCCATTGTTGGCGGTGTGGAGGCGTGTTCCCTGGTAGCTTCCAAAGTAAAAGAGACGATTCTTTAGAATCGGCCCACCGATGCTTCCCCCGAATTGATTCTGCTTGAGCGGATTGACAAGTCCGCCAGAAAAATAATCGCTAGCGTCCAGAACTGAGTTCTGCAGAAATTCAAATACATCTCCGTGAATCTGGTTCGTTCCCGACTTGGTGACGACGTTGACAACGCCGCCGATCGCGTTTCCGTAGGCAGCGCTCATATTGCCTGTGATCAGATTGAATTCCTGGAGCGCGTCAGGATTAGGAAAAGGCACATTCGCATTAATGTAGGTGTCGTTGGCATCCACGCCATCCAGCAGATAATTGACCCCGTTCGCGCCGGACCCGTTTACCTTGGCATACTGCTCGCTGGGGAAGACGCCTCCCTCGCAGTTGGCAGCGCAATAGTTGGAGGTCACGTTGGTGGTTCCTGCCGCAAGAAAGACCAGTTCTTGCACGTAACGGCCATTCAGAGGTAACCCTTGGATCTCTTTCTCATTGATCAACTGGCCAACCGTGGCGGAGTCCGTGGTAACCAAGGACGAATTTGCGGTCACGACAACCTGCTCCGAAACCGAGCCGACTTGCAGTTGGACATCCTGGGTCGCCGCCTGACCGACCGATAAGACGACTCCCTTCTGGACATACTTGCTGTATCCCGCCATCGAAACCGTGATTTGATAAGTGCCTACCGGCAGGCTCGGAAACAGATACCGCCCCGAAGGCGAGCTATTTGTCGTCTGGTTATAACTCGTCCCCGGATCTTGAACGGTAATTGTTGCTCCCGCGACAACCGCTCCCGATGGGTCACTCACAGTTCCACTCAGGCGCGCAGTCGTGAACTGGGCCCATCCCGGTATCGTAGAAAGGAAAATCAAACCGATCCCGAGCGGGATATAGAACAGCCGATGCGCCAGCAATGGGTGCCGACAAGCTCTTTTCATCATGGTCACCGTCTCCTCACAACCGGATCGAAAGCGCGCCCCACCAAAAGTCTCTTGCGATTCACAATGTACGTTTTTTTATCGCGCGGATTTATTTGAACGATGCTTCTTTCTTATTTGTTTTTTGATCGATTCTTACTCCAAATATTGTCCGCGCCCAGTATGAAAATCCGTATTCGTCTACCGTGGCTGCTTTATGCATAAATTTTCACGTTTTCCACGACCCGGCTGATGGCGCCGGTAGGACTGGGCTGGTCCGGCCTCAAGTTCCAGCGCAAGGAGAAAAACAAACCCAGCAACTGACCAAACAGGATGTCCACAGGCGGACGACAGTCATCCGGCACCGCCGTGTGAATGTCTGGTGAAAGATAACGATCCGCGATGCCATCCAAGGACGTTTCCGAATGGCCACCGACCGCGATCTGAGTTTTCACCAGTTGCTTCTTCGCGATCTCGTGCAAGAGATCTCTTTCATAGCGGGCAACCGTTTCATCGCTCGACAAAAAAGCAACCAGTAGCGTGGCCTTGTCGAGAGCCGCCATAGGACCGTGTCGCAATCCCAGGGCTGATTCCGACATCGTGATCATTCTGCCCGCGGTCAGTTCCAGGACCTTCAATCCAGATTCCACGGCTGCGCCTTCAAGCGCACCGGATCCGAGAAAACAGACCCTGTCATAAGGCTCCGCCGCGAGCGCCGCTGCAGCGTCAGCGGCAACCGGGAGGAAAGTCTTTCCCGCTTTCACAAGCCGGCTGAGGATCGGCTCATAATCCGCAGAATTGTGAATGTGGGCCATACACTGGCCGAAGACGACCATGTTCGAGAATGAACTGGTCATGGCCAGACCTCGATCGTTAACCTCATCGTCCAGAACGACCGTGAATACTTGTCTCTTGTCGGCGAAGCCACGAATCATGCGGCCTTCTGCGTTACACGACACGATAACGTGCCGTATGTCCGGATGACGCATCAGCGCATTTTTAATAACTGACGCACTCTCCGGGCTATCGCCAGAGCGTGAGAACGAAATCCACAAGTAGCTGCAACCCGGAATCAACCATTGCTCCACGTGGGTCAGCAGACTGGTGCTCGGAATGACGATGACTTCACACTTCCAGAGCCGGCGAAGCAAATGGCCAAGACTTATGCCCACGTAGTCGGAACTGCCTGCTCCAACTAGAAAAACGGTTAGTTTCGGCTGGCCGGAATTATTCAACCCGCTCGCCTCTAAAAATTCCGCAAGTGCCGTACGGCGTTTTTCGAACAAAGAAAATGTCGATTTCCAGGTGGCTGGTTGCTGTGCAATTTCCGCAGGAGTATACAAGAGGCCGCGTTCGACCTTCTGTTCTCTCGGAAGCTCGAGAAGTTTGGCAAGAGCATTCACGCCGCAGAAACCTCGCAACATTCTGTCGTCAGCGGATGTCCCGAAGCTGGTTTCGGGCAACTTTCATTTCATTACGTATATAGACATTTACTTGCGATTCCACTTGAAGTCAAGCACAAAAATCGCAGCGCTCGACTGCTTCGCTTTCCTGTCTTACCTTTTATCCGCAGGTCTTTCTACCTATTCGAGCTTCTCCATCGCCGCTTTTTTGCCTAGACAAACGAAACCCGTAACGTTAGAAAGGAATACCCGCGTGCTGTTGGTTTCGCAATGCTCTGGCGAGCGAATTATGCTGATCGAAGAACGACGAAGGGCGATTCTAGAAAGGTTGCAGATCGAGGGTCGCGTACTGGTCCCGGAACTTGCGAAACGCTTTCACACGTCGCAAGTGACTATTCGCAAGGATCTGGAACTTCTCCACTCCACCGGGAAAATTCATCGCACCCACGGCGGGGCGCTGCCGGCGCGTGAAGGCGCACTGGAAGATCCCACGCTGCTGGAGAAGGAAAAGTTACATCGCGCGGAAAAGATTCAGATTGCAACCGCGGCAGCGCGCATGGTCGAAGAAGGGCAAGTGGTAATTCTCGACTCAGGGACAACGACGACGGCCATCGCTAGAGTGCTCCGCCATCATAAAAATCTAACGATCATCACCAATGCGGTCAATATCGCGGCGGAATTGGCCAGTTCATCCCTGGACGTGATTTTGACGGGAGGAACGCTGCGAAAAAATTCCTTTTCGCTGGTTGGACCGATTGCGGAAGAAACATTGCGCCGCTTGAATGCCGACATTCTTTTCTTGGGGGTCGATGGCTTTGATGTCAATTGCGGCCTGAGCACGCCAAATCTCTTGGAGGCCAAAGTAAATCGCGCCATGATGGACATAGCCCGAATCGTCGTGGCGGTTTGCGATTCGAGCAAATTCGGCCGTCGCAGTCTATCATTGATCGCGCCTCCATTGGCGGTTCACCGGGTTATTACCGACCGCTCGGCGCCTAAAAGTGATATCGCTCAATTGCGCAAGACTGGTATTGAGATCATTCAAGTTCATGGCGACGAGCGGCGTCTATTGCCGGAGACCCTCAAGCGCTTGCCCCGCAAACGAGCGAACTAAGAATTTACCGCTTCACTGTGCCGGTTCGTAGCGCTCGATATTTTGAGGGTCGAAGGTCGTCGGCATATAACCGGAGATACGCACCTCGAAATCATCTTTTGCAGTGAGACCACTGAGACCTGTCGCCGTCAGATGCACCTTATATTGACCCGGCTCGGTATAAGTATGATTCACTTCCCTGCCCTCCATGGTTATGCCGTCGCCGAAATCCCAGTGATACAAGAGCACGGCGTCGCCGCCGCGGCTGTTGGCGGCGAACCTGAGCGTGGCTCCCGCATGTCCGGTAGTGGGTCGATCTGTCGTCACTTTAGGAGCAACTGCGGAAATGTTGGCGTCGACTACTTTCAACACCTGCACTGAATGAGGGGGCTGATGAAAGGCTAGCAAACCGGCGGCCGGGGCTCGCATCTCGCGATCATCCAGAACATTTGTAACTCGATACGCGCCCGATACAGGCAACCCGGCGCTTGTCAGGTCGATGGAGCGATTCCTTTCCTGATCTGTCCAGTTGAATATGGTCAGGATGCTTTGGCGGTCATTCTCTTTCAGGAAGAAAATGCTCGGCTGCTCATCTTCGGCTTCGAAATTCATCAAATCCAGTGGAACCGAGGCCCTTCCCAGATGGATCATATCGATCAGGTCACGATTTTGAATCAGCGCGAGGCGCTCAGGAGCCTTCGACAACGCCGGAAGAGAGTCTCCGATTTCGAACATGCCGCCAGAAACGGCGGCGAGCGCGATGGAGACCTCTGCTTCATCGAAAGTAGCCGGTTTATTGCTCTCGTGCCACGACTGATCGGGAACAGTTTGGGTTGACACCGTAAATGCATCTGGATCAGCTACAAAAAAATTGCGATTCATGTAATAGCGCGCAGCAATTCCCGGTGCGGCTTCTTTACTAGCGCCAAATGTGTGTCCCGTATCCAGGGATATGCGGCCATAATCTACATAACCTACCGGGTTCAGCATGGCGCTTCCATCTTTGTCTAAGTAGACATCGTCTCCAACCGTGTCGCGAATAATCTTCAGGCCAATCCTCTGGGCTTCCAGGGCGGTAGTATTTGGACTGTAGTAGTAACCTTCGATCAAGCTGTCATCCATAAAATCCATCTTGATCGAACGGATACCCCACGCATTGACCAAGGTGGAATAAGTCTTTCGCAAATACTCCTGCGCCCCCGGGTTCGTAGTGTCCAATATGAACAGCTGATCTTTGTTATCCTCCACTGTCCCCGCATGGATCGGCTGTCCTTTTGCATTCTTGACCAACCAATCCGGATGATTCTGATAAACCCAGGAGCGCTCCGAGATTTCAAACGGAGCAGTCCAGATCGCGGGAACCAACCCGAGGCCGCGCACCTTATACTCGAGCGGCGCCAGACCCTGAGGAAACAAAGTCGCGTTCGGAGTGATGTATTCTCCGCGCGCATATTGGTAGCCTTCATCGATGTGAAAAATGTTATAGCCGAGTGATTTCAGATGTTCCGCTTCCCACTCAGCATTGGTGAGAGCCGCTCCCTCGTTCAATCCGAAGTAGTACGCCGTCCAACTCCACCAGCCCATCAGCGGAGGCGCGGAGATTCTGGCATGATGAATCTGTCGAATCAACGAGGCATAGGTTTCCAGCTGCTTGTGATAATCCGTGGCCAGACTGAACAGCACAGGCTCCGAGGACAGTTCTGCGCCCGGAGCGACCGGCAAGCTCAACCGCACTTGATCGTCCGGGGAAGAATGCTCCAGAGAATTTTCCTTTGCCATCTCGGTAGTCCCAGTCGAATCGACCTCGTAGGCGGCAGCACGGGCTTCATTCCCGGGAGCGCCGACAAGGTGAAGACGCAGAATGGTGAGAAACCGGTCCGAAGTTAGCGCTCCAAGAAAGAAGCTCTCATGACTTCGGCGATTGTAGATGAGCTGACTGCCGACCGCGCGATGCATCCGCGTTTCGGCATCCGCAAAATCCCGGATGGTAATGGCTGGCCGGTCCTCGCTGAAGCTGTCGGAAAGAATTCGATTGTCGACCGCCGGTCCTCCCAGATCAACAATCGGTTGTTCCGTTGCTTCGAGAGAACGGATGCTCTCGACATGAATGATCTTTCCAGTCGTATTCCGAACCGTTACTTGGATATCGGCAAAGGGCCTATTGGAGTAGGCTCGCAGGTGATAAATCAGATCTGGCTGCCCGCTCAATCCCGAGTAGGTCATTTGCCAGTCTGTGGCATCTCCGAGATATCCCTGAGCCTGCAAGTGCTCTACCGAATGCTGCGGATAATCGGAAGCATGAAGCCACCGCCCATCCACCTCGGCCCCAACTCCCGCTCGCAAAGCATAAGAGTCGGATGCTGGCATGGCGATCGTGTACTTGCCATCCGTTGGGTTCACCGTGATTTGCAAAGCGTGCTCTTCGCCAGACGATTGTGCCCGGAGCGCGGGAACATCGCCGCCAATAAGCAGTAAAATTGCAAGCAGTTTCACCACGGACACCATCTTGATTAGCCCGATCCGGTCGCTGATCACCGATTCCTCCATTTAGTTGAACGTTATTATTGCAGCGGTCATTCCACCCGAAGGCGCGATGATAGCGAGATCATATTGGCTGATCAGTAATTTCCTCGCTCCGAGGATCCCAGTACAATCGCTTTCCGGTCCAATACGACTGCGCAGCCATGATGCAGACAATGGAATGGGAAAAGCCATGATCGACAGTTGCGTTCGGCTCTTTCCGCGTCTGCATTGCGACCAGCCAGTTCACCAGATGAAGCACATCGTCATCATCCGGCCCAAGAGAATTGGGCGGCGGCGCTCCCGCAGCTCTCACGGTGTCTGCGTCATCGCTGGATAATCCGACAATCGGAGTCTTGGAATATACCGGACCAGATTCCCACGGGTCGAATTCCTTTCTTCCCCCTTCTTCTGTGATGACGAACAATGACGCACCCTCCCCGCCGTAGTTTTCGATCGTCCCATCCCGGCCCTGAATGCGCGAAAAGCTCCGGTAACTGTTTCCGAAAGTAGTTTTGTAGGTGTACAGGAATCCTTTTGGATAGGTGACCGCCGCTGCGCAAGTATCAGGATTGTCCCGCCCATCTTTCCAGATAAAAACTCCGCCATTAGTCACCACACTCGAGGGATAGGTCTCGTCCGCCCAAAGATGAACCAGGTCGCTGCCGTGACTGAGCCATTGGTCAAATATCCCGGAGGAAAAATCTTTGTAAAGTCGGAATTCAAAATAAACGTGCGGGTCGAACGGCCGATCTGGTTTGCCCAACAGCCAGCGCTTCCAGTCAGTGTCCTCT
>Ga0209248_10000567_pt1 | contig 11634 bp, 11 predicted proteins | sample BogFormECP04_OM1_FD_188241 | JGI IMG/M metagenome (GOLD analysis project Ga0209248, IMG submission 188241) | Bog forest soil microbial communities from Calvert Island, British Columbia, Canada - ECP04_OM1 (SPAdes) (version 2) | ecosystem: Environmental > Aquatic > Freshwater > Wetlands > Bog ... | reverse complement strand
ACCGGCACCACTGCGCGTTTGGGCTGTCCGAGGAATTTGTTGAGGTCTACCGCCTGCATTCGCTGTTGCCCGAGACACTGCAGCTGCGACGTCGCGGCCAAGGCGGCGTCACGCCCGTGCCACTCCCGGCGACGCGCCAGCACGGCTCCGTGGAAATCACGAAGAAGTACGCGATGTCGGATCTGTTCTATTCATTCGGCAACCAGCATCCGGGTGCGTTGGTGCTCAACAACTATCCGCGCTTCATGCAGGAGCTCAGCGTCGCGGGCAAGGCATTCTTGGACATGGGTACCGTGGATATTGTGCGTGCGCGCGAACGTGGCGTACCTCGCTATAACGCGTTCCGCCGCGAGCTAGGGCTCAATCCGATCAACAGCTTCGACGACCTCACCGATTGCCCTGACCTCCGGAAGAAGCTGAAGTCGGTTTACAAGGACAAAGTCGAGGACCTCGATCTGCTGATTGGCACGCTGGCCGAAGGCCACCGGCCCACCGGCTTCGGTTTCGGCGAGACGGTGTTTCAGATCTTCATCGTGAGCGCGAGCCGCCGCCTGCAGGCTGACCGGTTCTACACCGACGACTACAACGAGGACATCTACACGCCGGAAGGCCTGCGCTGGATCGACCGGACCGATCTGAAGACCGTCATTCTGCGCCACTACCCTGAACTCGCGGACACCGGCCTGGCCAACATCAAGAACGCTTTCGAGCCGTGGGACGAAACGCCCGAGCTGGACCCCGATCGCCATCCACTGCGCGAGTGGGACGCCGACTTGAAGCCTGACCCGTGGCGCGGCGACGCCTACCGCCGTGCCTGAGCATCTTCGGGAGCGCGAATGCTGAAGTGGTTTCTGCGACGCAAGTTTTGGGACTTGATAGCTTTGGTGAAATATTTTTTCGCTAAGCCGGTCGACATCAAGTTGCCACCAACACAGTGGCGGCATATCTATCCGAAGCCGATGAGCGAGGCGATTCCCAAAGTGCCGCTAGACAAAGTGATGGTTTGTCCGCGCGGACAGATCCCACGGGATGAGCGCACGCTAGTGCCCGCCACGTTCTACGACGTTCAGGTCTGGCTCTACACAACACGCTGGAAACCCATGCAGCCAGACCTCCCGCGAATCGACCTTGACCCGGAGGTCGCGTTGAAGCGAGCGTTCAATGGTTTGCGCCGCAGACTCTTCCACGACCCCAAAATGCCGGCCGAGTATGTACCCGCTCCCGACCTCGGGTTGCTGGCAGTGCGCGGACCGTTCGCTTGCTACACACGGCGCCCAAGAAAGAACGCTCCGTGGCAGTGGGACCTTCGCATGCTCGACAAGTACGAGCATCGCTCCGGGCTGGTAAAGATCGGTTCGCGGGTGCTGTTCCGCGAGGATCCAGTTGGACGTTCATTGCGGGCCTACCGGATCGAGTGCGCCCTGGGCAGAATCGAGCCAACCGATCCAGAGTGGGGCCAGGCCTGCAAAATCGCCTTGTGCGCCGCGTCGACGCACCTCTCGCTGGTGCGCCACTACAACTGGGTGCACTTGGCAGGCGGCGCGCAGTTGGCCATCGCGACGCGCAATACCCTCCCCCAGGACCACCCGCTGTTCAGGCTGCTGTGGCCGTACATCTACGGCACCCAACAGAGTAACGACATGGTCACCCGCGGACAGATGCTGCCTGAGGGCGACTTCGAGACCACCTTCAGCTTTACTTTCACGGGCATGTGCGACTTATTTGACGCCACCTACGGGCAATACCAGCACAGCGTCAACGACCCCAAGGAGGACGCTAGATTGCGTGGTGTGCGCGGCGTCGCCTTCGACACACCGACGCAGCAGAACCTCGAGGAGCTGTTCGAGGTCATTCACGACTTCGTCTGCGAGTATTTGGAGATTTACTACCCGCGGAATGCTACCGGCGCCAACGACGTCCACAGCAACACCGAGATCCTGGACTGGCTCGACGAACTTGACAGGCTGGTTCCCAACGGAGTCGACGTGGACCCGAAAAACTTCACCTGGGCGGATTTCGCGCGGATGGTGGCAGGCCAGCTCTATTTGGTGACCGTGCAGCACGAGATCCTGGGCAGTTTCATGTGGAACTATCAGCTTTGGACGGACCGCTTGCCGCCGCGAATATATAAGGATTCTCCGCGTGAGCCGCTGGACGTTTATCAACGATTGGTCAACGCGAACTACATCCTGAACGTGCGTCGCCGCGCCCTGATGCACAACTTCAATGACATCGCGCTAGACGACAAAGCCAGGGCAGCGATGTCGCGGTTCCAAAGCGCGCTTCTCGACCTGCAGGCAGAAATGGAGAGCCAACCGTATGCGGTATGGAAAGTCTACCCACGCGACTTGAAGGTCAACATCAACGCCTAATCCTCTTCAGCCGGTGGCTCGTCCGGCTGTCCGGTCAGCGGCTCACCGCGCCGCAGCGACCCGATCCACGCGTCGCGCCGCTCGCCGCGCTGTTCCAGCAGACCGCGGACGGTCCCTTCCATCCGGAACCCACATCGCCCGGCGACCCGTCGCGACGCCCAATTACCCACTTGCGCACGCCAATACATCACCTCGATGCCCGGCAGCCCGAAACCCCAAGCCAATACCAGCCGTAACGCGCGGGTCATCACGCCCTTGCCTCGCGCCCACGGCGCCAGCCCGAAGCCCACTTCGGCGCCGCCGATGCCGTCGAACCGCAACTCCACGCTTCCGGCGAAGCGTCCCTGGTACGCGACCGCGAACATCGCCACATTGGCTCGCCAGCCCTCGGCGACCCGCTTCAGGAAGTCCTGCGCGTCTGACTCGTGGTATGGCACCGGGACCCGTGTCCAGCGCTGGAACTCCGGGTCGCGGCATTGGGCAACGATGTCATCCACGTCGCCCGGAAGCGGTTGCCGCAATACCAGATCCGGCCCGTCGGTCAGCTCGGGAGCCGCCGGCAGCTGTACACGCTTGCCCGACATCATCCGGATTTCATTCGCGCCCGAAGCTCACCCGCCAAATCACCACGGTTAGCGACCGTCACGTCGGCCAAGCCCAACCAACCGGCCATCTTCTCCAGCTCACCGGCCAACGCTGCGGCCACCCGCGACGGCGGGCGATCCGGCTCGACGAACGCACCGACGACGTGCAGCGCATCCGCGGCACGGTCGGCCTTGAGATCGACCCGCCCGACCAACTCGCCGTCCAGCAGAAACGGCCAGACGTAGTAGCCGAATTGGCGCTTGTTGGCGGGTGTGTAGATCTCGATGCGGTAGTGAAATCCGAACAGCCGCTCCACCCGCGGCCGGAAGAATATCAGCGGGTCGAACGGACACAATAGCGCCGTGCCGCGGTCACGCCGCGGAATCTTCTGCCCTGCAACCAAATACGCCGGAGTCGACCAGCCCTCAACGTCGACGGGCTCCAGTTCACCGTCGGACACCAGTGTGGCGATCGCCGGCTTGGCCTGGCCCGGGGCCAGCCGAAAATAGTCGCGAATATCGGCCTCGGTACCCACGCCCAGCGCGGTGGCCGCCCGTAGCGTGAGCTCTCGGACTGCGTCGTCCTCGTCGACCTCCCGCGCCAGCACCTCGGGTGGCAACACCCTCTCGGTCAGGTCGTAGTGCCGCGCGAACCCGACCCGGGTCGCCGTGGTGAGCACCCCGGCGGCGAACAATGCCTCGGCGACCCACTTGGTGTCGCTGCGGCTGCCCCACCAAGCTCCCCGCGGACCGCGCGGCCCGGCGGCCAGGTGCGCTTCGATTTGCCCTGCGGTGCTCGGACCGAGTTCGGCGACGGCGGCGACGATCTTGTCGGCCAGCTGGGGGTTGGCCTTCACGATGTGGGTGCCCCACCGGCCGTGCCGGTATTGACGCATCCGCCAGCGCAGCAGCGGCCAATCATCGGCGGCCATCAGCGCGGCCTCGTGCGCCCAGTACTCCACCAGCAGCCGCGGCGAGCGGGCGGAGTGATCCCAGGCCGCTCGGTCCAGAACAGCTCGGTCGTAAGGACCGAGCCGGCTGAACACCGGTGCGTAATGGGCCCGCACCGCGACCGACACCGAATCCAGCTGCAGCACCTGGATGCGCGAGATCAGCCGCCGCAGGTGCCCGCGGGTGACCGCGCCGCTGGGCCGCGGCTCGCTAAATCCCTGGGCCGCAACGGCTATCCGCCGGGCTTGCGCGGCGGTGAGCCTGACGGGCCGGGTCGACACGGCGCCGAGAATACCGCTCGGCAGGGACACGCTCTCAGCGGCGAGGCTCAGCCCGTGCTGTCCGGCGGATTCTTGAGCTCCTGGTATGCCGACTCGAGGGCGGCCGGAACCTCTTCCAGGTCGCGGTAGACGCCCATCAACTGCTCCAGGACCTTGACGCGCTGCTGCATTGCCTCTTCGGTCGCCTTCCGGAACTGCTCACGATAGTGATCAGCCTCGTGTTTCGCGTCGGCGAGCAACTGATCGCGCTCCTCCTGCAGGTCAGCGCGCATGCCGGCCAGTTCAGCGTGCAGCTTTTCCTTGGACTCCGCGTAGTCGGCTTCCAGGGCTTCTCGCTGTGCGGCCATCTCCGCCAACAGCTCTTTCTGTTTCTGCTGGGTGGCCTCGGCCTCGGCCTGGGCCTGCGTGACCAGCGCCTCTGCCTCGGCCTGCGCCTCGGCTTGCATCTCGGCGACCTCGTCGACCGCGCGCCGCAGCATCTGCGCCATCCGTTGCTGCATCGCGTGGGGCGCGGGTGAGGTGTCGGTGAGGACCGCGACCTCTTTCCGCAGCGCAGCCGATTCGTCGCCCAAGTCCTTCAGTCGAGCCCTCAGGCTCTCGACGTCGTCGAGCAGCAACCGCTGCTTAGTAGTCATCATTTCGACGTGGGCGTTAACCGCCCCCGGGTTATAACCCCAAAGCATGCGAGTGAACGCCTTAGCGGATTCGGGTTCCACTACCAATTCCTCCTTCTCACAATTCTCTTCCGAAATGGCCTGGTGAACCCCGAAGCCGAGTATGTCACGGTCCCGCTGTCGGGGCGGAAACCGCTGCTTACGAGCGGAGATAGCTGTGGAACCGGTACCGCAGTCCCGTCCGGCTGGTCTCCCACTCCCCCGTCGTACCGACCCACGTCTCGTCGAGCACCGGGGCGACGACGTCGCCGTCATCGCGAGGCAGGTCGATGTCGACCTCGGTGACTTCGCACCGGCCGGCCCGCGGCATTGCGAGCGTATAGATCTGTTCGCCACCCACTACCCAGGTATCCGGATGGCTCAGCGCGTCGTCGAGGCTTTGCACGACCGTTGCACCGTCAGCCACGAACCCGGACTGATGGGTCAGCACGACGTTCGTACGGCCCGGCAGCGGCCTGAATTTCGCCGGCAGCGACTCCCACGTGCGACGGCCCATCACCACGGTGTGACCCATCGTCAGCGCCTTGAAGTGGGCCAGGTCCTCCGGCAACTGCCACGGAATACCGCCACTGCGGCCGATAACTCCCGAAGTCGACTGAGCCCAGATCAGGCTCGTCATACGGCGACGGGCGCTTTGATCGCCGGGTGCGGGTCGTAGCTCTCCACGACGATGTCGTCGTAGGTGTAGTCGAAGATCGAATCACGATGCGCCAACACAAGTTTCGGGTATGGCCGCGGGTCACGGCTGAGCTGCTCGGTGACCTGCTCGACGTGGTTGTCGTAGATGTGGCAGTCACCGCCGGTCCAGATGAACTCGCCGACCGCCAAACCGGATTGCGCGGCCATCATGTGGGTGAGCAGCGCATAGCTGGCGATGTTGAACGGCACACCGAGGAACAGGTCGGCGCTGCGCTGGTAGAGCTGACAGCTGAGCCGGCCGTCGGCGACATAGAACTGGAACAGCACATGACACGGCGCCAACGCCATCTGCGGAATCTCGCCGACATTCCACGCCGACACGATGATGCGACGGGAATCCGGATCGGTCCGCAGCAGCTTCAACGCGGCGCTGATCTGGTCGACCTGCTCACCGGACGGCGTCGGCCAGGACCGCCACTGCACGCCGTAGACCGGACCGAGATCGCCGGTGTCGCTGGCCCATTCGTCCCAGATCGTGACTCCGTGCTGCTGCAACCAGCCGACGTTTGAGTCGCCGCGCAAAAACCACAGCAACTCGTACACCACCGACTTCAGGTGCACCTTCTTGGTGGTGATCAGCGGGAAGCCGGCCGACAGGTCGTACCGCATCTGGTGGCCGAACAGGCTGCGAGTACCGGTGCCGGTGCGGTCCGCCTTGGGCGTGCCCCGCTCGAGTACCAGGCGCAGTAGATCCTCGTACGGAGTAGCGATCGGCACGCCGTTCACCTTACGTCCAAAGCCAGGGAGTAGAACGGATGGCATGCCGAATATCACCGACACCATCACCACGCCCGACGGCACCTGTACCGTCCGTCTGTTCACCCCCGAGGGGGACGGTCCCTGGCCGGGGGTGGTCATGTACCCCGACGCCGGCGGTGTGCGCGAAACCTTCGACGAGATGGGCGCCAAGCTGGCCGACTTCGGTTACGCGGTGCTGGTGCCCGACGTCTACTACCGCCTCGGCGACTGGGAACCGATCGACATGAAGAACGCATTCGGTGATCCCGAACAGCGCAAGCGGCTGATGTCGATGATCGGCAGCATCACACCGGAGACGATGACCGCCGACGCCCGCGCATTCTTCGACTACCTCGCCGGTCGCCCCGAGGTGAGCGGGGACCGGTTCGGCACCACCGGCTACTGCATGGGCGGGCGGACATCGGTGGTCGTCGCGGGCAGGGTACCCGACCGAGTCGCTGCCGCGATGTCGTTCCACGGCGGCGGGCTGGTGACCGACACTGAGGACAGCCCGCATCTGAAGGCCGACCAGATCCAGGCGGCGGTGTATGTCGGCGGCGCGGAGAATGACGCCGGGTTCACCGACGATCATGCCGAGCAACTCGACAAGGCGCTCACAGCGGCCGGCGTCGAACACACGATCGAGACCTATCCGGCCGGGCACGGGTTCGCCGTCCCGGACAACGGGCCTTACGACGCCGCCGCAGCCGAGCGGCACTGGAACGCGATGCGCGACTTCTTCGGGGCGCACCTGGGCTAACCCGGAAGCGGCGGGCGTTGATTGCGCCAAACCTGAGTGCCGGGGTGGGGTCCGGAGTATGATCCTGCGTCATTCGGTGGGCTGCGCTGGATGAACAATCCGCGTCCATCGGGGGCGCAGCCCGGAGAAGGGAAGGCCGATGAGACACAGTAAAGGGATCGGTCGCCTCGGCGGGCTGGCGCTCGGACTGGGCATTGGGGCGGCGCTGGCCGCCTTGGCGGGAACCGCTGCCGCCGAACCAGTTTCGCCGCCGGATCCGAATGTGGCCGCCTCGCTCGACGCTGCAGCCGCCAGTTTGGGTAGTGCCGCCGCCGACCCGTTCTCGGCATCGGATCTGAATGTGGCCATCTCGATCGACGGCATGACGTTGGTCCAGGACGGCTCCGCGACCGCCACCTCGGGCACTGGGGACCTCGCGATAGCCTTCGGCGCCGATAGCCAGGCCATCGCCACCGGCGGCACCTTGGATTCCGCATTCGCTGACGGCGTCAACAGCCAAGCCCAAGCCGTCGGCGGCAGCTTTGACAGCGCCACCGCCGTCGGCGCCAACAGCTTCGGCGAGGCCTACCAGGGCGACCTCGACAGCGCCACCGTATTCGGCAGTGACAGCGAGGCCGTTGCCGAATTCGGCAACCTTGACTCTGCCAGCGCCTTCGGCGCCAACAGCGACGCCTTTGCCAACATTGGCAACGGTGACCTCGCCTCCGTCGTCAACACTGGTAGCGCCGAAGACCTGGCCATCGCGGGTGGCACCGGCAGTATTGCTCCCGGCAACTTTGACATCGCCGCCGTCGTGGGCACTGGTAGCACCGCCCTAGCCGGCTCCGACGTGACCACTCCCGGCGATTTCGACCTCGCCGCCGCCCTCGGCGACGTGCTCACCGCGACCGCGACCGGCGGTAGCGGTCTGGTCGACATCCTGCCGTAGGGTTCTTCGGCGCGTCCGAGGAGGGGCCGCGCGGCCGCCGTAGGCTCCGAGCATGCACGTAGATGCGATGACGACTCCGGCACCGCTACGCCAGACCGGTGACCGCGCCCGACGAGCCCAATCCGCCGGCTTCTCCGGTCTGTTGTTCACCGAGACGGGCCGCACGGCCTACCTCAACGCCGCCGTCGCCTCGCAGGCCGCACCCGAACTCGAGCTGTCCACCGGCGTCGCGGTGGCCTTTCCACGTAGCCCGTTCGTCACGGCGGCCACGGCATGGGAGCTGCAAGAAGCAACCGGCGGCAAGTTCCGGCTGGGTCTGGGCACGCAGGTGCGCACGCACGTGGTGCGGCGTTACGGCGTGGACTTCGAACGGCCCGGTCCACGGCTGCGTGACTACCTGCTCGCCGTGAAGGCCTGCTTCTCGGCGTTTCGCACCGGAAAGCTCGATCACCACGGCGAGTTTTACGACCTCGATTTCATTACGCCGCAGTGGAGTGCGGGCCCGATCGACGCGCCCGATCCCAAAGTGGATATCGCCGCCGTGAATCCGTGGATGCTGCGGATGGCCGGGGAGGTGGCCGACGGGGTGCACATCCATCCGCTCGGCGAGCCGGGTTATATCAATCGGCACGCGGTACCGAATATCGCCAAAGGAGCGGCGAAAAGCGGACGTTCGCCGTCGGGCATCGCCCTCATCGTGCCGGTCATGACGATCGTCGGCGACAGCGACGAAGAACGCGCGAAAGAGCGGGAACTCGTGCGAGCCAGCATGAGCTTCTACGGAAGCACACCCAACTACGCGTTCATCTGGGATGAGGCCGGGTTCGACGGGACGACCGCCCGGATTCGGGAGAAGCAAAAGGCCGGTGACTTCGCCGGCATGGCCGCCCAGATCAGCGACGAGCACATCGCCGCCTTCGCCACCGAGTCGACCTGGGATGGCTTGGCCGACGCGCTGACCGAGAAGTACGCCACAATCGCGACCCGGATCGTGCTGTACAACTCCCTCAGCGCCCCCGGCGATCAGGACCGCATCGAGCGATATGGCGAGGTGGCCCGCCGAGTCAGCGGCCGATCAACCGCTTCATGAAGTCGGGATAGCGCGCGCCCTGCACCTCGATATGCGCTGCGGCATCATCGATTTCACTCAGGTCGTCGGTGGTCAGTTCGACGTCGGCTGCACCCAGGTTTTCCTCCAGGCGTTCCTGGCGCCGGGTGCCGGGGATCGGCACGATCCACGGCTGCTGGGCGAGCAGCCAGGCCAACGCGATTTGGCCCGGTGTCGCGCCCTTGCGGGCCGCGATCGTCTGCAACAGGTCGACTACTGCGCGGTTTGTTTCTCGGACGTCGGCGGCAAAGCGCGGAATGCTGCTGCGGATGTCGGAGCTGTCGAATTGTGTGTTCTCGCTGATGCTTCCGGTGAGAAAGCCCTTGCCTAGCGGGCTGTACGGCACGAAGCCGATGCCGAGTTCGGCCAACGTCGGCAATACTTTGGTCTCGGGTTCCCGCCACCACAGCGAGTATTCGCTTTGCAGAGCGGTCACGGGTTGCACAGCGTGGGCGCGACGAATGTTCTCCGCCGACGCTTCCGACATCCCGAAATGCCGCACCTTGCCTTCACCGATCAGCTCCTTGACCGTCCCGGCCACGTCCTCGATCGGGACCTCGGGGTCCACCCGGTGTTGGTAGAGCAGATCGATCGTGTCGACGCCGAGCCGCCGCAGCGAGTTGTCGGCGACATCTTTGATGTGCTCGGGCCGGCTGTCCAGTCCCGCGATGTTGCCGTCGGCGCCGAAGGCGAAGCCGAACTTGGTCGCGATCACCACCTGCCCTGCGAACGGCGCCAGGGCTTCACCGACCAGTTCTTCGTTGTCCCCATAGGCTTCGGCGGTGTCGAAAAAGGTGACACCACGGTCGACGGCGGCGCGGACGACTGCGATCATCTCGTCTCTCGAGCCCGAAGGTCCGAAGCCGCGGCTCATTCCCATGCAGCCCAGTCCGATTGCCGAAACCTCGAGGTTGTCGCCGAGGATGCGCTTGTCCACTGTTTGCTCCTCTCGTTTGTCAGGACACCGGCAGGTCGACCAAGTCAGCCAACCGTGCGTGGTGGCGGTAGGCGGTGCCGAACGCCAGCTGATCGCTCTTAGCCCGCTTGAGGTAGAGATGCGCCGGATATTCCCACGTCATTCCGATGCCGCCGTGCAGCTGAACACATTCTTCGGCGGCGTGGACGGCCGCACCGCTGCAATAGGCCTGCGCGACGGCCGCGGCGATCGGCGCGTCGTCGTCTCGGCGAGCGCAGGTGTCGGCGGCGTATCGGGCCGCTGGCGCAACGGAATTGACTTCGATCCAGAGATCCGCCAGCCGGTGCTTGATCGCCTGGTAAGACCCGATCGCCCGGCCAAACTGCTTGCGTTGCTTGACGTAAGCCAGTGTGGTGTCGAAGCACCACTGCGCGATGCCCAGCTGCTCGGACGCAAGCAGTGCCGCACCCGTCTCGAGCGACGCCCGCACCGCGGCCTCGGCAGATGCAGCACCGACGCGCGACGACGCAGCAGAAGAAAACTGGAGGTCCGCAATGGGTCTCGTCATATCCAGGGTGAGCAACGGCGACACGTCGACGCCTGCGGCGTCACGAGCGACGGTGTGCAACTCCAGCCCGTCGGGCCCGGCCACCGGCACCACCAGCACGTCGGCTTCGCTCGCCCCGGCCACGCTGGTGACCCGTCCGGTCAGCCCGTCGCCGCTGACGCTGACACCGGCCACCACGTCAGCCGGCGCGGTGGACAGCGGTACCGCCAGCGCAGCGGTGAGCGAACCCGCCGCTAACCCCTTGACCGTCTCGGTGTCGCCGGCCTCCAGTAGCGCGACGGTGGCCAGCACCGCGCTGGACAGAAACGGCACCGGCGCTACGGCTCGGCCGATCTCTTCCATGACGACGGCCGCCTCACGGGCACTCGCGCCCGCGCCGCCGAGTTGCTCGGGCACCAGCAAGCCGGCCATGCCCAGGTCGGCGGCCAGCGCATGCCAAACAGCGGAAAAGTCATGCGGCGCAGGGCCGTAGGCGCCCATCACCGATTCCGGCGGGCACCGGTCGGCGAACAGGCGGCGCACGCTGTCCCGCAATGCTTCTTCGGTGTCGGAGTACAGCAGATCGCTCATTTGTCCAAATCCTTGAATGCGATGTCCTTATCGACCCGGTGTTCCGGCGGCAGGCCGAGGATGCGCTCGGCGATGGTGTTGCGCAGGATCTCCGACGTGCCGCCCTCGATCGAATTGCCCCGGGCCCGCAGGTAGCGATAGCCGGGCTCGCGCCCGGTGAAGTCGACCCCTTCGGGCTGACGCATGGTCCAATCGTCATAGCGCAGCCCGGATTCGGGGTGTAGCTCGATTTCGAAGCCCGAAATCGCCTGGGCCAGACGGGCAAACGTCACCTTCAGTCCGGCGCCCTCCGGCCCGGGCTGACCGGCAGTCAGGCGCTGGCGCAGTCGCAGACCGGTCAGCCGGGCGACCTCGGCTTCCACCCACAGCCGCATCAGCTCGTCGTGCATCGCCGGATTGCGCAGCTGCGGTTCGGCCCGCCAGGCGTCGGCGACCTTGCCGATCATCCCGGTTTCGCGGGCGACGCCGGCCAACGTGCCGATGGC
>Ga0209248_10000566_pt1 | contig 11643 bp, 9 predicted proteins | sample BogFormECP04_OM1_FD_188241 | JGI IMG/M metagenome (GOLD analysis project Ga0209248, IMG submission 188241) | Bog forest soil microbial communities from Calvert Island, British Columbia, Canada - ECP04_OM1 (SPAdes) (version 2) | ecosystem: Environmental > Aquatic > Freshwater > Wetlands > Bog ... | reverse complement strand
TTCCTTTGCCGGCGAAAGTGTTGGTGGCGCCTTTGGTTCCAGCGGTGTTGGTGGTGCCTTTGGTTCCGGCAGTGTTGCTGGTTCCTCCGTGTACGTTCGTGCCGCCGGTGGTCTTGTTGCCGCCAGCGCCAAATGAATTGTTCGTTCCCTTGTTGCCGCCCGCCGCGACGGATCCGCCAGTCGTTCCCTTGTTACCGTAGTTTCCGTACGGCGAAGAACCCTTGTTGGCGTTTGAACCGCCGGCGGTGCCGCCGGTTGAGGGCGTCTTATTTCCATATTCACCGTAGGGATTGGAGGACCCGTGGCCGGCGTTCGCGCCGCCCGTGGCACCGCCTGTGGACCCGCCCTTGTTTCCATACGAGCCGTATGGGTTGGACGACCCCGTGCTGGTATTCGGGTGGCCGGTTCCTCCGCCGGTCGCGCCACCGGTGGCGTGATTGGCATTGGAAGGCGGCGGCGCCGAATGCGAGGGTGGTGGCGGAGCCGGATGCGAAGGCGGAGGAGGGGCCGAGCCTCCGGATTTGTTGCCCTTCTGAGCCAGGACCATTCCCGGGGCGGCCAATAAAATCACAATTGCAAACAGCTTTTGCAGTGTGTCGCGCGTTGCCCTGGTCGAAATCATCGTAGTCTCCTGAACGTGATGCTCGGCTAGCTTCTGCCCGCATCTCTCCACGCGCACGCGATGAGTTTTGAACCGCGGGATGCCCATACGGCGGGCAGGTGACCCCTCAGCGATCCCAATTCGAGCCTCCCGGCAAGGATGATCCTCGGGGAACGGTGCGTTTGGTGCGCGAGCATATTACTCCGGCCATTGGAATGTCAATGCGAACGACGGGCCGCGTCGCAGTGTGGGAAACGGGCGCGCTGCCAAGTCGACAGGAATGTTGACACGCATAACGATGGACCAGTAAGATTCCGGGCAACGTGACGTCCAGTTGGGTACGCGTTCGCGAGCCTTCGAAGGGGAGAGACTAGATGAAGAACTTTTTATGGGCCGCATTGATTTTGGCGACGTTTTTTGCCGTGAGGGTGGAAGCGCAGACGCCCCCGCCCGCGGCAGGCGCCGCGCCGGCGGCTTCGGCGGCAGCGCCAGGCCCGGCGCCGACTGCGTCAACAGGGCGCAAGAAGCGCGTGGCGGTGTTCGACTTTGACTTCACCGCCATTCCGACGGCGACCGTGGCGCAACTGGGCGCTAATGTGGACATCGGCAAGGGCGTCACCAACCTGCTGGTGAAATACCTGGTGCAGGACGGCACCTATTCCGTAATCGAGCGCAACGCGCTGGACAAGATCATGTCCGAGCAGAATTTTTCGAATAGCGACCGCGTGAACCCGAATTCGGCGGCGAAAATCGGCAGGATTTTGGGCGTGGATGCCATGATTGTCGGCAGCATCACGCAATTCGGAAACGACACCAAGAATACGAACGTCGGTGGCGCCGGCGGCGGCCCGTTCGGCGGATTCGGCCTCGGCGGCGTCAAGCACTCCAACACCAAGGCCATCGTGAATATTGACGCGCGGATCGTGGACATTGATACGGCGGAGATTCTGGGCGTGGCCGAGGGTCACGGCGAATCCTCGCGATCAAGCACTTCGCTGACGGGCGGCGGCGGAAACTGGCGCGGATTCGGCGCCGGGAACGTGGACTTCGGCTCGAGCGATTTCCAGGAGACGATCCTGGGCGAGGCGGTGAAGGCCTCGGTCGAGCAGATGAGCGCGGGCCTGGTTGCGGATGCGACGAAGCTGACGGCACGGACGATCGTCGTGAGCGGTCTGGTGGCGGCAGTTGACGGCGGGCAAGTGGTGCTGAACGTAGGCTCGAAGTCGGGCCTGAAAGTCGGCGATCAGCTGTCGATCGAGCGCATCACCAGGACCATCAAAGATCCGGCGACGGGGCAGGTGCTTCGACAGCTGACTCAGCCGGTCGGCGTGGTTGCGGTGACGGACATAGACGATGTTTCCGCGGTCTGCTCGCCCGTTTCCGGATCGGGATTTAAAGTAGGCGACGCGGCGAAGACGATCACCAAGTAGCGGAATCGTCGCCTGCGCCTATTCCATCGGCAGGCCGACGTAGTTTTCGGCGAGCGATTGCGAAGCGGCGCGCGAACTCGTGACGTAATCGAGTTCGGCGAGCTGGCGACGCTGGTCGAAGGCATTGTCCGTGTCGAACAGGTGCAGCATCGAGGTCATCCACCAGGAAAATCGCTGCACTTTCCAGACGCGCCGCAGGCAAATCTTCGAATAATCGGCCAGCAAGTCGTGCTTCCCTGATTTGTAGAACTCCCCGAGCGCCCGCGCGAGGACGCGAACGTCGCTCACCGCCAGGTTGAGGCCCTTTGCGCCGGTCGGCGGAACGATGTGCGCCGCATCTCCCGCGAGGAACAACTTCCCGTACTGCATCGGCTCGACCACAAAGCTGCGCATTCCGGTGACGCCCTTTTGCAGGACGGGTCCTTCCGTGAGCTTCCATTTTCCGTCCGCGGTACCCAGCCGCATGTGCAGCTCCTGCCAGATGCGAGCGTCCGGCCATTTTTCGACGTCCTCGTCGGGCGCGCACTGGATGTAGAGGCGGCTGATTTCCGGCGAGCGCATGCTCAGCAGCGCGAAGCCCCGCTGGTGATAGGCGTAGGTCAGTTCCTCGGAGGAAGGCGGGGCCTCGGCGAGAATGCCGAGCCAGCCGAACGGATAGACGCGGTCGTAAATCGTCAGCGCAGCGGCGGGAATCGAAGGGCGGCAGACGCCGTGAAAACCGTCGCAGCCGGCAATGAAATCGCAGGTGAGTTCGTGCGTTTCGCCTGCGGCACGAAAGCGGATCTTCGGCTTGGCAGCGGGAGTCGAATCGCCGAAATCGTGCACGCTCACGTCTTCCGCTTCGACGAACACGCGCCCACCTGCAGCCTGGCGCGCGTCGAACAGGTCGGCCACCACTTTATTCTGCGGGTAAATGATCACGCCGCGTCCGCCGGCGAGTTCCTGGAGGTCGATGCGATGACCGCGTCCGCCAAAGCGCAGTTCGATGCCATGGTGAATCAGGCCCTCGCGCTTCAATCGCGCGCCCACGCCAGTTTCGGTCAGCAGATCGGCGGTGCCCTGCTCGAGCACCCCCGCGCGGACGCGTTCTTCCACGTATTGCCGGCTACGAGCCTCGATTACAACCGATTCGATTCCCTGCAGATGCAGCAGATGCGACAGCACCAGCCCCGCGGGTCCCGCGCCGACGATTCCGATTTGCGTGCGCATGAATCTGTGGTTTTCCCGGGGCACTCTTGCGTTCGCCAGAAATTTGTGGCAGCGGACGCCCCGAGCGTACCCGTTTTATATTCATCTTGCAAAGGCACTGCATCAATCTAGAATGCAGTGGCGTTTGGGCCAGGAGGCACTGCGTGGCAGCGGAACGGGGATTTTACGGCTGGAAACTGGTCGCCGCACTGTTTTCCCTCGACTTCATCAACATGGGATTCCCGTATTTCGGCGGCAGCGTGATCGTGAACGGCTACATGAGCCACGAAATCGCGATGAGCGCCGCCAGGCGCGGAGCCGGTTTCACGCTGGTCAATCTGTTCGTTGGGCTCGGGTCATGGGTGGTGGCGAAGTCGGTGGTGAAATACGGGCTGCGCGCCACGTTCATGATGGGATCGGCGGTGCTCTGCGCCGGTTCGCTTTTCCTGGCGATTTTCGCGTCCACGTCGTCGGAATATCTGATCGCCTTCGGCGTGGTGATCGGCACGGGCATCAGCTTTGCGACGCTGGTTCCCGCATCCACCGCCGTGGCTCGATGGTTCCGGCGCTATCGCGGCCGGGCAATGGGCATCGCGCTGTCCGCGTCCGGATTCGCCGGCCTGGCTGCGCCGCTGCTCGGCAGAGTGATTCGAGCGAATGGCGGCAACTGGCGTTTGGGCTGGTACATCGTGGCGAGCGCCGTGGTGGTGTCCGCGCTGATCGCCTTTCTTTTCGTGAAGGAGAGTCCGGAATCCCTCGGCCAGCACGCGGACGGAATTCCCGAGTCGGAGCAGAGCCAGCCCTCGCGCACGGACGCCCTGGCCACCAAACACGATTGGACGGCTTCGCAAGCGTATGCCACGTCCGCGTTCTGGCTGATCGCCATTGGCTCGATCACCGCAACGTTCCCATTTTTCTTTTTTGTGGCGCACTGGACGAGGAGGCTCGCGGGGGCAGGCATTAGTGCCGGCCAAACGGAGTGGGCCTTGAGCTGTCTTACCATCGGCACGCTGGTGGGCCGGTGGCTGGGCGGTTGGCTGATGGACCTGCTCAACGCGCGCGTGACTTTTGTCACCGGCATGTGCGTTTATTTCGTCGGTTCCTATCTCGCGATCATCGTGCAGGCGGATGCGCCGTGGGTCGCGTATGTCGCCGCACTCTTGAATGGCATGGCCTATGGCTGGGCGTTCTCCTGCGTGGGCACGATGACGGCGCACTATTTTGGTCCGCAGGCGTTCCCCAAACTTTATGGAATGATGACGCTGCTGACGTCCTGTCTCGCGTCGCCCGCGGGCGCTGTGGGCGGAAAGATTGCGGACTACTACGGGGGCTATGCGCGGGCGTTTGAACTGGATTGCGTGATGGCCGCCATTGGCATCATCGCCGTCGCGCTGGCGGTGATGCCGAAACCACGGGATGAAATAGGCGCAGCGGCAGTGGCGCACGCGGCGTAATTCACGGCAATCCTTCCGGACCGCGCCCTACAGCTGAATCTTCGAGAAAAAGTAGCTTCCCACGGCGAGCAGAACCGCCGTCAGAATCCCCAGCACGACCAAATCCGTGGGCATGTTGTACGCGAACTTGTCGATCAAAGAACCGCGCAGCCCATCCACTCCGTAGGTGAGCGGATTCAGGCGCAGCGCAAACTGCAACGCCTTCGGCAGGCCGATGGCGGGAAAAATGGCCCCGGAGAAAAAGAACAGCGGCATGATGATGAAATTGATGATCAGCGGAAACCCCTGCATGTCCCGCAGGACCGAGCCGAAAACCGTTCCGATGGACGTGAACAGCAGCGCAATCAGAAACATGAAGACGATCGCGGCCGGCACCATCGCCAAATTGGCCGGCCGAAATCCGAAAATCAGGCAGATGATGAACACGACTGTTCCCTGCGCCATGGCCACGATGGCGCCGCCGAGCGTCCTGCCAAAGACGATTTGCAGACGCGAGACCGGAGCGACCAGCGTTTCCTTCAAGAATCCGAACTGGCGGTCCCAGAGGATTTCGATTCCCGAAAACACGGCGTTGAACAGAATCGCCATGGAAATAATTCCCGGCGCCAGAAAGTTCAGGTATTTCCCGCCGAAGGCTCTCGCGAACATGGGGCCAAATCCGAACCCCAGCGCCACCAGAAACAGCAGCGGCTGGCCGAGCGAGCCGACGATTCGCGCCGGCGACCGGACGTAGCGTTTAAGTTGCCTCAAACAAAGAATAAGGATCGCGTTCATCGCCGCCCTCCGCCTCTCCATGCTCTTCCCATCATGCGCATGCGATCGGTCGCATTCGCTTCCTCTTCGCGGATGGCGTGCCCGGTGAGCGCGATGAAGGCATCTTCCAGCGTGGCGCACTTGGTCTTGTCTTTCAGCGCCGCGGGCGAGTCCTGCGCCACGATTTTGCCGTGGTCAATCACCGCGACCTCGTTTGCCACGCGGTCGGCTTCGTCCATATAGTGCGTGGTGAAAAAAACGGTGACTCCCTCGTCCTTGCTTAGCTGCTGGATGTAGCTCCAGATGTGGTTGCGGGTCTGAGGATCGAGGCCGATGGTGGGCTCGTCGAGAAACAGAATGCGCGGCGTGTGCAGCAGGGCGCGAGCGACTTCGAGCCGCCGCTTCATTCCGCCGGAGTAGGTCTTGACGAAATCTTTTTTGCGGTCGCCCAGGCCGACAAAATCCACGAGCATCTTGATGCGCTGCACGCGCTCGGCATGCGGGACGCCGTAGAGGATTCCGTGCAGGTCCATATTTTCCTCAGCGGTCAATTCGTCGTCGAGGCTTGGGTCCTGAAACACAATTCCAAACGAGCGCCGCACCTGGCGCTGTTCGCGCGTGGGGTCGTACCCGTTCACTCGTATGGAGCCGCTCGAGGGATCGAGCACCGTGGTGAGCATCTTGATGGTGGTGGTTTTACCCGCACCGTTGGGGCCGAGGAAGCCGAAAATCTTCCCCTCCGGGACCGTAAAGGAGATGCGGTTCACCGCGCAAAATTCTCCGTAGTTCTTCACCAGGTCCTGGACTACGATCATCTCGCCCATCGGTGCCTTTCTCGTGGCCGGAGTGCGCCGCTCCGCGAAAGTGCGGCGCAACAGGATACGATGTATGCAACTATGTGGGCAATTGGTTATAACGATGAAGGAAGGCGAGAAGTCACGCGCGAATTCGAGTGCGCGATGAGCGAGCGGGAGCGCTGAAATCGTGACCTCCGTGCGAGAAGCAACCTACAGCGTCCTCCGCGACCTGGGGATGACCAAGATTTTCGGCAATCCCGGATCGAGCGAGCTGCCGTTCCTGAAGGACATGCCGGGCGATTTTCAGTACGTCCTCGGCCTGCACGAGCGCACTGCGGCCGGCATGGCGCTGGGCTACGCGCTGGCTCGCGGCGAAGCGGCGTTCGTCAATCTGCACTCCATCGCCAGCGCGGGCAACGGGCTTTCCGCGTTCATTGACGCCTACTACTGCCACGCGCCGCTGGTGGTCACCACCGGACAGCAGGACCGGCGGCAAGTGATGGCCGAGCCGTTTCTGGTGAGCCGCGCGGTCGAAGTGGTGAGGCCGTACGTGAAATGGGCGTGCGAACCGCTGCGTCCGGAGGACGTTCCCGCGGCGGTGGCGCGCGGCTATCACCTGGCGATGCTGCCGCCGCGCGGCCCGGTGTTTATCTCCGTGCCGATGGACGATTGGAACAAACCGTGCGAGCCGGTTCTTGCGCGCAAGGTCAGCCAGTCGGTGTCGGCTGATGCCGCGGCTCTCGACGAAGTCATTCGCGCGATAGAGGCCAGCAAGAAGCTCGCGCTCGTCACTGGCGCGCAAATCGAGGAGGATCGCGCCGGACGCGAAGTGGTCGCGCTCGCCGAACGATTGAATGCGGACGTGTACGCCGAGCCGATCGCTTCGCGCTGGACGTTTCCGCGAAGCCATTCCCTCTTTCGCGGCGGATTGCTACCGGCGCAAAAGCCGCTCGCCGATCAACTCGCCGCATACGATACGATCGTCGTTCTGGGTGCGCCGGTTTTTCTCTATTACGCGTACGTCCCGGGCAACGCCATTCGGCCGGGCACGAAACTTTTCCAGATCACGAATTCGCCGCAGGATGCTGCCGCCGCTCTCGCGGGAACGAGCATTGTCGGAAATATCGCCGCCGCCGCGGAATACATTCGGAGCCGCGTCAAATCGGTGGAGCGCGCCGCTTCCGCGCAAATCGCTGCGCGAACGAAGCCGCCCGAGCCGGCGCCCGAGTACCCGATGACGTGCAGCTACGTTTTCAGCGTCTTGAGCAAATTTTTGCCGCGCGACGCGGTCATTTCCGAGGAGTGTCCTTCGTCGAAGGGCGATCTGGACCGCTACATCGAGCTCGACGAGCCCGGCTCGTTTTATTCCGTGCGCAGCGGCATATTGGGATTCGGATTGCCTGCCGCCGTGGGCCTGCAGCTCGCGCACGCGAGCCGGCGCGTGGTATGCATCGTGGGCGATGGTTCGTTGCAATACTCGGTTCAGGCGCTGTGGTCGGCGGTGCAAACGAAAGCGCCGGTGATTTTCGTGGTCATCTGCAACGGGAATTATTCGGCGCTGAAGGGTTTTCGCGACTTTACCAAGGTCGGAAAGAATGTGCCGGGAATGGATATCCCCGGCATTGACGCAGTGAAAATCGCGCAGGGCTATGGCATGACGGCTCGCGCGGTGGACCGCGCCGAAGATCTCGAGGCCGCATTCAAAGACGCGTTCGCATCGAAGGAAACCAGCCTGATCAGCGTAAAAGTGCAGGAGGGCGGCCAGAAAACGATGGGCATGGACCAGTCGGTGAACCCGCCGAACTACGGATGACGCTGCATCTCGTTCAAATTTTTGCACCTGAAGCGGTCTGCTTTTCGATTTCCTCGCTGGCGATTTGAAATCCGGTGTTCGCGGCGGGCACGCCCGCGTAAACTCCCGCTTGCAGCAGCAATTCCTTCAGATCGCACGGTTCGAAGCCATGCTCGAGCGCGGTGCGCGCATGCATGCGGAACTCCTCCCAGCGGCCAAGCGCGGCCATCATGGCCAGCACCAGCAGCCGCCGCGTGCGACGGTCAAGCCCCGGGCGCGTCCAGATCGTGCCCCAGGCGTAGCGCGTGATCAGCTCCTGAAAATCGCGATTGAAATTCGTGGCTGCGGCCATCGAGCGGTCCACGTGCGCATCGCCAAGCACCGCGCGGCGCACCGCCATGCCTGCGTCGAGAGGATCGCCGCTCGCCGGCGGGAGCAGAAGATCGTAGATGGCCGCAGTGAACGATTGCGGCCGCTCGATATTGGAAATGTGCGCGGTCGGCAGGTGCACAGCCTTCGCTCCGGGAATCGTGCGCGCGAGGATTTCGCCGTGTCCCGCCCAAGGCGTGGAGGGGTCGTGATCGCTCGCGATCACCATCGTCGGCACGCGAATCTTCGCGAGTGAAGGCGTGTGATCCATGTCGCGAATCGCCGAGCAGCAGCCCATGTAGCCGGCCGGATCCGTCGCCAGAAAAACGGCGCGCACGGCGTTTGCATAGGGATCACCATGTGCCCAGGTCACCGGCATAAAAAACCGTCCCATGGCCGCGTCAATAATCGCCGCCATTCCACCTTCGGCTACGGCGCGGCGGCGATCGTCCCAAAATGATTTTGGGGCCAGCAACGGAGATGTGTTTGCGAGCACCAAGCCGGTCAGGCGGTCGCCGGCGTTGATCGCCAGCCACTGTCCGATCATTCCGCCGAGCGAAAGTCCGCAGAAAGCAAACTTGGAAATTTTCAGCGCGTCCACCAAGCCGAGGACATCTCGCCCGAGGATCTCAATCGAGTATTCGGTCTTTGGTGCATCCGAGGCGCCGTGCCCGCGAGTGTCGAAACGCAAGACCTGAAAATGTTCGAGCAGAGATGGCATCTGCGGCGCCCACATGCCGTGATCGCATCCGATGGAATTTGACAGCACCAGCACGGGACGGCCCGGCGCGCCCTCGAGGCGGCAGTACAGACGGGTGTTTTCGACGGTCACGAACGGCATCGTCGCTAGCTCCTTTTGTCTGGCGGCGCGAGCAATCTCTTGCGAAGTTTCTCGGCCACACCGAGATAACCCTCGGGCGTTTCAAGTTCGCGCAGCGCTTTAAGGCCGAGCGCTTCGGTGACTTTCGGATTTTCCGCGAGGACTTTCGCCAAATGGCGCCCCTGTTTTTCGGCGCGGCGCACGGCGTCTTTAACAAGCTGCTGCGCCGCGCCGCGCTCCATCTTCTGCGCCAATAGAAATGCTGCGCGCTCGGCGAACACCGTGCCGCGCGTGGCTTCGATGTTCTCGCGCATGCGAGCCTTGTTAACCTCGAGTCCTTCAGCAGCCTCGGCCATGGACGATGCCGCCACGCCGGTGGCTTGAATCACGGCTGCGACGGTGGGCCATTCGGCCTGCGAGCCGCCGACGCCGCGCTCGTGATCCTGCACCATGCCTGCAAGAAAGGCCGCGACCAGTCCCGGCACGCGAATGGCCGCAGCCAGCGTCACCGCGGACGCAATCGGATTGCGCTTCTGCGGCATGGTGGACGATCCGCCGCGCCCGCTACCACCCGGCTCCGCGACTTCCCCAATCTCGCTTTGCATCAGCAGGCTGATGTCGCGCGCCATTTTTCCCAGGCTGGCGGTCAGCAAGCCGCAACTCGCAACCAGCGCGCCCAGCCGGTCGCGATGCGCGTGCCACGGCGCATCCGGAAATCCGATGCCGAGCTCTTCGGCCATCGCGCGGCCCACGTCGAGACCTTTGTCGCCAAGAACGGCGAGTGTGCCGCTCGCGCCGCCAAATTGCAGGACGAGCGCTTCCGCGAAAGCGGACTCAGTGCGCTCGCGGCTTCGCCGAATCGCAGCAAGCCACCCCGCAGCTTTCAGTCCGAACGTGACCGGAGGAGCCGCTTGTAAAAGGGTGCGGCCGAGCATCACCGTATCCGCGTGATGATTGGAGAGCCGCAGGAGCGCCGCATCGAGTCGTGCGAGGTCCGCAGCGAGCAAAGGCTGCGCGCGCTTCAGAAGCAAGACCAGCGCGGTATCGGCGACATCCTGGCTGGTGGCGCCCCAGTGAACGAATCTCGCCGCTTCGGCATTCGCGGCGCGCACTTTCGCCGTAAGCGCCTTCGCCAGCGGAATTCCCGGAGTTCCGGCGCGCAGCGTCTCGCGCGCGAGTGCGGCCACATCGAAGTTGGCCGCCTTCGCCGTCGCTTGAATCGCGTCCGCCGCCGCTTTCGGCACGATGCCGGCGCGCGATTCGGCGCGTGCGAGCGCGACTTCGAAATCCAGCATGGCCTGCAGAACGGACTCGTCGGAGAAAAGGTTCGCGAGCGGCTCCGTGGTTGCCAGACTTTCAATCAGCCGCGCCGGCATCCCCTCTCCTTTTCCCGGTGAGAATATTTCGACCTGGAGCTAAACGTCGAAGAATACAGTTTCGTCGGCGCCACCAAAGCGAATGGTGAACTGCCACGCGCCGCGCTCGCCCTCGACCGGCTGTGCCAGCAGCGTGGCGCGCCGTTCCTTCGGCACCAACGCTAGGATCGGGTCCTGCTCGTTCGCGGGATCGCCCGCAAAATAGATGCGCGTCGGCAGGCGATTCAGCATGCCGCGAGAGAAAACTGAAACGGCCAGATGCGGCGCCTGTTGCGTGCCCTTCGGGCCGGGAACGCACCCGGGCTTGATGGTCTCAAAAGAACAGACGCCGTTTTGATCCGTGGCTTGGCGCCCGAATCCTCGGAACGCGGGATCGAGCGGCTTCTCCTGCTTGTCATCGGGGTGATTGTATTTTCCGTCCGCATTCGCCTGCCATGTCTCGATCAGGCAGTCGTGAATGGGCTGATCTTCGGCGTCGAAAACGGTTACGACCAGTTTCACGCGTTCGCCCTTGACGCCCGCCGCGGCGATTCGTTGCACGGCGCGCGGGCCGCTCAGGCCGATCCGAAAAAATGGCCCGACCGTTTGCGAGGGGATGGGTATCAGGTGCGCGCTCATGTCTGCTCGAAGGGAGTTGCTTCGCGGCCGCGCAGGACGATGTCAAAACGGTATCCCAAAGCCCAATCAGGCTGGGTCAGATCCAATTCGAATTTCGAAATCAGCCTTTGCCGCGCCTTCTCATCGGGAATCGAATTGAGAACGGGGTCGAATGGAAACAGCGGATCGCCCGGGAAATACATCTGCGTTACCAGGCGCGTCGCAAACGCCGTGCCGAACATCGAAAAATGAATGTGCGCGGGGCGCCACGCGTTGGGATGGTTTTCCCAGGGATACGCGCCGGGCTTGATGGTCAGGAAGCGATAATTGCCGTGTTCATCCGTCATGGTGCGGCCCGCCCCGGAAAAATTCGGGTCGAGCGGCGCGGGATGTTGATCCACCTCGTAGCGGTATCGCCCTGCCGCGTTGCACTGCCAGATTTCAATCAGTGTGTGGGGCACCGCGC
>Ga0209248_10000562_pt1 | contig 11704 bp, 9 predicted proteins | sample BogFormECP04_OM1_FD_188241 | JGI IMG/M metagenome (GOLD analysis project Ga0209248, IMG submission 188241) | Bog forest soil microbial communities from Calvert Island, British Columbia, Canada - ECP04_OM1 (SPAdes) (version 2) | ecosystem: Environmental > Aquatic > Freshwater > Wetlands > Bog ... | reverse complement strand
AGCCGCCGCTGCAACGGCTGCTGCGCGCGTTGCTGGGCATCGACGCCAAGCTGAGCCAGTACACCCGGGGTAAGGCGTTCGTCGACCATGTGGTGGATCGAGTCGGGATGGCACGGTTCAACACCGTCTGGACGAGCCCGGAGACCTTGCCCCGGCCGATTGAGATCGAATACCCGCAACGATGGATCGACCGGGTGCTGTAGCCGAACTCCGCGCGGTGGTGGCGGCGTTCGCGACAGAATTTCTCGACACTGCCGATTCCTGGTGTGTGGCGTTATCAGGAGGCCCGGATTCGTTGGCGCTCACCGGTGTTGCGGCAACGATACTGCCGACCACCGCCCTGATCGTCGACCATGGCTTACAGTCCGGGTCGGCAACTGTGGCCGCAACCGCGCAGCGACAGGCCGAGTACTTGGGATGCGTTGACGCTCAAGTGCTTACCGTGCAGGTGGCCGGCGACGGTGGCCCGGAGGCCGCGGCCCGCAACGCCCGCTACGTTGCGTTGGCGGATGCCCGTCGCGACCGGCCCGTTTTGTTGGCCCACACACTCGACGACCAGGCCGAGACGGTGTTGCTCGGCCTTGGCCGCGGCTCGGGTGCCCGGTCGATCGCCGGCATGCGCCGCTACGACCCGCCCTGGTGCCGGCCGCTGCTGGGTGTGCGGCGCGAGGTGACGCATGCCACCTGCGCGGAGCTGGGGCTGAACGTCTGGCACGACCCGCACAACACCGACCGACGCTTCACCCGCAGCAGGCTGCGTCTCGAGGTGCTGCCGCTGATGGAGGAGGTGCTCGGCGGCGGTGTGGCCGAGGCGCTGGCCCGCACGGCGACCGCATTGCGCGGGGACACCGAGCTGATCGATTCGCTGATCGCCCAGGCGATGCCCGTCGCGGTAACCCCCAACGGGCTCGACACCGAGGCGTTGACGGCGCTGCCCGACCCGGTTCGTCGCGGGGTCATCCGCGGCTGGCTGCTCGCCGGAGGCGCGATCGGGTTGACCGACAAGCAGATCCGCGGGGTGGACACGCTCATCACCGCGTGGCGCGGCCAGGGCGGGGTGGCCGTCGGCTCCGCATTGCGCAATCAGCGGCTGGTCGCCGGCCGCAGCGGCGGGGCCTTGACGTTGCACCAGGAACCGGTCTAATCGACCACCGTTGGTTTCCGGCCCGACGACGTGGCACGCTGTGCTCGTGGCAGCGGAATCGCCGGAGCTCTACCCGGGGGACATCAAGTCGGTCCTGCTAGGCGAAGAGCAGATCCAAAGCCGCATTGCCGAGCTCGGAGCGCAGATCGGCGTGGACTACCGCGAGCGGGCCGGCGCCGATGATCGAGACCTGCTGCTGATCACCGTGCTCAAAGGCGCCGTCATGTTCGTCACCGACCTGGCCCGCGCGATCCCACTGCCGACGCAGTTCGAGTTCATGGCGGTCAGCTCCTACGGATCGTCGACGTCCTCGTCGGGTGTGGTGCGGATCCTCAAAGACCTCGACCGCGACATCAACGACCGGGATGTGCTGATCGTCGAGGACGTGGTCGACTCCGGGCTGACCCTGTCCTGGTTGCTGCGTAACCTGGCCACCCGGCATCCGCAGTCGCTGCGGGTGTGCTCGCTGCTGCGCAAGCCCGACGCGCTGCGGGCCAACACCGACATCGCCTACGTGGGTTTCGACATCCCTAACGAGTTCGTGGTCGGCTACGGCCTGGACTACGACGAGCGCTACCGCGACCTGCCGTACATCGGAACCCTGGACCCGAGGGTCTACCAGGACTGAGTCCGGTCCGTCGGCGTGCGCGCTCGGGGGCCGCAACTTATCATCTGAACATTCTGTATACGCCAGGCGAACAGCTCGGCGTCGATGCCGGCACGGCAGGGAGGCGTCGTGTTTGGCCAATACGTCGGATACGTGTCGGGCGATGACGGCATGTACGGATTTCTGTGCCGGATCGTGCGCGAACAACTGGGTGTGTACGAACGGAACCCGGCGTTTCGCGCTTTTCGGCTGCGGGGCAGCAACGAGGTCTACGCGTACGAGGAAAAGCACAGCCGGGCGCGGGTGATCTGCAAGTTCTTCGGACCCAGGTTCGGCTGGGACCGCGATCGTGCAGCGCGGGCAGCCTATCGGGAGTTCGATGCGATGCAGGGGCTGCGAAGCTATGACCTGGTGGGCTCACCGCATCACGTGGTGCGGCCACTGGGCGTGGACGTGGATCTCAACAGTGTGCTGGCCATCGAGTTCTATCCCGGCGAGCAGTTCAGTCAGGCCATCAAGCAATGCATTCGCCGCCACAACGACAGCCATCTCTATTGGCGTCTGAAAGCGCTGGCGTATTTTCTTGCCACTCAACATAATAGGACGGCCAACTGCGCCGCGGTCGACTTCGACGTCGACTGCCAGTACTTCAGCAGCTTGGTTTACAAGTTGAAGGACCGGAACCGCGTCGGCGCGTGGGACGCCGACGAATTGCTGTGGCTTCAGGGGCTATGGCGAGACAGGACGTCGATGTGGGGTGATCGGCAGGTGTGGCTGCACGGCGATGCAACCCCGGCCAATTTTCTATTCGGCCATGGCCTCGACGTGGCAGCGATCGACCTCGAGCGGGCCAGGTGGGGCGACCGGATGTTCGACATCGGTCGGGTCGCCGGCGAGATGCAGCATGCATTCATGTCGGCGACCGGCAAGCCCGACCGCGCGGAGCCGTTCATCGGTCATTTCCTATGGGAATACTGCTGCCATTTCCCCGACCGCGACGCAGCGTTCCGGTCCATCACCGCGCGACTGCCGTACTACATGGCGATGAATCTCCTGCGGGTGGCCCGCAACGATTACATCTGCGATCACTACGGCAATAAGCTTGTCCGGCAGTCCAAGCGGCTGCTGCAGGCGAGTTGATCGTGGCCACAGCACTGACCGGAGTGACCGCTGTCGCATTCGACGTCAATGGCACGCTTGTGCATATCCGTACCGACGAGCACCGCGAGGACATATTCCGGTCGATCGGGCACTTTTTGACCTACCAAGGCATCGATATGCGGCGACACGAGGTGCGTGACGAGTATTTCGGTCGTCTTAAGCGCCAGCAGCGGGAAAGCCCGCATCAGTATCCGGAATTCGATGCGGTAGCGATCTGGCGTTCGATCGTCGACGACTATGCCAGCGACTACACCCGCGCGTTACCGCCGGATCGTTTCGCCCAACTACCGCTGACGCTGGCAGAGATCTACCGCGGGGTGTCGCGCAAGAAACTGAAACTGTATCCACATGTGCGGGAGGTACTCGAACAGTTGCGGCAGCGGTTTCCCCTGGCGATCGTCACCGATGCTCAAACTGCCTACGCCCGTGGCGAACTGCACAAGGTAGGGCTGACAGATTATTTCGACCCCATCATCGTTTCCGGTGACCATGGTTTCCGTAAACCGGACCCGAGACTGTTCGAATATGCGTTGGAGGGACTCGGGGTCCCGGCCGCGCAGACCGTCTACGTCGGCAACGACATGTTCCGCGACATCTACGGTGCGGGTCAGGTGGGAATGCGGACCGTCATGTTCGACTCGGACCAGGGCACAAAGCACTACGAAGATTGCGCGCCCGATTATTGCATCACTGACCACCGAGAGCTGCTGCAGATCATGGGGATCGGTCAGTGACGACCGGCGCCGTCGCTGATGGCATTGAGAACCGCGGGGCACCGGCGTCGAGACGTACACGGCGAATTCGAATTCACCGGAACGACCCGAAGACCTGTCGTCGCCGAAACACGACGGTGACAGACTGGCGAATCCTCGAGCGGCTAACTAACCGGGAGCGTGACGCATCGCCATGACCGATCTGGTGCACAAATCATTCGGCGGCATTCCCACCAGCGGTGGAACTGCCCGCACAGTACCGAGCGCGGCGCGCACCGGAATGTCGGCCGGAGCGCTGCGGCAGGCCATCAGTGATCACTTGGTGTACTCGATCGCCAGGCCTGCGTCGGTGCTGACGCCGGAGCACTACTACCGTGCGCTGTCGCTGGCGGTACGCGATCGGATGCAGCAGCGCTGGATGGCCACCACCCAGGACTGGCTCAAGCTTCCGAACAAGGTGACGTGCTATCTGTCGGCCGAGTTCCTGATGGGTCCGCAGCTTGGCAACAACCTGCTGAACCTCGGGATCGAGGACGCAGCGCGGCAAGCGTTGGCGGAGTTGGGTCAAGACCTCGACATCATCATGTCCTGCGAAAAAGAGCCGGGACTGGGCAATGGCGGCCTCGGTCGACTCGCCGCCTGCTATCTCGACTCACTGGCCACCCTCGAGCGGCCGTCCATCGGATACGGCATCCGCTACGAGTTCGGGATCTTTGAGCAGGAGATCCGCGACGGCTGGCAGGTCGAAAAGACCGACAACTGGCTGGTTTACGGTAATCCGTGGGAGATCGACAAACCCGATGCCAGCTACATCGTCAACTGGGGCGGCTTCACCGAGCAGTATCAGGACGACGCGGATCTGACCCACACTCGCTGGGTCCCGCAACGAGTGCTCAAAGGCGTCTCCTACGACACCCCGATCCAGGGCTACGGCGTCAATACCTGCAACACGTTGACATTGTGGAGCGCGCGGGCGGTGGAATCCTTTGCGCTGGAAGTCTTCAACACTGGCGACTTCTATAAGGCGGTCGACGAAGAGGTCGTCTCGGAGACCGTCTCTAAAGTGCTCTACCCCAACGACGAACCCGAAGCCGGCAAACGGCTGCGGTTGCTGCAGCAGTACTTCTTCGTGACGTGCTCGTTGCAGGACATCCTGCGGATCCATCAGGAGCGAGTTGGGCAACCGTTAAGCAAACTGTCGCAAAAGTGGGCGATCCAACTCAACGACACGCACCCGTCGATCGCTGTCGCCGAACTGATGCGGTTACTGGTCGACGAGCACTCGATGAATTGGGACCGGGCGTGGGAGATCACGGTGGCCACTTTCGGCTACACGAATCACACACTGTTGCCCGAGGCGTTGGAAACCTGGCCGCTGTCGATGTTCGGGGAGGCACTGCCGCGGCACCTGGAGATCATTCTTAGGATCAATGAGCGCTTCCTCGACGAGGTGCGCGCGCGTTTCCCCGGCGACGAAGACCGGATACGCCGGATGTCGCTGATCGGTGAGGATGGCGGTAAATGCGTGCGCATGGCGCACTTGGCCACCGTGGGCAGTCACGCGGTCAACGGTGTGGCCGCATTGCATTCGGAACTGTTGAAAGCCAGTGTGCTCCAAGATTTTTACGAGTTGTGGCCGCAGCGATTCGGCAATGTCACCAACGGTGTGACGCCGCGGCGATTCTTGGCGCTGGCCAACCCCGGATTGCGAGAGCTGCTTGACGAGACGATCGGCGACGGCTGGCTGACGGATCTGGAGCGGCTGCGTGGGCTGGAAGCCTACGTCGATGACCGCGCTTTCCGGGAGAGCTGGCGAGACGTCAAGCGCGCCAACAAGGCTCGGCTCGCGGAATACCTGCACGCGGTGGCGGGCATCGAGCTTGACCCGACCTGGCTGTTCGACGTACAGGTCAAGCGGATTCATGAATACAAGCGCCAGCACCTGAACGTGCTGCACATCATCACCCTGTACCACCGGCTCAAGAAGAACCCCGGTCTGTCGATTCCGCCTCGGGCGTTCATCTTCGGCGGCAAGGCCGCGCCGGGGTATTTCATGGCCAAGCGGATGATCAAGCTGATCAACTCGGTCGGCGCGACCGTGAACTCCGACCCGGACGTAAACCGGTTCATGAAAGTCGTTTTCGTGCCCAACTTCAATGTGCAGAACGCACACTTGATCTATCCGGCCGCCAATCTGTCCGAGCAGATCTCCACCGCAGGTAAGGAAGCCTCCGGCACGGGAAACATGAAGTTCATGATCAACGGCGCCTTGACCATCGGCACACTGGACGGCGCCAACGTGGAGATGCTGGAGGAGGCGGGCGCCGAGAACTTCTTCTTGTTCGGTCTGAACGAGGAAGAAGTGGCCCGCGTCTACGCAGAGGGCCACCGCCCGTCGACGTACATCGACCGGGACCCCGAGCTCGCCCAAGTGCTCGACCTCATTGCCGACGGGCATTTCACCGACGGCGACACCGAGATCCTGCGTCCCGTCGTCGATTCACTGCGCTACCATGACCCGTTCCTGGTGCTCGCCGACTACCGCTCCTACGTGGACTGCCAGGCTGCCGTTGGCGACGCGTGGCAGGACGCGGAGGCGTGGTCTCGCATGTCGATTCTCAACGCGGCACGCAGTGGCAAGTTCTCCTCCGACCGCGCGATCGCTGAGTACTGCGAAGGAATTTGGGACGTGGCAGCGATGAAAGTGCAGCTGTGACGCTGGCGGTCAACGCAGCTCCCAGACCGCGGTAACCGAAAAGCTTACCGTTTGTTGCCCGGGCTCCAGCGGAACAGCGGACGCCATCCCACCCCGCATCGGCGCGGGTACCGGGGGCGTCGCGCCCGACGTTTCCGAGATCGACAGGATCTTGCCCAGTCCCAGCCCGGACAGCTGCGCGTACTGCGCGGCCCGGTCTTTGGCGTCGGCAAAAGCGTGCGCTCGCGCATCTTTCACCAGCTGCGAATCATCGGCGATGGAGTAGCTGACCGAGTTGATCCGGGTCGCGTCGCCGCCGGTTCCGACGATGACGGCCAGCAGGCGCGACGCGGTGCCGGCGGGGTGGATCTTGACCCGGATCGAGTTGGCGGCCCGATACCCGGTGATGGTGCCGCCGGCATTGTCGTATTGCGGTTGCAGGCTCACATCGGTGGTGCTGATGTCCTTGCGGTCGACGCCGGCGTTGGCCAGCGCATCGATGACCGCCTGCTGGCGGTTGTTGGTCTGATCCATCGCCGCGGTGACGTCGCGGGCGGTGAACTCGATGCCGACATCCGCGGTGAGCGTGTCCGGCACGCCTTGTACGTGGCCGGAGCCGACGACGGTCACCTGGCGCGGGTTGTCGCCGACCCGTTCCGGGCTGTGGTCGCAGGCCGATGCCGCTGCGGCGAGACCCAATGCGAGCACGAGACGAATCGGCGCTTTGGCGCGTTGGCTGATGGGCATGCTTGGCACCCTAGTCGCGGATGACGGGCACCGAGTTGGCGTCGCCGTTCAGGGCGCTGTGCCGGCGGCCCCACATCAGGTAATAACTCAGCGCCACCGCCAACCATCCGCTGAACGCGATCCAGGTGTACCAATGCAGGCTGAACAGGATGTAGGCGCAGGCCGCGATCGACAGCACCGGGGTCACCGGATAACCGGGCACTTTGAAGCCGCGCGGCAGATCCGGCTCCTGAATTCGCAGGACGATCACTCCCGCTGACACCACGATGAACGCCGTCAGCGTGCCAATCGACACGATTTCGGCCAGCCGGTCCAACGGTACGACTGCGGCCAGCGCCGCCACCGCGAACGCCACGATCATGGTGTTCTGCACGGGCGTCATTGTGCGCGGATTCACCTTCGCGAACGTCGCCGGCAGCAGTCCGTCGCGGCCCATCGAGAACAGGATCCGGGTCTGGCCGTACAGCGTCACCAGCGTCACGGAAAATATCGAAATCACCGCTCCCGCAGCCACAATGGTGCTGCCGGCAGTATTGCCGGTGATGTGGTCCAAGATCACCGCCAGCACCGCTTGTTCGCCCTTGAAGTCCTGCCAGCGCTGTGCACCGACGGCGGCGACCGAGACGAGCAGGTGGATTGCCGTGACGATCAGCAGGGCGGCGATGATCGCGCGCGGCATGGTGCGTTGCGGGTCCTTGACCTCGTCGCCCGCGGTGGATACCGCGTCGAGACCGATATAGGCGAAGAAGATCGTGCCTGAGGCCAAGCTGATGCCGGATACGCCGAAAGGCGCCAGATCCTTGAAGTTGCCGGCGTTGAACGCGGTGAACGCAATCGCCGAGAACAACACCAGTACGCTGATCTTGATCACCACCATCACGGCATTCGCCTTGGCGGATTCGCTTGCACCCCGGATCAACAGCAGCGCGCACATCGCCACCAGCGCTATCGCCGGCAGGTTCACGACGCCGGGTTCTGTGTCCCACGGCGCCGCTGAAATAGCATGTGGGAGAACAAAACCAAAGACGTTGTCAAGAAACTTGTTGAGATACTGGCTCCAGGCGACGGCCACCGCGGCGGAGGACACGCCGTACTCGAGTAGCAAGCAGGCCGCGACTCCCATTGCCGCGAACTCTCCGAGCGTGGCGTAGGCATAGGAGTAGGCCGATCCGGAAACCGGTACCGCCGAGGCCAGTTCGGCGTAACAGATCGCGGCCAGACCCGCAGCGGCGCCGGCAATCAGGAACGAGATGACCACCGCCGGCCCGGCTTGCGGCACCGACTGCGAGAGCACGATGAAGATCCCGGAACCGACGGTTTCGCCGACACCGAACATCGTCAGCAGGAAAACGCCAAGGCTGCGCTGCAACTGGTCCGAGGCGCCGTCGGCGACCGGGGCCCCGCTCACCGGACGGCGCCGCAGCATCTGCCGTTGCAGGCTCGGCGCCGGCGTTGGCATGGTGCCTCCTCAGGAGCATCTGTGGTTGCCACGCCGGGACGGTGGACTGCTTTCGCCGACAGCTGCTCCACGTCATGCTCGAGCGTGGTGAGTTAGCCAGCTTGCATCAAGATATACCAGCGCAGGGCCTTGATACGGTCTCAAGCCGACCGTGGTGCCTCATCCGCCGGCCGGGGGGTGACGTAGACCTAAGGGGTCACCAGTATCTTGCAGTGCCGTGCGGGGTCGGCGAGATCGTCGAACGCGGCGCCGACGTCCTCGAGACCGACATCGCCGGTGATCATTCGGGTGACATCGATGTCGCCGTCGGCGATCGCCCGCAATGACTCGCCAAACTCGTTGGGGTCGTAGGCGAGAACGAACTGAACGTTGATCTCCTTGGCGATCGCGAAGAACGGGTGCACGGTGTCGGCTTGCATGCAGACGCCGACGACGACCAGCCGCGTGCCGTGCCGGGCACGGCGCATCACGTCGTCGATGATGCCGGGCACGCCGACGGCGTCGAAGACCACTACCGGATGAACGCTGTCGAACGGCGAACTCTGCGCGGGATCGATGGTCTGGTGCGCGCCCATCGTGGTGGCGAGTTCGCGCCGCTTCGGTGAAAAATCGGCTGCCGCAATCGACTCGACTCCGCGGGCCCGCAGCGCAGCGATGACGGCAATGCCGATCGGTCCGCAGCCGAGCACCAGCGCGGTCTCGCCGGGCTGGACGGCGGATTTGTTGACGGCATGTAACCCGACCGCCATCGGCTCGGTGAGCGCCGCGTGCTGGGGGCTGAGCCCGTTGGGAATGCGCAGCAGCAGTGGCGCCGAAAGCAGCATCCGCTCCGCGTAGCCGCCCAGTGTTTTGTTGCTGTAGACGATCGGTTCGACGCTCTTGCCCGACACCAGCACCGGGATCGACGTGACAAGGGTTCCGGCCGAATGGGTTTCGGTGTCGGGCCCTGCCTCGAGTACCTCCGCGCTGAACTCGTGGCCCATGAAGACGTCGTGGCCCAGGTCGACGCTCATACCGCCGCCGGCCGCACTCGACATCTGACCGCTCAGCGACAGCACCTCGGCGCCGTGGGCGGCGAAATGCAGGTCCGAACCGCAGATTCCACACGACCGCACCGCCACCAGAACCTGACCGGGACCTGGCACGGGATCGGGCACGTCGTCGCGGTACACCATCCGGCCTTCCCGCAGTACCGAGGCGCGCATCAGTTGCTCCCATTTTCCGTCGCGCGTTCGCCGACGTGCTCGGTGATCGCCTTCACGACAGCTTGTCCGGCACGCCCGATCAACTCTTCGCGTTTGTCCTTGGCCCACTCGTGAGATGACCGGGCCGCTTCGAGTTGACCCTTGAAGTGCGGAATGACCTTGCGGGCCACCAGTTCATAGCAGTGGTAGGTCGCCTCGGGCGAGGCCCAGTCGTGACCGAGCATCAGCAACGTCCCGAATCCACCGGAACGCTCCAGCAGGTCTTCGATGTGTTCGATCGCGTCGTCAGGGCTGCCGATGCAGCAATTACCCTTGGCCGCATAGTCTTCGACGAATTCGTACGGCGTCTGCGATCCTTCGACCTCGTTGGCCAGCGGGACGAACCCGGCGGCGCCGAAGTAGTCGGCGAAATCCTGCAGGCCGTACGTGCAGTCTTCGATCGCTTTTTCGCGGCTGTCGGCGACGTGCATGATCGACAGCACGCGCCAGTCGGAGCGGCTGGGCTCGTCGCGGCCGACCTTGGCGGCCTGCTCCTGCACTACCTGCCAGGTGTTGTCCAACGCCGCGTAGCCGCCGGGAACGGACATCGACAGCGAAAGCAGCGATGTGCCCATAGCTCCGGCCAGTCGTGGGCCGGACGGCGAAATCATTGCTGCCGTTGATATTTCGGGGTATGGCCAGGTGTAGGGCCGGATATGCAATTGCGCGTCATGCAAGGTGAACCAGTCCGAATGCCGACTTATCCGCTCGCTCGGTTCGGCGCGGAACAGCGCCAGTATCGCCTCCAGCGACTCCTGCATCATCCGGCGCTGCTCGATCGGGTCGATACCCATCATGTAGGCGTCCGATGGCAGGGCGCCCGGTCCGGCGCCGAACATCACCCGTCCGCGGGTGAGGTGATCCAGCAGCACCCAACGGTCGGCCACCATCAGCGGATGGTGGTACGGCAGCGACACCACACCGGTGCCCAACCGGATATGCCTGGTCCGTTCGGCGGCTGCGGCGATGAACACCTCGGGACAGGCGATCAGTTCGTATCCACCGGAGTGGTGTTCGCCGAACCACGCCTCGTCGAAGCCGAGGCGGTCCAGCGCGACCACGCGCTCCATGTCGTATTCCAGTGCCACCGTGGGGGATTGGCCGGTCGGGTGGAACGGTGTGATGAAGACGCCGAAGTTCAGTGGACGGTTCATGAGGACTCCACGCCCGATAGGAAGTCCAGCAACGCCTCGTTGACCTGGTCCGGGCGCTCCTGTTGCAGCCAGTGCCCGGCACCCTCGATCAACACCTCGCGGTAGCGCCCGGTCACCACCTCGGTTGCGCGGTCGGAGCGCATGAAACTCAGCACCGGGTCGGCGGTTCCACCGATGAACATGGCGGGCACGTCGATGGTGGCGACCGGCGGGTCGGCCATGATTTCCCAGTTGCGGTCCATATTCCGATACCAGTTCAGCCCGCCGGTGAACCCGGTGCGGGTGAACTCGGCGACGTAGTGGTCGGCCTCGTGCGTGCTGATCCAGGCGGGCAAGCCGTCCTGCTCAGGTAACCGCTCGATGAAGCCGGCCGGCCCGGGTTGGATCATGCGCAACCCGGCCGCCGGGTCTTCGGACAGTGCCAGGCCGCCCAACATCCGGGTGATGGTCCTGGCCGGGTCGGCGGCCAACTCGGTGTCGGCCACGCCTGGCTCCTGGAAATACAGCATGTAGAAGAAGTTGTCGCCGAAGATCGCCCGGAACGCCTGAGTCGGCGGAATCTTCGCGCGAGGTACCGGCGGAACGCTCAAGCCGACGACGGCCGCCACCCGGTCGGGGTGCAGCTGCGCAGAACCCCACACCACCGGGGCACCCCAGTCGTGACCGATGAACACCGCCTTTTCGGCGCCGACGTCGTCGAGCAGACCGATCAGGTCGGCGGACAGGTCGGCGACGTTGTAAGCGGCGATGTCCGCCGGGCGGGTGCTGCGGCCGTAGCCG
>Ga0209248_10000561_pt1 | contig 11706 bp, 10 predicted proteins | sample BogFormECP04_OM1_FD_188241 | JGI IMG/M metagenome (GOLD analysis project Ga0209248, IMG submission 188241) | Bog forest soil microbial communities from Calvert Island, British Columbia, Canada - ECP04_OM1 (SPAdes) (version 2) | ecosystem: Environmental > Aquatic > Freshwater > Wetlands > Bog ... | reverse complement strand
TCGATCGAACGTCGGAATATAGCGTGGACGCTTCAATTCTCGAGCGCAACGGCCGCGGCAATCCGGAATTGCCGGCGCCGGCTGCCCGGCGTCGTTCCCGTCACGGCTTCGTGCGCGTGGTCGCCATGAATTTGAACGCTTTCGACCCTACCGTCTCAGGAGGTTGCAATCAGCGCGGTTGAGCAGAGGGCGGGCGCGCCCGCGCGTCGAAGCATCAAAAATCAGGAGCAACGTTCCATGCGAATGCGCAAGTACGCGCCCTCCCGACTCCGCGCGGGATTGGCGGCGAGCCTCTTGTTGATCGCCGGCCTCGCTGCATCTTTTCGAGCCGGCGCGCAGAGCCAGACGCCGTCGTCCGCCAAGACGCTCTTGCTCGGCGTGGCCGTCAGCGGCGTGGTGCAGAAAATCGTGGCCCAGGACGGCGCGCATGTCGACGCCGGTCAGCTGTTGCTGCAAATCGACTGTCGGCCGTTGGAAGCGGAGCTGAAGGTGCGCGCCGCCTATCGCGATGCCTCGGAGGCGGCCTATGAGCGCACGCGAAACGGCTCGCGGCTCGACGAAATCGCGATCGGCGAGGCCAATGTGGGCGTCGCGCGGGCCCGAGCGGAGGAAGCGCGTGACGCCGACGCGAGGGTCGAGGCGCTGACGCTGGGCGTCTCCGTCACGCGGGCGGACCTGCTCGCGGCACGACGCGATGCGCGCGTCACCGCCGCGCAGCTCGAGGAGGCACGCAAGCGGCTGGCGCTGCTGCAGGCAGGATCGCGAGAAGAGGACATCGCCGAAGCCCTCGCGCGGCGCGACGCCGCCCGCGACGAACTCGATCTGGTTCAGGCCCGGCTCGATCAATGTTCGCTGCGGGCGCCCGTGCCGGGAAGCGTGCAACTCGTCGCGACGCTCGGGCAATTCGTCAGCGTCGACGTCCCCGCGACGCTCGTCCGATTGACGCCGGATAAACCCGCGCAGTGACGCTGAACGTCGTCTCGACCACTGAGCGGCCCGACCTCGTCCCGACCGTCGCGGGCTGGGTCTGGGAGGAATTCTGGCGCAGTCATGGGCACACGTTGGAACAGACGGCCGAGGCCGTCGCCGCGACGGTGGCGGCGCGAGATCTGCCGCAGACTTACGTCCTGCTCGTCGACGATTGGCCGGTGGGCACGGCGACTCTGGCTGCGCGGGACCTGGAGGAGCGTCCCGAATTGACGCCCTGGCTCGCGGGCGTGTTCGTGGCGCCCGATTGGCGCGGCCGCGGCTATGCCGCGATTCTGGTGAGCGCCGTCGAAAACGTCTGCCTCAAACGCTCGATCGCCACGCTGTGGCTCTACACCCGCACCGCCGAGCGCATTTACGCGCGCTGCGGATGGCGGACAGTCGAGACGATCCCGCGCAAGGGTAAGATTTACGCATTGATGCGACGCGATCTGATCGGGTAGCCCTTGCAGTTCATGAACCCGAGAGGAATCTATGAAGCGTGCATGGACCATCATTGGCGTATCCGACGTGTCCCAGAGCTTCAAGTGGTATCAATCGCTACTTGGCCTGCCAGAGACGACGCCTGCCCACGACGACTTCGGACAAATTCTCGATTCGGATGGAACGGTTTTGCTTTGTCTCCACAAGTGGGGCGCCCACGAACATCCCACGTTGACAAGCCCCCACTACGCCAAGCCTGGCAACGGCCTCCTCTTGTTCTTCCGGGTCGACAACTTTGACGTAGCCTCGCCAAGGGCGCGCGCGCTCGTTGGCCGGCTGCAGGAAGAGCCACATCTGAATCCCAATACAGGAACAATGGAGTTTTCGCTCCATGATCTTGATGGGTACTATGTCACCATCAGTGCATTCAACGTGGCCTAAGCCTTCCGCCGAGCCGCGGTTCCGGCAAGCTGCGCCTGCCCAAAATCGGTCGATAGCCATTTCACCGCCTGCTTCTCAAAACCTTTGCGATTTCGACCTCGACATCGCGGCGCCGCCACCAGGGAAACCTCCGACCGGCGAGGTCACAGCGCTTGCCGCCCGCGACGGCGGGGTCGAACTTGGCCCGCGGGCCGCTCATGGTCGCCGCCAACCTCGAAGTGGTGAGCGGAACCGAACGCACGATCCGCGGGGCCGACCATCATCTGGCGCTCTGCCGCTGCGGCGACTCGAGAAACAGGCCCTGTTGCGACGGGAGCCATACGAGGGCGGGATTTCAAAATTAGATCGGGACGCTCGTAGTCCAATCGGCCCTTGACCCCTGGTCCCGCCCGCGCCCAAAGATTGCTCTGCTCAGCCCGACCGAAGGGTGGTCCGTGATGTCGATCCCCGCAGGCCCTTACGATGTCGCGATCGTCGGCGCCGGCATTTGCGGGCTGGCGCACGCGCTGGCCGCCGCCCGTCGGGGCAAGCGGGTGATCGTCGTCGATCGCGACGCGCAGGCCAACGGCGCCTCGGTGCGCAATTTCGGCTTCATCACGGTCACCGGCCAGCAGAACGGCGATTGCTGGCGGCGCGCGCGGCGCTCACGCGATGTCTGGGTCGAAATTGCAAGCGCGGCAGGAATTCCGGTGCTGCAACGCGGACTGCTGACGATCGCGCGGCGGCCCGAGGCGCGCGGCGTGCTGGAGCAATTCCTCGCCACCGAAATGGGCGCGGAATGCGAACTCGTGGAGCCCGGCGAGATCGAGGCCTATGGACAGGGCCTGCGCACGCAGGCGTTCGCGGGCGCGCTGTTCAGCCCAGACGAGATACGGGTGGAGTCGCGCGAGGCGATCCCGCGCCTGGCGGCTTATCTCACTGAGCGTTTCGGCGTAACGTTCTGGCGCGAGACGGTCGCGCGCGTCGCCGCGCCGCCACGGCTGGAGACGAGCCGGGGAACCATCGAAGCGGAGGCGATCATCGTCTGCCCCGGCGACGATTTCCACTCCCTGCGCGCCGATCGGATCGCGGCCTATGGCCTGACGCGCTGCAAGTTGCACATGATGCGTCTCGAGCCGGATCGCTTCGACGAGAAGCTGCCCGCCGTCATGTCCGACCTCGGCATGATCCGCTATCTCGGCTATTCCGAATTGCCCGCCGCGGCCGCGCTGGAAAAACGCCTTCAGGCCGAACAGGGCGATCACATCGCCAACGGCGTCCACCTTATCGTCGTGCGCGGGGCCGACAATTCGCTCGTCGTCGGCGACTCCCACCACTACGCCGCGACGCCCGATCCGTTCGCGCCCACCCATGTCGACGACTTGATCCTCGACGAATATAGCCAAGTTTTCGCCGGCCCGGCGCCAGAGATCACGGAGCGCTGGACCGGAACCTACGCCTCGGCGAAAGATCGCCTGATGCTCGTCGACAAGCCTTCGGACGCGCTGCGGATCGTGCTGATCACCAGCGGGACCGGCGCCAGCACCTCGTTCGCGATCGCCGAGGAGGTCGTCGCCGACCTCTTCGGGCAGGCATAGGGACGCTCGACATGAAACACGTGAAAGCCGTCATTTTCGACTGGGCCGGCACGGTGGTCGACTACGGCTCGCTGGCGCCGATGGGCGCCTTCGTCGAGACCTTTGCCGAGTTCGGCGTCGAAATATCGATCGAGGAGGCGCGCGGTCCAATGGGAATGGCCAAACGGCCGCATATCGCTGCGCTGACCGCGCTGCCTCGCATCGCGGAAGCCTGGAGGCGTCGGCACGCCCGCGCCCCGTCCGAGGCCGACATCGACGCGCTCTACGAGATCTTCGTGCCGAAGAACGTCGCCGTCGCCGCCGCTTATGCCGAAATCATCCCGGGCGTCGCCAATGTCGTGCAGGAGCTGCGCGCGCAGGGCGTCAAGATCGGTTCTTCCACCGGGTACACCCGCGAGATCATGGCGAAGATCACGCCGCGGGCGGCCGAGCAGGGTTTTGCGCCCGACAGTCTGGTCTGCACCGGCGATACGTCGGAAGGCCGGCCCAGTCCACTGATGTTCTACAAGGGCCTCCTCGATCTCGGCGTCTGGCCGGCGTGGAGCGCGATCAAGATCGACGACACGACGGTCGGCGTCGCCGAGGGCGTCAACGCGGGCGCCTGGAGCATCGGCGTCGCGGTCAGCGGCAATGCATTCGGGCTTTCGCTCGCCGATACGAAAGCGTTGGCGCCGGATGATTTCCTGCGTCGCCGCGCGCGGGCGCGGAACGCGCTTTATGCCGCGGGCGCGCATCATGTCATCGATTCCGTGGCCGACCTCCTTCCCGTCGTCGCGCTCGTCGAGGGGCAGCTCGCACGCGGCGAGCGGCCATGACGGCTTGCGGGCGTGAAGCTGACCTCTCTCAGTCACGCGGGTTCTGACACAGGACTGTCGCGCGCCGGTCATTTCGGCGTGACCGGAAGGCGCCATGAAGGCGCGAGGGCCGATTTTACGATTCGCGCCCGTGAGGAGACGCCGCCATGGAACATGCGAAAACCGCCGCCGAACATCATGCTCAGGCCGCCAAGCACCACGAAGAGGCCGCCAAGCATCATCGCGAAGCGCAGGACCATCACGAAGAAGGTGACCATGAGGAGGCCGGCCATCACGCTCACCTCGCGCACGGCCACCACAAACAGGCGGAACATCATCATGACGCCGCTGCGAAGGCCGCGCTCGACCTGCATCACGCCGAAGCTGAAAAGGACTGACTTGACACCTTGATCGTCTCGGCCGCGACGCTTTCTTCGCGGCCGGGCTTCTCGTTGCCGGGGTATTTCATCGGCCAGCGCAAAAACTTTGGCATGCCTCCAGAGACGATGGCCGAGAATTCCCACCGGGCAATCCGCTCCTCCTAGTCCTGTCTGCAGGCATTTCCCCTCGGCAAGATCAACATCGATCGATCCTTCATATCGAACGTCGGGACCAGCGCGAAATCCGCGGCCATCGTCCTCGAGCAGGCCACGCGGCGGCGCGGCGAAGGCGTCTGCTAGGGTGACTACGCGGCCGCGCGCTTCGTCCCTCCGGCAAATCATTGAAACCCGGCTGCTCAATCCCTCACCGCGTGCTCTCGTATTTGGCATCGAGCCGGGATCGGAACGAAACCGCGGAAATCGAGTTTCGGGAACGGGGACCTCACATGACACGACTATCGCCAAAACGAAATATGGCCGTGGGCGCCGAAGCCCAGAACGGCGGAGGCGTCCATTTTCGCGTGTGGGCGCCGAAGACTCGCAACCTCGCCGTTCGGTCCGGCGCTCTATCGTTTTCACTCGGCGCCGAAAGCGGCGGTTGGTTTTGCGGCTTTTGCGCGGATCTGAAGACCGGCGACAGATATGGGTTCAAAATCGACGGCCGGGAAGAGCTGCTGCCGGATCCGGCCTCGCGGTTTCAACCCGACGGCCCGCACGGCCTGAGCGAAGTCGTCGATGCTTCCGAATTCAAGTGGACAGATCAGGACTGGAAGGGGCTGCGCCTGAACGGTCAGCTTATCTACGAAATGCACGTCGGAACTTTCACTTCCGAAGGCACATGGCAGGCGGCGAGCGAAAAACTGCCGCTTCTGGCGGAAACGGGCGTGTCTCTGATCGAGATGATGCCTGTTGCGGCCTTCGCCGGAACGCGGGGCTGGGGTTACGACGGCGTATGCTGGTTCGCGCCCACGCAGCTTTACGGGCTTCCCGACGACCTCCGCCGATTCATAGATCGCGCTCACTCTCTCGGGATCGGCGTCATCCTCGATGCCGTCTATAATCACTTCGGTCCGGAGGGAGACTATCTCCCGTTTTTTTCGGACTCCTATACGACGGACAAATATCCGAACGAATGGGGGCGGGCGCTGAACTTCGACGGACCCGATTGCGCGCCGGTCCGGGAATACGTTCGCGAGAATGCTTGTTACTGGATCCGCGAATTCCACTTCGACGGGCTGCGTCTCGACGCGACGCAGCAGATCTTTGACGCCTCCGATGAGCACATCCTCGCGGAGCTGACTCGATGCGCCCGAGCCGCCGCGCACGGCAGGGACATCGTAATCGTCGCGGAGAACGAGCCGCAGGATACCCAACTCGTCCGTCCAAGCGCGAAGGGCGGGTTCGGCCTCGACGCCATCTGGAACGACGACTTCCATCATTCCGTCCATGTCGCATTGACAGGGCGCAACGAAGCCTACTACTCGGACTACGAGGGCTCATCGCGGGAGCTGGCAGCCGCCGTCAAGTATGGCTTCCTATATCAGGGCCAACGCTCGACATGGCAGAGCAACCGCCGGGGACGCCCGTCGCTGGACATCGACGCGCTCCAGCGCGTCAATTTTCTCGAGAACCATGATCAGATTGCCAACTCCGGCGCCGGCCAGCGGCTCGTCAGCCTGACGGAACCCGGAAACCTGAGGGCGGCGACCGCTCTGCTGCTGTTGTCGCCGGGCGTCCCAATGCTTTTTCAAGGCGAAGAGTTCGCATCCGAAACGCCGTTTCTGTTCTTTACAGATCTGGGTAAGGATCTTGCCGGCCCCGTGGCCGAGGGAAGGCGCAAATTTCTGTCTCAATTTCCGAGCCTGCGTTCGGTCGATCTTCCGGCTCCCCACGATCCCGCGACATTCGAGCGCTGCGTGCTCGAATGGTCGGAGCGTGATCGCCACGTCCACGTGCTTCAGCTTCATCGTGACCTCATCGGCCTAAAGAGGAGCGACCGCCTTCTCAGCGAGGAGGGGAGGGGAGGTCTGGATACGGCCACACTTTCGGACCAAGCGTTTTTGATTCGCTTCTACGATTCTGCCGGCGAGGATCGCCTGCTCGTCATAAACTTCGGTAGCGACCTGTCGCCGCGGGTATTTCCGGAGCCTCTTCTCGCACCTCCCGAAGGTAGAACCTGGGGATTGGTATGGAGCAGCGAAGATCCGTCGTACGGCGGGGGCGGAATTCGGTCGCCCGAAAACGAAGACGGCGTATGGCATTTTGCCGGTCATGCCGCGGTGTTTCTTAGAGCCGATTTATCGGCCGGTGGAAGGGTCGGATAGTGAAGCGAACGCACTGGTGGCAGACCGCTGTCATCTATCAGATCTATCCGCGCTCGTTCCAGGACTCCAATGGGGACGGAGTGGGCGATCTCGCAGGAATCACGAGCCGGCTCGGCTATCTCTCCGAGCTGGGCGTCGACGCGATCTGGATTTCGCCGATCTTCCAGTCGCCCATGAAGGACTTCGGCTATGATATTTCCGACTACAGGGCCATCGATCCCTTGTTTGGCGCGATGGAGGACTTCGAAACTCTTCTCGAGGCCGCACATTCTCGGGGCCTGAAAGTGCTGCTCGACTTCGTGCCCAATCATTCGTCCGACCAGCATCCCTGGTTCATCGGGAGCCGATCCTCCAGAACGAATCCTAAAAGAGATTGGTACATCTGGCGCGACCCCGCGCCCGACGGCGGTCCTCCCAACAATTGGCTGTCGGAATTCGGGGGAAGCGCCTGGGAGTTCGACGGCAAGACAGGCCAATATTACTATCATGCGTTCCTCTCCTCGCAGCCGGATTTGAACTGGCGCAATCGCGAAGTCGTCGACGCCATGCATGACGTACTCAGGTTTTGGTTGGATAAGGGAGTCGACGGCTTCCGCGTCGACGTCATCTGGCATCTGATCAAAGACTCTGCCTTTCCAGACAATCCTCCGAATTCGGACTACCGCCCCGGCAAGCCGCCCCATCAGAAGGTCGTGCCGCTCTACACCACCGATCTGCCTGAAGTGCACGACGTCATCGCCGGCATGAGACGCGTGGTCGACGAATTTGACGACCGTCTGCTGATCGGCGAGATCTATCTGCCGCTCGAACGGCTCGTCGCCTATTATGGCCGCGACCTCGATGGAGCGCATTTGCCGTTCAACTTTGCTCTCTTGAATACGCCTTGGGACGCCCGGAAGATCGCGCAGCTGATATCCGAATACGAGGCCGCGCTGCCGCGCGGCGGCTGGCCCAATTGGGTCTTGGGCAACCACGACCAGCCGCGCATCGCGGGTCGTATCGGCTCGCCGCAAGCCGCGGTCGCGGCGATGCTGCTGCTGACGCTGAGGGGGACGCCGACGATCTACTACGGGGATGAGCTCGGCATGCCGCAGGCGCATATCCCGCCGGAGCGCGTCCGTGATCCTTTCGAGAAGAATGTGCCCGGCATCGGAGTTGGACGGGACGGAAGCCGCACCCCGATGCAATGGGACGCAACGGAGAACGCGGGCTTCTCGACTTCCGAGCCTTGGCTGCCGCTCGCCGAAGGATGGAAATCCGCCAATGTCGCAAACCTCAGGGAGGACGGAACTTCGATCTTGAATCTGTACAGGCGATTGATGGGCGCCCGGCGAAAGAGCGCCGCTCTGGCGCATGGCGGCTATCGGCCGTATCTGACCGAGCAGGATCTGCTCATCTATTTCCGGGAATTCGAGGACGAGCGCGTGCTGATCGCTTTGAATCTGACCCATATCGACAGCGCCATAACGTTTCCGCCAGGTCAAATCGTCGGCTCCGTTCTGGTTTCGATATTTGGCGACCGAGATGGCGAACATGTCGCCGATACCGTCGTGTTGCGCGGCGACGAAGGTGTCGTAATCAAACTCGATTCCGTGTGACTGTGGCTCTGCGGCCGCCCGAGCGGACCGTCGAGGGGTTGCGTCGGAGCGACGGCGCCCTGACGCGCGGCGCGTACTGCCCTCGCGCGCGACCCGTTGCTGGCCCGAGAAGAGGCCGGCGTCATTGCCAGCACATGCCGGCGCGCACGCCGAACGGACCCGCTAGACAAGGGTGACTAGAGTTTGCTGTAATACCCTTCCGATTTCCGAAACGGGCTTGGCTGCCGCCGACGTCGTCAGCAGCGAGCGGCCGTGGCAAGGGGAGGACGAGCATGAGCGAGAATTCGAACGAGCGGCCTACAGCGCTAAATCGGAGAGACTTTCTGAAGGTGGGAGGCACGGCGGCCGTCTCTGTTCCCGCCATGAGCGGTATGGTGACTGCCACCGCGATAGGGGCCCTGACGAGCTCGGCCCGTGCCGCGGCCGCCGGCCAGTGCGTGCTGGGAGTGACCCAGGAAGCCGTGAACTTCAATCCGCTGCTCTACGTGAACACAGGCGTCGAGACCTCGGTGGAATTCATCGTATTCGACAATCTCTGGAAGATCGATCCAGCCGGCAAGTTCGTTCCGAATCTGGCGACGGAGATCCCCACTCAGCAGAACGGCGGGATTTCGGCCGATGGGCTGACCTGGACGATCAAGCTCCGCACCGACGCAACGTGGCACGACGGCGCGCCGTTCACCGCGGCGGATGTGGTCTTTACGCTGGATACCCTGCTCAATCCGAAGGTGACCGTTCGCAGCCGCAATGGCCACGAGAACGTCGAGACCTACACGGCGGTCGATGATCACACCATCAAGATCAAACTCAAGGAAGCGTTCGCGCCTTACATGGTGTCGTGGCAGAAGACCAGCATCATTCCCAAGCACATTCTCGCGGACGTCGCTGACATCAACACGGCGCCCTTCAACACCTCGCCGATCGGGACCGGACCTTTCAAGTTCGCCAATCGCGTCGCGGGAAGCGAAATCGAATTCGAACCCAACGCCAAGTATCATGGCGGCGCTCCCAAACTGAGCAAACTCATTCAGAAGTTCGTTCCGGATCAGCAGACGCTCTACGCTCAGTTCCAGACGGGCGAGGTCGACATATACGACACGCAAGGCATTCCGCCGCTGCTCTATGAAAAGGCCAAGAAGTTGGCCGGCTCCAAGACGATGTTGAGCCCGAGCCCGTTTGTGGAATTCATTTATTTCAACTGTGGAAAGCCGCAGTTTCAAGACAAACGCGTGCGCAAAGCGATCTACATGGCGATCGACAAGAAGGCCTGGATTGACTCTGTCTACTACGGCGTTCCGATACCCACGCTGAGCTTCTTGCCCTCGAACCATTGGGCCTACAACAAGGCGCTCGTAGACCCGGGCTTCAACCCAGCCAAAGCAGCGGCGCTGCTGGACGAAGCGGGATGGAAGGCCGCCTCGGATGGCGTTCGCGCGAAAGACGGCGTCCGCCTGGCGTTCACGATGTCGACCACCGCAGGCAACAAATCCCGCGAGCTGGCGCAGCAGGTGGTTCAGCAGAACCTGAAGAAAATAAACGTCGAGATGACGATCAAGAATATGCCCGCTTCGGTCGTCTGGGGTGACTATTGTGTCAAGAGCGAGTACGATACGCTGATGGTCGGATGGGACGCGCTGCTCTACCCCGACCCGGATTACGGCGATCGCATCAAGAGCAATGCGATACCTGCCAAGGGCGGAAACGGCTCGAATTACGTTCAGTACGAGAACAAGGAAATCGACGAACTCTGCGCCAAGGGCGTCAACGTCGTGGATCAGGCGGAGCGAAAGAAGATCTACGACCGGATCCAAGAAATCCTGCTCGACGATATGCCTTTCGCGCCGATTTTCGCTTATCAGGTCATAATTGGAATCAAGGATCGCATCGGCGGCTACGCAGTCAATCCCTACACGCCGATCAACTCCTGGAACACGGCCGACTGGACGGCTAGCTGAGCCTTATCCGGCGGGGACGGTGATGCGACGTTTCATCCTTCACCGTCTCCTTCAAGCGGCAATTCTGCTGATCGGCGTCTCGATCATCGGCTTTGGCTGATGCACCTTGCGCCGGGCGGACCGTTGGCGGTCTACACCCTGAACCCGACGGTCACCTCGCAAGACATCGAGCGGGTGAAGGTCCTGTTCGGTCTCGATCAGCCCGTTTACGTCCAGTATCTGAAGTGGGCGAGAGGGCTGCTGACCGGTCACTGGGGCTTCAGTTTCTTCGGCGGTCAGGAAGTCCGGGTGATCGTTCTCGAACGACTGCCCGCGACTTTTTTGCTGATGGGTTCGAGCATGATGCTCGCGCTCGTCGTCGGCGTATCCATCGGCGTGCTCGCGGCCGTGCGGCGAGGATCAGGCTTCGACGACGCGACGGCGATCATAGCGATGATCGCGCTGTCGTTGCCCACTTTCTGGTTTGGTCTCCTGGCGATTTTTCTCTTCGCCCAGACGCTCGGATGGTTTCCCGCCGGAGGGATCGCCAGCGCGAACGACGCGGGCGTCCTCGATCGGCTCTGGCATCTCATGCTGCCGATGGCGGTCTTGGCGTTCGTCCTCGTTGCGCAGTGGAGTCGCTACACACGGTCCGCGATGATCGAAATCCTGAGTCAGGATTATATCCGAACGGCCCGCGCGAAAGGCCTCGCCAGCGGCAGGGTTCTGCTCAACCACGCCCTTCGCGCGGCGCTGGCGCCGCTCATCACCCTCGCGGGGCTTCAGCTTCCGCTTCTGGTCGGCGGCGCGTTGGTGACGGAGACGGTGTTCAGTTGGCCGGGCATGGGTCTGTTGTTCATCAATGCGCTGAATACCCGCGACTATCCGATCCTGATGGCCATACTGATGGTGGGCGCGGTCGTGGTTGTGCTCGGGAACCTGCTCGCCGACATTCTCGTCGCTCTGGTCGATCCGCGAGTGAAACTTCATGGCTGACGCTCTCGTCGAAGACGTCGCCATCGAGGCGCCTCGAAGGTTGGGGCCGTTCAAACGATTCATGCGCCATCGGCTCGCGTTCTTTGGCGTCGTCATCATCGCGATCCTTCTCGTCGGCTCCGCGCTGGCCCCTTGGCTGGCCCCTTTCGATCCCGATGACATCGACATAGTCGATCGCTATGCGCCGCCGGCGAGTCCCGGACACTGGCTGGGTTCCGACGACCTCGGCCGCGATGTGCTTTCGCGGCTGAT
>Ga0209248_10000560_pt1 | contig 11717 bp, 10 predicted proteins | sample BogFormECP04_OM1_FD_188241 | JGI IMG/M metagenome (GOLD analysis project Ga0209248, IMG submission 188241) | Bog forest soil microbial communities from Calvert Island, British Columbia, Canada - ECP04_OM1 (SPAdes) (version 2) | ecosystem: Environmental > Aquatic > Freshwater > Wetlands > Bog ... | reverse complement strand
ACAATGGATTCTGGGCCTGCGTAAACATCGCAGCCATCGCGCCCGACGGGCATGATGTGATGAACGATAAGGTGGGCTCGCAGTCGTGGCGAATCACGAGCCAGTCGCCACAGCCAGGGACGCCGGTAGCCGAGAACCAAACCGTTACCTTCAAGGTGTCGCCGTAGTCTTATGCCAACGGCGACAACAGAATTGGCGTAAATACCGCGTCAAAATTGCACTATAACCGGCCGATTCGCGGTATGATTAGCGCATGAGCGCGAACGAATCACGTTGTGGCGGGCGGGAACTCGCCAAATACTCCGCGCTCATCGCCGGCGCTGATCCACGCGTGCTGTTGATCTGCGCAAGCCACCAAAAAAGCCAACCGGCGCCGCTCGGCTTCGACACGTTCAGCGTGGCGATCCAGCGCACGCCGGGTCCAATAGGCGGCAACGATCAAGCCGAAGAGTGTGTCTCCGAGTCGGAGGCAGCCCGTTATCCCCTGACTTTTGGCCTTGTTCCCGGGCAGAACCTCGGAAAATTGTGGGCAAAATGTGGGCACGGCGTGGGCAAAAACCCGATTCAGCCGACCGAACTTCGTATTCCTGATACCCGGTCGCATCGTCCACCAGGGCGATGACCTGCGGCTTTAGAAGTTCCAGTCCTCGTCTTCGGTGACGACGGCCTTGCCGATGACATACGACGACCCCGATCCGGAGAAGAAGTCGTGGTTTTCGTCGGCATTGGGTGACAGGGCGGACAGGATGGCCGGGTTGACGTCGGTCTCGTCGCGCGGGAACAACGCCTCGTAGCCGAGGTTCATCAGCGCCTTATTGGCGTTGTAGCGCAGGAACTTCTTGACGTCCTCGGTGAGCCCGACTTCGTCGTAGAGGTCCTGGGTGTACTCCACCTCGTTGTCGTAGAGCTCGAACAGCAGCTCGTAGGTGTAGTCCTTCAGCTCGGCCTGCCTGGCCGCGTCTTCAAGCGCCAGCCCGCGCTGGAATTTGTATCCGATGTAGTAGCCGTGAACGGCTTCGTCGCGGATGATCAGCCGGATCATGTCGGCGGTGTTGGTCAGCTTGGCCCGGCTCGACCAGTACATCGGCAAGTAGAAGCCGGAGTAGAACAGGAAGCTTTCCAGCAGCGTCGAGGCGACTTTGCGCTTGAGCGGCTCGTCGCCGCGGTAGTACTCCATCACGATCTCGGCCTTGCGCTGCAAGTTGGGGTTCTCCTCCGACCAGCGGAAGGCGTCGTCGATCTCGGCGGTCGAACACAACGTGGAGAAAATCGAGCTGTAGCTCTTGGCGTGCACCGACTCCATGAAGGCGATGTTGGTGTAGACCGCCTCTTCATGCGGCGTCAGCGCGTCGGGAATCAGGCTGACCGCCCCGACCGTGCCCTGGATGGTGTCCAGCAACGTCAACCCGGTGAACACCCGCATGGTCAGTTGCTTCTCGTGGTCCGTCAGCGTGCCCCACGACGGGATGTCGTTGGACACCGGCACCTTCTCGGGCAACCAAAAGTTTCCGGTCAGCCGCTCCCAGACCTCGGCGTCCTTTTCGTCTTGCAGACGGTTCCAGTTGATCGCCGAAACCCGATCGACCAGCTTCACTCTTTCGGTCACCAGAACCCCGTTTCACCAGGACGGATAGTCGTGCATGCTCAGGCTTCCGACACTACCCCTGGGGGGCGACAAGACGAGGTAACACAATAAGTTGTGTTCGCGTGTCGCGAACACAACTTAGCCCGCCGCCCGCATTCACCCTCAACTACTCAGAATTACGCGTTCGCCGCGTAGTGCCGCCGCAGGATGAGGCGCACCACGCGGTCGAGGAATCGATCGGACACCACCCGGGACAATCGCAGGAGGATCGCGGCGTCACGCCCGATGGTGTATCGCGTGCGCGGACGCGGCGCGGTCGCCGCGTTGGCGATCACCTTCGCGGCGCGTTCGGCGGGGACACCGTCGGTGTCGAACGATCGAGCCAGGTTCGACATGGCGTCGATGAGACCGTCATATCGTTCGAGTTGGTCGGCGGTCATGCCGGCCTTCAGCCGATCGGCGGTGGCCACTCCCCGTTGGGCCATCTCGGTTTTGACCGCGCCGGGTTCGACGACGACGACCTTGACCCCGAGATCGCTGACCTCACGGCGCATCGAGTCGCTGAGGGCCTCCAAGGCGAACTTGGTACCGGCGTACGCCGGGTACGTCGGCAACGCCACCTTCCCGCCGACGGAACTGATGTTCACCACGGTTCCCGAGCTGCGCAGCAGGGACGGCATGAGCGCCTGGATCATCGCGACGTGACCGAACAGATTGACCTCGAATTGCCGACGCCACTCGGCGATCGGCAGCGCTTCGACCGGAGCGTTGACCGCGATCCCCGCGTTGTTGATCAGCGCGCGCAACGGCCGGCCCAGCGGATCGGCAGCGACTCGGTCGGCGATGGCGGCCACGTCGGATTCGACCGTGATATCCAGGATGTGCGGCTCGATCCCTTCGCCGCGTAGCGCATCGGCATCGATCTCCCGGCGGACACCGGCCAACACATGAAAACCCCTGCGCGCCAGCTCACGTGCGGTCGCAGCGCCCATACCGGTCGAGGCGCCGGTGACGACGATCAGCTCGCGGCGGACGGAAGGATTCGAGGCGGGCATGAACATCTCCAGTTCAGTTGACAGCGTCATCTCAAACTAAGGGAGTTGAGTTGACGTTGTCAACTGAAGGGCCGACGACCTATGCTCCTGCCGGTGGCGACGCGATCGGAGACTGCTGCGATGACCCGCCGAGCACTGCTCGACGCGGCCGGGGCGCTCCTCGACACCGGCGGACCCGATGCGGTGACGCTGCGCGAAGTGGGTGCCCGGACGGGCGTGTCACGTTCGGCGCCTTATCGCCACTTCGCGAACAAGGAGACCCTGCTGACCGCTCTCGCCACGAACGCCATGAACCAACTGGGCGACACGCTGGAACGCCTGGCCATTGGCGACGATCCGCCGGAGCAGTCCCTGCGCGCGGCGTTGCTTTCGCTGGTCGCCATCGGCCGCGCCCGACCGCATCTGTACCGCCTGATGTTCACCACGCCGGCCGGCGATCCGACCGCGGCGGTGCGGGCAGCCGAGCGCACGCAAGACCTCTTCCTCGACCTCGTCGGGCGCATCGTCGGCCGGCAGCGGGCGCGACACTACGGAGCGCTACTGCTGACCACCGCCCACGGTGCAACGAGTTTCGAGTTGAGCGGCCACTTCGTTTGGGACAAGTGGCAGACCAACGCCGAGCAGCTCATCGACACGATGATCGCTCTGCTACCGACGGACAGTTAGCAGGCGTCAGTCCAGTCCCGCGTCCCGCAGCGTGTGGGTGAGGCCGTCCTCGAGGGCGCTCAGCGCGATGTCGGTGAGCCGGCCGAGCTCATCGATGTCCTGCTCCCCCTTGCTCATCCAGGTCTCCAGCGACACGAACACCGCGGTGGCCAGGCTGTGCGCGGCGATGTCGGCGATCATCGCCCCGTCCGCGGTCGGCGCCGATCGGTCATGGATGAAGCGCTGGATCTCGTCGGCGACCTGGTCGCGCATCCGCCGAATGTGATTGGTGATGATGTCCTGGTCGAGATCGCGCGACCGGATGGTCGCGGCCTCACGGACCATCCCGAAGTCAAATGGGAAAGCGTCCACCGCTTTTCGCACCGACGCGGTGACCGACTCCCCATGCGGGCGCAGCGCCAACGCACGGGCGAACCATTCGAAGCCGATGTCGTAGTCGGCGAAGAGCACCGCATGCTTGGACGGGAAGTGCCGGTAGAAGGTGCGCTCGGTGACGCCGACGTCGGCGACGATGTCGGCGACGCTGGTCTGGTGAACACCGTCGGCGACAAAGCGCTTCATCGCCGCCTGTTGCAGCGCCTGACGAGTGCGCTCTCTACGAGATTCCACAGTCCCAGCACACACCAAATGTCAGCATTGACGCAAATATGTCAGATGTGACATTGTGCGCAGAGGCGCACGGATACCACCACAGTCGGGAGGCAGGCCCAGCATGGCGGACTACGACGCGATCATCATCGGAGCGGGCCACAACGGACTCGTCGCCGCCAACGTGCTGGCCAAGAACGGCGCGAAAGTGCTTGTCCTGGAACGCGCGCACTTCCTCGGCGGGATGGCGGCGACCCGTGAGCTCTTCGACGGGTACAAGCACAGCGTCGGCGCCTGGGCGGTGCTGATCTGGCGCCAGGAGATGACCGAGCGCCTGGAGCTGACCAAGTGGGGCTTCGAGTTGATGGACCAGTGGACGTCAACCTGCACGTTCGGCGACGCCGAGGACACCCCGTTCGTGATGTACAACGACCTCGAACGGATGGGCCGCCACCTGATCGAGGACCACGGGCCCGAGGTCGCGACGGGCCTGGGCGGACTGTTCGCCCACATCGGCCGGTTCGCACCGTATTTCGTCGACTCGGCGTTCGGTCCCCCGCTGGACATCATCGAGGTGATCGCCGAACAGCCCACACCTGAGGACCGTCACGATTTCGCGCAGATGTGGTACGGCAGCACGATGGACACTGTCCGCCGCTTCTTGGCCCCGGACCAGGGTCGTTGCATCCAGGGCTCCCTGGCGGCGATGTCGATTGACGCCTTCGACGGCGGACCCTGGACTCCGGGCTCGAATGCGTCGACGCTGTACCACTACTTGATCGGCGGCGGCAACGTCGAATACATCATGCCCCGCGGTGGCATCGGCTCGCTGAGCACAGCGCTGTGCCGTCGCGCCGAATCGATGGGCGCCGAAGTGCAGATGAAGGCGCACGTCAAACAAATCCTGGTCGCAGACGGACGCGCCACCGGGGTCGAACTGCGCGACGGCACAACGATTTCGGCCGACGCGGTGCTCTCGTCGCTTGACCCGTACACCACGTTCGTGAATCTGGCCGGCGCGCAGAACTTCCCGCCCGACTACATCCGCAAGATCAAGGAGATCAACTTCAACCTGGGATACATCCAGGCACACCTGACGATCGACCAAGCCCCCCAGTGGATCGAGCGGCTGCAGCCGTACATGCAGGACAACGGGCAATGGTGTCCCACCGTGGCCTACGCGCCGTCGCCCGAATACATCAGCGACGCGTGGGAGCAATACCGCAAGGGGCAGCTGCCCGACGCGCCGCCCACGTATCTCTACATCCCCAGCATGGTCGACTCGTCATTGGCACCCGAAGGGAAGCACAGCGCAACAATTTTCACCCCGTATTTCCCCACCGGGCTGGACGCCGACGAAAACCGAAGCTGGAAAGAGCAATACGCCGACACCTGCGTGCAGATCTTCGACAAGTTCGCCCCCGGGTTCGCCGATTCGGTCACCAACCGCGTCGTGTTCTCCAACCGCTACTTCGGCAGCACCTTCAGTGCACACGCCGGTGACTATTCGCACGGCCTGCTGCAGCCCAATCAGCTGTGGACCGGCCGCGTCGTCGAGGGCGCCGACAAGTTCGCCACACCGGTCGACGGGCTTTACCTGTGCGGCCAATGCACCCACCCGGGCCCGGGAGTGACCGGCATTCCGGGATGGAACGGCGCCGAAGCGGCCCTCACGCATCTGAGCGCCCGCGTTGGATAGGCCACTGTTCAGAACCCGACACTTCATGTACCATTTGGTACATGATTACCGAGGACAGTGTTGAGATTGACGCGCCCGCGCAGTTGGTGTGGGAGGTGTTCAGCGACGTCCAGCGCTGGCCCGAGTGGACCGCGTCGGTCACGTCGCTGGTCGGGAAGGACGGAACCAATCTGGCTGTCGGCAAACGGTTCTCGATCACGCAGCCTGGCATGTCGAAGCTGGTCTGGAAGGTCACCGAGATCGACCACGGCTCGTCCTGGACATGGGTGCAACGCTCCCCGGGCGTGCTGGTCACCGCGCGCCACAATGTCATCGCCCAGCCCGACGGCCGCACGTTGGTGCGCCAGCAACTCGAACAGCGCGGTGTGCTCGGCGCCCTGGTCGGGCGGATGATGATCAAGAAGACCAAGCGTTTCCTCGAACTCGAGGCCCAAGGACTCAAGGCCCGGTCGGAGGAGCTCAGCCGCGCCAATGGTCCGCACTCCTGACCTGGAGCGGCGCCGGCAGTTACTCGATGCGCTCGTCGAGGAGTTCGCGGCCGGCGGCGTCGGCGACCGCTCCCTACGCGACATTGCCGCCGCGGTTGGCACCAGCCACCGAATGCTGTTGCACCACTTCGGGTCTCGAGAGGACCTCCTGGTGGCTGTCGTCGAGCGGGTCGAGCGTCGCCAGATGGGCTTGCTGCCCGAGATGCCCACCGATCCGGCCGAGAGCTTTGCCGCCATGTGGTCCGATCTCCATCGGCCCGAACTTCGCCAATTGGAGCGTCTCTTTTTCGAGTGCTACGCCCGCGCGGCCCAGGGCGAAAAGCCTTTTGCCCGAATGGTCCCCGGTGCTGTGGACGGCTGGCTCAACGAGGTCGCGGCCGTCGCCGGCGCTGCATTCGATCCTGCGATGGCACGGCTAGGAATGGCAGTCGTCCGCGGCCTGCTGCTCGACCTGGTCGCCACTGAGGACGAGGCCGGCGTGGACGCGGCCGCGCAAGCCTTCGCAAATCTTCTCAGCCGGTGACCGCCCGGCGCTTTGCCGACGAACCGGTGCCTACCCCGAAGAACTTGTATTCGGCGAGTTTGAGCGAGCGGGTGTCCCGCCAGTACTGCCAGGTCATGCCGCTCCACAAGGTCCGATTGACGCCGTGGTCGTCGAGGTACCAGCTGCTGCAGCCACCCGTGTTCCACACCGAGCCGGCCAGCTTGTTCTGCAGTTCCGCATTGGACCGGTCCTGCGCGGCGCGGCTGGGCGCCAACGCCTGAGCTCCGGCCTTATCGACCGCCGCGATCGCCTCGGCGACGTAGTGGATCTGCGACTCGATCATGAAGACCACCGATGTGTGGCCCAGCCCGGTGTTGGGTCCGAGCAGGAAGAACAGGTTGGGCATGTCGGCCACAGCGATGCCGCGATGTGCCACCACGCCTTCCCGGTTCCAGCGGTCCACCAGATCCTCGCCGCGCGGGCCCTTGACGTCGACATACGTGTAGGAGTCGGTGGTATGGAAGCCGGTGGCGTACACGATGACGTCGACCGGGTGCTCGACGCCGTCGTCGGTAACGATGCCGCCCGGGTTGACGCGGGTGATCCGGTCGGTGATCAGTGTCGTCTTAGGGTCATCGACCGCCTGGTAGTAGTTGGCCGCGTAGAGGATTCGCTTGCAGCCGGCCCGATAGCTCGGCGTGAGCCTGCGGCGCAGCTCCTTGTCGCGAACGCCGCGCCGAATGTTCCACTTGCCGACCAATTCGACGGCGCGCAGCAGGCTCGGGCGTTGCGTCATCGCGTAACCCAGGCCCTCGAGCCCCCAGTAGATTCCCGACCGCACCGCCAGCCGCAGACCGGGCACCGTTGCAAAGGCTTTGCGCACCGCGTCGGGCAGCAGACTGTTTGGCCGCGGCACCACCCACGGCGGGGTGCGCTGATACAGCTGCACCTCGACAACCCCTGCTTCGCGGCGGACCAACTCCGGCACAATCTGGATGGCGCTGGCCCCGGTACCGATTACCGCCACCCGCTTGCCGGTCAAGTCGACGCTGTGATCCCATTGCGCGGAATGGAAAGCGGGGCCGCGGAATTCATCCATGCCCTCGATGTCTGGTAAGCGCGGGATGTGCAGCGCGCCGGCACCTGAGATCAAAAACTGGGTGACGTACTCGTCCCCGGACTCGGTGAACACGTGCCAGCGATATTCGCTGTCATCCCAGTGCGCACGGTTCACCTTCGAGCCGAACCGGATGTAGCGGCGCAGCCCGTACTTGTCGGTGACGCCCTTGAGATAGTCCAGGATCTCGGGCTGCGGTGAGAACAGCTTGCTCCACGTGGCCTTCGGCTCGAACGAGAACGAGTACAGGTGTGACGGCACGTCGCAGGCGCAGCCGGGGTAGCTGTTGTCGCGCCAGGTGCCGCCGATTTCGTCGGCCTTCTCCAGGATGACGAACTCCACACCCTGGCGCTGCAGCGCGATGGCCATCCCCAGTCCGGCAAACCCCGTCCCGATGATGACGGCGCGGGTAAGCACGGGAGCCTGTGCCTCGGGCTGGGCTGTCGACTCGGCAACGCTCATCTGCGCCGCTCCTCCTCATCGCTTCGTCCCCCTCGCCGCTGCGCGGCTGGGGGTGCCCCCACTGCATCGTCGCCGGCGCGGCTCATTTCGGATCGATCTTCCTTCCCAAGTACCCGGTACCCACGGTATCGGAAAGTGTTCTCCATGACCGCGGCGATGTCAACGCCGCAGCTAGTCAGCTCGCGGCAGAGTCGCTCGGGACCGCGTTGTGGATCGGCTGGTCGGGGTCCATTTTGATCCCGAGCTGCTCGGCGGTACCGCCGATGACCCCCATCGTGATCGTGGTCAGCTGCTCGACGAACTTGTCACGGGCCATCCGCCGCGGGCTGTCGAGGTCGGATCCCAGCCACCAATCGGTGGCCGACGCCGCCGAACCGAACGCGGCAAAGGCCGCCAGTTGGATGGCGGCGGGGTCGAGGTCCATCTCGCGCAGCTCGTTGTTGAACATCTCGGCCATCGCCAGCGTGATCTCCCGGCCTTCGTTCAGCGTCCGCAACGTCGACTCGGACTGCTCCGGGAACCGCCCCTGGATGAAAAAGCGCAGCACATTGGGATGCTCGTCGACCAGGTTGACGTACTCCTCCGCGCTGCGGTGAATGATCTCGCGCACCGAGTTGGTGGCGAAGTCGATCGACGGGAAGACCGCCGCCCACAACATGTCGCGCAGCCGCTCCCCGATCGCCTGAAACAAGTCGGATTTGTCGGTGAAATGCCGGTAGATCTTGGGTTTGGCGGTGCCGGCCTCTTCGGCGATCTCGCGGACACTGAGGTCGGGCCCCAACCGGTCGATAGCGCGGAAGGCCGCCTCGACGATCTCACCGCGCACCTTCTTGCGGTGGTCACGCCAGCGTTCGCTGCGCGCGTCGACCTTGACCCCAGGCTTCACGCTGGGGTGAGGTCGAGGAGGTCGGGGGATTCTGACCACGTCAAGCACCATACCCCTCTGCCGTAGCTGACCTGGGCAGACTGGCCGCCGGCCGATCAGCGGAGAGCAGCCCGCCGACCGTCACAGCATGCAGGACACGCAGCCCTCGACCTCGGTTCCTTCCAGCGCCATCTGCCGCAGCCGGATGTAGTACAGCGTCTTGATGCCCTTGCGCCAGGCATAGATCTGCGCCTTGTTCACGTCGCGGGTAGTCGCAGTGTCCATGAAGAACAGCGTCAGCGAAAGGCCTTGATCCACATGCTGGGTGGCCGCCGCGTAGGTGTCGATGATCTTCTCGTAGCCGATCTCGTAGGCGTCCTGGTAGTACTCCAGGTTGTCGTTGTCCATGTACGGCGCCGGGTAGTAGACGCGGCCGATCTTGCCTTCCTTGCGGATTTCGACCTTGGACACGATCGGGTGGATCGACGATGTCGAGTGGTTGATGTAGGAGATCGACCCGGTCGGCGGCACCGCCTGCAGATTCTGGTTGTAGATGCCGTGCGCCTGTACCGACTCTTTCAGCCGCCGCCAGTCGTCCTGGTCTGGGATGCGGATCTCGGCGTCGGCGAAAAGCTGACGCACCTTGTCGGTCTTGGGTTCCCAGATCTGATCGGTGTACTTGTCGAAGAACTCCCCCGACGCATACTTGGACTGAGCGAAGCCCTTGAAACTCGTACCGCGTTCGATCGCAATGCGATTCGATGCGCGCAGCGCGTGGTAGAGCACCGTGTAGAAGTAGATGTTGGTGAAGTCGATGCCCTCTTCGGAGCCGTAGAAGATGTGTTCGCGGGCGAGATAACCGTGCAGGTTCATCTGCCCGAGCCCGATCGCGTGCGAGTCGTTGTTGCCCTGCTCGATCGAGGGCACCGACCAGATGTGGGTCTGGTCGCTCACCGCGGTCAACGCCCGAATCGATACCTCGATGGTCTGCGCGAAGTCGGGTGAGTCCATCGTCTTGGCGATGTTCAGCGAACCCAGGTTGCACGAAATGTCTTTGCCCACTTTGGCATACGTGAGGTCCTCGTTGAACAACGACGGCGTGGACACCTGCAGGATCTCCGAGCACAGGTTGGAGTGGGTGATCTTGCCCTCGATCGGGTTGGACCGGTTCACCGTGTCCTCGTACATGATGTACGGGTAGCCCGACTCGAACTGGAGCTCGGCCAGCGTCTGGAAGAACTCGCGCGCCTTGATCTTGGTCTTGCGGATACGCGCGTCGTCGACCATCTCGTAGTACTTCTCGGTGATCGAGATGTCGGCGAACGGAACACCGTAGACGCGCTCGACGTCATACGGCGAGAACAGGTACATGTCCTCGTTCTTCTTGGCCAGCTCGAAGGTGATGTCGGGAATCACCACGCCCAGGCTCAGCGTCTTGATCCGGATCTTCTCGTCGGCGTTTTCGCGCTTGGTGTCCAGGAACCGGTAGATGTCGGGATGATGTGCCTGCAGGTACACCGCACCGGCGCCCTGGCGCGCACCGAGCTGGTTGGCGTAGGAGAACGAGTCCTCCAGCAGCTTCATGATCGGGATGACGCCCGAGCTCTGGTTCTCGATGTTCTTGATCGGCGCGCCGTGCTCGCGAATATTGCTCAGCAGCAACGCGACTCCCCCGCCCCGCTTGGACAGCTGCAGTGCGGAGTTGATCGAGCGCCCGATCGATTCCATGTTGTCTTCGATGCGCAGCAAAAAGCAGCTCACCGGTTCGCCGCGCTGCTTCTTGCCCGAGTTGAGGAACGTCGGGGTGGCCGGCTGGAACCGGCCGTCGATGATCTCGTCGACGAGCTTCTCGGCCAATGCCGTGTCACCGGCGGCCAGGGTAAGCGCGACCATGACGACCCGGTCTTCGAAGCGCTCCAGATACCGCTTGCCGTCGAAAGTCTTCAACGTGTAGGAGGTGTAGTACTTGAACGCGCCCAGGAACGTCGGGAACCGGAACTTCTTCGCATACGCGCGATCCAGCAGGGTCTTGACGAAGTTGCGCGAGTACTGGTCGAGAACCTCACGCTCGTAATAGTTTTCGCGGATCAGGTAGTCGAGCTTCTCGTCCTGGTTATGGAAGAAGACGGTGTTCTGGTTGACGTGCTGCAGGAAGTACTGATGTGCGGCTTCCCGGTCCTTGTCGAACTGAATCTTGCCGTCGGCGTCGTACAGATTCAGCATCGCATTCAGGGCGTGGTAATCCGTCTCGCCCGGCAATGCGCCGTGCCCGGCGGGCGTTACACGCTCTGCAGTTGCGGCGGTTGGTGACACGTGTCGTCCTTCCAAAAGTCAGCTAGGCCCGCGCGGACGGCTTCCACGTCGTCCTCGGTTCCCATCAGTTCGAAGCGGTAGAGGTAGGGAACGCCGCACTTGCCAGAGACCACGTTGCCCGCATAGGCGAATTCGGCACCGAAGTTGTTGTTGCCCGCGGCGATGACGCCGCGGATCAGCAACCGGTTGTGCTCGTTGTTCAAAAAGGCGATGACCTGCTTGGGGACATAGCCGCCGTCATTGATGTTCGGAGTCGCGCGGCCGCCCCCGTAGGTCGGCAGCACCAGCACATACGGCCGGTCCACCTCGATGCGGCCGTGCAGCGGTATCCGCGTCGCCGGAATACCCAGCTTCTGCACGAAGCGGTGGGTGTTCTCCGACACGCTGGAGAAATA
>Ga0209248_10000559_pt1 | contig 11726 bp, 9 predicted proteins | sample BogFormECP04_OM1_FD_188241 | JGI IMG/M metagenome (GOLD analysis project Ga0209248, IMG submission 188241) | Bog forest soil microbial communities from Calvert Island, British Columbia, Canada - ECP04_OM1 (SPAdes) (version 2) | ecosystem: Environmental > Aquatic > Freshwater > Wetlands > Bog ... | reverse complement strand
GGCGGCGAGCGCTTCGGCCGTCGTCTTGCCGTTGAGAAAGCCGGAGTTGATCGCGACGCCATGATCGCGAAACGCGCGATCGGCAGGCGGCGTGCTGCCATCGGCCGGCGCAGTGACGCGCGGAATCTCGAGGCCGAAGTTCTTCGCGAACTCGAAATCGCGCTGATCCTCGCCGGGCGCGGCCATGATTGCGCCGGTGCCGTAGCCCATCAGCACGTAGTCGGCGATCCAAATCGGGATGTCTTTGTCGGTGAAGACGTTGTGCGCGTAGGCGCCGGTGAAGACACCGGATTTTTCCTTGACGGTGGACATCCGCTCGATTTCAGTCTGGCGGCGCGCCTCGGCGACGTAGGCCTCGACCTTCGCGCGTTGCGCCGGCGTAGTTATCTCGGCGACCAGCGGATGCTCGGGCGCGAGCACCATGAACGATACGCCGAAGACGGTGTCGGGACGCGTCGTGAAAAAGCGGACTTCTTTATTCGAATGGCCGGCGACTGGGAAGGCCAGTTCCGCGCCTTCGCTGCGGCCGATCCAGTTGCGCTGCATCAGCTTGATCGGCTCGGGCCAATCGATGCCGTCGAGGTCGGCGAGCAATCGGTCGGCATAGTCGGTGATCTTGATGTACCACTGCTCGAGATCTTTTTTGGTGACGGGGTTGTCGGTATGCCGCCAGCAGCATCCGTTGATGACCTGTTCGTTGGCGAGAATGGTCTGGCACTTGTCGCACCACCATTGCGCGCCGTTCGCGCGGTAGGCGAGGCCGCGCTTCAGGAGCATCAGGAAGAACCATTGCGTCCACCTGTAGTACTCAGGCGATGACGAATTTATTTCGCGCGACCAATCGTAAGCGCAGCCGGAGATGGTGAGCTGGCGCTTAAAGTTGGCGGCGTAACGCGGGACGGTTTCAGTCGGATGCGAGCCCTTGAGGATCGCTTCGTTTTCGGCGGGCAGCCCGAACGCGTCCCATCCCATTGGATGCAGCACGTTGAATCCCGCCATCCGCTTGTAGCGGCCGACGACGTCGCACGGCACGTAGTTGTGCAGATGGCCGACGCTGAGGCCGGCGCCGGACGGGTAGGGGAACATCTCGAGGATGTAGAATTTCGGGCGGCTGGGATCCTCGCGCGTCAGGTAAAGATTGGTGCGGTCCCATTCGGCCTGCCACGCCGGCTCGATTTTCTTTGGGTCGTAGCGTTCATCCATTCGGATAGTCTCAGTTGAGCAAGTGTAGCGTGCCGGTGGGGGGCGCTCAAAGGTGGCTCGCGCAGCGCGAGCGCCTGGGAGACCGGAACCGGCTTCGCTCGCGCGAAGCTTTCCGAGATCCTTCCTCCCGTCGCGTTGCTCCCGTCGTCAGGATGACAGGAGTGCGCGCGCGACTCCTTATGGGCGCGGGCATGCATGAGCGGGCGGGCGACTCCTTATGAACGCGCCGAGAAGTTGCGGGCTTCGAGGAGGTAGAGCACGTGCGGGAGGCCGGCGTGCACGATGTCGCGCTGGTAGGTGAATCCGCAATTTTCCATCACGCCGCGGGATGCGCGGTTGTGCGTCAGGGTGAAAGCGACGATTTGGTCGAGGTGTAGCTCGTCGAAGCCCTGTTGCAGTGCGGCGATTGAGATTTCGGTCGCGAACCCTTTACCCCAGTGGTCGGACCCGATCGCGTAGGCGAGTTCAACCTGGTCGCGGCCTTCCACGATCGCGTGTCGGATTCCACCGTAGCCGACAAAATCGCCGCCGGCATCTTCATGGCAGATCCATAGGCCGAAGCCGTGCGACTTCCAGTGATCGGCGGCGCGCTCGAGAAAGGCGCGGCTCTGCTCTTCGCTGAAGGTGTTGCCGTCGGCAGACAGCGTCGCCATCACGCGCGAGTCGCTGTGCAGGCGGCGAATATCGGCGAAGTCGCTCGGGCTCGCGGGCGTGCCGATCAAGCGAAGGGTACGCAGTTCGGTTTTAAACAATCACGTTTAGCGCGACGTCGATGTTGCCGCGGGTGGCGATGGAATACGGACACACCTGGTGTGCCGCGTTCACCAGCGACTGTGCGGCCGCGCGATCCATGCCCGGCAGGCTCACGTTGAGACGAGCCGCGAGGCCGTACGCGCCGTGCGAGGTGCCGAGGTCCACTTCGGCGTCGATGGCCGCATCGGCAGGTACCGAGACCTTGGTCCTGAGCGCCACGACCTTTATCGCCGACAGGAAACATGCCGACCAACCGGCGGCGAACAACTCCTCGGGGTTGGTGCCGTTGCCCGGCGCGCCAGGCATCGACAGCTTGACGTCGAGGCGGCCGTCGCTGCTGCGGGAGGCGCCGTCGCGGCCGCCGGTGGTGTGGGCTTTTGCGGTGTACACAACTTTTTCGAATTGGGCCATGGTGGAACTCCTTACTCAGGCTCTCGGTTGCGCGCACTCGAACGAGCGCGGCTATTTTTTGCGCACGATGGTAAGACCGTCGGCGACGGCGAGCATCACGGCCTCGACGCGCGTGTCCTTTGCGATGAAGTCGTTGAGCTTACGCAGCGCTTGCGTGTCGTCGTCCTGTACCGACTCGTCCAGAATTCTCCCGCTCCACAGCACGTTGTCGAGCAGGACGAGTCCGCCCGGACGCATCCGCTTCAGAATCTCCTCGTAGTAAGTCGCGTAGTTCGTCTTGTCGGCGTCGATGAATGCGAAGTCGAAGGTGTGCGATGCGGGCAACGCCTTCAGCGTCTCGGCGGCGGGCGCCAGCTTGAGCGTTATCTTATTGGCGACGCCCGCGCGTTCCCAATAGCGGCGCCCGAGGCTGGTCCATTCCTCGTTCACGTCGCAGCACAGCAGCTTGCCGTCGGCGGGTAAGGCCCGCGCCACGCACAATGCGCTGTAGCCGGTGAACGTGCCGACTTCGACGGCGGAGCGCGCGCCGATCGCAGCGGCGAGGATTCCCATCAAGGTGCCTTGCTCGGCGGCAATCTGCATCCCGCTGACCCGGCCCAGTTTCGTCGTTTCAGCCGCGAGTTCCGCGCGGACAGGATCGCCGTTATGCCCGTGCGCGACGGCGTATTCGTAGAGTTTCGGAGTGAGGGGGATAAATTTCAGATGTTCTGCCATGTGCACTAAAATGGCAGGAAGGGCGGTCTCAGAAAAGCTATCGGCCGCCGAGATACGCGAAGTCGCCGTGCTGATTCACCGTCAAGGTGCCGGTGAAGATCGAGTGATGCTTCGGCGCGCCCATCGCGATTCGATAGATGAACTCGGATTCGCCGACCTCGAAGAAGGCGTCGTCAGGTGAGAGCACGTAGAGTTTTTCGCGATCGTCGGTGTCGGTGGCGCCCACGAACATCGCGCCCGACGCCGTCAGCACGGGATCGCCGAGCGACTCAAGTTCGGTGCCGATCGGAGTGAGCTGCCCGCGCTGAATTCGTAAATCGAGGCGCTGATGCGTCAGGCGGAAAATTGCTGGAGTGTGCGCGCACCCTGCCAGCACCGCGGTCGTGCCGTCAGCCATCAATCCCGGACGGCCGGCCGACAGATACGAAACCGGACCGACACTGGTCAGCGTGCCCGTCGGCAGTATTCGCGCCATCGAGCCGCCGCTGTACAGGAACAGCGCCGCACCGCTGGGCGTCTTGGCCGTGAACGCGACCATTATGCCGAGCGGAGCCGGCAGCGCGGCGGGCAATCCGAACGGGCGCTGATAGAGCGTGTGATTCGGTCCGTATTCGCCTTCGACCGCAAGCTCGGTTACACCGCCGGCAGGGGAAGCAAGCAGCAGCGCCTGGTGATGTCCCGTCGGCTGCAAGTCGTCGCCGAGAAAGCCGGTGAACGCGACCTGGCCGTCGTCGCCTATCTGCGCGCTGCCGAAGCTCAATATTGCGATCTGGTGGCCTGCGGTGGTCTTCTCACCGGCCTTCGCGATGCAGGTGAGCTGCCCGTGCGAATAAAAGAACAGCGCATCGGGGCTGTGCGGCACCGTCGAGATGAAGGCGATATTTCCGTCCATGTCGGCGACGGGATAGGGGTCGCCTTTGAATGCCGGCGTGCAGTCGTCGGTGAGCTTCTTCGGATTGACGGCGCTGATGACCCGGCGGCTGGGAACGGCGTCGGCGTTGCCTATAAAAATATTCCAGCGCGGCTTGAGATTGGCGTCCTTGGGCTGCGACTCGGCGCCGAAGATCACGCGTCCATCGGGCATCATCGACGGCACGCCGACTTCGGTCACAACCCCGGCGCCCGCGCGATTAGGCAACCGCATCCCGATTGCCGTAATCAGCACCGGCACGCCGTTGCTGTCGCTGGCATAGACTGCCTGCGTGTTGTCCATCTGCACGTCGGCGCCGCTGCCGCTGAGACTCAGCGAGACGGCGTTCGCGCTGAGCGGAGTCAGCAGCAAAATCGCGAGCGCAGATGCCAACGCCCTGAAATTAAACATTTTTCCCCAAGGGCCGAATCAGTAGCCCGAATCCAAGGTCCCCATGAAACTTATAGCCACCGGAACACACGAGATGCAATGCAAAGAAAAAGCCACTGCAGACTGTGGCAGCGTCGATAAAAGCGAGTAGGGGGCGTTTCATCCGTCGTCATGGATCGTAGTATATCGCAGGCAGGCAAAACCACAGTTTAGAGAAATATAAAGCGACGGTTTAAGTTTCAAAAGGAAGCGCAATGAGTGAAATTCAGGTCTCGTTTCGATCCGGCGATCTGACGCTGGAAGGATTGCTCGCCAATCCCGGCGCCAATGCGCCCGCGGCGGTCGTCTGCCACCCGCATCCTCTTTATGGCGGCTCGATGTACAACAACGTGGTCGACGCGATCCTCGCGGCGATGTGGCAGGCCGGCTACGCGACGCTCCGCTTCAACTTTCGCGGAGTTGGCGCCAGCGAGGGGGAGCATGACGGCGGTCCCGGCGAAGTCGACGATGCGGCCGCGGCAATGACGTATCTGCTGGCGCAGCCGGGCGTGCGCAAAGAAGGCGCGGTGATGGCGGGATATTCGTTCGGCGCGATGGTGGCGGTGAGCGCAGGATACGAACGCGCGGAAATCGCGCGAATCGTGGCGGTCGCGCTACCGCTCGCGATGGCAGATGCGCGCATCCCGGCTGGCGCGTCGAAGCCGCTGCTGTTGGTCTCGGGCGATCGCGATTCGTACTCGCCGGTTGCGGGACTGCAAGCGCTCAAGTCGAAGATTGGCGACTCGGCGCGGCTCGAGATCGTTGTCGGCGCCGATCATTTCTTCGGCGGCCGCGAAGCGGAACTGGAGCGCGTGATTGGCGCCGCGCTGGCAGCCTAACTGCCCGCGGGAGCAGGCGGAGCAGCGCGAGTAGCCTGCCAGATGGCGTAGAAAGGATCGTCGGAGTGCGCCTTCGCGATCGAAATGATCTGCGCGATGGTCGCGCGCAGGTCACCGTGATTCATCCGCTGGAGCGCGGCGAAGTTGTCGAGCTGGTGAAAATAAATCATGTAGTTCACCAGCACCGCGTTGTTCAGCGGCTGCTTGTCGAGGTCGAAGCGCTCGAGTCCCGATAGCGTCGGCGCCAACGCGGCGTAGTCGGCCTTGATCGCCGCAAACGCGGCCTCGCGACGCTGGTCGAGTTCCGCCTTCGGAAGCTTCGCCATGTAGATATCGAGCAGCCGCGCCTGTTCCTTCAGCAGAAACCGCGCGAACTTGAGATCGCTGTCGAGGATGCCGCGTGCCGCAATCGTCGAGGGCGCCGACTCGCCGTCGGTCGCCGCGAAAAAAGCGACCGCGCCCGCACTGCCGACATAGGTGGCGGCCGATTCGTCGAACATCGCGTCGCTGGCCAGGTAGTACGTGCGATGGAACAGCTCGTGGATGATCACGCCCGCCAGCTCGACGCGATCGAGTTTGAGCAGATTGGTCAGCAACGGATCGTCGAAAAATCCAAGGCTCGAGAAGGCCACCGCCGGCCGCACCATCGTGTCGAGGCCTTGCGCCTCCAGCGAGGACGCCTCGGCCATCGCGTCGCTCTCGTTGAAATAGCCGCGGTACGGCACGCGCCCGACTATCGGAAACCACCATGTGTACGGGTCGAGCGAGTCGCGCGGCGCCGCCATCACGACGTGCACGATCGCGCCCTTGTCGACCGGCGCGATACTTTCATACGCACCGCCGACGTTCTCGCCGAGCTGCTCAGCGGCGAACTTGCGCACCGCGAGCACGGTCTCCAGCTTCGCGCGAGTGTCCGCCGGTAGATCGCCACGCGCGAGCGCATCGTCGATCGGAGTGCGATTCCGCAGGATGCGGACTTCCTCGTACGCGGCGCGCGTGTAGTAGCATCCGCTCAGCAGAATCGCCGCGAAGATTATCGCCGCAATGCGCGGGATATACGCTGCTCGAATCGGTGCCCGCAACCGCCCCCGCATCACGCCCGGCACTTCCTTGTGCTCGCGGACGTCAGCCCGCCACGCGACTGTCGCTGTTTGCCATCGCAGCGTACTGCAATTCGAATAGCCGGTAGTAAAGTCCGCGCTGTGCGAGCAGCTCGTCATGCGTCCCGCTTTCGCGCAGCACGCCGCCGCTCAGCACCATGATCCGGTCGGCGCGTTCGATCGTCGACAATCGATGCGCAATCACGACGGCGGTGCGGTCCGCGAGCAACTCGTTCAGCGCCAGCTGGATCAGGCGCTCGGTCTCGCTGTCGACGCTGGAGGTCGCTTCGTCCATCACGAGGATTCGCGGGTTGTACGCGAGCGCGCGCGCGAACGACAGCAGTTGCCGCTGGCCCGACGACAGGTTCGCGCCGCGCTCGCGAATTTCCTCCGCCAGTGCGCCCGGCAATCGGTCGACGAAACGCAGCGCCTGCGCCCGGCGCAGCGCATCGCGCACTTCCGCTTCGCTCAGCTCAGTGCGCGATAGCCGGATATTTTCCATCACGTCGCCGGCGAACAGGAACACGTCCTGCTGCACGTATCCAATCTCGCGTCGCAGCGCGGCGAGGTCCCACTCGCGCACGTCGACGCCGTCAACCAAAATTCGTCCGCTGGTCACGTCGTACGAGCGATTCAGCAGCTTGATGATCGTTGTCTTGCCCGAGCCGGTCGCGCCGACGATCGCGATCTTTTGTCCCGCGGCGACGGTGAAGCTGAGGTCTTTGAGAATCGGCTCGCCGGGGCGATATTCGAAGTTGACGTGGTCGAACACGATCGATCCGCGCGAAATCGCCGGGCTCTTCGGATGCTCGGCGAGCGCGAGTATCTTCTCGCCTTCCATCAAGGCGTGAATTTTCTCGACTGCGGCCAGCGCCGATTGCAGCGCGCTGTACTTGGTCGAGATGTCGCGCAGCGGCATGAAAAATTGTTGAGCGTACTGGATAAACGCGATGAGCGTGCCGAGCGTCACCAGGTGCCGGATAACGCTGCCGCCGCCGATCCACAAAATCACCGCGACCGTGATCGAGCTGAGCGCTTCGACTGACGAAAATTGCGCGGCCTCGTACACGTTCGCCATCATCTGCACGTCGCGCGAGCGCAGGTTGAGCACGTCGAACTCGCGGCGGCTTTCGCGTTCGCGCGTGAAGAGTTGCACGATCACCATGCCGGCCAGCGCTTCGGACAGGTAAGAATTCAGCGCCGCAAGACGGTCACGTATCTGGCCGTAGACGATGCGCGAGCGCGAACTCAGAAAGTAGATCACGGCGGTCAGCGGCGGGATCGCGCAGAGCGCCGACAATGCCAGGCGCGGACTCAACGAGATCATGATCGTTATGATGCCCAGCAGCGTCATCGCGTCGATGAAAATCGTCAGCGATCCGGCCGAGAACATATCGTTGATCGAATCGATGTCGGTCGTCATGCGGCTGACCAGTCTGCCGACCGGCGTGCGATCGAAGAACGACATCGGCAAGCGCTCGACCTTGCGGAACAGCGCCATCCGCAAATCGGAAAGGCTGAACTGCGCCACCATCATCATCAAATAAAATTGTGCGTAGAACGCGCCGAACTCGCAGATCACCAGCGCCAGGTACAGACCGCCCATCACGAACAGACCGTGTCCACCCCCCGCGCGCAGCAGCATCGCAAGCCATGCGGGCGCCGGCGCTCCATGCGCGCCCGAGAGGAATTCGTCGACGGTGAGTTTGATGACGTACGGCTGCGCGAGCAGGAAAGCCGTGTCCAGCGGCATCAGAATCGTCGCCAGCCAGAACAGCCCCTGGTATGGACGGATGTACTGCCACACCCATCGCACCAGCGTGGTGTCGTAGTTTTTGGCGAGCGGCTTTTCTTCGGCGACTTGCATCTCAGTAGCGGCTCAATTCCTCTTCGAGCAATTGGCGATGGAACAGCTCGGCGTAGATTCCGCGGCGGCCCATCAGCTGCTCATGCGTGCCACGCTCGGCAATCTCGCCGTCTTCGAGCACGACGATTTGATCCGAGTCGCGAACAGTTGACGCGCGATGCGACACGACGATGGTCGTGCGGCCCTCGACGCTCTTCTCGAGACTGTCGAGCACCGACTTTTCAGTTTCGGTATCGACGCTTGACAGCGCGTCATCGAGCACCACGACGGCGGGATTGTAGGCGAGCAGCCGCGCGATCGTCACGCGTTGCTTCTGTCCGCCCGACAGCGCCATCCCGCGCTCGCCGACGATCGTGTCGAGGCCGTGCGGCAGCACCGCGATGTCGGGCTCGAGCCCGGCGATGCGCGTCGCGCTCTGGATTTCGTCGAGCGACGCATCGGTCTTGCCGAAAGCGACGTTGCGCGCGAGCGTGTCGGTGAACAGCGTCGGCTCCTGCGGGACCATTCCCACGGTGCGCCGCAGTGCGGGCAGCGGCATGTCCTCGACGTCGCGGCCATCGAGCAGAATTTTGCCCTCCGTCGGCTGCAGCAGCCGCGCCAGCAGCTTGACCATCGTCGATTTTCCCGAGCCGGTGCGCCCGACGATCGCGAGCTTCTCTCCCGCGCCCACTTTGACGTTGATGTTCTTCAGCGCATACGGAATCTTTCCGTTCGCGCCGTCGCCATTGTGCGCCAGGTAGCTGAACGAGACTCCCTTCCATTCGACCGCGCCGTTTATTTCGAGTTTGAGATCTTCGCCCGCGATGCTGTCGGCGCCGCGCGCGTTAAAAATTTCATCGAGGCGATGCATCGACGCCTTGCCGCGCTGATAAAGCGACAGCATCCAGCCGAGCGAGATGGTCGGCATCGCGAGCAGCCCCAGGTAACTCAGAAACGCCACCAGCGATCCGAGCGACATACGTCCGTTGACGACCAGCGACCCGCCGTAAATCAGTACGATCATCGTCGCGCAGGCCGACGCGCATCGGATCATCGGCATCATGGCGCCGCGGGTGCGGGCAAGCGCGAGCCCCTGCTCGTTGTACGAATCGTTGATTTTGCGGAACAACCCGGCCTCGTGTTCCTCGAGCGTGTAAGCTTTGACGACCGCAATCCCGGCCAGGCTTTCCTGCACCTTCGAGCCGATCGAGGCCAGCCCCTCCTGCACTCTCAGGCTGCGCATCATCATCGCGCGCATCAGCCGGCGGATGGCGACGAACAAAACGATGTAGGGGATGATCGCGAACATAGTCAGGCGCCGGTTGAGCGAACTCATGAAAATCAGCGCCAGTGTGTACATCAGCGGCGTGTTCGAGACCGACATCACGAACATCCCGACCATCATTCGCACCGCGTTCAGGTCGTTGATCATCCGCGACATCAGGTCGCCGGTTTTGTACTTCATGTAGAAGTCGGTGCCGAGCGTCGACAAATGCCTGAACAGATCGTTGCGCAAGTCGTATTCGACATCGCGGCCGACGTTGAAGATGACGAAGCGCGAGAACCACCGCACCGTGCCGAGCATCAGCGCAAACAGGATCATCAAGCCCGCGTAGTGCGCGACGAGGTCGGGTTGATGTTTGCCGGTCGCGTTGATCGCGTCGCGGATGAACAGCGGGATGATCATCGCGAGCGTGGCGTTCGCGAAGGTGCAAAGGATGCCGAATACGTAACGCAACCAGTAGCGTCGCGCGTAGGAAAACAGTCGTCTCATGGGCTGAGCGTTAAATTATCAGGTCTGCGCCACGATAGAAGTGGCTCGCAGCTCTTAGATTGTGCAGTGATCTATCCTTCGCCGGTCCGCGACTTCAGCCGCCGCTCATACAACTTCGCGTACTTTAAAAAAACGTAGAACGCCGCGGTCATCGCCGCGTACAGTCCGCGTCCGCCGTCGCGAAATCCGCCGCGGATAATATAAAAGTTGAAAAACCGCCATGCCGGATTCGCGATCATCTTGAATGGCGTGAACGCATTCGGCTCCTGCTCCATCGCGGCGCGCGAGCTGAACCGATTGATCGTCGCGACGTGATCGGCGATATCGCGATAACTGAAATGCAGAATTGGCTTCTCCAGCCGCTCGATCTTTCCCTCGACGACGACTTTGTCATGCGGATCGCGCCCGCCAATATGCCCGCGCGCGCGGCGGAACAGACGCACCGGAGTGTCGGGATAAATCGCATGCGAGTAGTAGTGCCCCAGGTGATACAGGATGCGCCGAATCTTGTAGCCGTCGGCAGCGGCCGGTGACGACACGGCGCGCAGGATCTCCTCGCCGAGGTCGTGGGTCGCCTGCTCGTCGGCGTCCATCAGCAGCACCCAGTCTCCGGTCGCGCGATCGAGCGCCATCTGCTTCTGCTTCACGTAATTGGTGAACTCGTGCTGAACCACGTCGGCGCCAAGGCCGCGCGCAATCTCGACCGTCTTGTCGGTCGAGAACGAGTCGATGATGATTTTCTCGTCGCAAAACCAGGCGCTCTTGAGGCACTCGCCGATCAGCGCCTCTTCATCGCGCGTGATCGTGATCAGCGAAATCTTTGGCCGCTCTGACATCAACTAGAAGCGTGCTGCGCTTCCGACCGGTCCAGTCCTTCGATCACCTTCGCCGCGATCGACTTGAACGCCGCGCTGATCGGGTGCGCCGGGTTCGCCGCGACCATCGGGCTCGCATTATCGCCGCCCACGCGCAGCTCGCGCACCAGCGGCAGCTCGCCGAGGAATGGCACGTTGAGCGACTCGGCCAGCCGCGCACCGCCGCCGTGCGCGAAAATTTCGTGGCGATGGTTACACTTCCGGCAAAGGTAATAGCTCATGTTCTCGACCACGCCGAGAACCGGCACGTGCACTTCCTCGAACATCGCGACGCCGCGCTTGACGTCGAGCAGCGCGATCTCCTGCGGCGTCGTCACGATCACGCCGCCGTCCAGCGCCACCCGCTGCGTAATAGTCAGTTGCGCGTCGCCGGTGCCGGGCGGCAGGTCGAGCACCAGGCAGTCCAGCTCGCCCCATTCGACGTTGAACAGAAATTCCGTTTCGAGCTTGGTGACCATCGGCCCGCGCCAGATGACCGCGGTCTCGTCGTTGATAAACAGCGCCATCGAGATGTAGCGGATGCCGTAGCGCTCGAGCGGGATGATGCGCCGCTCGGGCGTGAGATTCACGGCCTTCTCGACGCCGACCATCATCGCGACGCTGGGGCCGTACACGTCGGCGTCCATCAAGCCGACGCGCCATCCGAGCGCATGCATCGCGAGCGCGAGATTCACCGCGACCGTCGATTTGCCGACGCCGCCCTTGCCGCTGGCGACGGCGACGATATGCTTGACGCCCGCGATCGTGCGCGGCTGCGCCATTCCTGCCGCCGCTTTCGGCGCGGCCGGGGCCGGCTGTTCGATTTGAACTTTGATGGAGGGCACGCCTGGCATCGCCGCGACCGTTGCCTTCACCTCGGCCACAATTTTCTC
>Ga0209248_10000558_pt1 | contig 11735 bp, 6 predicted proteins | sample BogFormECP04_OM1_FD_188241 | JGI IMG/M metagenome (GOLD analysis project Ga0209248, IMG submission 188241) | Bog forest soil microbial communities from Calvert Island, British Columbia, Canada - ECP04_OM1 (SPAdes) (version 2) | ecosystem: Environmental > Aquatic > Freshwater > Wetlands > Bog ... | reverse complement strand
GCCCGCGCCCCGTAGAAGCGGCGCAGCCGGACGGTGCCGGCGGTGCTCATCTCGCGCCAGAGCAGCCCGGTGATGAGGAAGCCCGAGATAACGAAGAACACGTCCACCCCGACGAACCCACCACCCACACCAGGCACGTCAGCGTGAAAGAGGACAACGGCCAACACCGCGACAGCGCGCAAGCCCTCGATGTCCGGGCGAAATCCCGTCTGTGCCGAGCGCCGATCCTGCACCCCCTCAGTGGGGCTAACGCTCTCGGCCTGGCGCAAGGTCACCAACTTAGTAGGAGGACGCGTTCTTCGGATCGAGGCATTATCACACACCTGTTCAACAGACTTCTGGTTCATGCGCCATGGCCATCTAGTGGGGCCTAGTCTGTCCGAGAACCTGGAGGTGACCGGTGGGTGTAGTCGCTGGCGTAGTCGATCGGCCGACAGTGGATCGGACGCGCCTTCAGGGTGTATGGAAAGCGGTCCTCATTGGCATCGCGCTCGTTGTGGCGACGGCAAGTTACCTCGCGCCGGTTCTCTTGGTCGCGATTGGCCTGCTTCTACTGTTGCTCCTATGTGCACGCTTGGTTTATCAGGATCGCGACCGCTACATTCCAAACTTATATGCTCGGGACATCAGGGTTTATGACGACGCATATCGCGCGTTTATCGGCCGCACGCTTTCGGAACTGCGTCAGTGCAGGATTCGCGGCCACACGCTTTTGTGGGAAGCATCGCGCTTGGCGCTACCGCGCCGCCAGGATTCTGACGAACTACTGCTTGATCTAGGCGTCTGGATCGGCTGGTCGACACGACTCATATCTGATGCTTGCGACCGCACGGTATACGGCTTCGACACCTTTGAGGGCCTTGTTGAAGACTGGCAAGTCGACGACCAAACCGTGATTAAGCGCGGAGCTTTTTCACTATCAGACTCGTTCGCACAACGTTTTATCCGGGATACGGGCGTGAGCTTGCACAACGGCTTGCCTGCCCCGCTTGGTCGCAAGGTGCAGTTCATAAGGGGAAGCACCTATGAGACGTTGGCCCTATTCTTGGCCGACCGACCAGCCGCCCCAATCAGGCTTTTCCACATGGATTTGGATACGTATGAGAGTTGCCTGCATGCGCTAGAAACCTGCAAGGATCACTTCATCGAAGGATCGATCCTTGTCTTTGATGAGTATCTGGTCACCAATGGCGAAATGCGGGCATTCTATGAATTTCAGAGCCAGTACGAGCTGGAATGGCGATACCGGGCTTGGGGCCTCGAGATCATGGAGATGAATGTCGAGATGGTTGTTGCGCGTTGGAAGCGCGTGGTGTACTACCTGGTCGCGATCGCAATGCATTGGTTGATAGGGGACGGTACCTACGCATGGAGATTTTTTGGCAGGCGGTTTTGGCGGTTTTGGTTGGGCGCACCGATAGGCGATATCGCTTTCATGCTTGGTGCTGCTGGGCAACGGAAGTCGGTCAGCCTTGAGATTACCGGTCTGGGTAAGCTCGACCGAACCCGCGAGCGTGACCAAGTTGACGGATGACTAACAGTACCTTGGTTTTTCGACGTGAGGTCTGCCGACCCGGGGTTCATGGTGGCGTACCCGCAATGAATCTGCGCGCAACGCGCAAACACCAGGAGGAACCGAAACAAGACGGATCTCGACATGCGGCGCACCCCTTGTCAGACATGCGTTTAACAGGGAAGATCGTCGCGTGAACTTCAACGACGGGCTGACGATGTTGGTGGACGCTCTGCCGGGCGCGAACCGGATCAAGGCCGTGCAGCGAGCACTCGAGGGGCGGGTGAAACCCGTCTATCTGGAAATCGGCGTTTCGAAGGGACTTGCGTTCCGGCGCATTAGTGCCGATGAGAAGATCGCCGTCGACCCGGCGTTCAAGCTCTCGGCGCGCTCCCGTAGTCTCGCCGACGCGAAGGCACGCGCCACCCACTACTTCGAGACGACCAGCGACGCCTTCTTCGCGAACGAGACGGCCTTTCTCGAGCAGCGCCCCATCGACGTCGCCCTGATCGACGGGCTTCACACCTACGAGCAGGTCGTGCGCGATGTCGAGAACACCGTGCGCTACCTGCGGGACGACGGCGTCATTGTCCTGCACGACTGCAACCCCGCGCTCGCCGTGATCGGCCGGCCCGCGGCGTCGTACACCGACTTTCTTGCGCAGCAGACCGGGCCACTAGTGATGGGCGTGTGGAGCGGCGATGTCTGGAAGGCGATCGTCTATCTGCGCAGCACCCGACCCGACCTGCGAGTCGCGGTGCTGAAGTGCGACTTGGGCGTCGGGATCGTACGAAAGGGATCTCCGGAATCACGATTGGCCTACTCGCCGGCGCAGATCGAGGCGCTCAATTACGCGGATCTCGCCGCCGACCGCGAGCGCTTGCTTAACCTGAAGCCGCCCCGGTATCTCGGCGAATTTCTCGGTGCGAAGGCCGAATCTTCCCGGGAGTAGAGGCAGTCGGGCGAAGTGCGGCCTTGGCGAGTTATGCGCTCGACGCTAGTCGCGGATCAGGTATCCGTTGGGCGCAAATGTCCAGCCGAATTTGTTCTCCCGCGCCACGTCATGCGTGTAGTCGTTTGGGAATTCATCCTCGTATGCCTCGATGGCTTCATACGGGCCCGGTCCCCATCCAGGAAGGACGGGGTGTCCGTTGAGGGTGGAGTCTTCCACTACGAGGTAGTCGCCGGCGGACAGTAAGGGCCGCAATAGTTTCATCTCGGCCAGCACGTGATTCATTGAGTGGTCGCTGTCCAGGATGGCGAAGATCTTGCCGGTGAACTCACTCTTGAGGCGTTGGATATGCTCAGCAATAGCCGGGGCCGTGGATCGCGATTCGACGAACAAAATATCGGAATCGCACTGCGGTGCCGGATCAAGAGGCCCGTGGTGGACGTCCACGGAAAGCACCTTGAATGGTTCGCCGATCTGCCTCATGATGTTGGCAAAAAACAAGGCCGAGCCGCCGCGAGCCGAGCCGAACTCGATTACCAAAGAAGGCTTCAACTCAAACAGGATCTCCTGGTAATTCCACATGTCAGCGACCGACTTAAAGCAGTCGACCCCCATCCACTTAGTCTTCTTCCACACGAAACTGTTGAAGTACCACTTGTGATATTCCTCGGACTCCGAGCCCGTCGGCTGGTAAAAATACTGAGCCAGGGCACCACTCGCAAGTTTTCTTCCGAGACTCGATGGCGTCGGCCGGGACGCAAACACGTGTGCGAGACTCGATCGCGTCGGCCGGGACTCAAACAGGCTTGCGGCAAATCGTAGGACTGCGTTCCTGCCCACATCGCCGGCTCCGCGCGCCGGGTCTCCGTTGCCTAGTGCCAGGTGTGTGCGGCCCGGCCTCCGCTCAGCATGTTCTTGTCGTCGCCATTGCACCGCAGCATGCTAACAGCAGATGCTGCCGTCCGGTGGTGTGGCCGCAACTTCCGGATTTCCGGTCACTCGCGCGGGCATCGCGTTATGCTGCTGGGCGGCTGAGCCGGGGACGCGGGGCTGCCTCTTTCATTTCGCAGAACGCGCACGGGAAGTGAAAGGCTAAGATCCGCAATGAAAATTGTGCTGGCATGCTGGGGAAGTCGTGGCGACACAGAGCCCTGCGTCGCTGTCGGCCGTGAGCTGCTACGCCGCGGGCACGACGTGCGCATGGCCGTCCCGCCCAACTTGGCTGGCTTCGCCGAGGCGGCTGGGCCTGCGGCGGTCGCCTTCGGACCGGATACGCAGGCCATTCTGGACGCGCACCGCAAGTTCTGGACGTGTTTGTTCCGCAACCCCTGGAGGATCCAGGATCTGATCGAGTCGCGGCGCGAGGTCGGGGAGCCGATTATCCAGTGTTGGGCGGAGATGAGCACGACGCTGACATCGCTGGCGGAGGGGGCCGACCTGATATTCACCGCCGTGAATTTCGAGGATGCCGCTGCCAACGTCGCGGAGCATTACGACATTCCGTTGGCCACGCTGCACTACTTCCCGCTGCGGGCCAACGCCCAGCTCCTGCCATTCCTGCCGGCGCGGTTGGGCCGCTCTGCAGTGACGGCGTTCTGGTGGCTGGGTTGGCGCGCGGTGAAGAAGGTCGAGGACGCGCAGCGCCGTCAACTGGGCCTGCCGCGGGCCACCGGCCCCGCGCCGCGACGGATCACCGAACGCGGATCGCTGGAAATCCAGGGCTACGACGAGGCGTGCTTTCCCGGGCTGGCCGCCGAATGGGCGAAATGGGATGGCCAACGCCCCTTTGTCGGCGCGCTGACGTTGGAGTTGCCAACCGATGCCGATGAGGAAGCCTTGTCGTGGATAGCCGCGGGAACGCCGCCCATCTACTTCGGGTTCGGCAGCATATCGGTCGACTCGGCCGCCGACATGCTCGCCATGATCGGGGCGGCCTGCGCGCAGTTGGGCGAGAGGGCGTTAGTTTGCTCCGGCGGGACCGACTTCCGCGACGTCCCCCATTTCGACCACGTCAAGGTGGTGGCCACGGTGAATTTCGCGGCGATCTTCCCGGCCTGCCGCGCGGTCGTGCACCACGGTGGCGGGGGCACCACGGCCGCGGGCCTGCGCGCCGGAGTCCCCACGTTGATACTTTCGACCGACCTCGATCAGACGCTTTATGGCGCTGCGGTCAAACGGCTGAAGGTGGGCACCGCCCGGCGCTTCTCGACCACCACCCGGGCATCGCTGGTCGCGGACCTGCGCACCATCCTCGCCCCGCAATATGTCACCCGGGCCTGCGAGATCGCCACCCGGATGACCAAACCCGCCGAAAGCATTGCGGCCACCGCCGACCTTGTGGAAAATTTCGTCCGCCTCAGTCCACGATGACCAAATCCCATCGACAGGCGCCCAGATGGGCTCCGAAACGCCGGCAAACGTTGAGCGAGCGATCCGGGTCCGTTTTGTGAGCAAATCCGTTGTCTGACAGAGATTCACACTCGACCCAAGACAAGTGATCCACTCCCGCCGAAAGTCCCGTCCTGCGGTAGCCAACCCGCGGATATCAGACTTGACCCGCATCGACGCGACACGCGCCGCCACCGGCCCATCCGGCAACCGAAGCGGCGGCCGAAACGACGGTTACGAGTCGCCGCTTCATCCTGCCCCTCACAAACGTGTAACGCGTGTCAGAAGCCCCCGCTGGATGAGCAGCGGGATCGAGGTGATGTTCGCTCGCGGCAACAACGAGCGCCGAGAACTTCATCGTCCTCGAGACGCCCGTGCCTGCCCATGGCGCAACGCCACAAAGCCAAATCCATCGCTGCAGGTCACAGAATCGCAAGTCACCAGGCGCCGGCACGCCGCGCCACACGAGGTCGCCGAGAATGTGTGCTGGGTCACATCCGGAACCCCGGATCATTTGACCGAAAGACTGGATCGACTTGTTTGCCTCCAGTATGGTTTGGAACTTGTTCCACTCATGTCGACTAGGCGACTGGAGGCCGGTGAGCATCAATCCGTTCGACGATGACAACGGCAGCTTTTTCGTCTTGGTCAACGACGAGGAGCAACACAGCCTGTGGCCCGCCTTTGCTGACCTACCGGCCGGCTGGCGGGTGCTTTACGGCGAAGCCGACCGCGCCGCGTGTCTGGACTACATCGAACAGAAGTGGACTGACATACGGCCGAAGAGTTTGCGCAACAGGCTGTGAGGGGGCTCGGGGGGTGAAAGGTAAACCGTCTGGGTTGGGAGTCGAATGGAACGTGTTGACCAGGCACTTCCGCTTACGGGCGCGCAGCTAGGCATATGGCTTGCGCAGGAAACGGGTCACTCCGATACGGAGTGGCAGGCTGGCCTGTTAGCGAGAATCGACGGCACGGTAGACCGTGATGCCCTTGAGTGGGCGACCCGTCGAGTGGTGCGAGAGGCCGAACCAATCAGGGCCGCCTGCTTCGAGGTGGACGGCCAGGTTTTCCAAAGGGCGATCGACTACCCGGATGTCGAGCTGGCCTACTACGACCTGAGCGGCTCGCGCCATCCCGTGCAAGAAGCCCAGCGAATAGCGTTATCGATTCAACGCACGCCAATGCCGCTCACTGGCCCGCTGTTCAAATTTGCAGTATTCCAGACGCGGCTCGATGAATTCTACTTGTACGCGTGCTACCACCACATAATCATCGACGCAGCCGGCATTGGGCTGGTTTGCCATCGGATTGCATCGGTCTACTCCGCGATTGTTTCCGGGGAACCCATCCCTCCTGCTTTCTTCAGCTCGTTGCAGGACTTGGTTGACTGCGAGTTAGCGTACGAAGCATCCACCGATTACCTGGAAGATCAGGCCTATTGGACTGAAAACCTTCCGGCGGAAAGCGGACCGCATCATCGGTTGCCCGAAGCCGCGGACGAGCGTGATCCGCATTGGTCTTCCGCGCCGGTTCGATTGGACCCGGTGGTACTTCGCCGGGTTGAAGAGTTGTCTCAGGTCTGGAACGTGCCTCGATCATCGGTCATCACCGCGGCGTGCGCACTTTTGGTGCGTGGATGGTGCGCCGAGGGCTCAGAGGTGGTGCTCGACTTCCCCGTCAGCAGGCGAGTACGTCCGGAGTCAAAGACGCTTCCCGGGATGGTTGCCGGGGTTGTGCCGCTGGTGTTGAGGGTTTCGCCGGAATCCACGGTTGCTGATTTTTGCGAGCATGTCGATACACGAATAGGGGAAGCGCTTCAGCATCAGAGGTTTCCGGTGCAAGCCGTCGAGCGCAAAGCCCACGCCCACGGTCCAGGGCAACCAGCCGATAGGGTGTCCGTCGATTTCTTCCCGACGGCATTCACCCTGGACTTCGGTGGTGTCGCGGCAGCAGCGTCCATGACCAATTCCGGCCTCGTGGGTGGCTTTGGGCTGGTCTTCTCTGGCTCAAGTGAGGGGCTCTTTCTCAGCACGTTGGGCAGCGGGCACCCATTGTCGAATCTTGACGTCTCCGATCTGGCGCGGCGGTTGCGGCGGGTGTTGGTGGCGATGACTGCACATCCGATGCGGCGGTTGTCGTCGGTGGATGTGTTGGATGGCGGTGAGCGTGCCGGGTTGGAGGGGTGGGGTAATCGGGCGGTGTTGGCTGCGCCGGCGCCGGTGTCGGTGTCGATTCCGGCGTTGTTTGGTGTGCAGGTCGCGCGGGTGCCGCAGGCGGTGGCGGTGTCCTTTGAGGGTCACTCGATGACGTATCGCGAGCTCGATGAGGCCTCGGATCGGTTGGCGCAGTTGTTGGCCGGGCGTGGGGTGGGCCGCGGGGATCGGGTGGGGCTGCTGTTGTCGCGGTCGGCGCAGGCGATCGTGGCGATTTTGGCGGTGCTCAAAACCGGGGCGGCTTACGTGCCGATCGACCCGGCGGTGCCCGCGGCGCGGATGCAGTTCGTGCTCGATGACGCCGCGCCGATCGCGGTGATCACCACCGCGGGGCTGCGCGATCGGCTGGCCGGGCGCGATCTGGCGGTCATCGATATCGCCGACCCCGCCGCCGGTGCCCACCCCGCCAGCGCCTTGCCGGGACCCGACGCCGAGGACATCGCGTATCTGATCTACACCTCGGGCACCACCGGTGTGCCCAAGGGGGTGGCCATCACCCACCACAACGTGACGCAGCTGTTGGAGGCCCTGGCCGGCGAACTGGCCCCCGAACACGTGTGGTCACAGTGGCATTCGCTGGCCTTCGACGTCTCGGTGTGCGAGATGTGGGGCGCGCTGCTCAGCGGTGGGCGCCTGGTGGTGGTGCCCGAATCGGTGGCCCGCTCCCCCGAAGACTTCCACGCCCTACTGGCGGCCGAACAGGTCAACGTGTTAAGCCAAACCCCGTCGGCGTTTTACGCGTTGCAAACCGCCGATGCGCTGCAACCCGAGCCGCGACCGCAGCTCGCGCTTGAGGCGGTGGTGTTCGCTGGTGAAGCACTCGAACCCCAGCGTCTTTCGACGTGGCGGGCCAACCACCCGGGATCACCGCGGCTGCTCAACTTATACGGCACCACCGAAACCACCGTGCACGCCTCCTTCCGCGAAATCGCCGACACCGACCTGCACGACACGGCCAGCCCGATCGGGATACCGCTGACCCATCTGGGCTTCTTCGTCCTGGACAACTGGTTGCGCCCGGTACCCGCCGGCGTGGTCGGAGAGTTGTATGTGGCCGGCACCAGCGTGGGCTGTGGGTATTGGCGGCGGGCGGGATTGACCGCCGCACGGTTTGTGGCCTGCCCGTTCGGGGCGCCCGGCACCCGCATGTATCGCACCGGGGATCTGGCGTGGTGGGGCGCTGACGGGCAGCTGCGCTATGTCGGGCGCGCCGATGACCAAGTCAAAATCCGCGGCTACCGCATCGAGCTCGGCGAGGTGCAGGCGGTGTTGGCCGGACTCGATGGGGTCACCCACGCAGCCGTGATCGTGCGCGAAGACCGCCCCGGCGACAAACGCCTCATCGGCTACACCACCGGCACCGCCGACCCCGCCGCGCTGCGCACCGCGCTCGCCGAAAAACTGCCCGAATACATGGTGCCCACCGCGATCGTCACCCTCGAGGCCCTGCCCCTGACGGTCAACGGCAAACTCGACAAACGCGCCCTGCCCGCCCCCGAATACCAACACGCCGACCACTACCGCGCCCCCACCGACGCCGTCGAAGAAATCCTGGCCGGCATCTACGCCCAAGTCCTCGGCCTCGACCGAGTCGGAATCCACGACTCCTTCTTCGAACTCGGCGGGGACAGCATCTTGTCGATGCAGGTGGTCGCGCGGGCGCGTGCCGCCGGAGTGGTGTGTCGGGTGCGCGACATTTTCGTCGAGCAGACCGTGGCCCGGCTGGCCCGGGTGGCCGGGGTGGCCGACGGTGAAGCGGGCCCGGCCGACGAGGGTATCGGTCCGGTGGTGGCCACCCCGATCATGTGTTGGCTGCAGGGCGTGGAAGGCCCGGTTGAGCAGTTCAACCAGACGGTGCTGGTGCGGGCTCCCGCGGGGGTGACCGAGGCCGACGTGGTCGTGCTATTGCAGGCCTTGCTCGACCGGCATGGCATGTTGCGGCTGCGCGTCGACGAGGGCGCCTGGGGCTGGTCGTTACAGGTACCCGAGGCCGGTTCGGTAGATGCGCGCGGGTGCCTGCGATCGGTGGACGTGTTGTCCGATGCGGCGGTGGAGGGGGCCCGTTCGCGGTTGAACCCGGCGGCCGGGGTCATGCTCAGCGCGCTGTGGGTGGCCTCCACCGGGGAGCTGGTGGTGATCATTCACCACCTGGCCGTTGATGGGGTGTCGTGGCGAATCCTGTTGGAAGACCTCAACATCGCCTGGGCCCAGCACCGCTCCGGCCACTCGGTGGCGTTGCCGGCGGGAGGGACGTCGTTTGCCCGGTGGGCGTCACTGCTGGCAGAGCACGCTCGCACCTCGGAGGTTGTTCCCCACGCGAACGTTTGGAAGCACGTCGCGGCGACCCCCCCGGCATTGCCGGCGGTGCAGCCGGCGGTGGACACGTATGCCACTGCCGGGCATCTATCGGCACAGCTGGATGCCGAGAGAACCGGCATGCTGCTCGGTGAGGTGCCGGCGGCGTTTCACGCCGGCATCCACGACATCCTGTTGATCGCGTTCGCCCTGGCGTGCGCGGAGTTCGCGGGCACCGGCCCAACGCCGATCGGCATCGACGTCGAAGGCCATGGCCGCCACGAGGAGCTGGGTCCCGATGTCGACCTGTCACGCACGGTGGGATGGTTCACCGCCAAATATCCGGTGTCGTTGACGGTGGGTGTGCTGTCCTGGGCGCAGGTGACCGCCGGCGAGGCAGCTCTGGGTGCGGTGATCAAAGACGCCAAAGAGCAGCTGCGCGCCCTGCCCGGCCCCCTGACCTACGGGCTGCTGCGCTATCTGAACAGCGACGTCGACCTGGCCGAGTCCGACCCGACGGTCGGGTTTAACTACCTGGGCCGGCTGCCCGGCGCGGCCGACCTCTCCGAGGATTTGTGGCGGCTTGGCCAAGACGGTTTGTTGGCCAACGGCGCGAGCGCGGCTATATCCATGCCGCTGATGCACACCCTGGACCTCGACGCTGTCACCGTCGACACCAAGACTGGCTCACGCCTGCAGGCCAATTGGACCTGGGCGCCCTCGGCCCTGGATCACGCGCAGGTCAGCCGGCTGAGCCGATTGTGGTTTGAGGCCCTGGCCGGCATCTGCGCGCATGTGCGCCGCGGTGGGGGCGGATTGACCCCATCTGACATCGCTGCCCCTCTGAGCCAGCAGCAGATCGACGAGCTCCAGCGGCAGCATGCGGATCGCTGACGTTCTGCCGTTGACCCCCCTGCAACAGGGGCTGCTCTTTCACGCCAGCACCGCGCAGGCTAGCGACGATGTGTATGCGGTGCAGCTGGATATCGGCCTAAGCGGTGCCCTTGATCAGCAGCGGCTGCGCGACGCGGTGCACACGGTGGTCAACCGCCATCCCAACCTGGCGGCCCGGTTCAGCCAACAGTTCGACGAGCCACTGCAGATCATCCCGGCCGATCCCGAGGTGCCCTGGCGGTATGTCGAACTGGACGCCGACGGTGTCGACGTCGACGAGCAGATCCAGCAGGTGTGCGCCGCCGAACGCGCCGCGGTCTGCGACCTCACCCGCCCGCCGGCCTTTCGGGCGGCCTTGATCCGCACCGCAGAAGATCAGCACCGGTTCGTGCTGACTAATCACCACATCGTGATGGACGGCTGGTCGCTGCCGATCCTGCTGGGGGAAATATTCGCCAGCTATTACGGGCAGTGGCTGCCCGCGGCCGGATCGTATCGCAGCTTTGTTACCTGGCTGGCCGGTCGGGACCACGAAGCCGCCCGCGCGGTCTGGCACGAGGTGTTGGCCGGCTTTGACACCCCCACCTTGGTCGGCCCGCCGGACCGGTTGGGGCTGGGCGAACGAGGCGTGGCATCGTTTCGGGTACCTGAGCAGACCACGCGAGCGCTGAGCGAGCTGGCGCGCTCATGTCGGACCACACTCAGCACCGTGCTGCAGGCCGCCTGGGCGCAGCTGCTGTGCGGGCTGACCGGCCAGCACGATGTCGTCTTCGGCACGACGGTCTCGGGTAGGCCAGCCGAGGTGGCCGACGCGGAATCGATGGTGGGCCTATTCATCAACACGGTGCCTGTGCGGGCGCGCATCACGCCGGCGACCACTACCACCGACCTGCTCGACCAACTGCAAAGCGCCCACAACGACACCTTCGAGCATCAGCACCTGGCACTCCGCGACATTCACCGCATCACGGGTCTGGAACGCCTGTTCGACACCCTTTTCGTGTACGAAAACTACCCGCTCGACACCGCTGTATTGCCGAGCGTCGATGGGTTGGCCGTCACCGGATTCAGCAACCGCGAACACAACCATTACCCGCTTGCGGTGGTGGCCCTACCCGGCCACGAACTGGACCTTCGCGTCGAATTCGACACCGACGTGTTCGATGCGGCCAGCATCGAGGCGTTGGTCGAGCGGTGGCGGCGGGTGGTGGTGGCGATGACCGCCGACCCGGACCGGCGGCTGTCGTCGGTCGATGTGCTGGATGAGGCTGAGCATGCCCGGCTGGATGGGTGGGGTAATCGGGCGGTGTTGACCGAGGCGGTGAGGACGCCGGTGTCGATTCCGGCGGTGTTCGCCGCGCAGGCGGCGCGCACACCGGAGGCGGTGGCGGTGACCGGCGAGGGCCTGTCGGTAACGTATCGGCAGCTGGATGAGGCCTCGAACCGGTTGGCGCACTTGCTGGTTGGCCGTGGGGTGGGC
>Ga0209248_10000557_pt1 | contig 11743 bp, 10 predicted proteins | sample BogFormECP04_OM1_FD_188241 | JGI IMG/M metagenome (GOLD analysis project Ga0209248, IMG submission 188241) | Bog forest soil microbial communities from Calvert Island, British Columbia, Canada - ECP04_OM1 (SPAdes) (version 2) | ecosystem: Environmental > Aquatic > Freshwater > Wetlands > Bog ... | reverse complement strand
CACGCACCGAGCCTTCAGGGCTTCGGCCATGCAGACATGGCGCGATGCCGTCGTCGCAGCGTGACGTTAATCGACGCGACGAATTACTGCGAGCTTCGTCGATCAACGTGACAACGCCCGCGTAAGCGCTCGTTTGTTGGACTCCTCAGCGCCTAAAGAAGCCGCTTGCTCAGTCGGTCATCACGTCTCCGAACAGCCCCCAGCTTTCGCCATTGAAACGGGCGAGATGCAACTGTCGGATGGGATAGAAATTGTCGGGCGAGGTGTTGATCTTGACGCCCGGCAGCAGCATCGGCAACTCGAGGTCCCTGATGTTGCCCGCCTGTTTCATGATGTTCTCACGCGATAGATCGTTCCCGCATTGTTTGAGCGCCTGCACTATCGTCGCGCCCGCCAGGGTCCCGTACGTCGTGTTCGAGTCCGCCATCTCCGAAGGCGACATGTATTTGCTGACGAAGGCGGCGAATTGCTTGAAGCCCGAATCGTCCGCCCAACGAGGGTCGGTCGCGTCCTTGTAGTAGATGGCGGTAATCACGCCTTTCGATTTCTCCAGCCCTGCCGGTTTCATCACCGCCGCGACCGACAGCGAGACATCGGTCATGTAGCGCACCGCGTTCCAGCCGATGTCGTAAGACTTGCGAATGGCCTGCGCCGCGAATTTGGGCGTCGCGGCGATCAGGAAAGTATCGGCGCCGGAGCCTTGCAGGGTGACCACCTGCGATTCGACGGTCGGCTCCGAGGTTTCGTACGAGGCTTCCTTTATTACCATGCCGGCGTGGTCGGCGCCGAGCCCCGCCTTCAACCCGATCAGGTAATCCTTGCCGAAGGCGTCGTTCTGGTAGAGCACGCCGATCTTGGCGTCCGGCTTGGTGGCGAGAATATGCTTGCCGAAAATCGCCGCCTCGGTCTGGTAGTTCGGCTGGAAGCCGATCGTCCAGGGAAAGTGCTGAGGATCGCCCCACATCGCCGCGCCCGTGGCGACGAAGAGCTGAGGCACCTTGTTGTCATTGAGATATTGCCGGATCGCGGCGTTGGGCGGGGTGCCCAGGGTATTGAAGAGGAAGGCGACCTGCTCTTGCTCGACTAGGCGGCGGACCTGCTCGACGGTCTTGGGCGGGCTATAGCCATCGTCTAGGCTGATCAAATTGATCTTGCGGCCGTTGACGCCGCCCGTCTCGTTTATCATCCGGAAATAGGCGGCTTCGGTCTTGCCGATCAGGCCGTAGGCCGACGCCGGCCCGCTATAGGGCATGGTCTGGCCGATCTTGATCTCGGTATCGGTGACCCCGGGCGCGTTCTCAGCCCGCGCCGGCCACCCACTGGCTGCGAACGCCGCCGCCGTCATCGCGCTCGAAGTTAGGAATGTGCGGCGCGTCGTCATGAAGACCTCCCTGTTTCCTTTCGCCGTATCGGCGGTTTCGTCTACTTTAAGTACGCAAGTCGCGCTTTTTCAAGAACGCAACGCGCGGTCGAAAACGCGCACTGCGGCCCGAATCGCCCCGGCGACGCCCGAAGGCGCGACCGCCATCAGCAGTATCAGCAGCAGCCCGTAGATGGCGCCCGGCAAAGCCTTCGCGCTCTCGCCAAAATAAACCGAGAGCTGGTCGGCGTAATTGGGCACGAATTCGATGAACAGCGCTCCGAAGATGACGCCGCCGATCGAAGCGAGGCCGCCCACCACGATCCCGACCAAGAACGCTAGCGAGAGCGGGAGTCCGAAACTGTCGGGCGAGACGAATCCGACCGTGATCGCGCTAAGGCCTCCCGCGACCCCGGCGTAGAGCGCGCTGATGCCGAAACAGGTCGTCTTATAGAGCGCGGCGTCGACGCCCATCGCCTCGGCCGCGATCGGATGGTCGCGGATCGCGACCAGCGCCCGCCCCACGCGCCCGCGCACCAGGTTGGCAACGGCCCAGAACAGCGCCGCCGCGCAACCGAGGCAGACGAGATAGAGCCATTGGTCGATGTTGAGAGGCAGGCCGAAGGGCGGATGCGGCTTGGCGAGCTGCAAGCCCTGCGATCCCCCGGTATAGGCGTCGAAACCCTTGTAGCTGAGAATTTGCGGCGCCGCGACCGCGAGCGCGAAGGTCGCGAGCGCCAGATAGAGCCCCCCCAGCCGCAGCGCGGGAAAGCCGAACAGAAAGCCTGCGACGAAGCAGACGGCGCTCGCGATCGGGATCGCCGCCCAATAGGGCAAGCCGAACTTGGTGATCAGGATCGCCGCGCCATAGCCGCCGATCGCGAAGAAAGCGCCATGACCGAGCGAAATCTGGCCGTTGAAGCCTGTTAGCAGATTCAGGCCCAGCAGCGCGATCGCATAGATCAGCACCTGCGAGAATTGATAGAGATGATAGCCGCTGGCGTAGACCGGGAGCGCCAGCGCGACGAGGGCCACAATCCCCCACCCGAGACGGGTCGCCGCGACCATCGAGGGAGCGGCGGTGCGCGGGCGAGACTCGGTGGTTGCGGTCATCGCCGTGGCTTTCCGTTGCAGCAGCCGATCTGACCCCATTCCGCGAATGTCATACCCGCGAAAGCGGGTATCCAGTCGCGGGGCCGCGACGAGGCGGAGCAAGCTGCGAATCCTGGCGGAAGCGATCGCCGAGCGACAAAGACCCGCTGACGTCGTGGCGTCCTGGATGCTCGCGTTCGCGAGCATGACACGGCGTAGCGACGGGCTCGCCGCGACGGAAAGCGAGCGCCCATTTCGTCCGTCAGGGTCGGCCCAAGGCCACCGCCCGTTCGCATCGCCAGAGCCATCGCTACACCCTCGCCACGATACGCCGCCCGAACAGGCCCGAGGGCCGCACCACGAGCACGCCGACGATGATGACCAGCGCGACCGAAAGCTTGACCTCCGCCCCCACGAGATAGGCGCCGACGAGGTTCTCTAGCACCCCGACGACGAAGCCGCCCAACACCGCGCCCCACGGATTGTCGATGCCGCCCAGCACCGCGCCGGCGAACGAATAGAGCAGAATGCCGCTCATCATGTTGGGATCGAGATAGACGATCGGCGCCGCCATCATCCCCGCCACGGACCCGATCGCGGCGGCGAGCCCCCAGCCGATCGCCAGCATCCAGCCGACGCGGATGCCGACCAGACGGCTCGAGACCGGGTTCTGCGCCGAGGCGCGCATCGCCAGGCCCAACGGCGTGAAGCGGAAGAAGCCGTAAACCAGCGCCAGCACCGCGAAGGTCACGAGCACGGCGCCGGATTCGTGCGCCGACATGTAGACGTTGCCGTACCAGGGCCGGCCTGGAAACGGACTGTCGAAGCTCTGGATGGTGTAGCCGTAGAGCCACCCGGCCATGGCGTTGAAGATGAAGGCGAGCCCGATGAAAACGATCACCGAGGCGAGGATCGGCGCGCGCGCGAACGGCCGCACGACGAAGCGCTGGATCAGCAGGCCGGCGACGAAGGAGACGAGGACGGTCGCCACGAAAGCGAGCCAGTAGGGCGTGCCGGAGTCGATCAATTTCCAGGCGAAATAGGTCGAGAACATCGCCATTTCGCCCTGCGCGAAATTCACCAGATGCGTCGCCTGATAGATCATCACCAGGGCGAGCGCTGTGATGGCGTAGACGCCCCCCAGGGCGAGCCCGGAAGCGAACTGATGCAGGAACTCGACCAAACGCCTCTCCTCAATAGCCGAGATATGCGCGGCGCACAGAATCGTCGTTGCGGATCGTCGCCGCCGGGCCCCCGATCACGACGCGGCCGGTCTCGATCAGATAGGCGCGGTCGGCCAGCTCCAGCGCCAGATTGGCGTTCTGCTCGACGATCAAGAGACTGACGCGATCGGTGCGGTTGATCGCGCGCAGGATTTTGAAAATGTCGGCGACGATCAGCGGCGCGAGGCCGAACGAGGGTTCGTCGAGCAGCAGCAGACTGGGTCGCAGCAGCAGCGCGCGCGCGATCGCGAGCATCTGTTGCTCGCCTCCCGAGAGCGTGCCGGCCTGCTGGCGGCGGCGCTCCGCGAGCCGCGGAAAATACCCGAAGACCCGCTCGAAATCCGCCTTGACCTCGTTGCGATCCTTACGAATGTAGGCCCCGAGCCGAAGGTTTTCCTCCACGGTCAAATCGGTGAACGTGCCCCGGCCGTCGGGCACGTGCGCGACGCCCAGCCGCGCTACGTCTTCGGTAGCGCGCGCGGCCATTGGCGCTCCCCGAAAGTCGATCCGCCCCGCGCGGCGGATCATTGCGCTGATCGCGCGCAGGATCGTGGTCTTCCCCGCTCCGTTGGCGCCCAGCAGCGTCGTCACTCCGCCGTCTTCGACCAAAAAATCGACGCCGAAAATGACCTGAACTGCGCCATAGAACGCCTCGAGCGCCCGCGCCTCCAGAATCGGCGGCGTCATGCCGCGCTCCCGAGATAGGCGCGGATGACCTCGGGATTGGCGCGCACCTCGGCGGGGGCGCCGTCTGCGATCAGCCGGCCGAAATCGAGCGCGACGACCTGATCGGAGACGCGCATGACGAGGTTCATGTGATGTTCGACGAGCAGCACGCTCACGCCCCGACGATCGCGGATGGATCGAATCTCTGCGCCCAGTGCGTCGACCTCCTCGTGGTTGAGCCCCGCCGCCGGTTCGTCGAGCAGGAGCAGTTTGGGCTCGCCGGCGAGGGCGCGGGCGAGTTCGACGCGCTTCTTGGCGCCGAAGGGCAGTTCGTCGACCGGCCGATCGGCGACGCCGGAGAGCCCGAATTCCTCGACCAGCGCGCTCGCCCGCTCTGCGATTCGCTTCTCCTCCCGTCGCGCGATCGGCGCCGACAGCGCGTTGGCGAGAAAGCCGCCGCGCGCGATCGCGTGCATGCCGACCATGACGTTCTGGCGCACCGTCATGGTGCCGAACAAGGCCAGGTTCTGAAACGTGCGGGCGATGCCGAGCGCGGCGATCTCGTGCCTTGGAACACGGTCCAACGGTCGGCCGTCGAAGCGGATCGACCCGGAATGGGGATCATAAAGCCGCGAAATGCAATTGAAGAGCGAAGTCTTGCCGGCGCCGTTGGGGCCGATCAGGCCGCAAATCTGCCCGCGGGCGACGTCGAAGCTGATGCCGTCCAGCGCCGTAACGCCGCCAAATCGAAGCGTGACGCCCTCGACCGCCAGCAGCGCGGGCGAAGCGCCGCGCGGCGTAAACGCCTCGCCCTCGGCCGCTCCCATGAGTTGCGTCATCGACCCCGAATTTCGTTTCTGGTTTTGCCTGCGCCAGCTTCGATGTTTTTGAAGGTCTTGTCACTCCTTTCCGTGACCTTTTTTCTACGCCTTTGGACGCGCCTGCGGAACGGACGGGAACCAGCGGCTGCGCATTTGCGGGCCCTTAACCGCCTTGGCGCAATATCGTAGCGATGACTGCTTTCGCCACCGCCCCTGCTGCCCGTTCGCCGGGCCTTTCCCGCCGTCTGCCGACCGCCCTCGCCGGCGCCGCGCTGGGACTGGCGACAGCCGCGCTGGCCTGGCGCCTCTCGCCATCGACCGCCCTGCTCGCCCCTGTCGCGCTCGGCGCCTTCGCCCTCTCGGCGACGCTGGGACTGGCCGCGACCCTGGAAGAATCGGAATTGACCCGCTCCGCCCGGGCCTTTGGCCTGGGCGCGCTGGCGGTGGGCGCAGCGGCGGCTTCCGGCATCGGCGCGGATCGGCTGGAACTCGCCTTCGGCCTCGCCGCGCTCGGACTGTTCGGTTTCGCCGCCTACAATCTGGCCCGTCGGGGGCATCGGCGGCTCGGCGCGCCGGGTCCGGCGCTCGCCTTCCTCGCGACGCTCCTGGCGACGCTCGCGATCTACAACGTATATTACGTCCAGGCGTCTCGAGACCTGATGATCGCGGACTTCATGTTCTACCGCAAGGTTTCGATCGCGGTCGCCTCGCTGATCGACTCCGGCCGCATTCTTGGGCTGATCGCGGATCTCGCGGGCTCGATGAAGGAGGATTATTCCTGGGCGCCGGCACTGGCGCCCGGCCTTGTGATGGCGATCGGCGGACCGCTTTCGCGCACCGCCTACCAGACGGGAATCCTTGTCTTCTACGCCGCGCCGGCCCTGCTCGCGCTCGGCTGGCTCGCCCGCGAACACGCCCGCCGCGCCGGCCTGTCGCGGGGGGGCCCGGGCGCACTCGCGCTCCTCGCCCTCGCGGTCGTCGCGGTCTTCGTCGCCTATCCGAACGGCGTCGCGGTCGCGTCGCGGGGCATGCCCGACATCGGCGGGCTCGCGCTCTACGTCTACGCTTTGCGGCTCGCCGATCGGTTGGCGCGCACGCTCGCGCTGCCGCCCGGCCACGACCGCAGGGTTCGGGACCTGACGCGCCGTCTCGCGGCCGCGCTGGCCCTGACCCTGTTCGCGATGTTCCTGTTTCGCCGTTGGTACGCGTTCGCGGTTTTCGGCATCGTCGCGATCCTTGCGCTGGAGGTCGCCGCTGCGGCGCTGGCGCGCGGCCGCGCGTTCCGTTGGCGCGAAGCGATCCTTGCCGGCGCGCTCGGCGCGCTGACGCTGCTGGCCTTGCTCAGCCCCGTGCTGACCGATTGGCTGCCCAATCCCGCCGCGCACGATTATTCCTCGATCTACGCCGCCTATCGCAAGCCCTTGCCGGTGTTTCTCGACCTGATCGGCGATTGGTTCGGCTGGGCGATCCTCGCGCTCGCCGCGCTCGGCGCGCTGTTCATTGTCGCGCGTTCCCCGAACGGCCGGCTCGCGCGTCTCACCCTGGGCGCGGCGATCCTCGCCGCCATCCTGTTCCTGCGCGTGCAGACGCCCTACGTGCATCATGTCTACTTGATCGTCCCCGCGGTGACGGCGGGGATCGCGGCGCCAATCCTGCTGCTGTTCGCGCGGCTGCGCCTCGCCGGGATCGCCGCGGTCGCGCTGCTCGCTGGGGCGACGCTGACTTCCGCCGGCGCCCTCGCGCCCAAGGGCCTGTTCCCGATCGGCGGCCTGCCGCATGCCCCGCGGGAGGATATGGCGGAGCTCGCGCGTCTGAAGACCTGGGTCGATAGTCTCGCCAGCCCGCAGCAGAAGGTCTGCGGCCTCGGCTCGAGCTACACGTTCAGCGGCCAGTTGATCGACGAACTCTGGCAGCTACAAGCCAAGCGCTCGCCGCTGTACGGCGACCCCAAGCTGCGGCCGGACGTGAAAATGTCGGACGTCGACACCGTCGAAGGCCCGCCGCCGCGAGAGCTCGAGGATTGCGCGATCATGATCGTCGGCGACCCCGTCCAGACCCACCTCATCCCCGCGTATCAGCAGACGGTGATCGTGCCGTCGCGCGAGATGCTGTCAGGTACCGGCATCGGCGCGCACTACCGCCGCACGGGCGAGGTTTTCCACCTCGAGAAGGGCGTCGACGCCGTCGTGTTCGAACGCGTGACGCCGCTCGATGACGCCGATATGGCCGCGCTCGCCGACCGTTGGCGCACGGCCCGGGCAGCCGTGGCGGCGGGGCTCCGAAGGGCGGCGGCGCGGTGAGGGACGCGACGGCTGGCGCGCGTTTGCGATGCGCATAAACAAGAAAATCAACATTGCCGGGGCGAGCCCGTTTCGATTGCCGGGTTGGCGGTCATCGACGTCCATTGTGGCAAATGTCACAGACCTGTCGGCAAAGAATGATTACCGGGATGTTCGGGGCCGGACTGCAACAGTTGGTCGACTGTCTCGCCCCTGGTCTTTGTGACGATCGCCAAGTAGCTATACATATCAAGTCTTTATTTCAAAGTTCGCTCCCTCGGCTGCGGTTTTCAGAATTATTTTTGCCGGACCAGCAGGCTGTGTGGCTGACTGGCGCGGTATCTGACCGGTAGGGAGCCTCAGCACCTCAGGGAGGCGGCCATGAAGGCAGTTGCGTTCGCCAACAACGATATCGCAGTCGTGGCCTGGACGTTCGGCGGCAAATTGCCGGACTGCCTTGGCTTTGCGATCTATCGCGTCGACGTGCGCGCGGGCACCGAGACCTGCCTGCCCGCGATGGCGACGTTTCCCGACCAGGATGCCTCGAAACCCGGTCGCACCACAGCGGACGACCCGATCCAGAAGTTCTACTGGAAGGACGTCTACGCCAAGCGCGGCGGGACTTATCACTACAAGATCGTGCCGATGACGGGCGAGCCCGGGGCGTTGCGCCCCATGACCTATGGTCCGGCGATCTCCAACCAGATCCAGCTGAGCCCACATTACGGTACGCTTTCAGCCTATTTCAATCGCGGAATTCTGGCGACCCAGGCGACCGCCAAAGCGCTGAACGACGACAAGACCTCGGGATCGATGGCCGACAAGCTCGATCGGCATATCGCCGTTCCCGGCGACCCGCTGCGGGTCGATCTCGCCGGCCAGTTGATCGAGGCTCTGACGACCCTCTCTGACGAAGCTCTGAACAACGGCGCGGAGGTCTATTGCGCGCTCTATGAATTCGACGACCCCGACGCCATCGGGCATCTCGGTAAACTCGGCCGCAAGGCCAATTTGATCTTGTCCAACATGCCGGGCGGCAAAGGCGAGAGCAAGACCAACGACACTTACGCTCCGGATCGGGAGAAAATACGGGCAGACGGCGCCAGCGTGATCGATCGCTTCATGCCGAGCGGCCACATCGGCCACAACAAGTTCCAGGTGCTCGACAAGGACGGGCCACAGGCGGTCCTGTTCGGCTCGACCAATTGGACGGACCACGCGCTGTGCGCGCAGACCAACAATGCCGTCATCGCGCGCTCGCCCAAACTGGCGAGCGCCTACCACGACTACTGGAACCGGCTGAAGGCCGATACCGATCCGCCCGGCGAAGGCGGCAAGGCGCGACAATCCAGCGAATTTCGCGAGCAGAACGCCAAAAAGCTCGACCCGATCGCGCTCGAGGACGGCAGCGGCGAGGTCGATCTGTGGTTCTCCCCCAACACGCCGCATGCGCGCGCGAGCAAGCCGGGACATTCGGAGGCTACGCCGCCTGACCTGGCCGAGGTTTTCAAGATCATCTCCAACGCGCAGCGGGCCATAGTATTCCTCGTTTTCGAGCCTGGCACGCCGAGCATCATCGACGCGATCGCGGCCGTGCAAAAGGCGAAGCCGTCGCTGTTCGTGCGCGGGGCGGTGACCGCGTCGGGCGCCGCTGGGGAGTTCCATACCGCGATCAACGGCGACGGTGACGCACCACCGCCCAAGCATCACAAGGGCGATCCGCCGTTGCCCGAGGATTACCGCGTCATCTCCGCTCGAGGCGTCAACAAGAATGACGCGTTCGGCCAATGGGAGGCCGAACTCAATCAGGCCGGCCACGCCGTCATTCACGACAAGATCGTCGTCGTCGATCCCTTCTCGGACACTTGTGTCGTCGTCACCGGAAGCCACAACCTCGGCTACCGCGCCTCCTACAACAACGACGAGAACCTGGCGATCATTCGCAATCATCGCGCCGTCGCCGAGGCCTACGCGGCGCATTGCGTCGACGTTTATGACCACTACGCCTGGCGCTATTATCTGAACACGGAAGGCGAGAAGGCGTGGCACTTCCTCGCCACGGATGATCATTGGCAGGACGGTTACTTCTCGGCCGACAATCAGGTCAAGTCGGCGGAGTTGAATTTCTGGCTCGGCGCCACGCCGGCGGCAGACGCGTTGCCGACCCCCAACGACGACGGCTCGACGCGCGCGCGACCGGCGTTGCAAGCGCAGACAGGAGGCCTTTCGCCCGCGATCGGCCCCCATTCCGCCGGACACGGACGCCGCGCCGCTCACAAGCCGGCAAAAACGGGAGGACATCGATAGACCGCATAGAAAACGATCAACGCGCGACGGGAGAGACAGATGCCGCAACCGAAAATCATGGTCATTCGTCACGCCGAGAAGCCCGGGGAACCGACGGACGAGCCCGGAGTGATGCCCGATGGTACCGAGAATAACGAAGCGTTGACGGCGACGGGTTGGAAGCGCGCCGAAGCGCTGGTGGGATTGCTCAATCCTGCCGGCGGGAGGTTCGCCAGTCCACTTCTCGCTAGACCGCAAACCCTGTTCGCTTCGGTCGATTCCGCCGCGACCCACAGCTTGCGGCCCGAACAGACGATCACGCCGCTCGCGAAGGCGCTGAACCTAAAGATCAATACGGACTTCACTAAGGGCGACGAAGCCAAGCTCGTCAAGGCGGCCAAGGAGGCCGGCGGCGTGATCCTGATCGCTTGGCAGCACGAGGACATTCCCGCCATCGCCGACTTGATCCGCGGCGGCGACAAGAAAGGCGTTCCGCAACATTGGCCGGGCCACACACGGTTCGACCTTGTCTGGGTGTTCGACTTGAAGGACAGCGGAAAATGGAGCTTCGCCCAGGTTCCTCAGCTTCTGCTTCCAGGGGATTCTCCCGATCCGATTCCCGTGAACGACTAAACCGAGGAGGAACGCGCCATGGTTCACCGACGCACCAAGCCGCAAGGTCAGTCCCGCAAATACAGCGTCCTCGTCGGGCGCATCAAGGACGGCCAGGAGGACCCGGAAGGCGCCGGCAAATCGCCACATTACGAGATTTGGGTCGACGCCGCCGGCGTGAATTACCGCATCGCCGTCAATGTCCGCTCGGTCGATGGAAGCGACGTGTTGGCCTATTACGATCCGACCTTCTCGCCAGCGACCAAACTCGACCTGGCCGCGCTCGCCGCCGCGCCGGGCCTGAAGCCTCTCGAAACGGGTCCCCGCGGCCAAGGGCTCGACTACTTGCGCGACAAGCTGTTTCCGCTCGACGCGATGAAGGACTTGCCGGCTGAAGGCTCCGGCGTCTCGCTTGCCAACGTGCTCGACGCCCAGATCGAACGGGCCAAGGCGGACGCCGAAGCGGTCGTCATCGCCTTCGGGGAATCCTTCGTCGACAAAGGCAGCGATCACACGTTCGGTTTCTCGCCGGAACGGGGCGTCCACGACATCCACATGATGCAGGGAAACAGCGGCTCCTTCGCGGGAGACAACAGGGTCAACGGCGATGGCGCCCTGTTCATCCGATTCCGCGGCGGCGAGACCGCGGCGCTGTTCATCCGTTTTTCCGTGCAATCCACGGATACGGACGACAGGACTGGGGCGCCCTCGGGCGGCTCGGAATGAAGCGGCGAAGACCGCCCGGCCCAATTTGCATGGAGCGCGCCGAACTTACTCATTTCCAGACGAGCCGCTATCCGGAAGAGCCGCAGAACGATCGAAATCAGTAACGAGCTCTCACGTAGTTCACCGTGCCCGGACAAGGCAATACAACGAGGTTCGGTCCTTCGTAGACATAGCACGGTCGGTTCGCGATCGCGATCGGCGCCGCGAGGCCGTTCACTTGGGTCTGGGCCATCCAGTACAGATACGCGGACCAGTTCGCGAGATCAGTGTCGTTTTCGACTACGAGACCATTCGCGCGCGACGGAGTAGAAACGCACGTCATCACCAGCAGGGAGATAGCCGCACAAACCGATCGGTTTCGAATCATCGCCTCTGCTCCCACTCGATGGACTCGATGATGGCATGACCATAATTAATGTTTTGCTTCGATCCGGGCGAAACGGCTCCTTCTCGACGGGGCATGTGACCGAAGTATCATCAGACCCCGGTGTCGGCGCGCGGCGCTTCCCGCCCCTCGACGAGGCGCCTCCGGCTGTTTTCATGAGCGATTAATCAATCCGGAAGGAATGGCTCGACCATCCTAAGGCGACAGCGCGGAATAAATGCTTCAATCCGACGGCCAGATCTTCTGCGGTTCGATTGCGCGGCAGATCCCTGCTAACAGGGAAGAAAACAGGG
>Ga0209248_10000553_pt1 | contig 11815 bp, 9 predicted proteins | sample BogFormECP04_OM1_FD_188241 | JGI IMG/M metagenome (GOLD analysis project Ga0209248, IMG submission 188241) | Bog forest soil microbial communities from Calvert Island, British Columbia, Canada - ECP04_OM1 (SPAdes) (version 2) | ecosystem: Environmental > Aquatic > Freshwater > Wetlands > Bog ... | reverse complement strand
CGACGCAAATCGTTCGCGGCGAACTTTCTGACATTCTCTCTCCGCAGATCGCGGAACGGATGGTCCGGACAATCCCGGACGCACGGCTTGTGACTGTTGCCAATGCAGGACATAGCGTGCCTCTCGACGCCCCCGAGGGCTTTCTCGCGGCGGTGCGCGAGTTCCTACGTAACTGAGTAGAGGAAGATATGCCGAGGACTGATTTGGAAAATCCTTCGGACCGCAAGGCGTACATCATCACCGGGCCGACCTCCGGCATTGGTCGCAACACTGCATTCGAATTGGCCAGGCACGGCACGGTCGTACTGGTCGGCCGAGACCGCCGAAAGCTCGACGAGGTGCAGCAGGCCATCGGGCAAAAAGGACAGCACGCGGTTTCGGTCCTGTGCGACGTGTCTGATCCGGCGAGTGTGGCGCGCGCGGCTGCGGAAATTATCGCGCTCGATCTTCCGATCGCCGGTCTGCTCAACAACGCGGGCATTGGCGGGCAGATGCATCCGACGAAGAACGCGATGGGCTGGGACATGACCTTCGCAACCGACCACCTCGGACCGTTCGCATTGACCGAGGCGCTCGTGCCGCATCTCCCCGACGGTGCGAACGTCGTCTTCGTTGCCTCCGCCGTCGAAGATCCCGAGCGCAAGCTCGCCAAGGCCGTCGGCTTCCGCGGCGGTCGCTATGTCTCGGCAGAGGCGAGCGCGCGCGGTGAGTGGAGATCGGGCGGTGCCACGCAGCCGGGCTTTGACGCCTACGCCACGTCGAAGCAGGCCAATCTTGCCGCGGCGATGGCGTTCGCCCGTGAGACTCCACGACTACGCTTCAACGCACTCGAGCCGGGCTTTATTCCGAACACCGGCCTCGCACGCGGGGCCAACGTCCTCGTGAGCTTCTTGATGAAGTACATCCTGCCAATGCTCGCGCCTTTCATGAAGTATTGGAGCACGCCGAAGCGGGCCGGTCGCGTGGCCAGCGAAGTCCTGCTCAATGCATCCGGTCAGACCGGTATCTACTACGACGAAGGCGGCCACCCGATGCTCGGTTCCCCGCTCGTGCGCGATCCGGAGTTCCAGGATCGCGTCGTCGCCGAGACACGCGCCTTGCTGGCGACGGTTCGGGCATAGAGTCAAACCGCCTTTCGCCTGGCTAGCAGATCTTAACTGAAAGTGTTTTAGGCGATCGGCGACGTTGCGGTTTAGCTACAACTCTGTCAGCGATGCCACAGGGCATTCAAATTATCCGCGACGTGGAACGAGCGATGCTTCCGGCTAGCGCGTGTAGGACCGAATCACGAATGGACCGATAGTTGCATTGGTCGAGCGTTAGATGAAGGCCGAACTGAACACCGTCGAATCGAGTCCCGTTTCTGCTAGTGGCATTGGCTCCAGGACGCGGATCGAACCCGGCGAAAACCTCGACGTCATCGCGCCAGTTGAGACGTTGGATTATGGACTGATCGGCCTTTATGCCGGGGGGCTTTTCCTCAGCGCCTTCCTGTTGATGTGGGTGCAACCGCTGTTCACGAAGATGGTGCTCCCGCTGTTAGGTGGCTCGTCGTCGGTGTGGAACACGGCGATGATGTTCTTTCAGATCGTGCTCCTTGCAGGGTATGCGTACGCCGACGTCCTCAATCGGTTCGCCGCACCAAGGCGACAGCCCTGGATTCATGGCATGGTCCTGCTCGGCGGCTTGCTCTTCCTCCCGCTCGCGATCGCACAGAGCAGGACGCCGCCGACCGACCACTCTCCGATCTTTTGGCTCATCGGACTTCTGGCAGTCTCGGTAGGATGGCCTTTTTTCGCGCTGTCTGCGTCGGCGCCATTGCTTCAGGCCTGGTTTGCCAGGAGCAGGAGTCGACTAGCGAGCGACCCGTATTTCCTATACGCGGCGAGCAACTTCGGAAGCCTGCTCGCGCTGCTCGCGTTTCCCCTCCTGCTCGAGCCCTCACTCAACCAGGCCGCGCAAAGCCGACTTTGGATGGCAGCATACGTACTCTTGATCGTTCTTTTCGCTCTATGCGCGCTGCCTCTCCGATCCGCTGCAACAATCAACGATCCGATTCCGACGAGGGCAGCCTCAACTTCCGAGGCCATAGGCTGGCGCCGGCAGCTCATATGGATTTCGTTGGCATTCGTTCCGTCCAGCTTGTTGTTAGGTGTTACGTCGTACATCACCACTGATCTCGCGTCCACTCCGCTGCTGTGGGTGTTGCCACTAGCACTTTACCTGCTGTCATTCATTTTGGCGTTCAGCAAATACCGACTCATAGAACTTGGGCGGGCTCTCAACGCGGAAGGTATCGCTATCCGCATACTTTCAATCCTCATCCTCAGTCCCCTGATATTCAGCTTGGAGGCCCCTCCCGTCCTGGCGTGCTTGGCTCATCTGGTGACGTTTTTTCTGATCGCACTGGTGTGTCATACCGAACTCGCGAACCGCAGGCCTGATGCTACCGGGGTCACGCAATTCTATTTCTGCGTCTCTATCGGCGGGGCAGCCGGCGGAATCTTCAATGCGTTGATCGCGCCGCTGATCTTCTCTTCCATCTACGAGTACTACCTCGCCTTGGGAGCGGCCTGCGCGCTACGAATGTTCAGCGGAAGGAAGTCGTCCGCTCCGAATGCTCGTGACCTGGTTACACCCGCGATCCTGGCCGCCATCGTCGCGCTTGCGACTTATCACTGGATGGACGCGAGACTCGCGTCAGGATTGATCGTCCGTTTTTTATTCTTCGTTCTGGTTATCAAGATCCTCTATCGCTGCAGCGAGCGACCTGTTCGCTTTGCCTTAGCCCTATTGGCAGCCATCTTCGCTGCCGTCGCAGTTAACGGATCGGTTGGAGTATTGCACCAGGAGAGAACCTTCTACGGTGTTCTCAGGGTGAAGCTCAAGGATGAAGGCCGCGAGGTGGAGTTGTTCAATGGAACGACATCTCATGGCGCTGAGTTCGTCGACCCCGAACGTCGACAAGAACCACTGATGTACTACGCGCGAACGGGACCGGTAGGCCAAATTTTCGACGCAATTGGTGAGACTCGAACCGTGGGAGTTATAGGACTAGGGACGGGCGCCCTGGCGTGCTATCGGAAGCCCGGCCAGGAATGGACCTTTTATGAAATCGATGGAGCGGTAGAGCGAATAGCGCGTGACCGTCGCTATTTTCGATATCTCGAGAACAGCGGCCCCGACACCAGGGTTATCCTGGGCGACGGCAGACTGTCGCTCAAGCAAAGGCCCAACGGCTACTACGACACCTTGATCATCGACGCATTCAGTTCCGATTCGATTCCGATCCATCTTCTTACCAAACAAGCCTTAACTCTTTATCTCGATAAGCTCAGTGATCATGGCATTCTGATCTTCCATATCAGCAACACGGCATTGAATCTCGCGGCAGTCGTCGCGAATCTTGTAACCAGCGTCGATGCAGTCGCCAAATATGAGAGCTACTATCCTACAGTAGCGGAGGCGAACAACGGCGCCACGTCCTCCGAATGGGTGGTCATCGCTCGGCATCCGCGTGAACTCGAATTTCTCGAACGATACCCCGGTTGGAAGCCGTTAACTTCCGCGCCAAACGCAAGGCCGTGGACCGACGACTTCTCGAATATCGTCAGCGCGATCAAATGGTGATTCGGCTTGCCGCGCAACGAAGCAACAGTCAGCAGCAGCGCGAAGTGTTGCGATGATGCGTTGCGAGTGCCGCCTTTACTGCGTTGCGGCGATCGCGCGGGGTCATGCTCGCGAGTGCGGTCGTATCCAGGCGCGCCCGGTTGAGCCGCCCAAGCTCGGTCGCGACTGCGCCGATAAACTGTCCGAGCGATGACGCGGCCAGTCGAGCTTTTCTCTTCGTAGTCATGCCGCCGCCTGATCTGCGCCAGTCGCGCCCCCCGAGCTGAGGGTTAGCCGAGTCCAAACGCGGGCGGAATCCACCAGCACGACGGCGACTACCGCGATGAAGAACGCCGTCATCGCGCAATCGATCCGATCGTTCCAGATGAGCCGGCCGATTTCCGCAACTCGCGCATCGGTGACGCCCGGCGCCGCAGCTTCGGCCTCGAGGGTTACCGCATGCGCGAGGAAGCCGACGTTGGGCATCGCAGAGAAAATCTTCTCAACTCCGGCCGTCATCGTGACCGCCACCAGCCACATCAGAGGAATCAGCGTGACGAATGCGTAGCGCTGTTTGCCGCTTCGAATCATCGCGCTGGTCGCCACGCATAGCGCGATCGTCGCGAGCATCTGGTTGGCGATGCCGAACAGCGGCCATAGCGAATTGATGCCGCCGAACGGATCGATCGTGCCGAAGTAAAGGAAGTAGCCCCAGGCCGCAACGATCAGCGCCGAGGTCGCGATGATATTCACGTACGAAGCGCTGTCGCCGAGCGGCGCATAGAGGTGGCCGAGCAAGTCCTGCAGCATGAAGCGCGCGACGCGCGTGCCGGCGTCGAGCGTGCTCAGGATGAACAACGCCTCGAACATGATCGCGAAGTGGTACCACAGCGCCATTACGGCTTTGCCGCCGAGCGAGCTCGCAAAAATATGCGCCATCCCGACCGCCAGCGACGGTGCGCCGCCCGTGCGCGCATACAGCGACGTCTCGCCGACGTCGGCCGCGAGCTCCTGCATGTGCGCGTCGGTGACGGCGTAGCCCCACGAGCTGATTTTTTCGGCCGCGGCGGGCCCGGTGCCGACCACGCCTGCCGGACTGTTGATGGCAAAATAAACGCCCGGCTGGAGCATGACCGCGGCGATCATCGCCATGACGGCGACGAACGATTCCATCAGCATCGCGCCGTAGCCGATGAGCCTCGCGTCGCGTTCGTGCTCGAGCATTTTGGGCGTGGTGCCCGACGCGATCAGCGAATGGAAGCCCGAGATGGCTCCACAAGCCACCGTGATGAACGCGAACGGGAACACCTTGCCGCCGAACACCGGGCCGAGGCCGTTGGTGAATTGCGTCAGCGGCGGCATCAGGGCGGGCGGATGCATCGCAACGATGCCGAGCGCGAGCGCCACGATGGTTCCGATCTTGATGAACGCGGACAGGTAGTCGCGCGGCGCGAGCAACAGCCAAATCGGCAGCACTGACGCGAGAAAGCCGTAGCCGATTATCCATATCGACAGCGCCGGCGCGTCCATCACGAAGTAGTGCCCGACGCGCCAGCCCTCGACGTAGCGGCCGCCAAAGACCGCGAGCATCACAAGGCCGACGCCGAGGATCGAGCCCTCGACCAGGCGGCCGGGGCGGATGTGTGTCATGTAGATGCCGACCACCATCGCAATCGGGACGGTGGCGGCGACCGTCGAAGTCGCCCACGCGCTATGCTTCATCGCATTGACGACGACCAGTCCGAGCACCGCGATAAGTATCACCATGATCATCAGCACGCCGACCAGCGCAGTGAAGCCAGCGACGGGGCCGATCTCGTCGGACGCCATGCGTCCCAGCGAACGGCCGTCACGCTTGAGCGAGTAGCCGAGAATGACGAAATCCTGCACGCAGCCGCCGAGCACGGCGCCGATGATGATCCACAGAGTCGAAGGCAGGTAGCCGAACTGCGCGGCGAGGACCGGGCCGACGAGCGGTCCGGGGCCGGCGATGGCGGCGAAGTGATGGCCGAAGGTGATCCATTTTGGGGTGGGCACGTAGTCGCGGCCGTTGTTGAGGCGCATCGCGGGAGTGACGTGCGCGTCGTCGAGTTCGAGCACGCGATCCGCGATGAAGCGCGAGTAGAACCGGTAGCCGAGGGCATAGACGCAGACCGCGGCGACGATGAACCACAGGACGCTGGGCTCCTCGCCGCGCGATAACGCGAGTACGCCGAGGGCAGCTGCGCCGAGCGCGCCGACGGCAATCCATAGAATGATGCGAAGCGGCTTCACGTCAGGAACGGTTTATTGCGGAAGCGAGGCGCCATGCAAGCGCACTCGAAAGCCTGGTGAAATTAAGAAGACTGCGCGCCTTTTTCCAGGTTTCGCATCTCTGCGAGGTTGTAAACCTTTCCGCAGCTTGAGCAGGTGAAGGAGTCGCCGCTCGGGTATGGCTCGTAGCCCGGTGCCACGGGATCGCGAAACTTCAACACCGAGCCGCATTTGCATTTCAGTTCCATGATGCGAACCTTGGTCTTCCCAATCCGCCCCGCTCCGCTGCTCAAGTCTGTGCCTGGGGGCAGCGCGGCAAGAATCGTATCCCTGGTGCGCATCACGTTCGCGAGAATCCACCCAACGACGATTCCCGCTACGAACACCATGCCAAGCAGCGGACCCGAGACGGCTATGGATGACCCCACGCAGCATCCCTCCTGAGCGCTTTTGTCTGACGATAATACGGCACTTCGTGCGATCCAATTGAAGCATGCTTGGGGTGCGAGTAGTCGCCGGTTCGGTGCGAGTCTGCTCAGCCGGATTTCTGGCAGGAAGTGCCGATGTACTTCCACACCGAAGGATTCGGACCGTACGAGCGGAACATCGTCCCGTTCAAGATTCTGCCGTCGGGCGATACCTGGTAGTCGCCATGCATCGTCCGAAGTTGCAACAGAATGTGAGTCCCTTCGACCGTGCCTTCTCCGTGGCTCATGACCGCGTCGGAACCGGGAAAATAGTTGATTACTTCGAGCTTCGACCCAGTCTGAGTAATCAGATGGCACCCGCCCAGACCGGCGTCGCGCCAAGCCCCGGTAAGGCTGGTCAGCTTCGGCAATGGAGCCAGCGCGGCCTCCGGCGCCGGCGCGTAGATTTCCGCGGGCCTGCTGGCCTCATGATTTCCGATATAGCCGAACTGATTGAGCACTCCGACGACTGCTGCGATCACCGTGGCTATAGCGGCCGCGCCACCAAGCATGGCGTTGAAAGAGATCCGGTGGCCACCTTTTGCCGAGTCATCAGCCATTCGCGGCGCCTATGGCGAAACGACCTACTGTTCTCCCGGCTTGCCCTTTAGATATTGCCCAAGAAAGTCGAGCGTCAGCGCCCACGCGTCCTGCGAGTCGTTGCTATTGTAAGTGTTCGAGTCGTCAAAATTGAACGCATGCCCTGACTCGGGATAGATCTTCAGTTGATGCGGCCGGTTCGCGTCGGTGAGGGTCTTGTCGAGGTCTTGGGCCTGGTCGGCAAGCACCAGGCGATCCTTGCCGCCGTGGATGATCAAGGTTGGCGGAAAGGTAGCCGCTTTTTCCTTTACCGATGGCGGCACCGGCCCATAGTAGTCCACTACCGCTGCCACCTGATCCGAGAACCGGGCCCCGAGCGACAAAGCCAACATCGCGCCCAGCGAGTAGCCCATCACGCCGACGTGCTTGGGATTGACTGCGGGGTTTTTGCCGATCGCATCGAGACCGTCGTGCAGTTTCTTGACCCATCCCACGAACGACTGGCGGATTTTCTCCTGCTCGCCCGGCACGACTTCTTCGCCCGGCGCGTAGTATTCGATCATCTCGGCGTAATAGCCCTGTGCCGCCAGGTCCGAGCACACCCGCTCCAGGTTGTGATAACCCGCGCCGTGAACTTCCGCGCCGTGGATAAGAATAACCGCGGGAGCCGGGACCTTCGAGTCGGGAGCGCAGGCGTACACTTCAACCGGCTGGCCGTCGGACGTATACGTGCTCTTGGTCCAGTCGGCACGGGCCGAACCAGCGCCAATCAAAAGCGTGACGGCAGCCACGAGAGTCCAGATTCGCTTGATCGCTTTCATCGGGATTTCCATATTGGTTCCCGACGCAGACTTCCTCAACACCCGACGATTTGCAAACGAAAAAATGCGCGAAAGGGATACAAGACTGCCACCGTGGGCTCTAGAACGACGCTAGCAGGCACAAAGCTCCGAAGCACAAAATCAGCAGCAGCATTCCGATACGGAGGCCATGGCCGGCCCATTCGCGGCTGGTGATGCCGAGCCGGCTGGCGGCGACGATGTTGGGTATGTTGCCCGGAATGAGCATTCCACCACTGATCAACAAACCCATCATCGCGAACCGCTGCTGAGAAACGGTAAGCGCGGGTCCGATCTCCACTGCGGCCAGGGTCGCATTGTCCACCACCGCCGAGATCGTGTTGAGCCAGAACAGGAGCGCGCCCGGGAGATCGCGGAGGTAGGCGTCGGCCACCGGTCGAAGCCCGGCCGAAAGTCCTACCAGGCCGACAATGAAAATATAAACTTTGCCGGCCCGAATCAGAACCGGCGCGAACGAATCGCTCTCCGGGGCCAGCTGCAGAGCGCTATCGCCGTTCTCTTCGCGCAGGAAGAGCGTGGGGATAGCGACCAATATGATTCCCACGATCACGAACGGCCCCAGCAGTCGCGCCAGGTAAAAGAAGTCGGCGTGCAGCGCGGCCAGAACCAGAGTACTGGCCGGCATCCCCAGGGGCGTCGCGACGGCGCCCAGTCCGATCGCGAAGCATCCGAGGACAGTCGCGGCGACTTCGGTGGATCGATTCATCTTCAGCAGAGAGATGGCTTCCGCGAACACGAGTGCCGCCACGACCGCGGTGATGAACCCGGCTAACAATCCCAGCACGATCGTCAAGGCAAAGCACAGCCACCGCTGGCCGAACATTCGGGTTGCCGACGATAGCAGCCGATCAAGCCGCGCTCGCAACAGGCGGAAGACGATCCCGAAGACCAGGACCGCCGCAGTTAGTTCAATCGGCTCGCGCAATGCACTCCGCACCAGGGCGGAACTCAATTGACCAGCCACTGTGGCGATGATCGTCCCAGCTACCAGGAAGAAGATCTCAACGTTGCGTTCGAGCGGCTTTATCAGAATGGGCCCGAGCAGAACGGCAAGGATTGTCAGGAAAGTAAGGACCAGCGCGACCATGTTTCCGCAAACTAAGGCAGGAATGAGAAGTTCGCGCAAACACCGAGACTTACGCGGCCACATGTTCGAGAGCAGAGCTTCGGGCTGATCGATTGCGGCTGAACGACGGCCGGCCATCCGAGCGATGTCAGGAAAAAAGACCGTGCGGGCGGTCTCACCGGTCCCCGTAAACCTTTGTGGTGAGGCCGACCCGCACAGCGGAGGCACAGATTATCAAGCCGGGTTGGCTTTGGCCGTTAGCGTATCCCTTCCGAGTTTCTTGGAGTTGCGGACAAAGTAGATGGCTCCGTAGAGGCCCCACAGGACGGCGATCGCGACCGCCATCAGAGGCTCTTTGACGCTGCCGAGTCCTTCCATAGGTCCGATGATGTAAAAGGCCATGCAGGCGAAGTTCGCCACCGCGCCGAAGATCGGCACCGCCATGTGCTTGAACCCATGGAACATATGATGTTCACGGTAAGCGACGATGCAACACACGTTGGTGAGCCCGTAAACCACGAAGGTCCCGAAGTTAGAGAGCAGTGTAATCAGCGCAAGTCCGTTCGGCAGCGCAGACAGCGATGCGTTGTTGTTCATTCCGATCGCGTACCACAGGTTATGCGGCAGGGTCGCGATCGTCTTATCGTCCGGAGCGGCGCTCCCGGCGAAGAAATAAAGCGCAGCGTATGCACCCAGCACGGCAGAGATAGTCGCCAGCGTCCAAATCGTGCGATGCGGCGTCAGGTTCTCGCCGTGAAGCAGACCGAAGTGCTCCGGTACTTCAGCGTCGCGACCCATCGCATAGGTCACGCGGGCGCCGGTATTGATACAGCTAAGAGTAGTACCTATCAGTGCAAGAAACACTGTTAGCGCTTCGAGCATCATGAACGCCTGTCCATGGCCGCCCAGGAGCGCATTACCGATGATAGTCATCATGTCGCCGATAGGAGCTGCCGAGCCTTTCGCGTCGGCCATGCTATAGGCGCTGCTCATGAAGTAGTTGGCGGCGAAGTACTCGATCATGTAGCAGAACAATCCCTGGATAGTCAGCGAGAGTAGTACGCCGCGCGGGATGTCTTTCGTCGGGTTCTTCGCTTCCTCACCGAGCGAGGTGATCGACTCGAAGCCGACCAGCAGGAAGATCGCGATGGTTGCCTGCAACATGACATAGTTGAAGTTGTGCGGCGCTATGACCGACCAGGCACTGGCATGCGCCGGTGTGTCACCGGTCAAGGTGTAGTGGAGCACCTTCTTGGTGCCGTCGAGGGCAAGGCCCATCGACCCTTCCGGATGTCCCAGCCGATACGCGATCGCTAATGCGGCGAAGAACAGCAATGCAGCAATCTGAATCGCATTGATCGCGATATTAACCATGGTCGAACCGTTCACGCCGCGAAACGCGATGTACGCGATTCCATAGGATGAAATGATCGCGACTATCGCCATGAACACCGGGCCAGGCGTGCCGGCGTTGATTGTGTCGGGCGCGAAGTTGCCGACGATGTAGCCGATCATGATCCCGATCGTCGCGACCATCGCACCGGGATACACCCAGTAGTACAGGTGCGACGCCCACCCCATCGTGAACTTTGCAATTCGGGCGAACTTGAACGCCTTGGTCTTGCTGAGAAATGCCTGCTCAGCAAAGAAATAGGAACTGCCCGCTCCCGGATAGAGCTTGGCAAGTTCCGAGTAGGAGATCGCCGTGGCATAGGCGAGCATCAGGGCGGCGAAGATTCCCGCCCACATCGAGACGCCGGACGGGTAGGCGTAACCGGCCTGGACTACGAAGGTAATCCATAGGAATGCTCCCGGCGCGATCAGCGCCATCGCATTGACCGTGACGCCGGTCAACCCTAAGGTTGCTTTCATCTTTGGTTCTGTTGATTCGGCCATTCTTACACCTTTGTGTTGGGCGCAGATTTGCGCGTTGCACTCGTATCCCCCGCAACTTCGCTATCGCCAATTATTGTCGAGGCAAGTCAGCACTAAGCATGCCACTAGAAGATGATTCGAACGGCGAAGGTGCGGGAAAACCACACCTGCAATGCGAAGTAGGACTGCATTGCAAAATGAAAGAGTTGCAACACTTCCGTAAAAATTGCTTTTCTCACTGACAATGAAAAATGCAAATGCGAGTATTTCAATCTGCGCTGTGGATAGCTGCAGCTATTCGGTGCAGATATTTCGGCCAGGGATGAATCGTAGCCGACACTCATTCAAATCTGCTGCAAGTTTTTTAGGCAATGCCAAATGAACGGGCGCTGCAATGCCTCGAAGTCAGCACTCGGCGACGGACCTATCGAATAAGTCCGCGGTTAGAGCGGCGCGTCAGAAAGGAATTCCAGCACGACCTCTTTGAATCGCGGATCGGCGGGGGCGGTCATGTGGTCGCGGCCTTTGAGCATTACCAGTCGCGCCCGCGGGATCATTTTCGCCAACGGTTCAGGATCTCCGATTGCGTGGTCCTCGGTGCCGACGACTATGAGGACCGGCAGCCGCACCGCCGCGAGCTGAGCCGGATCGAACGGCGACCGCTCCGCATCGATCAGCGCGGCCAGCGCTTTCAAGTCGTTGGGCATCGACTCGGCGAATCGCCGGTACGCTTTCGCGACCGGACCCTTGATTGTCGCAGGATCGTCGGCGCGGTAGGCCTCGGAAATCGCATCACGATCGGCTTGGTCTTCAAGGCCGTCGTCGTAGGCGATTCCGCCCAGCACTATCGCGCGAAATCGCTCGGGTTGCGTCAGCATCAGCTCGATCGCGATACTCGAGCCCATCGAGTAACCGATCAACGGCGCTCGCGCGATTCCAAGATGGTCCATCAGGCGCGTCACGTCCGCCCCCATGCTCGCATAGCCGTACGCCTCGCGCGCGCGAGGCTTGTCGCTGAGACCGTGTCCGCGAACGTCAGGCGCGATCACCCGGTATTTCGCCGACAGCGCGGTAATCCATCCGGTGCCGCCCCAGTTATGCTCCGCGGTCGAAGCGAAGCCGTGCACGAGAACGACAGGCTCGCC
>Ga0209248_10000552_pt1 | contig 11824 bp, 12 predicted proteins | sample BogFormECP04_OM1_FD_188241 | JGI IMG/M metagenome (GOLD analysis project Ga0209248, IMG submission 188241) | Bog forest soil microbial communities from Calvert Island, British Columbia, Canada - ECP04_OM1 (SPAdes) (version 2) | ecosystem: Environmental > Aquatic > Freshwater > Wetlands > Bog ... | reverse complement strand
GTTGCTGGAGCGCAGCGTCCGGGCTAAGCGTGCTCTGAGCTTGAACAGAATCCGGGGTGGCGCACTCCATGCCAACCGCCGTGAGCAAGCCAGCCAATGTCCCTCCCGCGGCTGTCTGAAGAAACCCCCGCCTGGAGCAGTTCTTATCGGGTATGCGGGCTTCAACGCTCGCACTCGGACTGTGGAATCGCCCCGGTGCGATCTCCTGTGTGTCTCCCGTCGCACCCGGTTTTAAATTGGGCAGAGACTTCAAATGTTCCCTCCTTAGAGTTTAGACTTGTCATACGGGAACGACCGCTGCCGTTCCCTATTTCCGTAAGCCGAATTCCCAAGCTTGCAAATTCACAACGTCGAATTCGCGGCGTCGATCTTCGTACCGATCACTTCGCCCGAAATTATGATTTCCACACGCCCGTTCGATTGACGTCCAGTAGGCGTGCCGTTGCTGGCAGCTAGCCTTTATTTCGCCGAAGCCCGCGGGACGCCTGCGCACGAAAGTGCCCGCTGCGGACCAATTGCCTTGGAATCCGTCCGACCATATGTCGGGAGGCACGATGGCTCAATTGTCAAAACTTACAGGTCACGGCAAACAGGCGATGTTCAACTCAAACTGCGTTCCTTCCAGTTGCGCGGACCCGGCAAGGCGTCCATCCGCTGAACTGGCGGACTCGGAATCGATGCTTAAGCTTCTGCAAGTAGAACTGGTAGTTTTGACAATGCCCAAGGGCTCCTTTTGTGACTGACTATCTACAGGTTAGCCATTCGCTTGCAGCGGCTTGCGTGCGTCCATGCCGGGCTGCTTCCATGGGGATTGCTTCAGGGCGCATTTGCCTCCGTACTTAGGGAGGGATATGTACCTCTAACTCTTGCGGAACTCTGGCTAGCTGATTCAGTCGCGCTTTACGGAGTGCTGGCGAAGAAGATCGGAATCTCCGCGCGTCGCCTGAGCACCGCGCTTCGCATTGCGATTTAGGTGAGGGCTGCAACGTGCACGGTGCCGCGCGCGTTAGAAGGTCTGGATTGGGGCTGCGGCAAAGCCCCGCGAAGCGCCTGAGTGTACCGATAAAGCCAATCCCATGGAAATTGCTAGCAGCAATGCACGAAAATCCGAGCTTGGCCGCAGATCGAAGACTTCGACCGAGCGTTATCTGACCGTTTTGCTCGTCTGTGTCGGAACTTTCTCAGTCAGCATCCCTTGTCTCAGTCAAGAAAATCCGAGAGCGGAACAGGAGCAGGCGTCGGCCGGTATAGCGTCACAGGAGAATCCGCCGAAGCCGGTAGCGCAGGACTCGCAGTCAAACGCGCCTCAGAAACCCGAGACACAGCCGAAAAAAAAGAAGAAGCCCAGCCGAGGGGTATTCGTCGTTGCGCCTCTTCCAATTTCGAGTCCGGCCGTCGGTTCGGGAATTGTTCCGGTACTTGGCTACATCTTTCCTTTCAGCACCAAGGACAAGGTTTCCCCGCCTTCTACAATTGGCGCAGCCGGTCTGATTACCAACAATGGCAGCCGCGGCTTCGCCATCGGCGCACAACTCTTCCTGAAGCAAAATACCTACGAGATCACCTCGGGTTACGTCCATGGCAACGTGGACTACAACATCTACGGCAACGGCATTGCCTCGAACCTTAAGCTGCCTCTGGAACAAACTGGTCAGGCGTTCTTCGGCGAGGTCCTGCGCCGCGTCGGATGGAAATTTTTTGTGGGCCCTCGATTTATAACCGGACGTTCCTTTGTTACGGTCGTGCCCAATAGCGGCAGCATGGTTCCAATTCCCCCGGAAGTCGGTCTGCACAGCAATCTCACGTCTATCGGTGCGCGCGTGACCCGGGATACCCGCCCCAACCACTTCTATCCGCTCAGCGGCACTTTCTTTACCTTCACGTCGGATTTCTTTTCCCAGGCACTAGACAGCAAGTACTCCTTCCAATCGTACAAATCTGAGTTCGACAAATATTGGAGCTTGGGCGACAAACAAGTCCTCGCCTACGACGGCTACTTCTGCGGAACCGGCGGCGCCCCCCCGTTCTATGGGAATTGCATCTATGGCACCAGCAACGAATTGCGAGGGTACACGGCGGGCAGATACTTCACTCGCTTCTCGCTCGCAACCCAATTGGAATACCGCTTGGTTTTGCCAAAGCGGTTTGGCCTGGTGGTGTTCGGCGGGCTTGGCGGCGTCATCCCTGCCGGGAGTCAGCCACTACAAGTTGTGCAGAGTGCCAAATTCCTGCCGGCCGGAGGCGGCGGACTGCGTTTTGAGCTAAGCAAGAAGTACCACGTGAATCTGCGAGCGGACATTGCCCAGGGCAGGGACGGCCACACCTTTGGAATGGGTGTTGGCGAAGCGTTTTGACGCAACAGGATGCCATCGCAGGGCTGGAGTTCTCTGTCTAAGGGGGAGCGCGCGGCCGGATTCATTGCAAGCGCTCAAATCATCCCAGCCGGCTGCATCCTGTACATTTTCGCATCTTGGAAGAATCGTGCCGGGAAAGCAGGCGCATGCGCAACCACCGTCGCCGCATGGAATTCACGACATCCACCCAAACATCGTCTGCATCGGGCGCTCGCAGGATCGCTCGGCTGCGGGTAAACCGCAGGTTCGGATTCACCGGCGACTTCGCTTCTTCGTAGGAGTCAAAAAATGATCATGCGAATTCTTGCGTTCTCTCGCGCCAGCCGCCTGCTATTAGTTCCGCTTTTCGCGGCGTGCCTCTGTTTTCCGGCGCAAGCAAAACGAAAAGACGTAGTCATCATGAACAACGGAGATCATTTCACCGGAGAAGTAAAGCGGCTGGAAAACGGCTTGCTCTACGTCGAGACGGAATACGTGGCTGGTAATATTGGCCTCGATTGGAATCAAGTGTACTCAGTTCAAAGCACCGCCACTTACCGGATTGTCTTGAACAATGGCACGAGACTCGTGGGGAAAATTGAAAAAGTTGCTGGCGAAAAAGCGAAGGACCGGGACTTCCTGATTCACGAAGCGGCGGAGGAAGTGCAAGTCCCGTCAGCCACCATCGTGAGCATGGACACCACCAAGCCCACGTTTTGGCGGCAGTTGCAGGGCTCGATTGATCTTGGTTACAGCTTCTCCAGCGGCAATAGCCAGACGGCAACAAACGTCAACACCAACGCCGCGTATCGTACTGCCGGATGGGAGGCCGCCACCGCTTACGACTCCACGTTTGGCGGACAGGCAGGAGCTTCGAAGACAAACCGTCAAGACTTGCAGACCACCTTCGCCAAGTTTCTAAACAGAAATTCCTACCTCGTGGCTCTGTCCGATTTCCTGCACAGCAGCCAGCAGGATTTAACGCTGCGCACGACCCTGGGTGGAGGTTATGGGCGCTACTTGAAACGCACCGCCAACAGCAACCTTTCCTGGTTAGCCGGCGTTGCGTTTGTTAACGAGTCTTTTGACACCACCGCCGGACAGCCTTCCGACCAGCAGGCCGACGCTTTGGTGGGATTGCAATACAGCTACGTACGCTTTAAGGTCGGCGAGTTCAATTCTCAATTGCTTGTTTTTCCGGGACTGACGGATACGGGCCGCGTTCGCGTTACAACGAACAATTCGATCAACATCAAACTGATCAACAATTTTCATCTTGCCTTTACCTTCTGGGACAATTTTGATAGCAGGCCCCCGCTGACGGCAAAACGGAATGAGTTGGGAGTGAGCTCGGGGATCGGCTGGTCGTTCTAGGCGGTGGCGAAGCCGAGGGCTCGTCTGATGGAACATCACACAACTATCCTGGATCTGTCATTTATGACAATTGCGGCCCGTGTTGCTGGGTCCAGAATTGATGTGTTATCGCGGCTGCGCGCAAGCGAACGGGGCTGTTGTAACCCCCGCGACCAAATGGGAGAGATAACTTGAGAAGAAACGCGGTTCTGATCCTGGCGATATTGGCTGGATTGACATTTGTGAACGGCAAATCCACGAAGTTCGTGTTCACCTGGAAGAACCCCAGTTATTCTGGCGCACATTTCCAGAACATTCTGGTGCTAGGCATAAACGGAAAAGTAGAAAATCGAGCGGAATTTGAAGATCAGCTTTCAGCGGCGATCACCCGGCCGGGAATTCATGCCATTCCCAGCTATTCGCTTCTCCCCAGACCCGATTCGACGCCACTCGACATGAACCAATTGAGGGACGTCGTTCGCGGCCAAAACATTGATGCCATCCTGGCCTCCAGGCTAATCAAAATAGATAAGAAGGTTACATATATCCCAGGGCAGATTTACACTCCCTATCCGTACTACAACACGTTCTACGGCTATTACGGCGCCATCTACCCCGTGGTCTATTCCCCCGACTATCTTCGCGTGGACAAGACCGCGCAAATCGAAACAAACTTTTATTCAGCGGCTAAACCCGATGGTGAGCTCATTTGGACTGGAACCAGCGACACGGTTAATCCTCAGTCACCGCTGAAGGCCATTGATGCAATTGCGAAACTGATCGTTCAAGAATTGGAGAAGGAAAAAATCATTTAATCGGCGCGCTGAATTGGTCGCTTGCAATCGAAACGCCCGGAGAAAATCAGGTTTGAACCGTGCTGCGGGCGAACGCGGGGCTCCATTCATTGCATAATTTCCAGCGACTTGCTGGAGCCTACTTAGCGGAGCGGCGCTGCGTATGCTGCTTTAACGCTTCCTGTTTGAGCTGCTCTAATGTTGCCGGAGGCAAACGAAGTTCTATGTGGCCACAATCCAGACAAACCGAAATATCTTGGCTGACGTAGAGCGGGGCTCGATCCACATTTTCGAGTTCGCGAAAAGCAAGAGTCATTTCCGATTTGAAACTCCGCTCGTTACTGGACGCGCACTTCTTGCAAGACATAATGCCTCCTCTGCGGTCCAATTCTAGCATCGGTTATTGCTAATCGGTACTTCGCTACTGGCGGCCCTCCACTGCAACCGCGGACGGCTAAGGCTGCTTGCGTTTCAAAATTCGCAAGGTGGACAACGCATCGTTCATCTCTCTTCGCTCGTCGCGGGAAACCCGGGCCTCACCTGAGGCACGCGCCTGGATGGCGTCTTCAGCAGCTTTCACCCGAGCCTGCAGTCGCTTCGGATCAAGCTCAAGAATCGCGGCTCTGTATAAGTCCCGCCAATTACTTTCGACCATCTTCAACTCCCGGGGGGCCAAGCAGCCGCCTCTGTTCAGAGTTCCAGACCGAGTTGACAATCTGAAAGTCCTGAACCGATTTCGAAAGTAAGAGCGTCGCATACGGAGATGTCCGCGTCGTTGCCTCAGAACAACCGTGAACTTGCTCCAGCGCAATTACGGAACACGACAGCGAAAGGGATATAAGAGTAATGTCTGGCGCGCGTTCGCTTGCAGGAAGACCGAATGAAGCCCTTACCCGGGAGCGCTTGCGATCTTGCCCTAAGTCGCGCGGCAGCGCTTGGGGCGTGAGGGTGACGCCATCAGTCGCTTAAATACTGACTGACAAACCGTTTACCTGACATCACTGCTTCCACTGCTTTCAAGAGATCGCTGTCAGCGTATATTTTCAAAACATAGCCTTCAGCCCCCAGACTGAGCGCTTCTTGCGCCACCGTCGCAGACGATTCTATGGTCAAGAAAATGATTTTAGATTCCGGAACAAGCTTGCGAATTTGTCTCGCGGCTTCGATTCCGTTCAAGCTTGGAAGGCCGATGTCCAGTAAAATCAAGTCCGGTCTTACTTCGCAAGCTTTGCAAACTGCTTCAAGCCCATCGCTCGCAAAATCAACCACCCGCAAGCGGGGATTTTCGCCGAGTTTCTCAACGACATAGTCTCGCCAACCGCCAAAATCTTCTACAACCAGAACGCGTACCAGCGATTGATCGTTGATAACTTTCTCCTATTTAGGGTTCACGGTCACACGGACGCACTGTGACGGAAATATGACCGCCAATAAAGAATCCCATGCAGGACTGGGTGTGTCGTTGTTCTGAAGCAAGCTATAACCTGCGCTCGCGCAACCATGGAGGGCTAACCCACACCGAAGCAGGTCGAGCGGAACGGCGCTCAGAGTTCGTGCGGAAAAAGTCGTGCGGGCTGGCGAAGCAAGATTTTACCGCGGCTCTTTTTTACTACACCGCGGCGTTGCCACCCACTCAGCAGACGGCTGGCAGTGAAAGCGGTCACGTTCGCGGCATTCGCCAACTCCTCATTGGTGACATCTAGTTCGATGCCATCCGGGACGTTTTGCCCGATCACCTCGGCCAGGTTGGCCAACACACCGGCCAATCTTTGTTCGGCAGAGTGACAAGTCAGCGCGACATGAGCCGCAAGATACCACGCTAAATAGCCAGACGCGGTCGCCAGTGCATTCTCCAGCAGGACCGGATATTGCGCCACAAGACCGCGGATGGTGGCTCGGTCCCAAACTAACAAATTGCACTCTCTTACCGTTTCCGAGCCAAGGAGGTACGATGCAGGTTTTGCCAGCAACGCCATTCCGCCGATAAGCTCGCCTACCGCGAGCCAGTGAAGGAGGATGTGTCGCCCCCCATGCTCGTTGTAGAAATATCTGGCGCGGCCCTTAGTCAGCAAGAACAAACTGTCTGCCGGGTGCCCCTGGTTCGTGATGACAGAATTGGCAGCGAAGCGGCGCGGCTTTGCGTCGGCCAGGACTTTCTTGCGGTCCTGTGGGCCTAGACCATCGAAAAAGTTCGATACCCAACCCACGGATACCGCAGCAATTCTCGAAGAGGCCATCGGTGCTGCTCCCTCAGGGGATGTTCCCTGCGTAGGCAGAGGAATAGCGGCGTGATGGTTTCATAAGCCCGCCAAACACGGAACTGTCAGAATTGACAGTGCAAGCGGCATGGCTCCGTACTATCGGCGTTACCGGGCATTGAGAACTTGATGCCCTACAGCGCATTCATAAAGCACCGTCCGTCTTTGCTGGCGCGATGCCTCCTGCAGTCAGATGATCGCTGCTCGCGCGCCGATGATTGAGCGCCCTGTCTTGTTCTTGAACCAGCCCAACAGCCTGTCACTTATGACAATTGTGTCTCCGCACCGCTAGTGCCAGTCTCGTTGTCTCTCGCAGTCGGCGGGCCATCACGCTTACCCCGTCTCGACACGACACGGGCTCAAGTGATATGAAATTGATTTCAACTGGTACACCATTTCGATTCTCAAGCGGTTCGAGCTTGTTTATTCCATCCATCGAGTCGAACTGCCCAGGGAAATCCAACACTCCGCGAGCGGAATGCTACCGCCGCTGAGTGATTGAACCGTTGTACCAGGGAGAGTTTCGAGTGCGAAATATGTTTTGAAGAGGACCAACGACCCTCATGGAAACTCCTCGCCCAGTTGCCAGTCAAAATCGGTTTCTGCTGAAACCGAGGTCAATGCTCGAGCTCTTCGTTCAGAACGAGGCTTCCAGCTCGGTCCTTCTCTTCGGAGCAGCCGTTGCCGCCCTCATTTGGGCGAATTCGCCCTGGAGCGCATCCTATTTTGCTCTTTGGAAGCTTCCTTTGCAGTTGGGTCGCCACCCTCTTCTCGCGATGGACCTGCATCACTGGATCGATGACGGATTGATGGTGCTGTTTTTTCTGACTGTCGGACTTGAAATCAAGCGCGAGATCGCAAAGGGTGAGCTGTCCTCCTTTCGCCAAGCGGCCCTGCCCATCATGGCAGCGCTGGGCGGCATGATCCTTCCGGCTCTTCTCTATTTCACGTTGAATCGATCAGGGCTGGGCGCGCGCGGATGGGGAATTCCCATGGCAACGGACATCGGTTTCGCAATGGGCGTTCTCGCGTTGCTCGGCAAGCGCATACCTTCGAGCCTGCGGGTATTCATGCTTGCGCTGGCCATCGTGGACGATGTCGGCGCGATCCTCGTGATTGCATTCTTTTATACTCCTACGATTTCCCTACCCGCTCTGGCGATGGCGGGCGTTTTGTTGGCGCTGCTCATAGCGGTTGCAATGCTGCGGGCTCCTATCTCCGTTTACGTGGTTGTCGGCCTTTTTTTCTGGGCGGCGGTTCTGAGTTCCGGAGTGCATGCCACGATCGCCGGTGTGATTCTGGGGCTCATCGCGCCAATCAAGCCTAAATTCCGGCCGGAAGAGTTGGCTGAGAGTGCGGAGCCGCTCCTGGGAAATTTCCGAATCCAGATCTTGAGTCAGGACAAATCTTCGGCGGAAGCCACACTCACTGCACTGGATCAACTTCTCCGTGGCACGGATTCTATTGCCGAGCGCCTGGAAAGAACCCTTCATCCCTGGGTGTGCTTCCTCGTTCTTCCTCTGTTCGCTTTAGCCAGCGCTGGTGTCGTCTTGTCCACCGCGCAACTCAAACTGGCGCTCTCGAGCCCGATTGCGTTGGGGATAGTTTTGGGTCTGCTGGGGGGAAAAGCGGTGGGTATAACTGCGTTTTCTTTTCTGGCCGTGCAATCGAAAATTGCCGGGATGGCCGACGGTTTGACGTGGGCGGGGATCTCTGGCGTCGGCATTCTGGCAGGCGTTGGATTTACGGTCGCGCTCTTTATTAGTGGTCTTTCCTTCGGGGACGAGACCTTAGTCGCCACCGCAAAGATGGCAGTTCTCGCAGCCTCCTTGGCAGCGGGCGCCATCGGTTACTTCTATCTTCGTTTGTCACTCAGACGCAACTCGTACGATCGTAATCCAGGACGGCCCTCATAAGAAAAACGGGTCGAGACCTCGTGCAGCGATCCTTCTCAAATTATCTCAAGTAATCGCAGTTATGTATAAGTCGCGAAATTGGATAGGTCCAGTCTTAGGACTCCACATCTCAGGTAAATGCTTTAGTCAAACGTTGAATCCGTTCGTTATTGCGTCGATAGCTGCGAAACCGCCTCTACTTTCTTGATGGGAGGCGGATTCCACTTGCCCGTCAGCGCCGCGCCTTCCGGTGAGTACAGTCGCATCGTCAGATTGAACGGCCCCTTCGGCGCGGGTAGCCAGTTGGCTTCCTTGTCTTTGCCAGGACTTTCGTTCTGAAAATAAAGGTCGAGCGAGCCGTCCGAGTTGTATTTGAACGGCATCCAACTGCTCACCGCAAAGCGATTCAAGACGTTCGCGACCTGAAAGCCATCTGAGTCGTAGAGCGTGAGGGACCAGAATGCGTGGACTGGTGGCGTGCCGTCCTTCTCGAAGTGAATAGTGTAATGGTTAGCTCCATCCAGCGGCTTGCCTGTTTCGTCGGCGAGGTTCAAGGGATAGATCGCATCCTCCGGCAGATTCGCCCCCAAACCAAGCTGCGCTACGATGGCACGTTTCAGGTAGTAGTTCCCATACACGCCCATCGTATCGGTGTTCATGGACCAGAAGTTTACGACTCTCGCAATACTCACCACTTTCCACTTCATGAGCTGCTGGGCTTCAGTCGGCGCTGCCTCCACGCCCTTCCGTACGTCCGCGTCGAGTTTGGAAATGTCAAAGCTCCTCTCGGGTTCAATGCCGATGCGCTTCATCTGTTCAAGGATGGGCCCATCGGTCAGGTGAGGAGGCTGGAGCTTGAGCAACTCGGCCGCGTAGGCAAAATAAGCTGCCGCAGGCATGGTGTCCACCTGCACCATCGGCGGCGTTTTCATATCGACGGTTGGGTCACTCTTCACAGTCACCGGCTCGGCTGCCTTGCCCCAGCGCGAAAGCGGCGTGATTTTGTAGCCCGCCTGAATCCTGTGCACGGCATCGTAGTCCGCCGGTCCGTCCGTCTTGGTTCGGCCGATGATCCAGACGTATGGAGTCGGCGCGGCGATGCGCGTGAACCCCTCGGAAACCTTTCCGCTCCAGCCGGGCGGGGTGACAAGAAAATTGCCAGCTTGCGTTCCCGTCGTCCGCCAGCCGGGCGACGCGAACACATCCGTCCACATGTCGAGCATCGGCAGGAGATAGAAGCGACTATTCGTGTCTGGCACGGAGACGACCAGCGGTTCCTTGGTGAGATCGAGCCATGCGAGGGAATAGAGCGTATCGAAGTTCGAGCGCACAACCCCCTTGAAGTCCGCGGGCGGATAGGCCGGAACACTCACGAATGTATTCATCGGGCCTTTGCCGAAATCTCTCTGGTCAATGTTCGTGGATTGCTTTCGCGTCAGGTCCATCAAGATGAGCGGATACAAGTAAACATAGGCGTCCACCGCGATGGCGCGCGCTTGGTCCTCCGTCAAGGCCGGAGGCGAACCGTTCGCTGAGGACTGGGCTAGCGCAGATGCGCCGACCCAGAGCGACAAAGCTAGCCCGGTCATCAAAAGCTTGGAAATCGTGATTTTCAAGGACGCTCTCATTTCTACTCTCTTTTTCCCCAGCCTTCGAGCTGCGCGCTCGAAACCTGGAATTCGTTTGACGATTTTCCCGGCGCGGCTTCCCGGCTGCAATTGTCAGAATTGACAGTCTCGAATCCGTTAGGCCGACAGACACACCAACGGACTATAATCCCACACAGATGCGCGACGACTGTATGTTCTGACAATTGAACCGTTACCGCTCGCTCGGATAGGCTGTCCTGCATTCTGAATCTGATTTCGTGCCGACCATGCGCCTTCGCTTTTTCCTGACAGCATTCGTCTCGTTTGCCGCAGGGGCTGCGCCACTCGCCGCGCAGGATTTGGCGCCGCGAGCATACGTAATTACGCCATTGCACTCCAACGCAGTCACGATCACCGGGAGCTTCTTCGATGGCGGCCTGAACTTTAATGGCACCGTGCCCATCGCCAACGCAACCGGAACTTACTATGTTCCGATTCTCAGCTACTATCACTCGCTGAATTTCTTTGGGCGCTCGGCGAACGTCACTGTCTCATTGCCCTACGGCGTGGGAAATTTCAAGGGCGACGTCTCGGGACAATCTCAAGCGGTGTATCGCTCGGGCCTGCTTGACTCCACCTTGCGACTTTCCGTGAATTTGATGGGTGGCCGCGCCATGCAACCGAAAGAGATGGCAAGCTGGAAGGAAAAGAGGTTGCTGGGAGCAAGCCTCAAGGTGGTTGCGCCGACGGGACAATACAGCGCGACGAAACTGATAAATTGGGGCAACAATCGGTGGGCTTTCAAACCAGAGCTTGGATATTCCGAACGGTGGGGCCACTGGGTGCTGGACGGCTATGCGGGGATTTGGTTTTACACCAGGAACCCGGCATCGTTCGATGGGCCCATCGTCGCCCCGCAGACCCAAGCACCCATAGGCTCTTTCGAAGGCCATCTGAGTTATGACTTGAAGCCGCGCTTGTGGGTGTCGCTGGACGGAAATTTCTGGGCCGGCGGCATCACCAGCTTGAGCGGCGTACAGAATCTGCAAACGAAGCAAACCGCATCGCGAATTGGAGTGACGGCTTCCATCCCGATCAACAAACACCAATCCATAAAAGCCAGCTATAGCGATGGCACCTATGTACGATTCGGCGGAGACTATCAGAGCGTCTCGGTGGCATGGCAGTACTCCTGGATAGGCCAGCCAAAATAGGATTTCGTGAGGAACATAATGCGCAACCCACGGGTTGGCTACCCGCGAGTCGTGAAGTCAACGGCCAGAAGCGAAATATCGTCTTTATGTCCTTCGCCCGGAGGTTGTTCCAGCCAGCGGGCCAACTCGAGCAGTAGCGCGTCCGCAAATGGGCCTGCTGGAAGCTCGTTATTCGTTTCCATGAACTTCATGAAGCGTTCCGTGCCAAATTCCTCTTGCGCCGGATTGCTCGTTTCAAGGATTCCGTCGGTATAAAGGACGAACCGATCACCAGCTTCGATCGGTACTTCCAGCGAATCGTATGTGGCTTCCTCGAACTGCCCCATGACCAATCCGTTTTCCAGAAGTTGGCTGGCGCCGCCGGTTGACTTCCGCCACAGCAACAGCG
>Ga0209248_10000551_pt1 | contig 11832 bp, 10 predicted proteins | sample BogFormECP04_OM1_FD_188241 | JGI IMG/M metagenome (GOLD analysis project Ga0209248, IMG submission 188241) | Bog forest soil microbial communities from Calvert Island, British Columbia, Canada - ECP04_OM1 (SPAdes) (version 2) | ecosystem: Environmental > Aquatic > Freshwater > Wetlands > Bog ... | reverse complement strand
ACAGTCGGGATGTCCAATCATCTCGCCGCAACAATCCAGATTGAAATCTGCGTAGTTCGCGAACGGCGCGAATAGGAATGATCGGCCCTCGTCTTCCAGCAGCATGTCGTAGGCAAGCTCTGCCGCCGCAACGCCTATGCGCCTCGCCTCCGCCCCGATGGAACTGTCACGTGCCGGTTCATAGTTCGGGGGATTTCCGAGCGGAAAGATCTGGTCGAAAGCGCTCAACCGGCGCGCCAGCGGGTGGGTTTGGGCAGCGCCGTTTTCAGCCATCATGCGCGTCCGAAATGAAGGGTCCCGCATCGCGGCGACTTTCTCGGCCAGCGTCTGGTCCTTGATCCGCGCGAAACTTTCATGCGCCACAAAAGGATTGAGCGTGCCCTGTAAGCCGAGCAGCAGGCCGATGGGCCGCGGCGCCACCTGTGCCCGGATGGGCAGCCCGTCGCGACTGGCCTGTTCAATCAGCGCCAGCAAGTCGCGCCAGCTATCCGAGGATTGCTGGGTCTGCGCCAGGGACACCGACAATGCTCGGCCGCTCTGCGTAACCAGCCCGCGGATCATCGCAAATTCCGTGATGGGATCAGGATGGTTGAAATCGGAGATCAATTCGATCACGCCGCTGCCGGCATCCTTCATGCCGAGCCCGATGCCCATTAACTCGGCCTGTGTCGCGCGCAGCGATGGAGTGGGATCACCCTTCACGGTGCGATGGTTCAGGGTGCGTGACGTGGTAAATCCCAAGGCGCCCGCGCGCATCGCATCCGCCGCAAGGACGCGCATCTGCGCAATGTCAGATTCGGTCGCCGGCTCCAGCGCGACTGCGCGCGCCCCCATCACGTAGACTCGCAGCGCGCCATGCGGAAGCTGCGCGCAAACATCGACGTCGCGGGGGTGCTCGTCCAACGCGTTAAGATATTCCCCAAAGCTTTCCCAGTTCCATATCAAGCCTTGATGCAATACCGCCCCGGGAATATCTTCCACGCCTTCCATCAATTCGATCAGCTTCTCGCGATCGTCGATTCGTACCGGCGCGAATCCTACGCCGCAATTGCCCATCACCACCGTGGTCACACCGTGCCAACTGGACGGCGCCAGCCTGGAATCCCATACCGCCTGGGCATCATAGTGCGTATGAATATCAACGAAACCCGGCGTGACGAGAAGTCCACGTGCGTCTATTTCTTCGCGCCCGGAAGTCGGGATTTTCCCCAACGCCGCGATCTGGCCCTGCTTGACTCCCACATCGAGCTCACGCAACCCGCCGCCCAGCCCGTCGGCCACATTGCCGCCGCGGATCACCAGGTCAAAATTCGCAGCCATCACGGATTCCTTCGTCGCGGACGAGGCCTAAGGCTTCGCGTTGAATGCTCCATGATACGAGACTACGCCGTGCGGCCTCGATGAATCAAATGAGATGGCTTGGAAGTATTCAGCCGGAACATCCAGAAGAATCAGGGTTGGATCCGCCCGGAAGCCAAAGCGGCCGTAGAACTCGGGCTCCCCAAGCAATACACAGCCCGCCGCGCCTCGTTCACCAAGAATCCGCAGAGCCTCGCGCATTAGGCGCGAGCCCACGCCACGACCCTGATGCTCTGGTGTTACTGAGATTGGTCCCAGCCCGAACCAACCCGCCGCACCGTCCGAGATGGAAACGGGCGACACCGCGACGTGGCCGATTATGGTGCCATTCGCATCCGCAACCAGCGAGAGCGTGAGTTTTCCAGCTTTGCGCAGTGCACTAACGATGAATTGCTCGGTGTGGCCGGTGTGCGGCGCGTTCAAAAACGCGGCAATCGTCAGCGCCTCGATGGCGCTCACGTCAGCCGAGGTCTCATTTCTGATTTCCATATCAAAAACCATGATGAATCGTATCTCAAATTTGCATTGGGATGCCGGCGCCGGCGGCCCGCTGCTATCCTAGTGCGATGACGATCACAGCTGAAGACCGGGTCGCGATGACGGATGCGGTCAGGCGTCTGTTCGCGGACCAACACGACGAGAGCGTGGTGCGCGCGAACATGGAAACGCGGTCGGGTTTCAATGCCGCGTTCTGGTCGGCACTGGCCGATCTCGGCGTGACCGGACTGATGGTCGACCCTGATCACGGCGGTCTCGGCGGTGGGCCGCTCGAAGTCGAAGCCATCATGGAGGAGGCAGGCGCGGCGCTGCTTGGCGCGCCGCTGCTTTCGAGCTTCATGGCAACGGCGCTGATCGAGGGCTCTGGCGACAGCGACGCAAAATCCCGCCTGCTGCCCGCCATCGCGCAAGGCAGGATTGCGGCGCTCGCATTGACGGGCGATGCCGGCACGTGGACTGAGGATGGCGTGGCATTGATCGCGGACCGCGAGGACACCGCGCTCAACGGCCACGCGTCCTTCGTGCTGCATGGCGCGAATGCAGAACTTCTGTTCGCGATTGCGCGCACCGTCGACGGCTTCGGCGTCTTCGAAGTCGCACCCGACGCAGCCGGATTGAAATCGATGCCGCTGCCGACTTTCGACCGCACTCTTCGGCTCGCGCGCCTGACCTTTGACAAGGTGCCGGCGCACCGCCTCGATGCTGCGGGTTGGAGCGCGGTTGCAAGAACTCTGCAGCTTGGTCTGGTTGCGCTTGCCGGTGAGCAGGCAGGCGGTGCTCGTCGCGTGCTGGAGATGACCACCCAGTATGCCAAGGTTCGCTACCAGTTCGGCCGTGCGATCGGCAGTTTCCAGGCTATCAAGCACATGGCGGCCAATCTGCTGCTCGAGACCGAATCGGCGATCAGCACCGCGCGCGCCGCGGCCGCGGCGCTGGCCCACACTGCGAACGACGCCGATGAGCTCGTCGCGCTGGCCGCATTCACCTGCGCCGACGCCTATGACAGGGTTGCTGCCGACGCCATCCAAATGCATGGTGGCATCGCCTTCACCTGGGCCCATCCTGCGCACCTTTATCTGCGGCGCGCACGCGCCGACGTGCAGCTGTTCGGCACTCCGGCAGCGCACCGCGAACGCTATCTCAAGGCCCTGGGAGCTTAGATCCATGACTGCCACCGCCACATCGATGAGCGACGAAGATCTGCGCGAGGAAGTCCGCGCGTGGCTGACGCAGAACTGGAAAGATCATCTGCCGGCGCCCACGCCATGGACCACCTCGCCCGCGCTGCGGGCATGGCTGGGCAAAGTTGTGGATGCAAGATGGGCTGTGAACCGCTGGCCGGTTGAATGGCACGGTCGCGGCCTGTCCGATACGCAGGCAAAGATCGTGGAGCAGGAGTTTCACGCCGTTCGCGCGCCGGGCGCCGGCCAGGACAAGACGCATTTCTATGCCATCAGTGCGCTGACCTTTGGCACCGATGCGATGAAGCGCCAGCTGCTGCGCGGGATGCTCGCCGGCGAAATCACGATGTGCCTTCTCTACAGTGAACCGGGCGCCGGTTCTGACCTCGCAGGCGTCCGTACCCGCGCCGAACGGGATGGTGATGACTTCGTCGTGAACGGCCAGAAAGTATGGACGTCAGGGGCCGCCAGCGCCGACTACGGTATGCTGATCGCGCGCACCGACTGGAACGCGCCCAAACACCGGGGTATCTCGTTCTTTTTTCTGCCCATGAAACAGAAGGGTGTGGAAGTGCGTCCGCTGCGCCAGGTAACGGATGAATCGCATTTCAACGAAGTGTTCTTCACCGATGCGCGGGTGCAGGCGGAAAATCTCCTCGGCGAGCTCAACAATGGCTGGCGCGTACTGCAAACCGCGCTGGCCTATGAGCGATCCGTGATGGGCGAAGCGGCGCGCGGCCCGCGTCGCAATTCAGGCCGAGCGGCCAATGATCTGATCGCGCTCACACGCGAAGCGGGCCGGCTCAGCGATCCGGTGCTGCGCCAGGATCTGGCGCGGGTGATGAGCTATCGCCGCGTCAATGCGCTCAACAATGCGCGCGCCAAGGCCGACCTCGAAACCGGCACGTCGTCGCCGATCATGTCGCTGGGCAAGCTCGCGATGTCGCGCATCCTGCACGAAGAGGCGCGCTTGCGCACCGCGCTGCTCGGCGCCGGCTCGCTGCTCGACGGCGCCGCATTCCCGCGCGCGGACGACGCGAACTTCCTGACGCTGAATGCGTATTTCACATCGATCGGCGGCGGCACCGACCAGATCCAACGCAACATAATAGGCGAGCGGGTACTCGGCCTTCCCAAGGAGCCGGAAGTCGATCGCGACATTCCATTCCGCGAGGTGCGGGCAGGCTGAGACGCACATCACGTTACGGCGCGCGCGCAAATCCCCGCAGGCCGAAATTGGTCTACCATCAGGCTGGGAGGATCGGGAAATTGACGAAATTCGCGCTTGCCATGCTGGCCGCCGTTGCGCTCGTGCAACCTGCGCTGTGCGCTGCTGTCGCACCGGCAAACTCAGGCGCAAAGCCGAGTTCCTTTGTTCCGCACTCTCATACGAATAGCCACGTTTATGGTTCACCCATTCAGCCGGCTATCGTGGGCCATGGAAGAACATCTCATCAAAGGCACTTGCAGAAGAAGCGATCGTTGGGCGGCGCGAAGCGAAATGCGCACTAGAAACCCCACCCCCCATTTTCCATTTTTTACAAACAAACAGATTGCCGCCTTAAGAGCCGTGTCGGCGCAACGCCGACACCGGTAAGCGACTTTTGGGTCTTGTAGCCGCCGCGCTGTACGGCACACTTAAGCACGCTGAACGTACATGGGAGGATTCCTATGAATCGTTTGCTTACCGTAGTTGCTACGACCGGCGCGATGGTCATTAGCTCGCAAGCCCACGCGGTTGACTCCACCGATGAGTCGACGATGAGCAAGCGTCAAATGATCGCCCAGATGGTCGATTGCATGAAGAAGCGAAAGGCCGCTAACAAAGACAGCTCCTACAAGGAAGCGTTCAAAGCCTGCAAAAATCAATTGAACAAAGGAGGCGACACTGCGGAGTCCGGCGCTCTGGTGGCGTCCGATCCTCAGGTGAAGCCAGAACGCTGACAACGATGCCCTTAGTGCTTCAGGTGCGCGGCAAATCGCAGCCGCACGTAGTCGGCAGTCCAATTTCCATGTGCGTCGCAAAGATAGGGCATGATGCGCCCTCGTACGCACTCAAGATACTCCTCGCGCGCCGACTGAGGCAGCACCGCGGTAAAGCTGCCGGAGAAAGTGGTGAGCCAGCCCATGAGGTCGCCCGGTAATGGCGTGGGCCGCGGGATCAGCGCGATATAGCGTACCTCGAATCCGGCGGCAACCAGCCGCGCACCGTAGTCCTCCGCAGTCGGAAAGTACCAAGGATTCGCGGCTTGCCCGTCATAGCCCCGACGATTGAGCTCATCGATCAATGCGGACTGTATGGTCTTCACGCAATCGTAGCCGCCCATTTCCGCAACAAACCGCCCTCTTGGGCGCAGCGCTCGCGCCACTCCTTCGATCACCGCGTCGGCATTCTTCATCCAATGTAAGGCGGCGTTGCTGAATACCGCATCGAAGCTCGGGCCAAAGCCTAGAGCAGCGGCGTTCATTTCAATTACATCCAGCCCAAGCTTATTCGCAGCCGCAACAAACTCCGCGCTCAAGTCGACACCCACGACCTTGCAGCCGAGCTCAGCGATCTTCTTGGTTAACACGCCGTCGCCACAGCCCAGGTCCAGAATGCGTTCGCCGGGTCTCGGATCGAGCAGTGCAAGCACCGGTGCGCCGAGATCAGTGACGAAGCGTGCATTCTTTGCATAGCCTGCCAAATTCCACGTTTGTGCGGTCATGTCGCTTTCCAGCCCCTTGCCACTCACCGATTATTCCAGGCAAACCCGGTCGCGAGCCTCATTTGCTCATTCACGGGGAACATCCGCGGATAGAAGCCCGCGGATTTTGCGTGACCCGCTCTAACGGCCGTCAGTGCTGCGTCTAAATCGCGCAAGTCGCTCATCGACAACCACGGCGCCGACACACCCTCATTCTGGCGGCAACAATGCGCGGTCCACAGAACTGTGTCCGCCGGCAGAATCTTAAGCAACATCTGCGCCGTCGATTGATAGGCCGACAGGCTGGCACCCGGCAGGAAGGCATAAAGCGTCGTCGGGTAGATAAAATCGCCAATAAATAGTCGCCGATTCGCGGTGTCGAACAGTGCCGCCGAGCTTGCCGTGTGCCCAGGTGTGGAGAGAATCCGCAGCGAGCGACCGCCAAGATCGATGGTGGCGCCCGGCGCCAGCCATTCGCCGACCCGAACCGACGGCGCAACACGAGCATCGACGAAGCCCATATATTCGTAGCGGCGTGGGCGGAAGAACTCGCCTGCCATATCCGCGCGAGTCTCCGGCAAATCGATCATCGCCACATGCTCAAAGGGAGCAATCCCACCCAAATGATCGAAATGCAGGTGCGACACGATGACCGTGACGGGCAGTTTCGTTAAGTTCGCCACAACGCCACTGATGTCGCGGGTCCCCGAGCCTGAATCGAACAGAATCGCGCGAGTCGTCCCGAGGATCAAATAAGAATAGTTTTGCTGGTAGTAGCGCGGCTCGCCGATGGCGAAGGTCCCCTCTCCCAGATCTTCGACGGCGAAGTAGTCGTCCACCATTCGACCCTTGGCGATCTTCGCCGCTGCCGCATCAACGATCGCATGGGGTTCGAGCCATACCGCCAGTTCGCCGTCGACAAATGGCGCGTACCATGCCGCGAAGACGACGATCAAGAAAATCGTGCTCAGGATGATTGCTGCAGACTTCTTCATCCGGCTTATTCTCCCCCCGCAATGCTGGCGTTCGACGCTCGTTTTGACAGTGTCTGGGACCCCGCATAGGATCGCGGAGTGAAGTTTCCCATATTCGTCGCAATTCCTTTCGTCTTTGGATCGATCGCCTTCGCTCAAAATGGACCGGTCACAGGTTCGGCAACGGCGACGACCGCGGCAACTGATCCAGCAAGCATCCTGGTCGGACGCCTGGAACTCGAGAGATATAAATCGACGATCAGAGGCCTCACGCAGTTCGGCGATCGCCGGCAGGGCACCGACCGAAATCGCGCCGCGATCGATTGGATCGAGGCCCAACTCAAAAGCTACGGCTGCACAAACACCGCTCGTCTGAAATATGACTATTCATCCAGCGCCCCGCGTGCGCCGAGTGGGCCGGCGATTGCGCGAACACCTGACGCTGCTTCCGGTGGCGGGCGTTATCGCGGCGCGCGTGCTCGCACCGGCGTCAACGACGATCCGCTGCGGCAGCCGGATGAGAAACTGCGCGCGCTGAATTCCCAACCCAGCGTCGACGGCCCGCGCGAGGAGGTCTACTGCACCAAGATCGGCGCAACACATCCGGAGGAGATGTACATCGTAGGGGCGCACATGGACGGAATCGGCTGGGGCGAGGCCGCCAATGACGATGGGTCAGGCAGCGCGTTAGTCATGCAACTGGCACGCATTTTTTCGTCGTCCGACGTGCGCACGGAGCGATCTATCCGCTTCGTGCTATGGAACAACGAGGAGACTGGCCTCAACGGCGCTCGGGCCTACGTCGCGCAGCGCGCCAGCCTTCAAGGCCAAGAGAATCCAGCCGGATCAGGGCAATACCCGGAGCCGAGATGGCTCGGCATGATCCAGCATGACATGGTGCTCTTCGATCATGGAATGCCTCGCCCGGATGGCACCGTGCCGGCACAGCAGCGAGCGGAAGCGGACGTCAACATCGAATTCCAGTCGGCTGCGAGATTCGCGGACGATGCGCAGAAGCTCGCATGGGCGTTTTATGCTGCGAACGAGGCCTATGCAACCGACTATCCGGCGGCGGTTGGCCCGCACATGACCAATACCGACAGCACTCCGTTCATGGACTTGGTGCCCGCAATCAGCGTCCGCGAGAATGAGCGTGGCCGCGAGATAGGGGCCGGCTGGGATCCGCAGTGGCACCAGCCAACGGATCTCTACGCCACCTTCACCGAACAAGACTTCCGTCTAGGCTTGAACGCGGCGCAAACGACACTCGGCGCGGTCGCACGCCTGTCCGGTGCGTCGCTGCGCCAGTAATCACAGCCTTAAAATAAAAGTACCGTCATTTTGGGGGACCGGATGTTGAGAATTCTCGTGGGGATTTCCATTGTGGCGCTGGCGGTATCCCACGCATTCGCCGATGTTCCGTCTCCCGCCCTAACGATCCAAAACGTCACGCTCATTGATGGCACCGGTAGTGCTCCGCGAGCGCACATGACGGTACGGATCCAAGACGGACGAATCGCCGAGGTCGCGCGCTCTTCAGGTAAAAAGGTTGACGGGGAAGTCGAAATTGACGGCTCTGGTCGCTATCTGGTCCCCGGCTTTTTCGACAACAACGCACACCTCACGGTCTACGGTCAGCCGTCGCGACGCGACACCTCCGCCAAATACGGCGATCGCAATGAAGAATTGGCGCTGGAATTCGCGCAGCGAACGCTCAAAGCGGGGGTGACTACGTTGGTGGACAGCTATGGCGTGCTGCCTCCCTCAATCGTGGTACGCGACAAGATCAATCAGGGTGGCGCTGTCGGGTCGAGGCTGCTGCTGGCGGGCAATATTCTTGGCTGGGGCGGACCCTTCTCCATCACATTTTCCCTGACCAAGGACGCCGATCTGTCGCTGTTTCAGGAGAAATGGGACGACCTTCTAGCTCAGGGCATGGGCGAGGAATTGACGGACATGACGCCCGAGGAACTGCGCGTGGCGATGAACGGTTACCTCGATAAAGGCGTCGACGTCATCAAGTACGGAGGTACCAGCCATTTCATGCGGCCTTCGTTGATCGGCTTCTCGCCTCGCCAGCAAGCCGTCATCGTTGCTGAAGCACACAAGCGGGGCAAGCCTGTCCAGACGCACGCGACCAGCGTCGAAGGATTGCGATTGGCCGTCGAAGCGGGAATCGATCTGATTCAGCATCCGGAAATGATGAGCCGCGATTTGCCCGATGATCTCGTTCACCTGATCGTGTCGAAAGGCGCGTTCTGCGGCATGCGAGCGAATTTGATCACCGGCGAGGCCCGCCGTCGCCATCTAGCCGAGCGCGGCGATGCCGAAGCTCGAATCGCGAAGATGCCTGCCGCCACCACTAGCGCGGAACAATGGCGCAGGCTCGACATGCTGCAGGAGACTCAGGATATTCAGTACCGCAACGCGCATCGGCTCATTGCGGCGGGATGCAAAGTGACGCCGGCAACGGATAGCTACCTCGGCGACGCGCCGGAATTCAGACGCACCGTCAAGACCGAGGAACTCGAGCCGGGGAGCGGCACCATTCGAGCCATCGAAGGATTCGTCGAATTGGGCATGACCCCCATGCAAGCCATTGTCGCGGCCACCGCCAACGGCGCCGGCGCAACCTTGCGTTCCCGCGAATTAGGCACCATTGAGAAAGGCAAATTCGCCGATGTCGTGCTGCTGGAAGCCGATCCTTTGGCGGATATTCACAACATTGAGAGCATTGCCGCCGTGATCGCCCAGGGTCGAATGGTAAATTTGGCTGCCCTACCGGAACATCCCATTTTCTTCAAGAAACCGTAGCTCTCGGCACTATCGCCCGGACATTCCGGCGGCCTGCAGAATCTCGGGAATCCGCAATTCCCATCCGATTCCCATGACATGCACGCCACGGCAAATATTCCGCAGCTGACGAATGGTTGCGGCGGCAATTTCGACACCCTTCGCGGCTTCGCCCTGCGGTCCGGCGCCCTGCAGCTCCTCGATGAGCGCGGCGGGAACCTGTATGCCCGGGACGTTCACGCTCAACCACGCCCCCATCTTTGCGGACTTGAGGGGGATGACGCCCGCCAGAACAGGAGTGTCTCCAAGCTTGGCCGTATCGAGAAAACGCGCCAGCGAGTCCGTATCGTAGACGGCCTGTGTTTGAAAGAACTGCGAGCCGCAGTCGATTTTTCGGCGCGCGTTCTCAACCTCGCGCGCAAAATCTCGCGATCCCGGGTTCAAGGTGGAGCCGATGCACATCTGCGGCACGCCATGAAGAGCGTTGCCCGCTAGATCTCGGCCATTGCACAGCGAACGAGCAGCCGCCAGCAATTCCACAGTGGTGAGATCGAATACCCCCTTCGCCTCCGGATGGTCGCCGCTCTTTGGATCGTCGCCCGTCATGAACATAAAGTTGCGAATGCCGAGCAGGCAGCCGCCGAGCAAGTCCGCTTGAATGGCGATCCGGTTGCGGTCCCGTGCAGTGATCTGGACAATGGCTTCGATGCCGCGCTCCTGCAGCAGATGGCCGACCGATTTGGGCTCGACCGCCATCCGTGCGCGCGGCGATTCGGTTATGTTAATTGCGTCGACGGAGTTCTTGAGCGCATCAGCCTTCGCGAAGAATTCCGACAGATCAATGCCCTTGGGCGGAGTCAATTCGCTGGTCACGACGAAGCTGGTCGATCGGATCTTCTGCTCGAAAAAGCACGTCAATAGTTTTCTCCCCGTGAATACCGGCCGAATCGATTCATCCATATCAACGATAGCACTGCATCCTCGTTTGTTGCTGCTATTTGGCCCATATTTGATTTTACAAAAACCTTTGTGACTCAATAAGTTAGATGAATGATTGTCCGCTGAATCGCATCGAATGTGATACTTCCTTCTCCGCTACGTATATAGCTGCATGACTCTGGAAGTTTCCACGTTTGAGCAGCGAGTCACGATGACACAGGCGTTGCCCGTTGACTGGGGCCGGATCTATGTCGAGCACGCTCCACGCGTGTACAACTATTTTCGCTTCCGAGTGGGCAGCAACGCCGACGTTGAGGACCTGACGTCACGGACGTTCGAGAAGGCTTGGCGGGCGCGCGAGAAATACAATCGCAATCTTGCTGGATTTTCGACCTGGCTGCTCAAGATTGCGCAAAACGTCGCCGTCGATCATCTTCGGGCGCGCCGCAGCTATGTACCGATCGATGAATCCCTGCAGCTTGCAACCGCCACTTCGCCCGATGTTGATGCGGAGCGGAGTTCCAACCTGGCCAGACTGGCCGCCCTCACTAAAGACCTGCCGGCTCGTGATCGCGATCTATTGGCGTTGAAGTATGGAGCAGTCGCGACCAATCGCGAGATAGCAAAGCTCACCGGCCTATCCGAATCGAATGTCGGCACACTCCTGCACCGCCTTGTTCAAACCCTGCGGACCCGGTGGTAAGGGGATACTCAATGAATGACGATTTTCTGCATCGGATTCGCATTGATCCCCCGCCGCGCTTCGTTGCAACGCTAAAGGCAAGACTCGACCGTCTTGAGAAGTCGCCGAGGTCGCCCGAGCGAATGCGGCTTCGCAACGCGATTCTGTTGACGCTCCTTGGCGCGTCCGGGCTCGCGGCCGCTCTGATCGTGACAAAAATCTACCGCCAAGAGAACACGAGTCCGGCCCCCGCCATGGCCCAAGTGCTCCAATCGCCAGTCGCGGCTGGCAACACACCAGCTCCACTGGCGCCGCGCGTTGCCAATCCCACGGCGGCGAGTTCTCCGCCATTGGATTCGGTGAGCACTCGAGCTGCCGGCAGCTTTCGCATCGCCGGCCCGTCGCTTTTCCAGCCTATTATTAAACAGAGCACTCAATTCCTGAAACGCAACGGGCCTTTTGCGGAACCGGATTTCGATATAAGCGATTCAAGCGCAGCGATCGCTGCACTCTGCAATGCGGGTACGGCCAGTAAATCGGTCGATGCCGTCATAGTCACTCGGCGAATTCTGGCCAACGAACTGAGAGACTGCGGCCTCAATGGCGTAGTGCATGTTGCGGAAGTCAAACTCGGCTATCAAGCGGTGGTTATCGTGAGGAGCAATCTCTACGCCGCGCCACAATTGTCCTTGCAGGACATATTTCTCGCATTGGCGCAG
>Ga0209248_10000550_pt1 | contig 11847 bp, 9 predicted proteins | sample BogFormECP04_OM1_FD_188241 | JGI IMG/M metagenome (GOLD analysis project Ga0209248, IMG submission 188241) | Bog forest soil microbial communities from Calvert Island, British Columbia, Canada - ECP04_OM1 (SPAdes) (version 2) | ecosystem: Environmental > Aquatic > Freshwater > Wetlands > Bog ... | reverse complement strand
ATGGCGCAAATCGGACGTCTGACATTGGACAAGATGGGCTATTCGATGCCTGTCGACGCCCCCGCCTATCAAGCTCCCCCGTTTCACTACCGAAACGCCCAGGCGATTTCGATCAAGTTTGAAACCGATCTGGACGCGGCGCTCGACGCGCTTCCCGCTCCCCTGGAGCTCATCGAACCGGCGACCGCGAACCTGTCGTTCTACTGGTATCCCTTCACCACTTTTGGGCCGTACCACGAAGCGATCCTCCGGCTTTACGCCCGGTATGAGGGCAAGCGGCTGACTTATATCCATCAGATATTCGTCGATACGGAGCCGCCGATGCTCGCGGGCCGCGAGATCTGGGGATTTCCCAAGAAGATGGCGACGATCGGCTTCCGCTGGGAGCGCGACACGATTTGCGGAACCCTGGAGCGGCCGAGCGGCGTGCGGCTCGCGACGATGCTCGTTCGCCCGGAGCAACCCATCACCGACCTGCCTTCCAGCGGGCCGACGACGGGGCTGCGCATCATCCCCTCGGCGGAGCCCGGTGTCCTGCGCCCGGCCCTGGCCGAGCTCGTAGCCGCCGACACGGAACACCATATCCGCGAAGCGTGGGAGGGAACCGGATCGGTCTCGTTTCCTGATCATTCGGCGCTGGATCCGGTGGATCGTTTTCCGGTGCGACGCGTCATCAAGGCGACATACATGGAATATGACATCAAGCTGCCAGCGGGCCGCGTCATAGCGAGGCTTTGAGCCGCGGCGCGGCATTTCTTTCAGGCGGATGAGACCCATGCTACCTCAGCGACAGCGCCGGCTCGATTTTGAAGGCGCGGTAAATTTTCGAGACGTCGGCGGCTATTCCACTCGCGACGGCCGCCGCACATGCTGGGGGCGCCTCTATCGTTCGGACAGCTTGGCCGACCTGACGCCGGAGGATCTGACGCGCCTGGAAGGACTCGGGGTGAAGACGCTAATCGACTTCCGGCTGCCTCTCGAGCGGCTCGCGAAGCCGAATCGCCTGCCGCCCTCGGCGTCGATCGCCGCGATCGAACTCGGGTTCGTCCCCAGCGGGACCCTGCAGATGCTGGAACTCGTGAAGTCCGGCGCCATCTCCGTCGCGGAGATCGAACAGCGCGTGACTGACCAATACAGGTTGTTCGGCGTCGAACATTCCGACGAATATCGCCGGGTGTTCGAAGTCGCGGCGGCTGCGGAGAGTTATCCGCTGCTGCTTCATTGCACCAGCGGCAAGGATCGCACCGGCTTCGGGATCGCAATGCTGCTCCTGGCGGTCGGCGTCCCGCTCGCCACGGTGCTCGAGGACTACGAAATCACGAATCGTTACAGGCGCGCCGTGCCGCAGCTGTTCGGGCCCAATACGCCGCGGGACGTGGCTACCATCTTGTTGTCGGCGCAATCGAAATATCTGGAAGCCGCGCTCGACGAGATCGACCGGGTTTTCGGTTCGTTCGACGCCTATCTGCGAGAGCGGCTCGGCGTCGACGATGCGGCCCGCTCACGCCTGATCGACTGGTTGACCGAGCCCGACGATCAGGCGCCGCGGAACTTCTGATCGAGATAGTGGCGGAATGAATTCGCCGTCATGTCCATCTGCAACGGCGTGATCGATATGGCGTTCTCAGCGATCGCGCGCAAATCGCCGCCCACTTCCAGTTCCGCCGTCTCATAGGCGAGTTTGATCCAGTAATAGGGAAAATTCCGCTCGTCGACGCGACGGACCGGTTTGAAGGAGCCCGGCAACCTTCGCGACTGCATCGTCACCCGCTCGCCCGTCACTTGATCGGGAGGAGCATCGGGGAAGTTGACGTTGACGAAACTGCCGGGCTGCCAGTCGCAGGCGAACAGCTTTTCGAGGATGGCGGGAGCGAAACGGCGCGCGGTCGCCCAATGCACTTCGCCGCCGATCGTGAAGACCTGGCTGAGCGCGATCGAGCGAATTCCGAGCAGCGCGCCTTCCATTGCCGCCGCCGCCGTTCCCGAATAGGTAACGTCCTCCGCGAGGTTGGCTCCGCGATTCACGCCGGACAGCAGCACCGTCGGCAGGAGACCGCCCATCAGTTCGTAGATGCCCAACAGCGCGCAATCTGTCGGGGTGCCCTTCACGGCGTAGTGTCGATCATCGATCTTACGCATCCGCACGGGAACCGTCATCGAGATCGCATGCGAAAATCCCGACTTCTCCTCGTCGGGCGCGACCACCCAGACGTCGTCTGTCCATCGATGCGCCAGTTCCTCCAGCAGCTTTATGCCTTCCGCGTCGATGCCGTCGTCGTTGACGACTAAAATGCGATGCGGCTTTGGAGATGCGGCTAGTGACGGCACGATTTTCTCCGCTTGTCGCGTTCCGAGCGCCTCGGCTTGATTATCAGCCGATTTGCCCACATCATATTACAATTATGTATGACAATATCGAGTCCTGATCGCGGGAGGACGGCCATGCGCGAGACTTTCATCGTCGGCGTCGGGATGACGCCGTTCGGGCGTTTCCCTGGGACCAGCCTGGCCGAACTCGCCGCGAGCGCCTCGAGCGATGCGCTGCGAGACGCCGACCTCGATCCTTCGCGCGTCAAAGCCATCATCTTCGCCAACGCGACCCAAGGCGCGCTCGAAGGACAGCACGGCATTCGCGGACAGGCGGCGCTCGACGGCCGCGGCTTCGGCAATACGCCGGTCTTCAACGTCGAGAACGCCTGCGCCTCGGCGTCCACCGCGCTGAACCTCGCCCATGTCATGGTCGGTTCGGAAGCCTTTGATTGCGTGCTCGCGCTGGGCGCCGAGAAGATGGTGACGGCCGATCCCGCACGCAGCCTGGCCGCGTTCGAAGGCAGTTGGGACGTCCACCGGCGCGATCGAACTGTCGCCGATCTCACCGCTATGGGTCGTGGCCTCGAACCGCCCGCGGAAGCCGCTGATGTCGGACCCCACAGCGTCTTCATGGACATCTACGCGGCTTTTTGTCGCCACCACATGGCGAAATTCGGCACGACGCAACGCCAGATGGCCGCCGTCAGCGCCAAGAACCACGCCCATTCCGTACACAATGAGCGCTCGCAGTTTCGCCGCGCCTTTTCCATCGAGGAGGTTCTCGCCGCTCGTCCCATCGCATGGCCGCTGACGCTGCCGATGTGCAGTCCAGTCAGCGACGGCGCCGCCGCGGCGCTGGTCTGTTCGCGCGCCTTTCTCGAAGCGCGCGCACTCGGCGCACGCGCGATAAAAATTCGCGCGAGCGTGGTGATGTCGGGCGATCACCGCGATCCGGATCGGCTCGATGAGCATGTCGCGCGCAGAGCGTCGAGGCGGGCCTACGAAATGGCTGGGCTCGGCCCCGACGATGTCGATGTCGTGGAATGCCACGACGCGACCGCTTTCGGAGAGATCCTGCAGAGCGAGCTGCTCGGGTTTTTTCCGTTCGGCGAAGGGGGTCCCGCCGCCGAGAGTGACGAGACCCGCCTCGGAGGGCGCATTCCCTTCAATCCCTCCGGCGGCCTCGAGTCCAAGGGGCACCCGATCGGCGCCACCGGCCTGGGGCAGGTGTTCGAGCTGGTCGGACAATTGCGCGGCGAAGCGGGCGCTAGACAGGTCCCCAGCGCGAAAATCGCGTTGGCCGAGAACGGCGGCGGATTGCGCGGCGTCGAGGAGGCGGCGGTGGTGATAACACTGTTGGAGCGCGCATCGGCGTCGCGCTCTTGAACCGCCGGAGCTCGTCGCGATGAACCTCGCCCATCTGCTCTTCAGCGCCTCGAAGAGCTTTCCCGACCACCCCGCCGTTTCGATCGGCGATCGACCGATCTACGATTTCGCATCCTATGGAGGCCTCGCCGCGCATCTGGCCGCCGCGATGAACGAACTCTGGAGCTTGCGGCCGGGCGATAGGGTCGCATTGGCGATGACGAACAACGCGGAATATCTCGCCGTGCTGTTCGCGATCTGGCGCGCTGGCCTCGTCGCGGTCCCCGTCAACGCCAAGCTTCACCCGCGCGAGATCGCGTTCATCGCGAGCGATTGCGAAGCGCGTTTGTGCATCGCGTCCCCCGATCTCGCGGACCCGCTCGCCACTACCCTGGCGCCCGCTTCGCGGCTGCTCGTGCTGCATGATTCGGATTGGCGCCGATCTCTCGCCTGCGAGCCCGGCTCCATCGCGGAACTGCATCCGACCGATCCCGCCTGGATATTCTACACCAGCGGCACGACTGGACGTCCCAAGGGCGCGGTGCTCAGCCATCGCAATCTCCTGGCGATGGCGATCAGCTATCTCGCCGACGTCGATCGGCTGACCCCGAGGGACAGTTTTTTCCATTTGGCGGCGCAATCGCACGCCGTCGGCCTGTTCGGACTTTCGCACATCGCGAAGGCGACGCATCAGGTGCTGACGCCCAGCGGCGGCTTCGATCCCGGCGAACTCGCGGCGTTGCTGGATCATCACGAGTCGGCTTCGTTCTTTCTGCCGCCGACCGGGCTTCGCCGGCTTCTGCGCGATGCGGCTTTCGCCAACGCGCGGATCGAACGCGTGCGGACGATTCTGCTCGGCGCGGCGCCCGTCTACAGCGCCGACCTCAGATCGGGCTACGAACGTTTCGGCGCCCGCCTCTGGAACGGCTACGGTCAGGGCGAAAGTCCCTGCACGATCACCGCGATGTCCAAGGAATTGCTGGAGGAAGCGATTGCTTCGGGCGACGAGGCGCGGATGGTGAGCGTCGGGATCTCGCGCAGCGGCGTCGAGGTCGATATTTTCGACGAGGAGGACCGCCCGCTTCGATCCGGCGAAGTCGGCGAGGTCGTGGTTCGCGGCGACACGGTGATGTCGGGCTATTGGAACCTGCCCACGGAGTCGAACGCGGCGCTGAGATCCGGATGGCTGCACACGGGGGACCTCGGCGCGATTGACCAGCGCGGCTATCTCACCCTGCTCGATCGAACCAAGGATCTGATTATTTCAGGCGGATCGAACATCTATCCGCGCGAGGTCGAGGAGGCGTTGCTCGGTGATCCCGACCTAGCCGAGGTCGCGGTGATCGGCGTTCCCGATCCGGAATGGGGCGAAAGCGTCATGGCCGTTCTCGTCGCCAATCCCGGCGCCGTGCTCGATCTGGCGAGGCTGGAGCGGCTTTGCCTGGATCGGATCGCGCGCTTCAAGCGTCCGAAGCATTGGCGCATCGTCGATCAGCTGCCCAAGAACTCCGCCGGAAAGGTTCTGAAACGAGAATTGCGGAAGCGTTTCGAGGGCGACCGACCGCGGTCGGATCGATGAGCTCCCGATCGATTGTTCGACAATTTTGTCCTCCAATATATTGACTTTGGCGCCCGTACGCTGCATTTTTCCTTCATCAGAGACGTCCGCATGCGCTGGCTAGCAAGCCTCCGCATTCGAGAAGGCGTCCCCGCGTTTGGGAGGAAGTCGTGGCCAAGCTCTATGTCGATAGCGACAAGTACGGCGATCAGCCGGCGTCCGCGGTCGTCGAGGCCTATCACAACGCCATCAAGAACCTGGTCCGCCAGCGCCTCGACGAGGTCGGCGGCGATTGGGCGAGCTTCGTGTTCGACAAGTCTTACGACCTTATCGGCGCCAAGGACTTCGCTCAGATCGAAAAGAAGCTGCTCGCCACCGGACACCGCTTTGATTGGTCGGCGATGATCTCGGTTCGCGAGCGCCCCGAGGCCTATAAGCCCGCGGCCGGAGCAGGCGAGGAGTCCAAGGAGTTCAGTTTCGAGCATGCCGAAGCTGTCGTCGCGCCGCCGGATTCGGACGGGCGCGAACAGCGCGGGATCGGCGACAACGTCGTCAAATATGCCAAGAACCTGGTGGGAACCGCCCGCTACATCCGTTCGAGCGATCGCGTGCTTCAGCTTTTGACCACAGGCGTTCCCGCCGAAACCGTCGCTATCATCGACGACAGCGGCGGTACTCTCACCGCGCCGATCCTCGAGCAATTCGCGGGCGTGATCTGCGCCGGCGGCACCGTCCGCTCGCATCTGGGGATTCTCACCCGCGAATACGGCATCCCCTGCGTCATGAACGCCAAGATCAGCGGCATACGGGAAGGCGATCTGGTGGAAATCGAAAGCACCGCGGCGGCGAAGACGGCGGAGGCCTATCAAAAAGGGATCGAAATTACCGCCCGCGTCTGGCGTCGCAAGAAATAACAACGACTGCTCGAGCCCAGACTAGTCGGGAGGTTTGATCATGAACGCGAACCGCATTTCCTACGCGCAGCTGCTCGAGACCAACAATCTTGTGCAAATGAGCGCCGACGAAACCTATTGGCTCTGCGTCACGCGAACGGTGCAGGAATCGAAGCTCTTCCCTGTGCCGGCATACATGATGCTCTCCTACATGATGGCCTACTTTCGATATCCTTCCTTGCTCCGCAAGATCGAGTCGCGCATGTCGGCTGAGGAGATCGGCGATCGCGCCCGCCAATCGGGAATCAAGACTCAGAATCCCTCCATGGGTTGGGCGCTGCCGGGCTTCTATCTTCTGGGGCGTGAATGGCTGATCAATCTCGGCATGATCCGGCCCCAGGACGCGGTGGAAGACCTGATTTACGTCATGGACTTCTGGAAGCGTTTCCAACTCTCTTGGCATCGCAACGACGGGCACCTCACCAACAAGGAGTTCGGCCACCGTGGCCAGTTCCTCGCCGAACGACAAGTGCAGGTCTTCCACGCCGACATGTTCGATTGCGCCGTCGGCGACGAGCTCCATCAGGCCGCGCAGGCGTTCATGGCGTCGGCGTCGCAATACGGCTTCCTGATATCTTGCGAGAGCCGCATCAGCCTGCACAACTCGGGACCCTACAAGCTGGCAGATGACCGGGAGCTGATCGTCCGCGATTTCATGGATCTGTCGGAGAGCGATTTTCCCTGGCTCGACGACGTCGCCAAGGAAATTCCGTTCAACAATCTCACTGTCACCATGGGAGTGAAGGACTGCCACTTCTATCTCGTCGACGACTGGGGGAGCTTCGAGTCCAAGCCCGAATTCACCGCCGACAAACTCGTCGGCGTCGGGCTCTACACTTCGGACACGTTGACGGACGGCTACGTCCCGGTCGCGATGGGATCGAAGCAAGAACTGACGGCCTGCTTCAAGTCGCTCAGCGAGAAAATAAAAGATGCCAGCAACAAGCTATGGCGCCGCGTCGCGGGATGGACGCGCGATCAGATGATCGACGCGGGCGCCATCACCTATTTCAGCATCGTCAAGGATCTGGCGCATGTGGCCGGCGTCTACGAAGTTTCGGACTGGATGACCGTCGATGAGCGGGCGGAACGGTTTCGTCCGCTGTTCAATGACGAATACAGCCGCGACGCTCTGGTGGGCCTCTGCATCGGCACGCACCCGTCTCACATACTGACTGAATATACGATGATGCAGCACTCGGACAAACCACAGCGCCTGTACTCGCTGATCCCCTATTCGATCCTGCAGGGGGAGGATTTCACGCCGACCTGCGGCCCCATATATCCGGGGAGAACCCATCTCGATCCGAAGATCGATCGTTACACGACCTCGCAAGGCGTTCTGACGCTCACCGACTACAACCAGCGTTCGCGCGAGTTTCGTCCGCACGGCGTCGATCCGAAATATCGCCACCTCTGCGAGACCTGGGTCAAATATCACGCGGGAACGCCGGTGGCGGATGAGCTCTACAAACTCACGCAGAAACGCTCGCGCCTGCTCGAGGGCAAGGGCTCGTCCCTGAAACGCGCCGACGTCGAAAAGCTCCGAGGGGCTGGCGGTTGACAAATCAACGGGAGCTTCGGCCGACGGCTTGTGACGCCTTTGGCGTGCGAGGTCGCGGTTGGGGGAATGCGTCGTGCAGATAGGGGCTCTGATCCGTCGGGCCTCTTTGCACTTCGGCGCTGCTCCTTGCCTGGTGGAGGGGGAACGCGTCGTCAGCTTTCGCGAGTTCGACGCTCTCACCGACCGATTGGGGAACGCCTTGCTCGCGGAAGGCCTCGAGCCCGGCGACCGGGTCGGCGTTCTGCTGCCCAACGGCCTCGAGTGCCTCGTCGCCTATTATGCTTTGGCGAAGTCGGGGCTCGTGCGGGTCTCGCTAAACACGCGCGAGACGTTCGAAAATCATGCTTACAAGTTGACCGACAGCGGGAGCCGCGCGGTTCTTCACGGTGAGACGGCGGGATTGCCTGTCTTGATGGCTATCGGAGCGTCGCGGCTGGCCGAAATGATGACGTCGGGTCCCGCAGGTCCATGCGCGATCGATCGGGATTTGGACGCGCCGTATCGGCTCGGCTATACCGGCGGCACAACCGGGCGGTCCAAGGGCGTCACGCTCACAATGCGCGGAGAACTCGCCGAGCTTTCCGCATTCCTGACCGACCTCACGCCAGACATTCGCCCAACCGACACGTTTCTGCATGCAGCCCCGATCGCGCATGCGTCGGGAGCGTTCTTCCTGCCGTGCCTGGTTCGCGGCGCGCGCTCGCTCGTGATGGCGAAATTCGATCCCGAGGAATTTGTCCAACTGGCGACGCGCGAGCGCGCCGATCTCACCTTCCTCGTCCCGACCATGCTCGCGATGCTGCTCGAGGCGCAGTCGATCGCGAGCGCCCATTTCTCACTACGCCTCATCGCCTATGGCGCTTCGCCGATCGCGCCCGCGTTGCTTCGTAGAGCCGAAGACCGGTTTGGCCGCGTCTTCGCGCAGACCTACGGTCAAGCCGAAAGCCCGATGGTCATCACTTGCTTGAAGCCCGAGGATCATGATCGCGTCGGCGCCTGCGGCCGCCCCTTCACGATCGTCGAGGTGGCGGTGTTCGACGAGCAGGATCGCCCGCTGCCCGTCGGCGCGCGCGGCGAGATCGTGTGTCGCGGCCCGCAAACCATGGCGCGCTATTGGAACAACCCTGACGCCACGGCCGAGGTCTTTCGCAACGGCTGGCTGCACACCGGCGACCTCGGCTACATGGACGATGACGGTTTTTTCTATCTCGTCGATCGCAAGAACGACTTGCTGATTTCGGGTGGGTACAACGTGTATCCGCGTGAGGTCGAAGACGTTCTGTTGGGCTTCGACGGGGTCGTCGAAGCGGCCGTGGTCGGCCTGCCCGACGAGAAATGGGGTGATCGCGTGCATGCGGTCGTCGCAGGGCGACCGGGGCTGAGCGCCGAGGTGATATTGGACTACGCCCGGGAGCGGCTCGCCAGTTATAAGCGTCCCAAGGAGGTTGAAATCTGGCCCGAGCTGCCAAAGAGTTCGGCGAACAAGATTCTGCGACGCAGCGTGCGCGACCAGATCGTGGCGCGACTCGAGACCGCAATCTCTGAAGTCCCCTCCAGAGCCGACGAGGGCGTCCGATGAACCAAACACACTTGGTGATGCATGGGCTGGCGGTCAAGAAACATGCGACCCCCGAAGTGGTCGCCGGCATCGTCGGACTCGAGACCGACGAGGTTCGGAAAGTTCTCGTCAATCTCGTCGAAGCCAAGCGCGTAGCGGAGGCGAACGGGAAATATCTGCTGACGCCGGCCGCTCGCATGGCTCTCGATTCCGACTACTCGCGGCTTTACACCGACGTCCGCGTTCATCCGGATTTCAAGGCCGGCTACGAAGGCTTCGAACGGCTGAACGGCGCGCTCAAGCAACTGATCACCGACTGGCAAACCTTGCCGGTCGGCGGCGGCCGTGTGCCGAACGATCACAGCAACAAGGACTACGACGCCAAAATCATCGATCGGCTGGGCGAGCTGCATGAACGCGCGGAACTCGTTTTGAAGCGGCTGGCCGGCGTCGTGCCGAGGTTTCAAATCTATGACGAGAAGCTTCGGGCGGCGCTCGGAAGATCCGAGGACGGCGCCATTCAATGGGTGAGCGACGCCAAAATCGAAAGCTATCACACCCTCTGGTTCGAACTTCACGAGGATCTGCTGCGCCTGATGGGGCGCGAGCGCGAAGAATAGGCCGGCGAAAGCGATGACGGTTCACTTCGGCGCATGGACGCTGGGATTGGAACGAGGCGAACCTCCGGCCCGCGACCTCATCGGCGGGAAGGCATGGTCGGTCGCGCGCATGTTGTCGCTGGGATTGAACACCCCTCCGGCCTTCGTCGTCACGACCGACGCCTGCGCAGCCTATCTCTCGGGTGGCGACCTGCCGCAGGGGCTCGAGGCCGAGATTTTGGCCGGCGTCACTTGGCTCGAATCGGCGACGCAACGAAATTTTGGCGGCGGCCCGCGCCCGTTGCTCGTGTCGGTCCGGTCCGGCGCGCCGATATCGATGCCGGGAATGATGGACACGGTGCTGAACCTTGGGATCAACGACGCGACGGAATCCGCGCTATGCGCCGAATGCGGCGATCCCGCGTTCGCCCGAGACGTCCATCGCCGGTTCCTCGATCTCTACGGGCGCATCGTCTTGAAGTCGGGCGACTTCGAACTCCACCCGAGCGAAGGGCCGGCGAACTGGCGCACTGGTCTCGCCGCCGCGGCCGGCGCGCCTGTTCCCGACGACGTCGTCGAGCAGTTGCGGGCCGCCGTCCGCGCAGTTTTCGAGTCTTGGAACTCGCGTCGCGCGCGGCGTTACCGGCAGCACCATGGCATCGCCGACAGCCTCGGCACCGCGGTCACCGTTCAGGCGATGGTGTTCGGCAATTTCGACGATCGTTCCGGCGCCGGCGTCCTGTTCTCGCGCAATCCGCTGACCGGGGAGGCGGCGCCCTATGGCGAATATCTTGCGCGCGCCCAAGGCGAAGACGTCGTTTCGGGCAAGTTCACGCCGCGTCCGTTGACCGCGCTGGCCGCCAGCCTGCCCGAAGCGCACGACACGCTGTTGTCGGCCGCGGTAAAGCTCGAGCGCGCGGGCCGCGACGTGCAGGACATCGAGTTCACCATCGATTGCGGGCGCCTCTACTTTCTGCAGTCGAGGGCTGCGAAACTCGCCCCTGGCGCGGCGGTCCGGATCGCGGTCGACCTTGTGCGCGAAGGCGTCATCGACGAATCCGAGGCGCTGCGGCGCGTCACTCCCGAACAGGTTCGACTGCTGCTCAGCCCGCATCTCGCCGAGGAAACCATCCGGACCGCCAAGCTCCTGGCGTCCGGTGAAGGCGCGTCGCCGGGCGTCGGCATCGGGATCGTCGTCGACAATTCCGACGAGGCGGAACGGCGTGCGCACGCCGGTGAGGCGGTAATATTGGTCCGTGCGACCACGAGCCCGGAAGATCTGCATGGCATGATTGCGGCCCGCGCCGTGGTGACAGAGCTCGGCGGCAGCACTTCGCACGCGGCCGTAGTCGGTCGCGCGCTCGGCCTGCCCTGCGCCGTCGGTTGTGGAGCCGGCGCCTTGGCGGGTTTGATCGGGAAGGTGGTCACCGTCGACGGATGCCTGGGGAAAGTCTTCCAGGGGGCGTTGCCCGTGGAGACGCCGAACGAGAACGATAATGCGCTATTGGCTGTACTGGCGAAGTGGGCTGCCAAACGCTCGCCCCTGCGCGTATTGCCGCCGGGCGCCCCGGGCGCCGTAGATGCCGTCGATCTGAGCGGGGTCGACGCCGCCGATCCCGAGCGGATCGGAGAAGTCATATCGGCGCTGAAGCCGGCGAAAGGCGCGCGCGGCGGCTCCATCGCGTCGGCTGAAGGCGTGCGCGCCGCCATCGCCGCCGGACTCGATTTCATCGTCGCCGATCCGGTCCTGCCCGCGTTGCTACAAGCCGCCCGAATGACACTCGAAACGATTCCGGCGTCGAAACAAAAAGAAACGCTATGACAATCATTCCCGCTCGAGACATCGAGGCGCTGGTCCGAACCTTCGACGGCTCGGATTGGGACGAAATGCGCGTCCTCGTCGATGGGCTCGAGTTATATCTTTCGAAGAATCCCGCGGA
>Ga0209248_10000549_pt1 | contig 11850 bp, 6 predicted proteins | sample BogFormECP04_OM1_FD_188241 | JGI IMG/M metagenome (GOLD analysis project Ga0209248, IMG submission 188241) | Bog forest soil microbial communities from Calvert Island, British Columbia, Canada - ECP04_OM1 (SPAdes) (version 2) | ecosystem: Environmental > Aquatic > Freshwater > Wetlands > Bog ... | reverse complement strand
GTCATAACTGCGCTGCTCCCGATTATGGCAGCGGTCCTGATCGGCTTTCTAGTGATCGGTGTCGCGTTGCCGGTCTTGCCACTGCATGTCCGTGATGACCTGGGGTACGGCCCCGTCATGGTCGGCGTCGTAGCGGGATGCCAATTCGCCGCCGCGCTGATTGCGCGCATATGGTCGGGCCGTTCATCCGACCGGCGCGGCGCCAAGTGGGCTGTGATGGCCGGGCTTTGGGCCGCCGCCGCCGCCGGGTTGCTCTACCTTCTTTCGTTGAGCATTTTGAATATGCCGGGCCTTTCGGTCGCAGTCCTCCTGGCCGGGCGGGCGGTTCTCGGGGGAGCCGAAAGTTTCATCATTACGGGCGCGACGGCCTGGGGCCTTGCCCGCGTGGGCGCGCCCCACGCGGGCAAGGTGATTGCCTGGACGGGAACGGCCATGTTCGCGGCCTTTGCGGCGGGCGCGCCCTTAGGGACTGTCCTCTACGGCAAGGGAGGATTCGCCGCGGTTGCAGTGGCGACAGCCGTCGCGCCACTCATCACTCTGCTCCTGATCGCGCCCCTGCGTGGCGCCGCGCCGGCCCACAAGAACGGGCCAGGTATCTTGTCGGTCATTAGCCGCCTCTGGTTGCCGGGGGTCGGAGCTGCCCTCAGCAGCGTCGGCTTTGGCGCGATCATCGCGTTCAGCTCGTTACTTTTTGTCGAGCATGGCTGGATGCCTGTTTGGCTGGCGTTCACCGCCTATGCCGCTGCGCTTATTGCCGCCCGCCTGCTGTTCGGCCACCTGCCCGACCGGATCGGCGGCGCGCAGGTGGCGTTAGTTTCCGTACTGGTTGAAGCCATCGGTCTGGCGCTGATGGGGTACGCGGGTTCGGCCGCATTGGCGACACTTGGCGCGGCGCTCACCGGCCTGGGATATGCCCTGGTGTTTCCGGCCTTCGGAGTAGAAGCCGTCCGCCTCGCGCCGTCAGAGAGCCGGGGCGTCGCGATGGGGGCTTACACGGCCTGCCTCGACATCGCGCTTGGCGTGTCGGGACCCCTCTTAGGTTTCGTCGCGAGCGGCGCGGGCTACAGCGCTGTGTTCCTCGTCAGTGCGATCCTCGTGCTGTGCTCCATAGTTGTTGCGATCAATTTGCGGCGCGCGACCGGTATCTGAAGGAGGCTTGTCCGCAAGGTGTTCGAGGAAGCGGGCAAATAGCATTTCTCGAAGACGAAGGTATTTGAGAGAGAAGACCCCAAGGTCAGCGCGCCGCGAAGTTCGGCGAAATGACCTCTCAAAACGCCTCTCATGATGCCGCAGACGCACGAGTTTCGAGCGGTGCATAATCAAGAATTTTGCACCAAGGAACGGCCCCAATTAAATCAGCGACTTATCGGGTGCATATTATAGGTGCAAATGTCTGGAATCTACCCATACGAGACGTTGCCGATCAGCGCGTTTCGACCCCTTGCGGTCCTTTCCGAGTTGCGCCAGCATGGCGCGCATGGACGATTGATCCCCGTCCCCGACATGTGTTCTGGAAGGAGAGGCTTCTCATGAAGCATGCGACCACCGCGGTGCTGGAGAGCCTGTCTGATCTTCTCGAGCAGATCCGAGCGAAGGAAGATATCAGGGAGAAGAAGCTCGGTGTTTTCTACAGAAAATCGAAATCGTTTCTGCATTTTCACGAGGACCCAGCGGGGTTGTTCGCCGACCTCAGCATAGGGGTCGATTTCGAACGGTATCCGGTAAATACTAAACAGGAGTGGAAGGTATTCCTGGCCGCAATCGACCGTGCTTCGGCCCTCTGACAGGCTCATAGGGCCACAAGATCGCGCCGAGCTCAAACGTCCGCTCCCCGCGGCGACAATGTTAGACTTTCATCACCAGTGAGCCGCGTCATTCAAAATGAGGTCCTGCACACCATGTCATTCCCGCGTAAGCGGGAATCCAGAGCCCCGCGGCGTGCGGCCAAGTCTGGATGCCCGCTTTCGCGGGCATGACAGTGGGAGTTTCTGAATCACCCTCATTTTCAATGACTCACACAACCAGCGGGTCGATCTCGAGCCGAAGCGCGGCCGGCATCGATGTAGGTCCGCGCGTTCCCGCCTCAAATCTCGTGCTTGTGGATGTTCTGAATCATCTTGTGCAGCGTCGCCGTGAACGCCTTGTACTCTTCGTTGTCGATGCCCTCGAACATCTTCAGCAAGAGATCGTACATCATCGGCCAGACCTTGGCGAAGGCGTCGCGCCCGCGTTGCGTCAGTTCGACGTCGCGGACGCGCAAATCTTCGCCGCGGCGGCGGCGGCGGATGTACTCTTGCTCTTCCAGCGAATCCAGCGTGCGGCTCATCGTCGATTGTTCGGTCAGCGCGTAGAGGGAGAGCTCGTTGATCGTAACCGGCGAGGAAATGCTGAGGATCGCCAGGGCGCGCATTTTCGTGGTGGTCATTTCGTGCGCTTTCAGCGCCTCGGCCAGGTGGGTGGTCCAGCTCAGCGATATCCTGTTGATCAGATAGGGCGCGAATTGGTGCAGGCCGATCTCGCCCAGCGACGGGCGCAGACCCGCCCCGTTTCCTCTCAGCCTGACGGGATCGTCGAAAACGCCGCCGGCGCCCTCTGTCGTCGAGTCGCTCATTTCAGCGCGGATGCGAGTGAGAATCCCGACCCGCCGCCCAGCCCGGGGCCGGGATGCGTCGAGGCGCCGATGTGGTGGAGCCCGGGCACATGGGTGCGGTGGTTGACCGACGAGGCGAATGGGCGCCAGACGAAAAACTGATCGAGACCGCAATACCCGCCATATGGATCGCCGCCGACGAGATTGATGTTCAGGCTCTCGAGATCGGCGGGGGAATCGACTTTGCGGGCGATCGGCAGGCTCGGAAAATCCTCGATGTGCCGCGAGAACAGAGCCTCGACACGGTCGGCGAAGGCCTCGCGGACGGTCTCGGTCCAGCGTCCGTCCGGCGGCGTTGGAATCTGGCCGGCGGCGTCGCCCTTGATGAAGCGCGGCGCCTCCGGCAGTTGCACCCAGAGGATCGCCTTGCCTTCGGGCGCCCGCGATGGATCGAGCGCGGTCGGCTGCCCCACGCAGATCGTCGGCTCCGCCGGCAATAGGCCGCGTTCGGCTTCGTTGGCCGCGCGGGATACGCCGTCGAGGCCGGGCGTGACATGCAGAAGCGCGACCTTCCCGAGGTCGGCGCCGCCCTTCCAACGCGGCGGCGACTTCAGCGCATAGTGGATCTGCATGTTGCCCTTACCGTAGCGGTAACGTTGGAGACCGGCGGCGACTTCGGCGGGCCGCGGCTGGTCGCGCAACAGCCGGCCGTAGAGTTGATCGGGAGTCATCGAGCAGATTACGCCTTGCCGGGCGGCGATCGCATCCCCCGAGGCGAGCCGCACGCCGCTCGCGCGGCCGCTGGAATCGAGGATCACGCGATCGACCTCGGCGCCGCAGCGAATTTCGCCGCCGTTGTCGTGAATGAGGCGTTCGAACGCGGCCAGCAGCGTGCGCGCCCCGCCGATCGCGATCGGACATCCCGCCAGCTCCACCGCGAAAGCGATCAACTTGACCATCGCAGCGGAATACGCGCTTTCCGGATTGAGGCCGCAATGCAGCCCCCAAGGCGCCCATAGCGCGTGTAGCGAGTCCGATTGGTAGGTCGTCTCGAGATAGGCGCGCGAACTCTTCAGCGACTCGCCGAACCAGGCGAGCAGCGCGCGCGGCCCGCGCCGCCAGGCCTCGCGCACGATCTGCATCGCGGTTCCCCGCGACCAGAGTTGGCCGCCGAGCAGCGCAAACAGGAACGGCGCGTCCGCGCCCATCCCTTCCATTTCCCTCGAGAACGCAGCGCCGTCGCCTGGTCCGCAAGCCTCGAAGGCCGCGACGTTGCGCGCCCGATCGCGCGAGAACAGCAAATGCGAACCGTCGGGGCGAAGCACGCCGGTCGGCAGATCGCTTTGAGCGACGGCGAACCCGCGCGACTCGAGGTCTTTTCCGATCGCGCCATAGGCGGGCGAGGTCAGGAACAGGACGAGCGTCGTCGCCATCACGTCATGAATAAAGCCCGGCGCGGTGATTTCTTCGCTGCGCAGACAGCCGCCGATGCGGTCGTTGCGCTCGAGCACGATGACCTTCCGCCCCTTCTTGCCGAGAATGCTGGCGGCGACCAATCCATTGATGCCGGCGCCGACGATGAGATAGTCGCAATCCGGCATTTCCAGCGCCCGCTCGGCCGTCTAGCCGGCGACCAGCGCCAGCGCCCGAATCGGCGATCCCGTGCCATTGACGAACTTCAACGGCGCGGCAATCAGCAACGCGCCTTTGGCCGGCAATTGGTCGAGATGGCAGAGGCTCGCAAGCCCGTAGCGATTGGCCTTATGCATCAGCGTGTGAGCGGGGAACGGCGGATTCATGCCGCCGGCCGAGCCTGCGTCGGTGCCGACTGTCTCCGAGCCCCAACCGGCGATGCCTTTCGAGATCAGATACTCGATCGCCTCGGCGGTGGGGCCGGGCGAATGCGGCCCGGTCGCGTCGGCGTTGAGAAACGTCTCGGCGCTGGCGTTGCGCTTATACCAGTCGGTGCGCAGCAGCACCCACGTCCCCGGTTCGATCGCGCCGTGCTCCGCCTCCCAGGACTTGATGCTCTCGACAGTGAGAAGATAGTCGGGGTCGGCCGCGGCCTCCTTCGAGCGATCGATGACACTCACCGGCGCCACGAAATTCTTCACCGGAATGGTATCGGTCGCCCCGTCGGAATAGTCCTTGCCGCTGATCCAGTGGCGCGGCGCGTCAAAATGGGTGCCGGTATGCTCGCCCAGCTCCAGCCAGTTCCACGCCCAATAGGGACCGTCGGAATCGTAATGCGAAATGGGATGCACCTTGACCGGCGGCGTATTCTTGAACATCTGCGGCGGGAGCTGGATGACCGGGGTCTCCGGGCCCAGCGGCGCCGTCAGGTCGACGACCCGAACGGTCCCGGAAAGCAGCGCCGAAGCCAGATCGGCGAGCGCTTTGGCTGAACTCATTTCGTCCTCCCGATTTCGCTTCGCCGTCGAGGCGAGTGACGGTCCGCGACCCTTCTCCAGCGCGGCCCGCGCGGCGAACGTCGCGAGACTAAGGGGGGAAATATGAATTTGCAACGATCTCGCAGGGCAATAATGATCGCGCCTCTGCGCTTACATTCACGCTGCCTCACGCGATTGATCTTGCGAGAGTGCGCTTTATCGGACAGTTTCTCAAGGACGAGGACATGGGGAGCGTCGCCCCGAGTAACGCCGGCCCCGCCGCCGCCCGCGCGTTGCGTGAAAACGCATGTAATATTTCCGCAAGCGGCGAGGCTCAACAAACGAATCGACTCGCGGGAGGTCGGGTGGGAGCCGACGAACGAACACGAGCCGTGCTTTATGAATATTTGTCATGCTCGCGAACGCGAGCATCTAGAATGCCACGACACTACAAGGCTTGCCGCTTTGCGCTACTTTCGACGGCTTTCCGGCTTACCTCGCCGCTTCATCGTGTCCCCACTGCTGGATCCCAGCTTTCGCGGGGATGACATTTGTTGAGGATGCGGAGGGCGAGCGATGCGATATGACGCCGTAGTGATCGGCGCCGGCCACAACGGCTTGGCCGCCGGGGTGCGGCTAGCTGAAAAAGGCTGGTCGGTCGCTGTCGTCGAAGCCAATGCGCAAGCTGGCGGCGCGGTCAAGACACGGGAGCTGACGCTGCCCGGTTTCCGTCATGACCTCTGCGCGATGAACCTTTCGATGTTCGCCGGATCGGGCTTCTTCGCCGCCCACAAGGACGCCCTGCTCGCGCACGGGCTCGCGTTCGCGCCGGCGACGGATTGTTTCGCGAGCGTCTTTCGCGACGGCTCGTTTCTGGGGGTCAGCAAGGATTTGGAAACAACGGTCGCGGGCATTTCGGTGCTTTCGGCCGCCGACGCGCAGGCGTGGCGCGATCTCGTCGCGCGTTTCAGGCTCGACGCTCCGCACATCTTCGCGCTTCTGGGCTCGCCCATGCCCTCGCTGGCGGCCGCGAATGTCGTTTGGACGGCTTGGCGGGAGAGAGGCTCGGGCTGGATCTTGGAGACGCTGCGGCTGCTGCTGGCGACGCCGCGAGATTTTCTCGACGCGCGCTTCTCTCATCCCAAGGTGATGGCGATGATGGCGGCTTGGGGGCTGCACCTCGATTTCGCGCCCGATGTCGCGGGCGGCGCGTTGTTTCCCTATCTCGAGTGCATGGTGAACCAGAATTTTGGGATGGTGATCGGAAAAGGCGGCGCGGATACGATCATCTCGGCGATGGTAGGGATGCTGAAGGCGAAGGGCGGCGAGGTTATCCTCGGCGCGCCGGTTGCGCGCATCGAGACGGGTTCGGGCCGCGCGACCGGTGTCACGCTCGCCGACGGACGCAAGCTCGAGGCCGGGCGCGCCGTTATCGCCAATGCGAACCCCAAGCTCGTATTCGGCAAATTGCTCGCCTCGGACCCGGCGCGGGCAGGCTTCGACCGCAGCGTGGCGGCTTTCCGCGCCGGACCGGGCACGATGATGATCCATCTGGCGCTGGACGGGTTGCCCGACTGGCGCGCCGGCCCGCAATTGCAACGCTTCGCCTATGTACATGTCGCGCCCGATCTCGAAATGATGGCGCGGGTCTATGCGGAGGCGTCGGCGGGATTGCTGCCCGCAGAACCCGTGCTGGTCGTCGGCCAACCCACAGCGATCGATCCCACGCGGGCGCCGGCAGGCCAGCACGTGCTCTGGGTGCAAGCGCGCGTGCTGCCGGCCGAAATATCAGGCGATGCGAAAGGCGAGATCGCCGCAAAGACCTGGGACGAGGCCAAGGCGCCCTTTGCCGCGCGCGTCCTGGATATACTGGAGTCCTATGCGCCGGGGCTTCGAGGGCGCATCCTCGGGCAGGCGGTCTTCTCGCCTCTCGACTTGGAGCGGGAAAACCCCAATCTCATCGGCGGCGACAATCTCTCCGGCAGCCATCATCTCGATCAGAATTTCTTCCTCCGGCCCGTTCCGGGCTATTCCCGTTATCGCACGCCAGTGAAGAACCTCTACCTCTGCGGCGCGTCGACATGGCCCGGTGCGGGAACCGGCGGGGGTTCGGGTTTCCTTCTGGCCAAAATGCTCGCAGGGTGAGGCGGACCTACACCCACCCCGACAGTTCCCGTCGCGCGATCGCCTCCTCCAGCACGCCTATCCCGTCGTCGCTGTCGTTGAGGCACGGCAGGGCTGCGACCTTCTCGCCGCCGGCCGCGTGAAAATATTCGGCGTTTTCGACGCCGACGTCTCCAGACAATCTGCGGCGAAACCCGGGGTCAGCGCGGCGAGGCGCTTGACACCCGCGCGTGCGAGGGACTGTGCGGAACGCCAGCGCTATTCTACGAAGGATCACTTGGACATCGATTCCTTGTCCCGCGCCGCCTGCCTCGCGCCGTCTGGTTCTCGAGGGTTGTTTGCGTTCGCTTTCACCGCCGGCTCAGATTGGATATCGGTCGGCTGCGGAGCCGGCGTTCCGGCGGCCTGGACCTCGCCCGGCTCGTAGCCCTTTACCGCCTGCACGACCTTGACCTGCTGCCCCTCCAGCAATCCGAGCGATGGATTCGCGACGATCCTGTCCGTTGCCTTCAGGCCGGCAGTGACCTGGACGTCGAGGCCGAGATTGTGTCCCAGCGAAACATTCTGGAGGTGCACACGGTTCTGGCCGTCGATCCGCGCCACCTGCATCCCGTCGGCCCGGAACAGCAGGGCTTGCGACGGAATGATCAATATGTCGGGATCGCTCGGGAAGCTGAAGTTGACGTTGACATAAGCGCCCGGCAAAAGGCCTTCGTGAGCATTGTCGGCGACCAATTCGGTGACGATGGTTCGCGTATAAGGGCTGACGGCGCCCGCCATGGTCAGGAATTGGGCCGGGATCTTCTTACCCGGGGCGCCCGGCAAGGTGAGGTCGGCCTTCAGGCCGGGCTTCAGCAAGGCGGCGAAGTCTTGAGGCACAGAGACGAAGATGCGCAGCTTGGAGACGTCGGCAACGCTGAACGGCGCCTGGGACGTCGCGTGGAGCGAGGCGTCAGCGCCGGCGGCGTTGATGAAATCGCCGACCTCGACGCGGCGCGCCGTGACAATGCCGGCGAATGGCGCCACGATTTTCTTGAAATTCGTCATTGCCTGATATTGATCGACAGTCTGCTGCGCGGCCGCGACCAGGGCCTTGTCCGCAGCAGCGGTCGCGTCCATGTTGTCCTTCTCCTGTTGTGTGACGGCCAGTGTGGTCAGGGCGTCGTAGCGCTTCGCCTCTACGGCGGCTAGGTTGTAGTGGGTCTGCGCCGCCGCCAAGTTCGCCTTGCTCGACGCGAGTTGGGCGTCCAAACTCGGCGTGGCGATCGTCGCGAGGAGGTCCCCTGCGTTCACGTGAGCGCCGTAATCCTTGAACCATTGGGACACGTATCCGCTGACCTGCCCATAGATCGCGGCTTCGTTCCAGGCCTTCACCTCGCCCGGCAAGGTCAACGCTTGCGTCGGTGGACCCTCTTTCGGCAACACCACCTGAACGCGCGGCAGGGCTGCGTCGTCCGCCGTTTGCTGCAGATATGCTACGGAGGCCTGGCGCGACCAGATGCCGTAGCCGGCGAGAGCGGCGGCCGCCGCGAGGCCGAAGAGCGCCAGCCAGCGACCATGTCGACGAGTCGTCAGTTGCGTCATGCCGGCTCCCCTTGTCGTGGCTTGGCGCGATGCAGAATGGCGAAGACGCACGGAACGAAGACCAGCGTCGTCACCGTGGCGACCAGGAGGCCGCCGATCACTGCCCGACCGAGCGGCGCGTTTTGCGTGTTGCTGAGCGACATGGGCAGCATCCCGAGGATCATGGCGAGCGCCGTCATCAGGACGGGCCTGATCCGGGCAAAGCCGGCCTCCACGGCCGCGGTGAAGGGCTCGCCATGTTCGGCAAGGCGGCCGCGAGCGTAGTCGACGACGAGGATCGTGTTGGCGGTCGCGGTCCCCATGCACATGATCGCCCCGGTGAGCGCGGGCACCGAAAGGGTCGTCCCGGTAAGGAACAAGCTCCAAGTCACGCCGGCCAAGGCGGCCGGCAGGGCGCTGATCACGATGAACGGATCGAGCCAGGACTGGAAGTTCACGACGATCACCAGGTAGATGAGGGCGATCGAAAGACCGAGTCCGAAGAGCAGCGAGAGGTAGGCGATGTTCATCGTCATTGTTTGACCCTGCAGCGTCACCGTGACGCCTCGTGGCAGTTCCGAGGACGTCTTATTGATGGCGACTTGGACGGCCCGGCTCACGGCTCCGAGATCGCGCCCCTCCACGTTGGCGTAGATGTCGATGACCGGCATGATGTCGTTATGAGAAACGACGCCGGGCGTACCGGTGTTGTGGATCGAGGACAAACCGCCCACGAGCTCGGGCTGGACGTTGGTAGGATTGCCATTCCCCTGGTCGACCGGGACGATCTGAAGAGAGTTGATCGTCGTCAACTGATCCTGCGGCGTTTGAATGTTCACGAGATGAGAGACGCCGGTGTTGGGATCGAGCCAGTATGTCGGCGCAACCTGGCCGCTCCCAGAGAGGGTCGACAGCAGGTTGTCGGCGATGTCGGATTCGGTCAGCCTCGTCCCGAGCGCGAAGCTTCGCCGCGAGGCGACCAGCAGCGTCGGCTGGCCCATGATCTGTTGAATGCGCACGTCCGCCGCGCCAGCGATCTGAGCGATCCGCGCCTTCAGCTTGGTCGCGTAGGCGAAGCTGTCGTTGAGATTGCGGCCGCTCACCTGGACATCGATCGGCGATGGTAGGCCGAAATTCAGGATCTCGGCGGTGATGTCGCCGGGAAGGAAACTGAATTCCGTCCCGGGAAACCGATCCGTAAGCCCCGCCCGCAGCGTTTGCCGATATTGCGCGACGGGCGAAGCCTGGTTGTCGAGCGAAATCGTGATGTCGCAATCCTGCGACCCGGTCGTGCCGTCCGTGCTGTAGGTCTGATTGATCCCGCTGACCGGAAGGCCGCAGTTCACCAAGGTTCCTGTCACGTGGCCCGGCAACAGGTCCCGGATCTGCTGCTCCACCAGGACGGAGGACTTGGCCGACTCCTCGATCCGCGTGCCGGCCGGGAAACGGACGTGCAGGTCCATCTCTCCGGCTTTGATGGCCGGAAAGAAGTCCTGTCCGACGAACAGGAGGAGGGACAAGGACACGAGCGCGGCTCCCAAGTAGAGGCTGGCAAACTGTCTGCGGCGGCCGGACAGGCCCTCCAACGCGGCGCGGTAGCCGTCGCGGAACCGTTCGAACCGTGCTTCGAAACCCAATTGGAACCGCTTGAAGAAGCCCGGCCGAGCCTTGTCCGACTGCGGCCGGCGTTGCGCCTCGACTTGCCCGCGCAAAAGCCAGGCCGCCATGGTCGGCGTCAAGGTTCGAGACAGGATGAACGAGGCGATCATCGCGAAGATGACCGCTTCGGCGAGCGGCAGGAACAGGTAGCCGGAAACGCCGCCGAGTTGGAGCAGCGGCAACCAGACGATGCAGATGCACAAGGTGGACACGAACGTCGGCACGACGATCTGGTTCGCGGCTGTGATGATCGCCTCGGTCAACTCGACAGGGTTGCCGTCCTCTCCGCCCGTTTCCAGGTGCGTGTTGATGTTCTCGATCATCACCGTGGCGTCATCGACGAGAATGCCCACAGCGAGGGCCAAGCCGCCGAGGGTCATGACGTTGATCGTCTGGCCGACGATCGACAGGACAATGATCGAACTCAGGATCGAGAGCGGGATGGACGTAGCGACGATGAGGGTGGACCGCCAGCTGCCGACGAATAGCAGAACAGCGAGCCCCGCCAGGACGGCCGCGCTGAACATCTCTTCCACGACGTCCTGGATCGACGCCTCCACGAAACCGGAAACGTCGTTGAGCGGCGTGATGGTGACGCCCGGCGGAAGGGTCTTGAGCAGGCCCGGCAGCTTCGCCTTGACGCCCCTGACCACCGCGAGGGTAGAGGCGTCCCCGGTTTTCAAAACCTCGATGAGAACCGACTGTTGACCCTTGACCAGCACGATGTTCTGCTGCGGAGGCCCGCCGGCGTGGACGTAGGCTACGTCACGCAGATAGACTACCGCGTTGCCGACCTGCTTGAGCGGGAGATTGTTGAAGGCTTCGATTTTGAGCGGCGTGGAGTTGGTCTCCACCATGAAGTCGAGGGCGCCGATCTTTTGATCGCCTGCCGGCAGGACGATATTCTGCGACGCCAAGGCGGCGCCGACATCCGTCGCCGTGAGCCCATGCGCCAAAAGCTTTGATTGGTCGAGGTCGACCTCGACGTCCGCCGTCGTCCCGCCATAGGGCGCCGGCATCGCGGCGCCCGGCACCGTGACCAACGCGGGCCGAATGAGATTCGTCGCGATATCGTTGATTTCGCTCGGCGTCATGTTGTCTGCCGCGATCTGCAAGGCGAGGACCGGGACCGACGAAGCATCGTAGACCAGGATTTCCGGAGGCGTGGCGCCCGTGGGCAATTGCTTGAGCACGTTCTGCGCCGCCGCTGTGATCTGGGCTTGCGCCGCCGCCACATCCGTGCCCGGTTGAAAGAAGACCTTCACGACGCCGCTGCCGTAATACGACTGGCTCTCGATGCGCTCGATGTTATTGACCGTCGAGGTCAGGTTGCGTTCGTAGTAGTAGACGATCCGGCCCGACATGTCCGTCGGCAACAGGCCGGTGTAGGTCCAGATCGAGGCAACGACGGGTATCCTGATCGGCGGAAAGATGTCGATCGGCGTCTTGAAAACGGAAATGGCGCCGAACAGCAGGATCAGGATGGCGAGGACGACGAAGGTGTAGGGCCGCCGCAGCGCGACC
>Ga0209248_10000546_pt1 | contig 11877 bp, 11 predicted proteins | sample BogFormECP04_OM1_FD_188241 | JGI IMG/M metagenome (GOLD analysis project Ga0209248, IMG submission 188241) | Bog forest soil microbial communities from Calvert Island, British Columbia, Canada - ECP04_OM1 (SPAdes) (version 2) | ecosystem: Environmental > Aquatic > Freshwater > Wetlands > Bog ... | reverse complement strand
GAGCGAACCAGCCGCAACTCCTCAGGCGTTGCCGCGGCCACCGGGGCCAGATCGGACGCCCACTCGATGCCGGCCATCCACAATTGAGACAGTGCCATTCGCCACGGGTTGCGCACCGCGGCGTCGCCGCCTGGCAGCGGCACCGGCATCAGGTGGCCGGCCCGGACGAAACGGTGGCTGTCGGTCCCGAGCGTGAGAATCTCGCCGCCCCAGATCGTCTGATCGCAGCCGTAGCCGGTGCCGTCGAAGGAGACTCCGACGATCGGCTCGCCGATGCGTCCGTGCTCGGCCAGCAGCGACACCACGTGCGCATGGTGGTGCTGGACGAGATCGAGCGGTCGATCGCCGACCCGGCGCTCCGCCCAGTTGCGGGTGTGATACCCCGGATGCAAATCAGCGGCCAATCGCGCTGGCTTACCGCGTATTCCGCTGAGCTGGTCCACCGCACGCTCGAACGCGCGTAGCGTCTCCCAGCTGGCCATGTCGCCGATATGCCCGGACATGTAAGCGCGTGAGCCGTCGGTGAGGCAGAAGGTATTCTTCAGTTCCCCGCCCACCGCCAGCACGGCCGGGCCCTCGCGCCCGACGCTCCCGATGTAGCCGATGTCGATGGGGAGCGGCGCATAACCGCGGGACCGGCGGATCGGTAATTCCCGGGCCCCTTCCTGGTCTCTGATGACGCGCACCACCGAGTCGTCACATGGCACGTGGATCGGACGGTCGTGATCGAGCAGAGCATCGCAGAGCACCGAAAGCCGCTCAGCGGCATCGTCTCCGGTGAAACAGATGGGTTCGTCGGCTCGGTTGGCGCTGGTCAGCACCAGCGCGTCGGGGACCTGCGCGTCGACACCGGGGACGGGCGCGAGGAGTAGGTGATGGATGGGCGAGTACGGCAGCATCAAACCGAGCAGCGGACTGCCGGGTGCAACCGCGTCGGCCACCGGCGCACCGGGGCGCCGCCGTAACAACACGATCGGTCGTGCGGGACTCGACAGCACCGCGGCCTCGCTGTCGTCGATGTAGGCGTATCGGCGTGCGACGTCAAGGTCACGGACCAGCATGGCGAAGGGCTTGGCGCCCCGCGCCTTTCGTGTCCGAAGCGCGCGGACGGCCGCGTTGTCGTCGACGACGCAAGCCAGATGGTAACCGCCGATGCCCTTGACGGCGACCACCGCACCCGCCGCCAGCGCGTGCTGGGTGGCCGCCAGTGCGGTATCGGATCCGTTGACTGGTCCGGACTGCGACCAGAACCACAGCGACGGCCCGCAATCCGGGCAGGCGATGGGTTGCGCGTGGAACCGGCGATCCGCTGGATTGTGGTATTCGGCGGCGCACCGGTCACACATGGTGAATGCCGACATGGTGGTGGCGGGACGGTCGTACGGCAACTCGCGGATGATGGTGAACCGTGGCCCGCAGTTGGTGCAGGTCACGAACGGGTGCCGGTAACGCCGGTCGTGCGGGTCGAACAGCTCGGCGACACAGTCGTCGCACACGGCGATGTCAGGCGGAATAGGCGTCTTGGCACCGTTGACAACCTGGCTCGCCACGATTCGGAACTCGCGTTGACGCGCGGTGTCGGCAGCGATTTCGGCAACCGAGATGGCGGCGATCCGGGCCAGCGGTGGGGCCTCGGTACGCAACCTGCGGCTGAATTCGTCCACCCGGCCGCGTTCGCCCTGCACCTCGAGAAAGACTGCGCCCGAATCGTTGCCGACGAATCCGGCCAGGCCCAGCTCGCTGGCAATGCGGTGGACGAACGGCCGAAACCCAACTCCCTGGACAACACCGGTCACGGTGAAGTGCTGCCGAACATCGTCGGAACGCAGCATCAGGGGCCCCAACAAGGGTGGGCCGGCCATCTCAACCGGCCTCCGGGCTGAGCGTCGGATCGGTGCGGCCCCGGCCCATCAGCTCCAAGCCGGCCATCGCCTGCTCGGCCCCGGCGCGGTCCGTCTTCTCGACTACGAAGCCCATGTGGATGATCACCCAATCACCGGGCGCGAACGTCTCTTCCGGCAGCATGCCGACGTTGACCTTGCGCTGCTCCCCGACGACGTCGACGAGTGCGAGCTGTCCCTCGTAACCGTCCAGCATCCTGATTACCTGACCGGGTATACCCAGACACATGGTTCAGCGCTCCTCTTGTAGCGCGGCGAACCCGGAAGAGGAACCAGCAGAGGAACATGCCCGACTCTGCAACGCGGCGATGATCTCCTCGACCGCTCGCACGGCCCGGGGGACGGCCTTGGCCACCTGCTTGGTGAGGCCGATTCCCTCCTCGACGCTTCCCGCCTCGCACCCTACGACGACCGTGTAAGGCGGACGGCCGCCCAGTGCCCGCAGGCTGGCGAACACCGCCGCCGGATCCATGCCGTGCGCGTCCACACCGGCTGTGCTGGAACCTGGTTCATCGTCGGCTGCAAGGTCTTCTTCGTAGTCGGCCTGGAACACATGCAAGGTGCCCGGGTTGCCGCGGCTGGGTACCGCGTCGACGAGGACCAGGGTGTCCCACCCCTCGAGCAGGTCGTAAGCCAGGTGCATGCCCCGGATGCCGTAGTCGATGACGCGCACACTTGGATCGTCCGGCGGGATCATTGCGTTCCGGACTACTTCGGAGCCGAAGCCGTCATCTCCCAGGAAGATGTTGCCGATTCCGGCTACCAGGATGCGTGCTGCCATTCGAGCCGGCTACATGCGGCGCAGTTTGAGGTAGCGGCGGGCATCCGGCAAGGACGACACTCCGAGCACGACGCCTACCGCGACCACCGTCCCGACGACTCCCACGAAGATCCAACCTAAAACTGCCATGCCGAACTCCTTAATCAGTGGATTGTGTTGCTTGCAGAATCTGCGATCCGAGCGGCTCGATTTCGTCGGGGGAGAAGTACAGATAACGGCCGTACCAGTCATGCAGGTCGGCGGCCGGGTCTTCTTCCACGACGACCCCGACGTGTTTGTTGCCCTCGACGTCCTCGTGCACCGACGTGACGCGCGCGGTCTTGCCGGCGATGAAGATGTCCTGCGCGTCGGCGTTGCGCCTCGGTCGTAACCGAACCTGGCTGCCCCGGGCGATGCGGATCCCGTTCACGACCACCGCGTCGATCTCAGGGCGAACGGCGCTGTCGGCCAGCGGGTCCCACCAGTCGACTCCCTCGGGAATCTCTGGGACCAGGCCCGCAGGAATCTGGGGCCCGTGTGGATCCCGCAACACGCCGTGCAGGCGCGCCATCGCATCGGGCGACATGGCATCGCACTGGTCGATGATCTGCGCGGCCCTCGGATCGGTGGCCCGAGCCTGCGCCTTCTCTTCGTCTGTCATCGTCATGACGCGCAGGGTCAGGATCTCGTCGATTTCCGTGCAGTCGTACAGCGCAGTGTCGCTCTGTTCGGCGACCTCGGGGTGGTCGTAGAGAATTATCGGCGATACCAGCAGCATGTCTTGGCTGCCGGGCAGACCGGCCAGCACGGGGAAGCAGCGGTGCTGCTGACACCGGGACACGGCATCGGCCGCGGCGGCCGGTGGTTCGAGCAGTGAAACGAACTGACCGCCGACAACTTCGGCGATGAGGTGGGTTCCGATCATGGACCGCGCGATCGAGTCGTTCTTGCTGGTCGCGGCGGAGCCGACGTTGCTGATCCGTACCGAGACCCGGCGCAGTGCGCCGTCCGGTTCGCTGGAGACGGTCAGGACGCCGTTCACCTCCCGCCGTTCGCGGACCAGGCGACCGCCGTCGACCGGTTCAATGTCGGCTGCCGCGGCTGCCACCACCGGCAGCGTCCATTGCCGGGCAGGGTCGTCGAACGCGAGAGGGCCGAAAGACATTTCACATTCGGCCGCTTCGTCCCAAGTCAGCCAGGACCCCGACGGGGTGGTCAGTTTGTCGACCGGTGCGAATCCTCCGTCTGTGCTTTCCTTGAGCTCGCGCTCAGCGCGGCGGTGCTGTAACTGCAGGAACCGCACCACCAGGGTGATCGCCTGGGCTCCGTCGACCAGGAATTGCGCCGCGATGCTGTCGTCTTCGCCCAAGCCGGCGGCGGCTGCGCCACGCGGCCCCAAAACGCCGAACTGCCAACGGGATTGATTCTTGCTTGACGTCCCGCGGTATGGGTACAGCAGGTAGCCCTCGTAAAGCACCGCATCGGCGACGGCGCGGGTCCGGTCCGTGCTCGAAGTCATCGGGCCGTCTCCCGATTGGCGACCAACAATGAGGCCACTGCGTCATCGAGGTCGAGCATCCCGTGTTCGGACTTGTAGCCGGCCAGCGCTGCGATTGTTTCGTGACTCAGCCGCACCCAGCCGGCGTTCGGATAGTGCTGGGCGATCAGCTCTCGCCATACCGTGACCGGCATGTCGTAGCGATACTCGCAGTCCCACGGCACCTGCTGCACTGAGAACCCGCGTTCAGACTTGACGAAAATAGTTCCGCTGAATAGGAACTGCAGAGGCAGCGTGCCGTCGCGTAGCGCGTGCAGGTACTTGGCGGCAGCGACCTCGAAGTCGTAGCTGCAGTCCAGTGGAAGCGCCACAGTCGTGTTACCGGCGAAGCCCGGCACCATTGCGGTGCAATGCTGCCAGAGGAAGGTGCGTTGCGTGGTCGCCCAGCGTTCGCGCGGCCCGAACAGGTCGATCAGCCCGGTCGCTTCGGCGTCGGAGTAGGTACGTCGCAGCGGTTCGATCCGAACTTGGCAACGCAGCGCGATTGCGTGCACCGGCTCGTCCCCGCCGGCGGCGACGCCGATGCGGGCGGTCAGCACCGGGGTGACGGTGTACGGTTCGGGCGCTACGTCGAGTACGGCGAAGTCCAGACCCATCTGGTCTTCGGTCATGGCGACGCGTCCTTGGCGCGGGCGGCGATCTGTGCGAAGAAGCTCTCGATATACGCTCGCGCCTCCTGGCCGCCGTCGAACCCCCGCCACATCATGCGCAAGCGGCCGACGAACTCGTAGCAGGCGTCGATCGGCACCAGATAGCTTTGCGGTTGCGCGAATTCGTCGTTCTCAGAGCCCGGTTCGGCCTCGGGGACCCGGACCAGCAGCGCCTCCACGTCGTCGGCCAGCAGGCTCACCCGTGAGTCGGCGCCGCTGATGGCGTTCCAGGCGTCCAGGTCCAGCTCGGATTCGGTGGCGCCGGCCGGGCCAGGATAGAAGGCGACTGTGCGTCCGAGTTCTGAGTTGGTGAAGAAGAAGGCCACGCCGACCGGGATTTGCAGGGCCGCCCATGCGCGGCGGTCCAGCGCGAAATCCGGGAAAGCCAGGTACCGGTCGGGCACTGCGCGGTAGCGCAGCTGTGCGCTGCCGTCGGTGAACAGCAGATAGCAGGCGCGGCAGACGCACATCAGCTGTCGGCCGGCCACATTCACCACGTGCTGGTGCTCGTCGGCGATCAACTCGTTACACATCTCGCACCGCTCGCCGGCAGGCTCGGGGGCGCGCCGGTTGCTGGTGATGCGCGTCAGTACGTCGTACGGACTCGTCATGCCCGAGCCCCAATCGCTTCTCCCCGCAGCGCCACCGACAGCACCCCGTCGCGGGTCAGCAGCGGGAGCGGATCCAGGTGAGCTCCGTCCGGGCCGGCACCCGCATGTACGACGTCGAAATCTGCCGGACAGCGCGGGCAGCGCAGCAGCGCGCCATGCAGTGCCGCACCCGCCAGCGAGTCGTCACAAACCGGGCAATAGTCGCGATAGGCGAACGTCTGGTCGTCGACCCGGCACGCGAGGACGGTGGTTCCGGAGACGGCGAAGCCCCCGACCTCGCCGGGCTCCAGCTCTGCGAGCTCGGGTACGGGGTGCCAGGTCGTTTGGCTATGCCCATTCGAAGGCCCATTCGAAGGCCCATTCGAATGCACGTGCGCCAGTAGCGATTCAGCGGGAATCATCTTGCTGGCGGCTGCTGGTTCGGCTGCTACCACCTCGATCGAGGAGATCTCCGGTGCGGCTGCCCGGACCGCGTCCTCGACGGCCAGCTCCAGCGTCACCGCCGACGACGGGCAGCTTTTGCAGCTGCCCTTAAAAGCCAGGAGCACGCGAGGACCTTCGGGTCCCTGGGTAACTTCCAGCAGATCCACATCGCCACCATGCGAGCCCAGGTAAGGCCGCACCCGGTCCAGCGCGTCGGATACCCGCCGGTGCACGTCGTGCGGGTGCAGGCCGTGCACCAGGAGCAGGCTGGCCACCAGGTCGTCGGTGGCCAGCCGCTCGGCCATGCCCGGGTCGCCGGATAACTTGATCATCCGTTCCAACCCGGCTCCGTAAAGCCCGACTACCTCGCGAACCAGCTGTTGGGCACGTTCATGCGCGGCCGCCCCACTCGCCGCGCAGGAATCCAGGAGTGTCTGGATTCGATCGCCCGCTGTGCGCCACTGCGCGTCGTTCTCGGGGGTGTCCGGGCGATCCGCCATGTGTCACTCCCCGACAGGTGACTGCGTTGGGGTATGCAATCTCTCCAGGGTTTTGCCGTTCCCCAGATACATGTGCACACCGCAGGGCAGGCATGGATCGAAGCTGCGCACCGTGCGCATGATGTCGATGCCCTTAAAGTTCTCCCGGCTGTTCTCCTCGAAGATCGGCTGGCCCTGCACCGCGTCCTCGTAGGGGCCCGGCGTGCCGTAGCTGTCGCGCGGGCTGGCGTTCCACGGGGTCGGCGGATACGGGTGGTAGTTGGCGATCTTGCCGTCCCGGATCACCATGTGGTGACTGAGCACACCGCGGACCGCCTCGGTGAAGCCGCAGCCGATGGCCTCGTCGGGCACCTCGAACTTCTCCCATGTCTTAGTACGCCCAGCGCGGATTTCCGCCAACGCCTGCTCGGCGAAGTGCAGCGCGCACGCCGCCGCGTAGGCCTGGAAGTAGGTGCGTGCCCGGTCGCGTTCGATCGTGTTGCTGCCGTGCTCGGGGATCTTCCACTCCAGTTCCACCGGGCCCTTGAGGGCGGTCTTGGGCAGGTTGATCTGCACACTGTGACCGGTGGACTTGACGTAGCCGATGTCGACCAGGCCGGCCAGCGCGGTCGGCCACAACCGGGCCAGCGGGCCGCCGCCGGTGTCCAGCGCCAGGTGGTCCTTGCCGTCGAACCAGCGCGGCGACATCACCCAGCTGTACTTGCCACCATCCAAGTCCCGTTTCTGCGGGTGCGGGTTGGTGGTCTGGTTCCACGGGTGCCGACGGTCCACCGGATTGCCCAACGGATCGGTCTTGACGAACATCTCCTGATCGGTCCAGTCGTCGTAATACGAGCTGCCCAACAGGATCCGGAGCCCGAGGTTGATGTCGACCAGCGAGTGGGTGACCAGCTTGCCGTCGACCACCACGCCGGGCGTGACGAACATCGCGTTACCCCACTGCTCCATGTCCTTGTACGCGAAGTTGCACACCTCGGGATCCTGGAACGACCCCCAGCAGCCGAGCAGCGTGCGGCGCAGGCCGACCTTCTCGTAACCGGGCAGCGCCTCGTAGAAGAAGTCGAACAGGTCGTCGTGCATTGGGACGACCTTCTTCATGAACTCGACGTAGCGCATCAGCCGGGTCATGTAGTCGGTCATCAGTTGGATGGTCGCGACGGTGCCGACCCCACCGGGGTACAACGTCGACGGGTGCACGTGGCGACCCTCCATGAGGCAGAACATCTCTCGCGTCCAGCGACTGACCTGAAGCGCTTCCCGGTAGAATTCGCCGCTGAACGGGTTGAGCGAGCGCATGATGTCGGCGATCGTCTTGTAGCCGTGCGCATCGGCGTGCGGCGCCGCGGTTTTCTCCGCCTGGGACAGCACGCTCGGGTTGGTCTCGGCGACCATCTTCTCGCAGAAGTCGACGCCGACCAGGTTCTCCTGGAAGATGTTGTGGTCGAACATGTATTCCGCGGCCTCGCCGAGGTTGACGATCCATTCGCCGAGGTGCGGCGGCTTGACCCCGTACGCCATGTTCTGCGCGTAGCAGGAACAGGTGCAGTGGTTGTCGCCGCAGATACCGCAGATGCGGCTGGTGATGAAGTGGGCGTCGCGGGGATCCTTGCCCTTCATGAAGATCGAGTAGCCGCGGAAGATCGACGAGGTGCTGTGGCACTCGACGACTTCTTTGTTCTCGAAATCGATTTTGGTGTAGATGCCGAGGCTGCCCACGATCCTGGTGATCGGATCCCACGCCATCTCGACCAGCTGGCCGGGTTCGCGCTTGGCATGTGACGGCTCAGGAATGATGGTTGTCATCGCAATTCTGCTCTTTTCGCCGGAACGGCTTTGTTTGTGGTGGGCTCGAGATAGGAATGAAGCGCCGTGACCTAGGAGGGGACCTACCAGGTGCGGCGGGCTCCGGTGGTGAGTTCAGTGCCCTTGTGGCGCCAGCGCGGCTCCTTGTCGACGGTGCGCGCCGTGATACCCCTCAGGTTGCGAATCACGGACCCGTATAAGCCCGACGCGGTGCTGGAGAGCTTGCCGCCCGGGGGTTCGTCCATGAAAGGCATGAACTTGTCCGGGAAACCGGGCATCGTGCAGCCGATGCAGATGCCGCCGACGTTCGGGCAGCCGCCGATACCGTTGATCCACCCACGTTTGGGCACGTTGCACTTCACAACCGGGCCCCAACAGCCAAGCTTGACAATGCATTTCGGTGACCCGTACTCGGTGGCGAAATCGCCCTGCTCGTAGTAGCCGGCCCGGTCACAACCTTCGTGCACGGTCGCCCCGAACAACCACTTGGGGCGCAGCGCCTCGTCGAGCGGGATCATCGGCGCCTGGCCGGTCGCCATGTAGAGCAGGTAGGTCAGCGTCTCCGACAGATTGTCCGGCTGGATCGGGCAGCCGGGAACGCAGACGATCGGGATGCCGGCCTTGCTCTTCCAATCCCATCCGAGGTAGTCGGGCACGCCCATCGCCCCGGTCGGGTTGCCGGCCATGGCGTGGATGCCGCCGTAGGTGGCGCAGGTCCCGACTGCGACGACCGCGGTGGCCTTGGGCGTCAGCCGGTCAAGCCATTCGCTGGTGGTCATCGGCTGGCCGGTTGCCGGGTCGTTGCCGAAGCCACACCAATAGCCTTCGTCCTTGATCTTCTCGTTGGGAATGGATCCTTCGACGACGAGTACGAACGGCTCCAATTCGCCGCGATCGGCTTTGAAGAACCACTCCAGGAAGTCGTCTGCCCCTCCTGTGGGTCCGCATTCGAAGTCGATCAGGGGCCAGTGGACGGCGACTTTGGGGAGACCGGGAAGCGCGCCGAGCGCGATCTCCTCCACACTGGGCTGGGTAGCGGCAGTCAACGCCACCGAATCGCCGTCACAACTAAGACCCGCATTGATCCATAGAACATGAATCAATGTCTCTTCCGCTTTGACTGCTGCTTCAGTTGGCATGCTGCAGCTTTCCGGGGCCGGGCTGGGCTCCCTACGCTGCCGGAGTCGACCGTCGGCCCACTTGCGCAGCGCTGTTTTTGGGTCTACGCCTGCCATCGAGCGTTGTCAACGGCCCCCCATTTTCGGGTAACTGAACAGATGTTGCATAGCCGTTGGAGTTCACCCTGTTCTCGTTGCGCAGCAAAGCATTTCGGCGGTAAGGGGCGACGTCACGAACTCGCGAGCGTGGCTAACATAGATGGTCTATAGATGGGCGATTTTCGTTGTTATGCAAGTCATTCGCAAGAGCACGTCATGCAAGTCGTTTGCATGACTCAAGCGTCGGAATCTCCGGCGAACCGTCGTAGCCAACCAAACCAGGCGCCCATGCCTGCTCCGGTGCGCGCGCTGATCGGCAGGATCGTCGCTTCCGCGTTCACTTCGCGAACATGCGCAATGTAGGTGTCTACGTCGACGTCCAGGTAGGGCACCAAATCAATCTTGTTGAGTAACACCACATCCACCGATCTGAACATCACCGGGTACTTCAGCGGCTTGTCCTCGCCCTCGGTGACGGAGTAGACCATGGCCTTGGCGTGCTCGCCGACGTCGAACTCGGCCGGGCAGACCAGGTTGCCGACGTTTTCGATGATCACCAGGTCCAATCGGGGAAGGTCGAGACCCGGTAATGCGCGGTTGACCATCGGCGCGTCGAGGTGGCATTCGCCGCCAAAACCGTTGCTGGTGTTGAGCAGCGACACCTGGGCACCGCGACCGCTGAGCTTGGCCGCATCCAGGTCGGTGGCGATGTCGCCTTCGATCACCCCGATCGCGAACTCTGTGGCGAGTTCATCGAGCGTAGCCTGCAGCACGGTCGTCTTCCCCGATCCGGGGGAGCTCATCAGGTTCAGCGCGCGGATCCCGTTGCTTTCGAACGCCGCCCGGTTGAAATTCGCACGGGTATCGTTCTCGGCGAAGATCTCTTCCAACACGTCGATACGCTGTGTGCCGGTCTCATAACCACTGTGATCCCCATGGTCATGGTCATGGTCGTGGGGATGGTGATCGTGCTCGTGGGTGTGCACGGTTCCGTCGTCGTGCCGATGAAATCTACCCATAGTGAACACCTTTCACGATACGTCCAACGATGTCACGAGAAATTCGTTGCCGCGGAGCACCTCGACATCGGAGCTGTCGCAGCTGGGACACCAGATCGACCAGGCCGACGTGATCTCCGACTGCCGGCCGCACGACCGGCACTTCACCTCGGCGGTGACGCATTCGAGTTCCAGTTCGGCGTCCGGCATGTTCTCGGAGTCCCGGACGAGTGTCCAGCAGAACGACAACGATTCCGGCACCACCTGGCGAAGAGCGCCGATCCGGACGCGGACGACGTCGACGTGGCGGCCGTCGGCGTGCGTTTTGACCACATCGGCGATCGCTTCGCACAGCGACAGCTCATGCATTGCTGGTCACCGGCGTCCGCTGGTTGGGGAGCCCATGAGCACTTTTCTACACCCGAATCGCGTCTATCCTGAACCTCACAAGGCGCACTGTGAAGGTTGACGAGTTATTCGCCTCGTTTGAGGCATTGATCGAGGCGAACCGCCCCGGTCGTGATGACGTCGTGTACCTTGAACGGCGCGGCGATGAATATGGCTGGCGCATTGTGCCCTTAGCTGGCGCGGCCGATGTGACCGCCCCGGACCAGTCCGCACCCGATGCGTGGATGTCGTTCTCGGCGAGCTGGCCGCGCGATCCGGAACGGCTACGGACGTTCTTCGATGACCTGCTCGCAGAGCTGGAGTCAATGACCGCTCACGCTGATCGGTGCCGCTGGCCGGTAGAGGAGCCCTGGCCACATTGGCCGCACTCGCATTGAGCGGGCACTGACCGGGGGCCGCGAGTGAACTACCGGATTAGCGAGGACGACCGCGCCAGGTTCAAGCGCTGCCGGCGGCAATGGGATTTCGCGTCGCGCCGCGAACTCGAGCCCATCACAAGCACGGCGACCGTGGATCCCGTGTTACCCGCCGTGCTCAAGGATGCGCTCGCCGTCTACTACTACCCGGGCACGTGGGATTGGCAACCCGAGGTGAGGCAATCACTGGTGCACAAGGCACTGGCCAGGGCGGTCACCGAAATCGGGGTAGCCGGCGCCACCGACGCCCTAGCCGCTGGCGAGGCGCTGCTCGACGCCTACGACGCATGGGCGAGCACGGTCGACGACTTCGCCCCGGTGAAGATCGGCCACGACGTCTGGGGGCTGGTGCCTGATCCGCGCGACCCCGAACGCGGGTTGCTGACCCCGGACGGATCTGCGGTGATCTACACCTGCCGGATCGACCTGCTGGCCGTCGACGCCGCCGACGAGTATTGGGTGGTCCGGCACCAGGTCGTGGACGAATGGCAAGAGTTGGAGGCGCTGATCGGTGACGAGGCGGCGGTCGCGGCCTGCTGGGCCTGGGAGCAGGAGTACCTGGGCATGGAGATCTCGGGCACCATCCACAACCAGGTGCGCCTCACCGGCCCGCTCGATCCGCCCGCCGCCTC
>Ga0209248_10000545_pt1 | contig 11879 bp, 10 predicted proteins | sample BogFormECP04_OM1_FD_188241 | JGI IMG/M metagenome (GOLD analysis project Ga0209248, IMG submission 188241) | Bog forest soil microbial communities from Calvert Island, British Columbia, Canada - ECP04_OM1 (SPAdes) (version 2) | ecosystem: Environmental > Aquatic > Freshwater > Wetlands > Bog ... | reverse complement strand
TGTTGATGGCTCACTGCCGCAAGGCTAAAGCGTTCCTGCATTGCTCCTCAGGTGCCGTCTACGACCCGCCGGACGACGAACCACGAACCGAGCGCGCCGCCTTGGGCGACAACCACAAGCCTTTGTTTCCAACCTATTCCATTTCCAAGATCGCAGGCGAGGTAGTCGCCAGGACGATGGCCCGCGCACTCGGTGTGCCGACTACCATCGGCCGGCTCAATGTCCCGTACGGCGACAATGGCGGCTGGCCGTTCTATCACATGGAGATGATGCTCGCCGGTATCCCGATCCCGGTCCCGGCCGGTGGCCCGGCCCGCTACAACCCGATCCACGAGGACGACATCATCGCGACCATACCGAAACTGCTTGCGGTGGCGTCGGTTCCGGCGACCACACTCAACTGGTGTGGAGAGCAGGACGTCAGCCTGCAGGACTGGTGCAACTACCTTGGCTCGCTGGTCGGCAAGGAACCGGTCTTCCAGGAGAGTGATCAGGCGCTGCGCGGCAACCCAACCGACCCGAGCCGAATGCGTGAACTCGTCGGCAGCACCACGGTCGACTGGCGTGACGGGATGCGCCGGATGGCAGCCAAGTTCCATCCGGAGCTGGTCGGATCGAGCGGCGAGACGCGGTCCTAACCTTTGCCTGGTTCGGCAACGATGGGGACCCGGCGGATGGAAGCACCGATGAAGGCGGCGAGCGCGGCAACGGGAACAAGGACCGGAGCCAACATGCCGCAGCAGAGTGGTGCCCACAGCAGGCACAACATCGCGATGCCCACGAGCAGTTTGCCGATCGTCAGATGGGTTCCCGGTTTCACGCCCATTCCTGACATCTGAATCGAATACCAGGTCAGGGGGATCGACAAAACGTAGATCGACACCAGGACGATGCAGAACGCTCTGACCCAGCGCCCGGCGCTGGGCTTCACGATGCGGGTGACGGTTTTGGAGGTCAACGGGCCGCCACCGGCTCCAGCAGCGGCTAGTCCTGCTTGGCGATCAGCCGTTTGAGCGCCTCGCGATCGGGAGCCAGCAGTTCGTCGATGCGCTCCTGGTTCACATCGGCGACGATGATCTCGCCGACCTCCTGGTACACGTTGCTGAAGATGCCGTGCGACTTCATCTTCTCGGTCTGATAGATGTTGTCCTCGGTCGGTGTCACGTAGTACACGATCTCCGGCTTGAACCGATGGATCAGCCACAGGTGGATGATGTCCATCAGCCTCTTCTGACGCAGTTTCTCGGCGAACGTGTTCTGGTCACGCACGGTGAGGATGTTGCGTCCGTGCCGGTCCTTGATCGGGTCGACGACGGCGTTGGCAAGCGGCTCTTCTCCGTCGCCGTAGATGCCGAGATCGAGCACGTCGGAGCCGGCGCGTCGCGGACGTAGTTGCACGCGAAGCTTTTCCGGAATCTGGTAGTGCTCGGTCCACATCGCCAGCCATTCCTCCAACAGCTTCTTCGGCACCTCGGTCTGCACGAGATGCTGATGCTGAGTGGATCCCGCGCCCATGGACTTCGTGGTCGCCGTGCGACCGGACGACGCGGCCAGTGCGGCATCGCTGCGCGGTCCGCCGACTAGGGTTTGCGGTGTGCGGTAAGGAGATTCGACAAGACGCATCTTGCGTTGCAGGCGAGCCAGCGCCAGCATGCCCTCCTGGCGCAGCGATGTTGCGAACTCCTCTGCGGCAACGCCGTCGATCTGGTGTCCGCCGTAGGTGATGAAGTTGAAGACGAAGCCCATCTTGCCGAGTTCCTCAGGGAACGCGCGCATCTCGTCGTCGGTCATCCCGGTGGTGTCCCAGTTGAACGAGGGCGAGAGGTTGTAGGCCAGCATCTGGTCGGGGTATACGGCGTGGATCGCTTCGGCGAATTCGCGCGCGTCGACGAGATCTGCCGTCTTGGTCTCCATCCAGAGCAGGTCGGCGAATGGCGCTGCGGCCAGCGACTTGGCGATCGCATACGGGATGCCGCCGCGAATCTGGTAGTAGCCCTCCGGCGTCTTGGCCCGCTCGCAGTCCCAGCCGGGGTCGGCGCCGAGCTCGCGGGCTTTTTCGCGCGCGGTGTACAACGGCGCACGCTGGGCGAACTGCCGCCATTCGTCGACGCTCATGTCGCGCGATTCGCCCTCGCTCTCGGCGAATTCGAGCAGATCTGCCACGGCTTCGCCGTAGGTCATCAGCCCGGCATCGTTCTGCCAGGCGTCGACGAACTTCGACTCGACCTCGTCGAAGACGGCATCGATCGACGCCTGGGCGTGGTCGGGATGCGACGCAGCGACGGTGATCAGCTCCCCGATGCCCTGACGCTCCAACCAGGCGTCCGCAGTGGCGTATTCGCCGTCGGGGAGGGCGTACAGCAGGTGCCCGTTGAGTTCCTTGAACCCCGCGATGTAGAAGCGCCGCACCATCGCCAGGAAGCAGGATTTGTAGGACGGGATCTTCAGGTTGGTGGTGCCGAGCACGAACGGCTGGTCGCGCTCGTCGGCGCGACTGTCGAGCAGGTTCGCCGCCTCGGCGTCGGTCCGCGCGACGATGATGCCCGGCACCCGCATGATGTCGAGCTGGAAGCGGGCGGTGTTAAGACGCTTGATCTGTTCGTCGGACGGCACCAGAACCTTGCCGCCCTGATGTCCGCATTTCTTGGTGCCGGGGCGCTGGTCCTCGATGTGGTATCCGGGCACCCCGGCCTCGACGAACCGTTTGACCAGGTTGCGCACGTGCGGATCGCCGCCGTGGCCGGTGTCGGCGTCGGCGATGATGAACGGCCGGTAGTCGACCGCCGGTGTCCGCTCACGTTGTTCGTCGCTCATCCGCAGCCGCAGGTATTGCTGGTTGCGGTCGGCGGTCAGCAGGGCGCGGACCAGGCCGGCGGCCTCGTCGGGCACTTGGCTCAGCGGATAGCTGGCCAGGTCGGGCCCCGGGTCTTCGCTGATCGAGCCCTTGGCCGACGTCGCCCACCCGCCGAGGTAGATGCCCTCGATGCCCATCCGCTTCATCGCCACTGCCTGCCCGGGCGAGTATGGGCCGAAGGTGGTGATGCTCTTGCGCTGGGCGAACAGCTCGCGCAGCCGCGGGTAGAAAGCCTCCGCCGCCTCTCGCGCCACGATGTAATCGCTCGGGATGGTGCCGCGCTGCTCTACGACCTGGCGTGCGGAGTAGAGGCGAGTGATGCCGTCGAACCGCGGGCTGTCGAAGTATCGCTGCGTCGCGGGTATGTCTTTCTCGAAGTCATTGTGAAAGTCGTCCTGCCGCGGTGTGCGTGCCTCGGTGCCCGCGTCAATTGCCATGATCGTTCGCTCCTCTTTCAGCCCAATTCCCCCGATGGTGTGAGTCTATGGGGTGCTGTGCGGCGTGAAGTTTCAAAATCGGGATATCGTGACCGCATCGAGGATGCCGCCAGCCGGGCGCGGCTAAACCCCAGGTCGCGGACGAGATTCACGTCCCGCGACGCAAATAATTAGCGCCCGAGACATTTTGGCCCGTTTTGCACAGTCCGCTCGGTTACACTCTCGCCACGCGGCGACGGCGCCGCATCCGGAGGGGAGCTGTGATGAGTTCTCGTCGATCGGCCCGCACCCTGGGCTCCTTACCGGCGGCTTTGCCGCCCAGCCGCACTGTCCCCGTCCGCGCCCCTGACGGCACCCGCCTGCACACCGAGGTATTCGGGCCCGAGAACGGCTATCCGATCGTGCTTTCGCACGGCATCACCTGTGCCATCCGGGTGTGGGCCTACCAGATCGCCGATTTGGCCACCGATTACCGGGTGATCGCGTTCGACCATCGCGGCCATGGCCGCAGCGGTATTCCCCGCCGTGGCGGGTACAGCCTTGCCCACCTCGCGTCGGATGTTGATGCGGTGCTCGAGGCCACGCTCGCACCGGGTGAGCGTGCCGTCATCGCCGGACACTCGATGGGAGGCATGGCCCTCGCCGCGTGGTCGGACCGTTACCGGCACAAGGTCGAGGCGCGCGCCGACGCCGTCGCGCTGATCAACACCACCACCGGTGACCTGCTGCGTGAGGTCAGGCTGCTGCCGGTTCCGGCGCCGTTCGCGCCGGTCCGGGTGTTGGGCGCGCGCGCCCTGGTCAACATTTTCGGCTCGTTCGACGTGCCGCCGGCGGTGCGTCGAGCCACCCGGGAAATGATCTCGATGCTGGCAGTCGGCCGCGACGCCGAGCCTGAGGTCGGCGCGCTGATCTACGAGTTGTTCAACGCCACATCGCCGCGGGGACGCGGCGGCTGCGGCAAGGCGCTAGTCGATGTTCTGCAGCGTCGGCACATCAACCTGGAGGGCCTGACGGTCCCGACGCTGGTCATCGGCAGCGAGCGCGACCGGCTCACGCCGCTGGTCCAGTCGCGTCGGATCGCGGCGGCCGCGCCCAACCTGGTTGACCTTGTCGTGCTGCCCGGTGGGCACTGCTCGATGCTGGAACGCCCCGCCGAAGTCAACCGGGAGCTGCGCGCGCTCGCCGAATCGATCGCCGGCAGCCGCCGGATCAGCTCATAGCCGGGCTCATAGCCGAGCGGCGACCTCAGCGGCGGCCCGTTGCCCGGAGCGCACCGCCCCGTCGAGGAAGCCGGTCCACTCGTCGGCGGTTTCGGTGCCGGCCCAGTGGATGGGCCCGACCGGGCGGCGTAACCAGGGCCCATAACGCGTCCACGAGCCGGGCGGCACCGCGGCAGTCGGGCCGCCCGCCGCGAATTCCTCTGCGCCCCAACGGTGGTCGACGTAGTCGAGCGGCTTGAGCGCTTCGTCCCCGAATAGCGACGCGAAGCATTCCAGCGCGCGCTGCCGACGCTGATCTGCGGGGAGCTCGTCGAAGGTACGGGCGTCGACGAACCCCAGCAGCACGCCCGGTCCGTCGGGCTGCGGGCTGACATCGAAGGTGATGAACACCGGGCCCTCGTCGGACAGCGCTTCGCCAGAAGATCCGTCGCTCCGCCAGAACGGGGTGGCATAGGCGGCATACGCCTTGCTGAGCCGGCCCTGTGGCCAATGCTCGGCGAGTCGGTCGTATTCGGCAGGCAGCGGGGGAGTGAACTCGACCGCCCTCCGGTGGGCCGGCGGGATCGCGACGACGACGAACCGGGCGTCGGCGCGGCCCTTGTCGCAGGTCACGCTGACCCCGCCGTCGTGGTGATCGATGCGTCGCACGGCGGCCTCGAGCACCACCCGGTCGCCGAGCTGCGCCGCCGACGCGTCGGCGATCTGCTGCGTGCCGGCCGAGAAACGGTCCTGCTGGGCGCCGTTTTCCACGTCGAGCAACCGGTCCAGACCACCGGCCGCCCGCACGTAGCGGGCGGCGTGCAGCATCGACACGTCGTCGGGTTCGCATCCCCAGGTCACCCGCGCCATGATGGCCAGCAGATCGCGTGCGGTGGCGCCGGCGCGCACCGACCGGAGCCAGTCGCCCAGCGACTGCCGGTCGAGCCGGTCGGCGCGCCGCGCGGTCCACGGCTCGCTCAGCGGAACGGTCCGGGCGATCCGCTCGAATTGCCAACGCACCCGGCCGATGTCGACGAGACCGCCCAGCGACAGCCTCGGGATGGTGCCGCTGTACGAGCGGACCGCACCCCGCCATCGGATCAGGTTGGCGCCGTCGTGATAGGTCGGAATCGTCGGGATGCCGAGCTCGTCGGCCAGCTCCCGCACGGCGTCTTGCGTCGGGCCGACGAACGTGCCGCCCATATCGACCGGGATGCCGGCGACGTGGCCGGTGTGCGAGCGTCCGCCAACCCGGTCGCGGCCCTCGAGTACCAGCACATCGTGTCCGAGTCGCATCAGTTCGCGGGCCGCGGTGAGGCCGGCGAAACCGGCCCCCACCACGACGACATCGGCGGTCCAGGTCGCGTCGGGCATGTCCTTTAGTCAACCGTATGGCCGCTGCGTAAGGTGAATGCACCTTGAAAGTCTTCACAGCTTTGTACGGGCTGACCGACGCAGCCGACCGCGCGCGGGAGCTGCGCGACGCCGGTGCCAGCGGCGTCGCCAGCTTCGAGGGAGCGCACGACGTGTTCGCGCCGCTGACGCTGGCGGCCACCGTGGGCGGCCTGGACCTGATGACCAATGTCGCTATCGCGTTTCCGCGCAACCCGATTCACCTGGCGCATCAGGCTTACGACCATCAGCTGTTGAGCTCGGGCCGGTTCATTCTCGGCCTGGGAACCCAGATTCGCACTCAAATCGAAAAGCGTTTCGGCGCGCAGTTCGACAAGCCGGTGGCCCGCATGACCGAGCTGATCGCGGCGTTGCGCGCGATCTTCGCGTCGTGGAACTCCGGCGAGCGCTTAGATTTCCGCGGCGATTACTATCGGCACACGCTGATGACGCCGACCTTCAATCCCGGTCCGAATCCGCACGGTCCGCCGCCGATCTACGTCGGCGCGCTCGGGCCGCGACTGACCCGTGCGGTCGCCGAGCACGCCGACGGTCTGCTGGTGATGCCGTTCAGCTCTAAACGGTTTCTGCATGAGCACACCATGCCGTCGGTGCATGAGGGTCTGCAGGCGGCCGGCCGCCTCGCCGCCGACTTCGCCGTGCTGCCCGAGATCATCGTGTCGCCAGGCGGCACCGACGCCGAACGCGAGCAGGCCGACGCCGCGACACGGCGGCTGTTGGCGTTCTACGGGTCCACCCCGGCGTATCGGCCGGTGCTGGCCGCGCACGGTTGGGCGGACCTGCAACCCGAGCTCAACGCACTGTCCAAGCAGGGCCGCTGGCAGGACATGGGCGGATTGATCGACGACGAGATGCTGCACACCGTCGCGGCCTGCGGCACCCCCGCGGACGTCGCAAGACACATTCGCGACCGCGTCGACGGTGTCGCCGACACCGTCTTCCTCTACCAGCCGGGACCGATGAACCTCGACACGCTGGCCGCGATCATCGACGAGCTGGCGCGAAAAGGCTAGGGCGCCACCGTTAACCAGTCGGCGAACCCCGACGGGTCGTGGCGGCCCAGCGCTCCGTGCTCGTAGAGACCCCAGCCCTCCACCGGCTCGCTATCGCCGTCGCGGCATACTGCTCGGCCCACATGGTCGATGACGCCGAAGCCCGATCGCGCGATGATTCCCGGGTCGGTCATGTCGTAGGTCAGCCGCTCGATGAACTTCTCGCCCTTCCACATGCCGTGCAGCCAGTCCGAATCGCCGCCGTACCCGCCGCCGACATGGATGGGGACGGGCAGCTTGGACTCGACGTCGAAGTGGACCGGGGTGCCGTCGGGGGCGGTCGCGTCGATCGCTGCGCCAGTCGGGATGCGGGTGCCGGAGCGGTAGTGGATTTTGACCCGTGGCCAGCCCAGCTGCTCGACCCGACCGTCGCGCCAGATGCGGGTGCAGTCGTTGAGCGAACGAAATCCGTTGGGCTCTTCCTGGATGATCAGCACGATCGCGAACTCGTCGAACGCCATCGGCACGTACAGCCACCACATGCCCTCGAACGGTGGGTCGGCGGGCCGGCCGGCCGGTTCGGGCTCGCCGATGGGCCGGATGCCCCAGGACCGGTCGCGGCTGCCGAGCCAGGTTTTGGGGTCGACGGCGATTTCCTCGCCGTCGACGACGATCCGGCCGCTCCAGCTGCCCAGCTGGGCGAATCGCTGCGCGTTCAGCGTCACCCGGTTACCCGAGCGCAGAATGTGCGGTTGTTCCTGGACGACATCGAACAGCCCTTCCCAGGTGAGATCGGCTGCGATGCCTTCGGTTTCGTCGAGGACCAGGCGCAATTTGTGCAACGGCTTGTCGACCTCGATCCGGTAGCCGTTGACGTTCTGGTTGAGCCGGTCCTGGTCGATCGCGTCGGAGAGATGCACCGCGGTCTGGTTGTCGCCGCGCCTGATGAGCACGAATGCGTCCTTGACTCCGAGGTTGGGGTAGTAGCCGATGCCGCTGACGACAAAAATGTCGCCGGTGCGGTCGTGGGCGTTGAAGTAGGAGCGGTCGTAGAAGTTGCGGTCCGAGGAACCGGGCCACGCGATCGGCTGGGGGACTTGGTGTACCGGGTACTCGTCGAGCGGTCCGAGCATTACTGATCCTCTCCGATAAGACGTTTCATCAATCCGGCGTGGTAGAACAGCGATTCGACATCGTCGGGTTTCTCGGTTTCCCCGAAGTGGACTCGACGCGCGCCGGTGCGCATGAACACGCAAGCCCACATAACTCCGGAGTAGGCGTAAAACCAGTGCAAGTTGCCCACTTCGACGCCGGTGAGCCGCTGGTAGGTAGCGCGCACGTCGTCCTCGCGCATCACCTCGGGCAGACCGGGCATTGTTGCCAGGCCGGCCAGTTCCTGAAAGACCATGTGCGCGAAGATCATCCATGCGACGTCGAGCTCGCGCGGGCCTAGCGTCACCATTTCCCAGTCCAGCACGGCCACCGGCTGGAAGTCGCGGTACAAGACATTGCCCACCCGGGCGTCACCCCAGAGCAACACCGGCTCACGGGCAGCCGTCTGATCCGGCCAGTTGTCTTCCAGCCAGCCGAAAGTCCGCTCCACCAGAAGTGATCGTCCGATGTCGGGCACCGCGAAGTCATACCAGGACCGCACCCAGTTGAAGTGCCTGCGTAGTGCGGTGTCACCAGACTGGCCGTCGGCAAGAAATCCAAACGTCTTCTCTGCGTTGGGGATCGAATGCAGCGCGGCCAGCACCCCGACGGAGGCGTCCTGTAGCTTGCGCTGCTGCTCGGGCGGCGCATCGGCGAACCAGTTGCCGCCGAATGTGTAGGGCATGACGTCCGGCGGCACCACACCGTCGACGTAATCCATCACAAAGAACGGCGCTCCCAACACATCACCGGTGGGTTCGATCCAGCGCACCCGCGGGACCGGCACCTCGGTCAGCTCACCGACCTTGCGTATCACGTCGAATTGATGGTCCAGCCGATACGTCGGGAACACCGGCACGTCTTCGGTGGTGGGTGCAACCCGCACCACCAGCTTCTGCTCGGTCGGCTGCCCGTCCTGTTCCCACCGCGCGGTCAAAATGATCGTTTCCGACGACATCCCCGTGGAGTCAATGCCACTTTCCACGGTGACATCGGGGGTTGTCCCGCCGGGCAGCTGGGTCGACAGCCATCGCGACATCACGCTCGGGACGGTGGTGGTGTCCCGGCTCGACCGCTGCATGGGGCCGACGGCATCGACCGCGGGTTCATTGGGCACTGGTGCCTCCTTCATGAGGCAATTACGATACGGTAGGTAGCGTTATGAAAGCAGACCCGCCCTCGGTTGACAAGGCCCCGGGTGCCGGACGGCCCCGTGACCCGCGTATCGACGCTGCCATATTGACGGCGACCGCGGATCTGCTTGTGCAAATCGGTTATTCGAACCTCACGTTGGCCGCGGTTGCCCAACGCGCTGCGACAACGAAGACGGCGTTGTATCGCCGGTGGTCGAGCAAGGCCGAATTGGTGCACGAGGCCGCGTTTCCGGTGGCGCCCACGGCGCTGGTCGGTCCGGCCGGCGACATGGCGGCCGACGTGCGGGCGATGATCGCCGCCGCGCGCGACGTGTTCACCACCCCGGTGGTGCGCGCCGCGTTACCCGGACTGGTCGCCGACATGAGCGCCGACTCCGCGCTGAACGCGCGGGTGATGTCGCGTTTCGTGGGACTGTTTACCGCGGTGCGGGCGCGACTGAGCGAGGGTGTCGACCGCGGCGAGGTGCATCGCGATGTCGACCCGGACCGGCTGATCGAGTTGATCGGGGGCGCGACGTTGTTGCGGCTGCTGCTGCGTCCGGACGAACAACTCGACGACGCCTGGGTGGATCAGACCACCGCCATCCTCGTGCACGGCGTCACCCGAGATGTAGGGTCGGGCCGGTGACCGGACGACTGGACGGCCGGGCCGCGATCGTGACCGGCGCCAGCCGCGGATTGGGTCGCGCGATCGCTGTGGCGCTGGCCTCTCGGGGCGCGGCGGTCGCGGTGGTTGGGCGCACCGAAAGCGTGTGGGACGAGCGGCTGCCCGGGACCATCGGTGAGACCGTCGCCGACATCGAGTCGGCCGGCGGCCGCGCGGTCGCCATCCGGGCCGACCTGCTGGACCGCGACGATATCGCGGGGCTCGTCGGTCAGGCCCGAGATGCGTTGGGCCCCATTAACATTCTGGTCAACAATGCGGCGTTCACCGCGCCCGGACGCCCGCCGAAGCCGGGTGACGAATCCCGCGTTAAGTCGGCCAAAGCACCGCCGGTGGCGGCCAAACCCGATTGGCCGCCGCTGCTGGGGACGCCGCTGGGCGCCTACCGGCGGCACTTCGAGATCTCGGTGTTCGCTGCCTACGAGTTGATCCAGATGGTCTGCCCCGACATGATCGCCGCGAAGGGCGGCTCGATCATCAACGTGACGTCGGTCGCGTCGCGGCTGCCGGGCGACGGGCCCTACCCCGACCGCAGTGGCGGCGTACTGCCCGGCTACGGCGGCTCCAAGGCCGCGCTGGAACACTTGACGTGGTGTGCGGCCTTTGATCTGCAGGGCCACAACATCGCGGTCAACGCGCTGTCGCCGTCCAAACCGATTATGACGCCGGGACTTTCGTACTACGCCCCCGGATTCGACGACGTTGCGCAGGCGGACGAGTTCGCGCAGGCGGCGGCGGAGTTGGCCCTGGTGGATCCGCAGGTCGTGACGGGGCGGACGATCGGTCATCTGCAGGTGCTCGACGGCAGCTTCCGCTCGTTTCCGCGGGACGAAAGTTAAGCCGGCTTCGTCGCGGTCACCGCATTGATGATCACCGCGTGCAGCCGATGCCACTGCGGCGAGCAAAATCCCGCGCGCAGCAGCAGACGGGTGGCGCGGCGCCGGGTGCGGGCTTTACCGCGACGGCTGGTGAGCATCGTCGGCATCAGCAGCCACGAGAATTGGTCGGCGAGCACCAGTTGGCCACCGCGACGCAGCACCCGGGCGCATTCGCGCAGGCCTGCTTGCTGGTCAGTCCAGTGATCGAATGACGTTGTGCTGACGATCAAGTCGAACGTCTCGTCGGGGTAGCCGATTTGTTCGGCGACGCCGAGGGCGAACGTCAACCGGTCGTCGTGGGTAACGGCAGTGGCCGCCTTCACCATCTCGGGGGCGGCGTCGATGCCGACAAGTTGTTCGGCGTCGCCGTAGCGGCTTGCCAATGTTCGCAACAGATAACCCGTCCCGCAGCCCAAGTCGAGCACTCGGTGGGGACCTGCGACGGTCGCCAGCACGAGATTGGCGGTGCGCTCGGAGATCTCGTGATGCAGGCGACCCCGCCAGCCGTGGTCGTAGCTCGCGGCCCGATCGTTGAACTCGGCGACGTCCCGATACGGCGGCACAGGCCTAGTGTGCCACCGACCGAGGTTGTTCGGCCAGGCGTTTGAGGTTGAGTAGTTGCCGGCGGGCCATGATGAGGTCGCCGACCGAAAGCCCGGGTGTCAGCCAGCGGCTCATGGCCGTGACGATCTTCATCAACAATCGCGTTGTCTGGCCTTCCGGCACCAGGACATAAGAGATGCAGGCTCCCATGATCTCGCCGGTGAGGTGTGTGGGCGGCTCGGCGGCGAGGATGCGTCCGAGGCGCCGCGCTGCCGCGGTGCTGAACGCTTCGCCGACGACCGGCTCGGGCAGGCCCTGCAACTGCTGCGGTGAGCGACGGCCGAGGTTGTCGATCCAGTCGTAGGAGTAGGGCGCGATCCTGATCTGACCAACCCACGGCCACAGCGTTTCTGGTGTGGCGTGCACGGTAACTCCGCGCCATGCCTGCAGAGTCGGCGCGGGGACGAAGTCGTCGCACGGATAATGCCGCGCGACCTCGTCGTCTGTCACGTTCCAACGATCGCCGATCACGGTTTCCACGCTAGAGGTCTTCGGGCGGGTCGGGGTCACCGCGAAGAAGTTCCCCGGGGTGG
>Ga0209248_10000544_pt1 | contig 11916 bp, 8 predicted proteins | sample BogFormECP04_OM1_FD_188241 | JGI IMG/M metagenome (GOLD analysis project Ga0209248, IMG submission 188241) | Bog forest soil microbial communities from Calvert Island, British Columbia, Canada - ECP04_OM1 (SPAdes) (version 2) | ecosystem: Environmental > Aquatic > Freshwater > Wetlands > Bog ... | reverse complement strand
GATGACCATGTCGAACATCGCTTGCGGTGAGGAGTTGGCGAGATTCGCGTTTGATCGCGGCGGTGGTCTGCCGGCCGCGATCTTGCTTGGTAGGACGCTGAGCTGGCAGGGTCGGGGCGACGAGGTCGAGGCAATGCTTGCCGAGGTCGACCCCCCCGATGGTGCCGATGAGTGGCTGATCGTGCAGTGGGGTGGTCTGCGCGCCTTGAATCTGTTCATTAACTGCGGGCGGGTTGAGCCGGCCCGGCAGGTACTCGCCGACGTGAAGGATCGTGTCGATTCGGAAGCAGTCGTGGGTCTCGTCAAGGCCTTGGACGTGTCTTTTAGGTTCTTCTCGGGGGATGTTGCGACAGCGATTGAGACCGGGCCGAGTTTGTGTGGATCGGATGTGTTGCCGTTGGCGGCGTTGTGGGCGGCGGTGGCAACGTCGTCTGCGCTGGCGCTCGCCGGCCGGTTTGGCGACGTTCATCGGATAGCGGATGCGGGGTTGCGGGCGGCTGCGCTCAGCGAATCGGGATCGGACCGGTTCAACATCGGGTTGGCTGAGACCACGGCGTTTACTTGGGCCGGGAATTTCCCTGCGGCCGAGCGGGTTTGGGAACGCTTTGCCGCAATGACCGCGGGCGTGCTGGAAGCAGACGCGATGGTGTACGCGATGCTCGGGGTCGTCCAGCTTGGCCGGGGTGCGCTGACGTCCGCGTGTTCTGCCTTTCACGACTCGATCTCGGCGATGTCGCGTGGTTTTCCGTCGGGCTGGCTGATGCTGGTATCAGCCTGGTCCGCGCAGGCCGAAGGTGCGCGGGGGTACGGCGCGGCAGCCGCCGCGGCGCTGCGCAGGTCGGAGGAGGCCTACGGTCCGCAAGTCGCCGTGTTCTTGCCGGAACTCGAGCTGGCCCGGGCCTGGGAGCGGGCCTGCGTTGGCCAGACGTCGGTCGCGCAGACGCATGCGGTGCGTGCCGCACAGATCGCGCGACAATCCGGGATGTACGCCGTCGAGATGCGCGCGCTGCACACCGCTGTCCGGTTGGATGACCGTTCGCAAACCGAGAGGCTGGCCGAGCTGGCCGAGACACTGAACACTCCGATGGCGGAGGCGATCGCGGAGCACGCTCGCGGTCTGGCCGACCAGGACGGCGATGTGCTCGACGCCGCGGCCGACCGGTTCGCCGACATGGGCGCGATGGCGCTTGCCGCCGACGCGGCAGCCCAGGCGGCGCGCGAACACGCGCGCACCCGCCAGCGTGGCAAGAAAACAAAGTCTTCGACCCGCGCGCACGGGTTGGCCAGGCAGGGCGGATTAAGAACACCGGCGGTCGATGCAGCGGGCTCGCCGTTGCCCATCACTGCCCGTGAACGCGAGATCGCGAACTTGGTCGTGGCTGGTTTGTCCAACCGTCAGATCGCCGATCGGCTGGTTGTCTCGGTGCGGACGGTGGAGGGACACGTTTATCGCATCTTCGCCAAGCTCGGCATCGACGACCGCGCCCAGCTCATCCACTTAGTACGTCTCGCCTGGCACGAGACTTAAACAGGGCACCCGGTATTTGTTCCGAAGGCCCATCGTTTCACCTTGGTGTTGCTTGTCCAGCGGTCCAGCTCGTCGGCTGCCTCGACCTTTTCGTACCGCCATGCCATGCACTTAGCTGCGCTAAGCGTTACGAGCACTAACGCGATCGTCGCTATGGCCAGCACTCCCGTCGCCCAAACCAGCGCGCTGGTCGCGCGAGTCAGCCGATCGGTCGCCATTCGTTCCGCGCGCGGGCGGTGCTCCACGATCCGCATATCGATGCGCTTCTGCGCTTCGCTGTCGGCGTACCGCGACGCGGCCGTGTTGTTCAAGTTGTTGGATGTGTTGGTCGCAGCCGCACAGCCCGTCCCTGGTTTGGTGGGTGGCTTCGGTTGCGCGGCCGGCTTCAATGCACACGGCGCAGAGAGGGACGGTGGAGCCGCGATCGAGTGGTCTGCTCATTGTTTGGCCAACCGGCAGATCGCAAGGCAGTACGCGGTGAACATGGCTTCGCGTGCCGCGGGGCAGAAGTCGCAGTATTGGGCGAAGGCGCAGAATGGTGAGGTTGTACATGCTGCCACCTCGACTGTTGATCCCGCGCCGGACTGGGCGGATGAGGTCATCGTTTCAGCGATCCGGCGTGCGGACACGAGTAGTTCACTACTCGCCCACTACTCGACTTGTTCACGCCACCAGTCGGCCCGGCCCCTGATGGACCAAACAACCGCAGCCGGCCCACCCTCGGCGGCGCTAGGAGAACCCGAACCGGGCTGGCACTCTCCGATCCCGGCGAGCCCGCGCTGTTTACGCGACTAGCCTAGAAACCGTGCCTGATCCCGCGACTTACCGCCCCGCGCCCGGGTCCATCCCGGTCGAGCCAGGCGTATACCGATTCCGGGACCAGCACGGACGGGTGATCTACGTCGGCAAGGCCAAAAGCCTGCGCAGCCGGCTCACCTCTTACTTCGCCGACGTCGCGAGCCTGCACCCGCGCACCCGTCAGATGGTGACCACCGCAGCCAAGGTCGAGTGGACGGTGGTCAACACCGAGGTCGAGGCGCTGCAGCTGGAATACAACTGGATCAAGGAGTTCGACCCCCGGTTCAACGTCCGCTACCGCGACGACAAGTCCTACCCGGTGCTGGCGGTCACCCTCAACGAGGAATTCCCGCGGCTGATGGTCTATCGCGGCCCGCGCCGAAAAGGCGTGCGCTATTTCGGGCCGTACTCGCATGCCTGGGCGATCCGGGAGACGTTGGATCTGCTCACCCGCGTCTTCCCTGCGCGCACATGTTCGGCCGGAGTATTCAAGCGGCACAACCAAATCGACCGGCCGTGCCTGCTTGGCTACATCGACAAGTGCTCGGCGCCGTGCGTCGGCAGGGTCAGCGCCGAGCAGCATCGCCAGATCGTGCTGGATTTCTGCGATTTTTTGTCGGGCAAAACCGACCGATACGCCCGCAGCCTGGAACAGCAGATGAATGCCGCAGCCGAGCAACTCGACTACGAACGAGCGGCGCGGCTTCGTGACGACCTCTCGGCATTGAAGCGGGCCCTGGAGAAGCAGGCCGTGGTGCTCGGCGACGGTACCGATGCCGACGTGGTGGCATTCGCCGACGACGACCTGGAAGCGGCGGTCCAGGTGTTCCATGTTCGCCGCGGCCGGGTTCGCGGCCAGCGCGGCTGGATCGTCGAAAAACCCGGTGATCCCGGTGATTCCGGCGACGCGCAGTTGGTCGAGCAATTCTTGACTCAGTTCTACGGTGATCAGGCCGAACTCGACGGCGCCGCAGACGAATCCGCCAACCCTGTACCACGAGAAGTCCTGGTGCCCTGCCTGCCGCCCAATGCCGACGAGTTGACCACCTGGCTGTCTGGGCTGCGTGGTTCGCGGGTGACCCTGCGGGTACCGCGCCGCGGCGACAAAAGGGCACTGGCCGAAACCGTGCAACGCAACGCCAAAGACGCGCTGCAACAGCACAAACTGAAGCGGGCCGGCGACTTCACCGCCAGATCTGCTGCGCTGCAGAATATTCAGGAAGCGCTCGGTCTGGCCGACGCGCCGTTGCGGATTGAGTGCGTGGATATCAGCCACGTCCAGGGCACCGACGTGGTGGGGTCGCTGGTGGTGTTCGAGGACGGGCTGCCGCGCAAGTCCGATTACCGCCACTTCGCGATCCGGGAAGCCGCCGGCCGCGGCCACTCCGACGACGTGGCGTCGATCGCCGAGGTGACCCGGCGCCGGTTCATGCGGCACCTGCAGGACCAAGAAGATCCAAAAGTCCTTTCACCCGAAGGAAAGTCGCGCCGATTCGCCTACCCGCCCAACCTGTATGTCGTCGACGGCGGCGCTCCGCAGGTCAACGCCGCCAGCGCCGTCCTCGACGAACTGGGAATCACCGACGTCGCGGTGATCGGTTTGGCCAAGCGGTTGGAGGAAGTGTGGGTGCCCTCTGAGCCCGACCCGATCATCTTGCCGCGCAACAGTGAGGGTCTGTACCTGCTCCAGCGGGTACGCGACGAGGCGCACCGCTTTGCGATCAACTACCACCGCAGCAAGCGGTCCAAGCGAATGACCGCCTCCGCGCTGGACGCGGTGCCGGGCTTGGGCGAACATCGCCGCAAGGCGCTGGTGGCCCACTTCGGGTCGCTGGCCCGCCTCAAGCAGGCCACGGTCGACGAGATCACTTCCGTACCGGGCATCGGTGCTGCGACGGCGGCCGCTGTGCTCGACGCGTTGCGAGGCGGCGCCACCGGATCGAACGGGACGGCCGAGGACACGGCCGCCGAACGGGCATCGGGATGACGGGACCGGGAATGGACGGGGTCGATCAGGCCGGGCCGGCGAGCCAGGCCGAGAACCACAGTAGTGCAACGGAATCCGGTATCGACGTGGTGCTCGTCACCGGCTTGTCCGGCGCTGGACGCGGTACCGCGGCCAAGGTGCTCGAGGATCTCGGCTGGTATGTGGCCGACAACCTGCCGCCGCAGCTGATCACCCGGATGGTGGACTTCGGGCTGGATGCCGGATCCCGGATCACCCGGCTGGCCGTGGTCATGGACGTCCGCTCCCGCGGGTTCACCGGTGACCTGGACTGGGTGCGCAACGACCTGGCCACCCGCGATATCACCCCGCGGGTGTTGTTCATGGAGGCCTCCGATGACATGCTGGTGCGCCGCTACGAGCAGAATCGCCGCAGCCATCCGTTACAGGGCGAGCAGACATTGGCCGAGGGCATCGCCGCCGAGCGCGAGATGCTGGCCCCGGTGCGCGCCACTGCCGACCTGATCATCGACACCTCGACGCGGTCGGTGCGCGAGCTGCGGGAAAGCATCGAACGGGCCTTCGGCGGTGAGACGGTCGCGAGCACCAGCGTCACCGTGGAGTCGTTCGGCTTCAAGTACGGTCTGCCGATGGACGCCGACATGGTGATGGACGTCCGATTCCTGCCCAATCCGCACTGGGTCGACGAGCTGCGCCCGCACACCGGCCAACATCCGGCGGTCCGTGACTATGTACTCGGCCAGACTGGCGCGGCGGAGTTCCTGGAGACCTACCATCGATTGCTGACCTTGGTTGTCGACGGCTATCGCAGGGAGGGCAAGCGCTACATGACCGTCGCGATCGGCTGCACCGGCGGCAAGCACCGCAGCGTCGCCATCGCCGAGGCATTGGCGCAGCTGCTGGAGCCCAACAAGCAGTTGTCGGTGCGCGTACTGCACCGGGATCTGGGTCGCGAATGAGCCTGGAAAAAAACCGAAGCATCGTCGCGTTGGGCGGCGGACACGGTTTATACGCGACGCTGTCGGCGGCCCGGCGCCTCACGCCGCACGTCACCGCGGTCGTCACCGTCGCAGACGATGGCGGCTCGTCTGGGCGGTTACGCAGCGAACTCGGCGTGGTGCCACCGGGTGATCTACGAATGGCATTGGCGGCGTTGGCATCTGACAGTCCGCAAGGCCGACTGTGGGCGACCATCTTGCAGCACCGGTTCGGTGGCAGCGGCGCGCTGGCCGGACACCCCATCGGCAATTTGTTGCTCGCGGGCCTCAACGAATTGCTGACCGATCCAGTCGCCGCGGTCGACGAGCTCGGTCGCGTCCTCGGCGTGCGGGGCCGGGTGCTACCGATGTGCCCGATCGCGCTGCAGATCGAGGCCGACGTCTCCGGCTTGGAGGCCGACCCGCGGATGTTCCGCTTGATTCGCGGGCAGGTGGCGATCGCCACCACGCCGGGGAAGGTTCGCCGCGTCCGGCTGCTGCCCGGCAACCCGCCGGCCACCCGACAGGCCGTCGACGCCATCATGTCCGCCGATTTGGTGGTGCTGGGACCCGGATCGTGGTTCACCAGCGTGATCCCGCATGTGCTGGTGCCCGGGCTGGCTTCCGCGCTTCAGGCGACCACGGCCCGGCGAGCGTTGGTGCTCAATCTGGTGGCCGAGCCGGGGGAGACGGCCGGCTTTTCCGCGGAGCGTCATCTGCATGTGCTCGCCCAGCACGCGCCCGACTTCACCGTCCACAACGTGATCATCGATGCCGAGCGGGTGCCGAGTGAGCGCGAGCGTGAGCAGCTGCGACGTACGGCAACTGTGCTAGATGCGCAGGTTCAGTTCGCGGATGTGGCCCGGCCTGGTACACCTTTACATGACCCGGGCAAGTTGGCCGCGGCGCTGGATGGGGTGGGCGTGCGCGACACCGGCTCGCCGCCACCTTCGGCGACGAACACCGACGCAATGCCGATCGAGACGGAACGTCAACAGACCGGCGCAGATGGACCGGGTTCTAACGGACCGAGGGGTGACGACGCGTGGCGATGACGGCCGAAGTCAAAGACGAGTTGAGCCGGCTGGTGGTCAGCGCGGTGAGCGCCAGGCGCGCCGAAGTGACCTCCCTGCTGCGATTCGCCGGCGGGCTCCACATCGTGGCCGGGCGTGTGGTCGTCGAAGCCGAGGTGGATTTGGGCAGCATCGCGCGACGGCTGCGCAAGGATATCTTCGACCTGTACGGCTACAACGCCGTCGTGCATATGTTGTCGGCCAGCGGAATCCGTAAGACGACGCGTTACGTGTTGCGGGTCGCCAACGACGGCGAGGCGCTGGCCCGCCAGACCGGCCTGCTCGACCTGCGCGGGCGCCCGGTGCGGGGGTTGCCGGCTCAGGTCGTCGGGGGCAGCATCGGCGACGCCGAAGCCGCTTGGCGGGGCGCCTTCCTGGCCCACGGATCGCTGACCGAGCCCGGCCGCTCGTCGGCACTGGAGGTCAGCTGTCCCGGTCCGGAGGCGGCGCTGGCCCTGGTCGGGGCTGCGCGCCGGCTCGGGATCAGCGCCAAAGCCCGCGAGGTGCGCGGCGCCGACAGGGTGGTGGTGCGTGATGGTGAGGCGATCGGGGCGTTGCTGACCCGGATGGGCGCCCAGGACACCCGGTTGATCTGGGAGGAGCGGCGGATGCGCCGCGAGGTTCGGGCAACGGCTAACCGGCTGGCGAATTTCGATGACGCCAATCTGCGGCGCTCGGCTCGCGCCGCCGTGGCGGCCGCCGCCCGCGTCGAGCGTGCTCTGGAAATCCTCGGTGAAGGGGTGCCCGATCATCTTGCCGCGGCCGGCAAGTTACGCATCGAGCACCGGCAGGCCTCCCTGGAGGAGTTGGGTCGGCTGGCCGATCCACCGATGACGAAAGATGCTGTGGCCGGACGTATTCGCCGATTGCTCTCGATGGCCGATCGCAAAGCAAAAGTCGAAGGCATCCCGGACACCGAATCCGCGGTGACCCCGGACCTTATGGAAGACGCCTGATCTCAATAGCTTTTCATTGCGAAACGGTTTGTTGTCGACTCACTCAGTCGGATCGCTGATCGGAACAGTTGATTCGTGTAAGAAATCCATGGACATCGCCGTTCGATAACTCGCGGCTACCGACTGATCGACATCCAATCTTGGACACCGGTTGCATACAACGGCACCCTTGAGGGATATCCGATGGCCCGTCACCGCAACTCCGACGCGCGGGCCACCACATTCACCAGGAGGTTATGAGCATGGAAATCAGAACGGTGATAGTCAGCATCGCTATCGTTGTCGGCTCCGCGGTTGCGGTAGCAGCACCGGCCAGCGCCGACGCGAATGCGTTCGGCCCTTACCCATTCGGTCGCCTTGGCTGTAACTGCCGAGTCGCCAGCCCGGATCAGGGGCACGAGATCAATCGGGGACTCCGCGACGGCCTCGCGGTGTCGACCCACCAGTCCCGGCCGTAATCGCAGGTCAGGGCCGGGCTGCTGCCGGTGATCGGAATGCGCACCGCACCGCGACCGGTGTCCGAAAACCCGTTTTACGAGATCGACACGATGGCCTCGTGATGCCGATACATTATCTTCGCCAACTGGTTTCACACCCGGAGCGAGGCCACCATGGGATTCATCACGCCGGAGCTGCCAGACGTCGATCACGATAGCTGGCACACACTGCCGTCGGCGTCCAGGCTGCAAGTGGTGACGCGCCATTGGGTGGAGAACGGCTTCGGCACCCCGTCGGCGATTTATCTGCTCTACGTGTTCAAGATGGCCGCGTACGTCGCCGGCGCTGTGGCGGTCATCTCGTTGACCCCCGGATTCGGCGGGCTCGGTCACATCGCGGCGTGGTGGACGCAGCCGATCGTGTATCAGAAGTTCGTCATCTTCACCTTGCTCTTTGAGGTGTTGGGCCTCGGTTGTGGGTCCGGCCCGCTCACCGCGCGATTCTGGCCGCCGATCGGCGGTTTTCTGTATTGGTTGCGGCCCAAGACAATTCGGCTTCCGCCATGGCCCGACGAGGTTCCCTTCACCAAAGGCGATACCCGCAGCGTCCTCGACGTCGGCCTCTACGCCATCGTGTTGGGCTCTGGCGTGTGGGCGCTGTTGGCACCCGGCCATGGCGGACCGGTCACCGGTAGCGGCGACGTCGGTCTGATCGACCCGACTCTGGTGGTGCCGACGATCGTCGCACTGGCACTGCTGGGGCTGCGCGACAAGACCATTTTTCTGGCCGCCCGCGGCGAGCACTACTGGCTCAAACTGTTGGTGTTCTTATTCCCGTTCACCGACCAGATCGCCGCGTTCAAGATCATCATGCTCGGACTGTGGTGGGGAGCGGCGACGTCAAAGCTCAACCACCATTTCCCGTACGTCGTCGCGGTGATGATGAGCAACAACGCGCTGCTGCGCGGCAAGCCATTCAACTGGTTCAAGCGCAGGCTCTACCGCGACCCGGTCAACGACTTGCGGCCCTCCTGGATACCGAAGTTCATGGCCCACGTCGGCGGGACCACAGCGGAATTCATCGTGCCGGCGGTGCTGGTCTTCGCCGGCGACAGTCATCCGTGGCGGTGGTTCCTGATCGGGTTCATGGTGATCTTCCACCTCAACATCATTTCCAACCTCCCGATGGGAGTTCCGTTGGAGTGGAACATCTTTTTCATCTTCTCGCTCTTCTACCTTTTCGGGCACTACGGCAACATCACCATCTACGACCTCAACTCACCGCTGCTGCTGGCCTTCCTACTTGCCGCGCTGGCCGTGGTTCCGATAGTGGGAAATATGTTCCCGCAACAGATTTCGTTCCTGTGCGCAATGCGCTACTACGCCGGGAACTGGGCCACCAGCCTGTGGTGCTTCCGCGCTGGCGCCGAGGACAAGATCGAGGCCAACATCATCAAGAGCTCTGCGCTCTTCGCCAAGCAGCTGGCCACGCTCTACGACGCGAGCACCGTCGAAATCACGATGGAGAAGGTGATGGCGTTCCGGTCCATGCACACTCACGGCCGGGCGCTCAACGGGCTGGTGCCCCGCGCGGTCGACAACGAGGCCGACTACACGGTGCGTGAGGGCGAAACCGTCGCCGGGCCACTCATCGGCTGGAATTTCGGCGAAGGTCACCTGCATAACGAGCAGCTTGTGGAGGCGGTACAGCGGCGCTGCCAGTTCGACGAGGGTGATGTCCGGGTGATCATCCTGGAAGGGCAGCCGATTCAGACGCAGAAGCAGTGGTATCGCATCGTCGACGCCAAGACCGGCCTGATCGAGGCAGGCTACGTCACCGTCGAAGACATGCTGGCCCGCCAGCCGTGGCCGGAGCCCGGGGACGAGTTCCCCGTCCACCTCGTAACGGACCGGACCGACGTTTCGCGATGACGACGGCAGTGGTCGTCGGCGCCGGGCCCAACGGCCTGGCCGCCGCAATCCACCTGGCGCGCAACGGTTTCGACGTGCAAGTGCTCGAGGCTGCGGAAACCATTGGGGGAGGGGCGCGGTCAGGGGAACTGACCGTACCCGGCGTCATCCACGATCATTGCTCGGCGTCTCATCCGCTGGGAGTGGGCTCGCCGTTCTGGCGGAAAATCGATCTGGGCCGCTACGGGCTGACCTGGAAATGGGCTGAGATCGACTGCGGGCATCCACTGGATGACGGCAGTGCGGGCGTGCTCTATCAGTCGGTCGAGCAGACCGCCGCGGGCATGGGTTCCGACGGCCGGCGCTGGCGGCTGGCGGTGGGCGACCTCGTCACCGGCTTCGAAGACCTCGGCCAGGACCTGCTGCGCCCACTCTTGCATGTTCCGCGCCACCTCGTGCGGCTCGCCGCCTTCGGGCCTCGGGCGCTATTGCCGGTCGCGACGGTCGCCCGGTGGTTTCGCACCGAGCAGGCGCGCGCCGTCTTCGGTGGTGCGGCCGCGCACATGTTCACCCGACTGGATCGGCCACTGACCGCGGGAATGGGACTGATTTTCCTGGCCAGTGGGCACCGGTTTGGCTGGCCAGTCGCCGAAGGCGGGTCGGGGTCGATCATCGCCGCGATGGCCGCCGCGCTGTGCGAGCATGGCGGCGCGATAACCACCGGCGTCACCGTCACCAGCCGCAGCGACATCCCGGACGCCGACGTCGTGATGCTCGACCTGACCCCGGCCGCGGCGGTGGTGATCTACGGCGACGTGATGCCCGCCCGGATCAAGCGGTCCTATCGCCGGTACCGCGAGGGCTCATCGGCGTTCAAGGTCGATTTCGCGATCGAGGGCCATATTCCGTGGATCAACCCCGACTGCGGGCGCGCTGGCATGGTGCATCTGGGTGGGACGTTCGCCGAGATCGCACACACCGAACGGCTGCGCGCCGACGGCCGGATGGCTGAGCGGCCCTTCACCCTCGTCGGGCAGCAATACCTGGCCGACCCGTCGCGCTCGGCCGGCAACATCAACCCGATCTGGGCATACGCCCATGTGCCGTTCGGCTACACCGGCGACGCCGCCGGCGCGGTCATCGGCCAGATCGAGCGGTTCGCGCCCGGTTTCCGGGATCGCATCATCGAGACCGTCAGCAAGGGCACCGCGGAACTGCAGGCTTACAACCCCAATTACGTCGGCGGGGACATCCTCGGCGGCGCCAACGACGGACTGCAGCTGCTGTTTCGGCCGCGGGTGGCGATCGATCCCTACTTCACCGGTGTGCCCGGCGTCTACCTGTGCTCGCAATCCACGCCGCCGGGCGCCGGTATCCACGGGCTATGCGGCTACTACGCCGCCCAGTCGGCGTTGCGCCGGCTCGGCGTGACCTAAACCACTGGACTCGCACCGCATTCCCGCAGCTACTAGGCTGGCGGCGAGCAATTCGTCAGCGATTAGGAGAGACACGTGACGGTCCGGGTAGGCATCAACGGCTTCGGTCGAATCGGACGCAACTTCTACCGGGCCCTACTGGCGCAGCAAGCCGAGGGCGCCAGCACCGACGTCGAGCTGGTGGCGGTCAACGACCTGACTGACAACGCGACGCTGGCGCATCTGCTCAAGTTCGACTCGATCCTGGGCCGGCTGCCCTACGACGTCAGCCTGGAGGGCGATGACACCATCGTCGTCGGCAACACCAAGATCAAGTCGCTGGCGATCAAGGAGAGTCCGGCGGCGCTGCCCTGGGGCGATCTGGGCGCCGACGTGGTCGTCGAATCCACCGGCATCTTCACCGACGCCGCCAGGGCCAAAGGTCACCTGCAGGCCGGTGCCAAGAAGGTGATCATTTCCGCGCCGGCCACCGACCCCGACCTCACCGTCGTGCTCGGCGTCAACGACGACAAGTACGACGGCAGCCAAAACATCATCTCCAACGCCTCCTGTACGACGAACTGTCTTGCGCCGCTTGCCAAAGTGCTGCACGACGAATTCGGCATCGTCAAAGGTCTGATGACCACCATCCACGCCTACACCCAGGACCAGAACCTGCAGGACGGGCCCCACAAGGATCTGCGTCGCGCCCGCGCCGCCGCGCTCAACATCGTCCCGACGTCAACCGGTGCCGCCAAGGCCATCGGTCTGGTGCTGCCCGAGTTGAAGGGCAAGCTCGATGGCTATGCGCTGCGGGTGCCGATCCCGACCGGTTCGGTCACCGACCTCACCGCC
>Ga0209248_10000542_pt1 | contig 11941 bp, 13 predicted proteins | sample BogFormECP04_OM1_FD_188241 | JGI IMG/M metagenome (GOLD analysis project Ga0209248, IMG submission 188241) | Bog forest soil microbial communities from Calvert Island, British Columbia, Canada - ECP04_OM1 (SPAdes) (version 2) | ecosystem: Environmental > Aquatic > Freshwater > Wetlands > Bog ... | reverse complement strand
GGGGTTCCGGTGAGTCCGGGAAACGGCAGGAGCACTTCGTCACGTTCGAGTCGAGTCGGACAGGCAGGCTCCCTTCAAGACAGGAGCGCTCCTGCCGGTCCCACTCCCGGCGCGACAGGTCGGACAACAGGCACGGGGCCACCAAACGTGTTGAGTCAGCACCGAGAGCAGGAACCGGACCGTAGCCCCCTGGATGAGAGCTCCGGTGGACCAACGATGACACTCGGAAGAACGGTGTAAGGACCCCCCAAGATATAACGAGCGTAGTATCTTGGTGGTGTGGAGGTCACGAAGGAGGCGCTCGCGCGATTCTTCGACGTGGTCCTGCCGCATATGAACGAGGTGCAACGGCGTGTGGTCGCGGGTGCCGCGTCGGAGATGTTGGGCAGAGGCGGCAAGACCGCTGTGGCTACCGCGTCGGGCATGAGTCGCAACACGGTGATCAAGGCCGAGACCGAAGTGGGCGAGGGGACCGAGCCGACGGCTCGTCTGCGAGCGCCGGGAGGCGGGGACAAGGCGTTGATCGACCGCCAGCCCGGCCTGCTCGAGGCACTTGACGAGCTTGTGCATCCCGAGAGCCGCGGCAGCCCGATGTCATTGCTTCGCTGGACATCGAAGTCATCGACCAACCTGGCGGAGGATCTCGTGCGCCAAGGCTTCGGAGTGTCGTCGCGCACGGTGCAGCGCTTGTTGCATCGTCTCGGCTACTCGTTGCAAGCCAACGCCAAGGTGACCGAAGGACGCCAGCACCCCGACCGCGACGCGCGGCTCCGGTACCTCAACGACATAGCCGCGGGTTTCATCGACGACGACCAACCGGTGATCAGCGTCGACACCAAGAAGAAGGAACTGATCGGCGACTACGCCAACGGCGGCACCGAATGGGAGCCAGAGGGCGAACCCGAACGCGTCCAGGTGCACGACTTCGCGGATCGCGCTCTGGGCGAGTTCGCCATGGCCATCCCGTACGGGATCTACGACGTGGCCAATGACGAAGGTTGGGTCTCTGTCGGCGATGTCGCCGACACCGCCGAGTTCGCGGTCGAGTCCATCCGACGCTGGTGGAACCAGATGGGCCAAGCACGCTTCCCTGCCGCCGTGCGGCTACTGGTCACCGCGGATGCGGGCGGCTCCAACGCCTGGGCGAACAGGTCGCCGGTGTATTCGCCGCCCTTGTCGGAATGGAAGATCACCCCGGTCACGTCGCCGTCGCGCACGGCGGCTGCCATGCACAACGCGGCCTTGGCCAGCGGGGCGTCGTGGTGCTCGCCGATCGCGAAGCCGGGCAGCCGCCGAGAGGCGAGGTCCTCGACGATGGCGAGATACAGCTTGCCTTCGTCGGTGGGGATATCGGTCAGATCACCACACCACTTCTGGTTGATCTGCTCGGCGGTGAAGTCCCGGCCGATTAGATCGGGATCGGCGTGGCCGCCTTGTCCGGGCGGGTCAACGACCGGCGCTTGCGTTTCGGGCTCCGGCCGACGAGGCCTTGGCGGGCCATCGATTCGGCCACAGTGTTGACCGACACCGACCAGCCGTCCTCGGCCAGGTCTTCCCACACCCGCGGCGACCCGTACGTGCCTGACGTGCCGCTCGAGTCGTCGAACGACGCCTTGACCGCCGCGTCCAAATCGGCTCGCCGTTGGTCGCGGGCCGTGGGGGTCGGTCGCGCCACTTGTAGAAGGTCGACGGCGCCATGCCGAGCCACCGGCAGCACTTCGCGTGGGGCACACCATGGTCGGTCCTCTGGGCGGCGATGAACGATGCCACAGTCATCGCGTCGCCTCCTTGACCCACAGGACCACCGATCGCTTGAGGACATCACGCTCCATCCGCAGCTCGGCGTTCTCCCGCTCAAGCTGCGCCAGGCGGGTCCGTTCGTCGACGCTCAGGCCCTCGGACTCGCCCCGTTCGATCCGGTCCTTGTTCACCCAGTTTCCGAGCGTGCCCGGGTGGACCCCGAGATCATCGGGGCCGGGGTCGACCAACGTGGTGCTGGAGATCGATCCGTTGCTGATCGAGGTGGGGGAGAAGGAGCTGGGCTTGGCCCGCGGCCCCGACCTTCGGGTGATCACCGGCGATGCCCGCCTGGCCATCGCGGACCTCGAAACGAACTCCTACGACCTGATAGTGGGCGACGTGTTCGGCGGGCTGGCGGTGCTGTGGCACCTGACGACCACCGAGTTCGTCACCGAGCTGGACCGGGTGTTGAGACCGGACGGCCTCTACCTCATGAACGTCATCGATGGCGGGGAGAACCGCTTCGCCGAGGCCGAGCTGGCAACCCTGGCCCAGCACTTCGACCACCTGGGGGTCGTGGTACGGAGCGACCGCCCCGTCGAGGCCGGAGCCGGCAACCAGATACTGCTCGGTTCCGATGCCGAACTTCCGGCCATCGAGGTCGACCCGGTCCCACGGCCGCGTTGTCGACGACGTGGTGGCCTTCATCGGCGATGCCGAGGCGCTACGCGACGACTACGCCTCGGTTGAACAGCATGTGGCAAACCCCTGATCGCCGGCCGCGGTGACCGCGTCGGGTCCCGCCCACCAGGTCGCCGCCGAACCCACGAAGTAAGGTCCACCGTCGGCACAAACAACGGGAGAGCGATGACATGAGTGGACGACTCGAAGGCAAACGTGCCCTCGTGACCGGCGGCGGCCGGGGCATCGGGCGGGCGATAGCGCTGGCCTATGCCGGAGAGGGCGCACGGGTGCTGGTGACGGCGCGCTCGAACGATCAGCTCGACGAAGTGGTGACCGAGGCGACATCGGCCGAGCTCGCCGGCTCGATCGAGGCGATCACCTGCGATCTTGGTGATCCAGCATCGATCGACGCCATGGTGGCGTCGGTCAACGGCTCCACCGGGGGGATCGACGTCCTGGTCAACAACGCCGGCATCTACGCTGCCGGCCGTTTCCTCAACATTGAACCGGACCGGTACACCGAGCTGTTCGAGATAAACGTCGTGGCGGCCGTACGGCTGGCCCAGGCCTTCATCCCCGGCATGATCGACCGTGGACGGGGGAGCGTGGTGAATATTGCGTCGACGGCGGGGCTGTTCGAGAGTCCCGGCCAGGCGCCGTACAACACCACGAAGCACGCCATGGTCGGCCTGACCCGCTGCATTGCGCTTGAGATGGCACCCACCGGGGTGACGTGTAATGCGATCTGCCCCGGCTTGGTAGACACATTGATGATCGACGGGTTCGCCAAGAAAGTCGGTGCCGAGGGTGATGCCCTGCGGGCCACACTGGCCGCCCGCCACCCGATGGGGCGCATGCTCGATCCGGCCGAGGTCGCCGACCTGGCGATCTATCTGGGTTGCGATGAGTCGCGCGGAATGACCGGCCAGGCCATTGTCATCAGCAACGGCACGCGAATGCACTGACCCGCCGGTCAGGCCACTAGGGCAACCCTTCGGGTTGCGGCTGGATCCTGGGACCCGCAGGGTTCCCGGCCTCGCCAAACCTGTCACAAGATCACGAGTTCCCGGGGCCAAGAATCTAGCCACCGAAGGCATCGAGCAGCCCGCCGCCGCCCATGCCGCGAGCGTCCTGCTTCAACGTCACGTCCACGGTGACCGTCGACGCGTAGACCATCTGACGCAACGGGTCTGGAAGGGACTGGTGGACCTGCACAACATAGTTGTCGGCGGTGGTGAACGATCTTCAGGGTTCCCTCGAAGGTCTTGGTGATCCGAGCGACTTCGGTGCCGTCGGCGTCCTTGATGGCAAAGTTCCAGGCCCGCCAGTTCTCGGCGAATATCCCGCCGATCTCGCGCCCACCCGTTGCCCGGCTTTTCCTCCCTGTTCGAATTCCGATCGTGGCTGGGCGAGGTTCGTCTTGCTTCTTCTACGTTGGGTCGGAGTCTGCCAGGACGGGGGCCGATTCCGACGCGCCCCTATTTGCACACCGCCTTCGCTCGTAGTACGGTTACGTAACAGCGGTTCTGACTGGACCTCACGAGGAGAGTACCAATGGGGCGCCTTCTGCTGACTAACGGAAACGTTCTTCTCGAGGACGGTCCGCCTACTGGGGCGACGGTCGTTATCGACGGGGATCGCATCGTGGAAGTGTCTCGCGGTGAGACGCCTCCCACTTCGGGCACGGATCGCGTCGTGGATCTCGCCGGCCGCACGCTGATGCCAGGAATGCACATCTGTCATTTTCATGCCTGCTTCTTCAATCCCGGAACTGGCCTCCCTTACGGGTGTGAGATTCCTCCCGCCTACCAGGCGATCGTCTGCGCCCACAATCTGGACTTGGCGCTCGCGGCTGGCTACACCGGCGTGGTCAGTGCAGGGGGACCGAACGAGGTTGAGGCCGGGGTCAAGCAAGCGATTGAGGCCGGGTTGATCGAGGGTCCCCGGTTCGTCCCGTGTTCACGCGAGCTGAGCACGACCGGACACGCGAACGATGCGATTCCGTGGTACTGGGAAATGCCCCGCGTTGGTGGGGTGCACATCTGCGATGGTGCAGACGGCTTCCGACTCGGTGTGAGGCAGGAGATCCAGAGGGGCGCGGAGATAATCAAGCTCTTCGTTACCGGCGGACATCTCGTCCCGCGGGCGCCCGACCGCATGGAGATGACTCGAGATGAGCTGGCAGCGGCGATTGATGCCGCTCACCAGCGCCACGTGCCGATCCGTGGTCATGTGGTCGGTAAAGAAGGCATTCTTCTGTCAGTCGAGCTTGGGATGGACATCATCGACCATTGCGATGAAATGGACGATGAGTGCGTGGCTGCAATTGTAGAGAACAAAACCTTTGTTGTTCCGAGCATTTACTACCTGCCGATACGCGCCGCGTTTATTGAAGCCGCCCAGCCCGAGCTCGCCGCGTCCCTCCGCCAAGAGGCAGAGGAAAACTTGGAGAGGCTGGCCAAGGCAGAGGCCGCAGGGGTCCGATTGGTACTCGGCGACGACTACAGTTCTCGTGGCATGCCTCACGGAACGTATTTGAATGAGATTTGCTACTACGTCGAAGAGGCTGGTATGTCCCCGCTTTCGGTTCTCGGCTGGGCGACGAAGAATGGAGCGGAGCTGGCCGGTCGAGGCCATGACCTCGGCACCATCGCGCCAGGCAAGCTTGCCGATCTCCTCGTTATCGATGGGGACCCCTCCAAAGACATTCGAAACTTGACCGACAACGGCCCTGCTGCTGTGCTCAAGGGGGGCAAGGTTGTTAAGGGCGAACTAGCGGGAGTGTAAGGCTCCTCGGAGCAAATACCTCACGTGTCCCCGAAGCGAGGATAACGTCCCATCGAGTATCGGGGTTGGGGGACTATGTAATCACGCCCGGCCCATGCCATCGTAACTTGAATTACGTCGTAGATTCCCAAGTGGAAGCGTCGTCCTCAACCGGATCCGCAGATAGTTCCTAGCGAGATTACTTGAGGCGAGACTGGCGAGTATAGGAGCAATTAGGCCGTGTCAAGATCCATCTCAGGAACACCCGCGGGTCCTGAGACAGCAATCACCGTTTGTGTCGAGGAGTTCGCGTACGAGAATGGTGAAGCGAATCATGATGTCAGACTTCGAATACGGGGACGGCAGGTTTCATACGGAGCAGTTATTAGAGGTCCGCGCAATGGCAGGTATTGCCGCTGATGGCTGATCTCGATTGGCTTTTCAACCCTCGATCCATTGCGATCATAGGTGCTTCATCCGACAAGACGAAGCTCGGTGGTAGGCCCGTCCATTTCCTCAAGGAGTTCGGTTTCGCCGGTTCTATTTATCCCGTCAATCCGCACTTCTCTGAGATCCAGGGATTGGCAGCCTTTTCGCGAATCGGTGATATTCACGGGGACGTTGACCAGGCAGTCATTGTGGTTCCGGCCCCCCTGGTGGAACAAGCGGTACGCGACTGCGCGGCAAAGGGAGTAAAGATTATTCAAATCCTTACATCGGGATTTGCTGAGGCTGGAGAAGACGGCCTTGCCGCTCAAGCTCGAATCGTGTCTATCGCGAAGCGCGCGAACATTCGCATCGTTGGACCCAATTCTCTGGGCGCAGTGAGCCCATCGAATGGAGTGTTTACGACCTTTTCGAGTTCGTTGGCGGGCCTGCGTCCGAAAGCCGGAAATCTTGCCTTCGTGACGCAAAGCGGTGCGTTCGGATCTTGCGCCTACGTTATGGCGTCATTACGCGATATGGGACTGAGCCGCGTCATAGCCACCGGAAATGAGTCTGACGTCGACGTTGCTGAGTGCATCGAATATTTGGTCGAGGATCCTGAGACCGAAGTCATATGTGTTGCTATGGAGACCTGTAAGAACGGCGACCGATTTCGTCGAGCTCTTCGAATGGCCGCGATCCATAAGAAACCAGTCTTAGTCATGAAAGTCGGCACGACCGATGTTGGCGCATCGGCGGCTGCCACTCATACGGGATCGTTGGCGGGAAACGATGCTGTTTACGATGCCGTGTTTCGTGAATGTGGCGCGTTTCGCGCCGGTTCGATCGAAGAGATGATTGACACTGCATATGTTCTTCTGGTCGGTTCTATGCCTTCGAATAACGAGGTTGAAATCCTTACCCTCTCCGGTGGCATTGGCATCCTGATGGCAGATGCGGCCATCGAGATGGGGCTCAGTCTTCCCAAGCTACCCGTAGAGACGCGAAGACGAATTGCGGAATTGCTTCCCATTGCACAAGGCGATAACCCGTTGGACACCACTGCACAAGTCGTCACAAGCCAGGTGACTGTCGCTGACCTTGCCACCGAAATATTACGGGATTCTGATCTGGGATCCGTGGTCCTCTACCTAGGCCATACGGCGCTAGCTCCCAGCGTCTTCAAAAGCACCGAGGAATCCCTGATCGAACTCAAAAGTCGCTTTCCCGACACGCTCATCGTGTGCGTCATGCCGTCTGCGCCACAGGTAAGGGAAGCTCTGGAGGCGAGCAATCTGCCGGTCTTTGAAGATCCGACTCGCGCAATTAAGGGGATTTCGGCAGCTTCGACAATTCGAAACGGTTGGGACCTGATAGCAGATTGGGACCTGATAGGTGAGTCGACTCACCACACAGCGAATGCTGTTGCGTCGTTACCTGACGTTCTAAATGAAGCATCGGCAAAGGACTTCCTTTCCGCCTGGGGGATACCGGTACTCCGGGAACGGCTATGCGTGTCCGTTGGAGAAGCAGGCGAGGCCGCCGATGAGATCGGCTATCCGATTGTCGCAAAGATCGTGTCACCAGACATTGCTCACAAGTCCGACATGGGTGGGGTAATCCTCAATCTCTTGGATCGTGTATCCGTCGAACGTGCATATGTCGAAGTTGTCACGCGTGCTCACGAAGCGTATCCATCGGCGCAAATCAATGGGGTATTAATCGCGCCAATGACGGGTGGAGGTTTGGAGACCATTTTGGGCGTGCACTACGACGATGTGTTCGGCCCAATGATTATGTTCGGATTGGGCGGGGTTATGGTCGAGCTGTTCAATGATGTCGCTTTCGCATCCGCACCGATTTCGTCCGACTCCGCCGAGAGATTAATTAGCACAGTCAAAGGCGCTAGACTGCTGGAGGGTTGGCGGGGTAGCGGGCCTTTGGATCGACAGGCGCTAGTCAGAGCCATTTGTTCGTTGTCCATTCTTGCGACGCGGTCAGACGAGATCGCAAGTATCGACATCAATCCCTTCGTTATCTTCAAAAACGGTGCGGTCGCGCTCGATGCCTCGATGTTGAGAAAGGAGTGAAAATCGTCCGACGATGCGGTTGTCTCGAGGAGCGAGCATGCGGAGTGGGGTGCGGCTCCGCTGGAATGACGTCCCAGCCTGCCAGAGGTAGTTACACCGTTGTTGTTACAGACCCGGTCGCGATCGGATCGGCTTCCAATGTCAGATGAAAGCAGGTATGGGAACATGTAAACTGATCGTCGCGTGCCGGCGGCATGCTCGAGCATAATACACAGTGATTCTGATGTCACTCTATAAAGGTAGGCTTAGAGGTTGGAAGAAGACAGGGAGCGTAGACGGCTGGGCGCGAGAGTTTGGCAGGAGGTGACTATGGCTCCGGTTGGTGAGCCAAACACCCCCTACCATGAGGCTGTCTTGGACTTTGTCGCTGCCGAAGTCTGGGCTCGTCCAGTGCTGAGTCGCAGGGAGCGGCGGTGGATTACCCTCACTTGCGCAGCAATGGCTGGCCAGATTACTGCAGTTCAGGCACACGTCCGTTCGGCGGTCGACACTGGTGATATATCGCTCGAAGAGCTCGCTGAATTCGCGTTGCACTTTGCAGTCTATGCAGGGTGGCCGCTGGGATCTCTGGTTCAGAATGTAATTAGCGAAATGGCCGACCGTGTCTAGTGGCTACCTGTAAAAGAGTTCAGTCGAGCGAGCTCGGCCGTCGACCGAAATTGCGGCGCTTCGGAAATGAGTGGGGAGCGGGGGTTCTGGCGGGCGGCGTGAGTATCCACCATTGAGGTCTGGACCTCGCCATCGTTGCGGCTGTCTAGGTCGGCAACGGACGGGAGGTCCCTGACGGTGGGTGACGGTATCGGGCTGGCAGGAGAAGATGCTGGGATTTCCCGGCCTGCGGGTGCTCGAGGTCGAAGAAGGTGTGGGCGAGGTCGTCGTTAGGGTGGAGTCGACGCAGGCCAAGGCGTGGTGTCGGTGGTGCCGGCGCCGGGCGGAGGCGCAGGACCGCGTCGAGGTTCACCTGCGCGGCGCGCACTGTTTCAGGCGTCCGGCGCGGCTGGTGCTGGTCAAGGGGAGATTGCGGTGCCGGCAGCGGGGTTGTGTGGCTAAGACCTGGACGGAGCGCATCGCCGGGATCGCTCCCAGGCAGGTGCTGACGTTGGGTGCCGGTATGGAGGTGGGTCGCCAGGTCGGCCGATTGTGCCGTCCGGTGGCGTCGGTGGCCGACGAGTACGGGGTGTCGTGGGACACCGCCTGGGCGGCGGTGGTCTTGCATGGCCGGCCCCTGGTTGACGGCCCTGGGCGGGTCGGTCGGGTGCGGGCGCTCGGTGTCGATGAGCACTCGTTCTTGGCCGCTAACCGGGAGCACCGGGCCATCTACGCCACCTGCATGGTCGACTTGGACCGCCGCCTGGCGTCGACCTGTTTGAGGGAAAGTCCAGCGCCCGCCTACGAAAGTGGTGCTCGACACACCCGAAGAGCTGGCCGGCCGGGGTCAAGGTCGTGGCCCTGGATTTGACCGACACGTACCGCTCGGGCTGTCCCCACACCTCTCCCACGCCCGGCATGTCGCGGATCCGTTCCACGTGACGCGGGTCGCCAACCGGACTGTCGATGCCGTCCGCCGTCGGGTCCAAAACGAGCAGCTCGGACACCGCGGCCGTAAGGATGGCCCGCTGTTCAAGATCCGCAAGCTCCTCCTCATGGGCTCCGAGCGTCTCGACGGGCAAGGATGAGAACGGATGCTCCCGGGCCCCGGTCAACAACGTGTTCCGGCTCATCCCCGTCACCTCAGCCACCCGGGCTTGACCATCCCGGCCGAGCTCGTCGACCATCGCGGCCGCATGCGGCCTCCGTTGCCGCTCATCCAACAACGGCGACGTCGCTAAGAACCCGCCCAGGCCCTCCTGACTGATTTCCACACCCCCGCTCGCTACAACGAGCGACGAGCTACCACGCGGACCCTTACGGCTGTGATGGCAAACAGGCCGCCACCCTTGACGGTGCGGCTCGCCGATGACATAATGCCTGTTACGGACCTGAGGAGTTTGGTCACAAGCTCTGACTTCGTGAAAAGGGGAGACGAATGCCTGGTACTTCCGGAGGCGCATCCGCGCTGAAGGTCATCGATACTGACACCCACCTGCTCGAGCCGCCGGACCTCTGGACGGCGCGCCTCGCGTCGAAGTTCGTCGACGCCGCACCGCAGGTCCGTTGGGTTGAGGACCGCCAAGAGGAGATGTGGTTCTTCGACGATCGCCCGCTGCAGGGCGTGGGCTACGCCGCCCAAGCGGGCTGGAAGGACTTCGCGCCCAGTCACCCGATGCGCTTCTCCGAGATTGATCCCGCCGCTTACGACGCCAAGGCCCGCCTGGCCAAGATGGACGACTTCGGCATCCATGCGGCGGTCCTCTATCCCAACGTCGCGCTCTTCCACTCCGGACAGGTCCGAGATTCGGGAGATGTGGCCCTCAGCCTCGCCTGCACCAAGGTCTACAACGACTACCAGACGGAATGGTGCTCGGCCGATCCGGATCGGCTCCTCGCCATGACGATCCTGCCGTTCTGGGATCTCGACGAGACGCTCGCCGAGATCGATCGCTGCGCCGATGCCGGACATCGCGGCATCGTGTTCTCACAGGAGCCGTCGGCGTTCGGGCTCCCGGCCTTGGTCGATCGCCACTGGGATCCGATGTGGGCGAAGGCCCAGGAGCGGGGCCTCCCCGTCAACTTCCACATCGCTTCGGGCAACAACACGAACATCGTTGCGTTCGGGTCCGAGATCCCTGACATCGGCCTTCGATCGAAGGTCGTGGTCGACTGCGTGCCGATGTTCCTGCGGAACGGCCTGACGATCGCCGAACTCATCTGTGGAGGCGTCTGCCACCGCTTCCCGAACCTGAACTTCGTGTCCGTCGAGAGCGGCATCGGCTGGCTGCCATTCACCCTCGATCTGCTCGACTGGCATTGGAAGAACTACGACGTTCCCCGCGAGCACCCGGAGTACGACCTGCTCCCGAGCGAGTACTTCCGGCGCCAGATCTACGGCTGCTTCTGGTTCGAGGACCAGTCGGCGCTCTCTGCCATCGAGTACCTGGATGGAGGGAACATCATGTATGAGACGGACTTCCCGCATTCGACCTCGATGACACCAGGACCCGGCTCCGTCGCGCAGGCGCCGGCCGAGTACGTGTCCGAGACCTTCGGGGGGTTGCCGGAAGCCACGTTGCGCCGCATCCTCCACGACAACGCCGCTGGCGTCTATCACCTGTCGTAGCCCGACTCGGATCGTCGTTAGCTATAACTCCTAGTGTTAGTGTTCTCCGTAGCAACGTCATCTCAACAAAAGTATGGACCATGCCGAAAATCGTAGACGCCGAGTTAAAGCGGATCGAGTTGGCAGAGGTTACGTGGCGTCTGATCGCAGAAGAGGGGTTCGAAGCGACCACGATGCGCCGGATAGCAGAACGAGCGAACTGCACTACTGGTCTCGTTACCCATTACTTCGCGAGCAAGGACGAGCTGTTACTGGCAGCCGTTGAGCGAGGAATCGACGCGGCTGAAAAGAGGCGGCTGTACCTCCGCAACGTCGCCCCTGGCTTGCCCGTATTGCGAGAATTTATTGTGACGATGCTCCCGCTCGACGAGCCGATGAGGCTCCACTGGCAAGTCTGGATCAGCCTTTGGGAACAGGCCGCTATCAAGCCGATGCTCGCGAAGGAGTGGCTGCGAATGACTGAGTTCAGCAAGACGCAACTCCGTGCGCATGTGGATGATGCGTTTCGGCGAAAACACCTTCAGCAATATATCGACATTGACCTGCAAACGCGCACATTATACTCGCTCATTTATGGCCTAGCACTCGACGTCCACCACAAGGACCGAGCCTGGGATAAAATGGCCACCAACGTCATTGACTCCTACCTGCGGACCATATCAACGCCCATGCACTGGAACGCTCTCGATCTAGAGACTTCTACTGCGTCCTAGCACGGCCAATTTCGGATGCGGGGATCCTCCACTGCCCGTAAACCATCGTGGGCCGTTCACAGCTGGTCTGCAATGACGGGCTCGAGCAAGCGCCCGTCTTCGACGTACCCTCAAGCGCACGATTGCTCTCGAAATGGTTCCCGACGAGCTGGCGCAGATTCAGCGGATCGCGACGGCACGCTGTGTGTGGGGGGGTTAATGAGATCACAACGCCCACGCGTGGGCATTGTCGACGAACTAGGTGTCGTCATTCGGTCGTTCCTTAGCCCCTGATCGAGCATGCTGGGAGAAGATCAGTACCTGCC
>Ga0209248_10000541_pt1 | contig 11944 bp, 12 predicted proteins | sample BogFormECP04_OM1_FD_188241 | JGI IMG/M metagenome (GOLD analysis project Ga0209248, IMG submission 188241) | Bog forest soil microbial communities from Calvert Island, British Columbia, Canada - ECP04_OM1 (SPAdes) (version 2) | ecosystem: Environmental > Aquatic > Freshwater > Wetlands > Bog ... | reverse complement strand
CGCTGGCTGGCGCTTTTATTTACGCGGAGCTGGCCGACCGCATGCCAAAAGTGGGCGGACAATATGCTTATATTCGCGAGGCTTATCATCCGCTGCTGGGATTTTTGTACGGCTGGATTTCTCTGCTGGTGATTCACGCGGGCGGCAGCGCGGCGGTGGCCGTGACGTTCGCGAAATATTTCGGGGTATTTGCGCACGGCGCGATTCCGGAAAAATTCGTGGCTGTCGCGGTGGTGCTGGTGTTCACGGTGGTGAATTGCCTGGGGGTGCGCGCTGGGGGCGGCGTGCAGAGCGTTTTTATGCTGCTGCGCATTGTGGCGATCGCGATGATTGTGGTGTGCGGCGCGCGGCTGATCTTCTGGCCGCCGGCGAACGCGGCGCATACTGCGTGGTTTCCGGTGCTGGATCGGCCGCTGTCGTTCGATCTGCTGACCGTCTTCGGCGCGACGATGATTCCGGTGCTTTTTGCGTACGGCGGCTTTCAGACTTCGAACTACGTGGCTGGGGAAATTCGCGAGCCGCGCAAGAATCTGCCGCGAGCGCTGCTGCTGGGCGTGATGGGCGTGATCGTTCTTTACGTTTGTGCGAATTTCGTTTACGTGCAGGCGCTTTCGCCTGCCGGCCTCGCGGCCACTGCTACTCCGGCATCGGCGGTGATGGGCAGGGCCGTCCGCTCCATGGGCGGCGCGCTGGGCGGCTCGTTGATCGCCATCGCGATTGCGATTTCCACACTGGGGTTTCTGAGCCAGGCGATGCTCAGCTATCCGCGGGTGGCGTTTGCGATGGCGGAAGATGGAGTGCTGCCCGGGGTGTTTGCGCGGCTGGGAGCGCGCAGCCGCGCGCCGGTGGCGGCGATCGCGCTGCTGGGGGCGCTGATCAGCGCTACCGTGCTGCTGGGGACGTACGAGCAAATCCTCAGCTACGTGGTGGTGATGGACTGGCTGTTTTTCGGATTGTCGGCGAGCTGCATTTTTATCTTTCGCGCGCGTGACGCGCGGCGCGGGGTGGCCGCGCAGGAAGGCGGATACCGCGTCCCCGGGCATCCCTGGACCACGGGCGTTTTTGTAGCCGTCGCGTGGTTGGTGGTCCTGAACACCATTTACAAATATCCTCGCAATTCGGGCGTCGCTCTGTGTATTCTCTTCGCCGGGGTCCCCGTTTATTTCCTGGTACGCGGGCGCGCACGGCGTCCGCTCGGTTCCGAATAAGAATCCCATGAGTTCGCTTCGATGAGTCCACAAAGGCGAGAAATTCGTTCTGGCTATATTGAATGGGCGAAGCTGCGCTCGAAGGCCCGTTACAATCTGGCGATCAGCGACGTGGAGCATTTTCCGCTGGCGGATCTGCACCCGCAGCTTGCCGACTTGGAGCTCTCGGGCGCGGACGGCTACGGCTACCAGCCGCTGCTGCAAAAGCTTGCGGCGAAATCGGGCGTGCCGGTGGATTGTATTGTTCAGGCGCAGGGTACTTCGATGGCCAATCATCTGGCGATGGCCGCGCTGTTGGAGCCGGGCGATGAAGTTTTGATTGAAGAGCCTTCGTACGAAGCGATCGTTTCCACGGCGGAATATCTGGGCGCGAAGATCCGGCGTTTCCCGCGCAAATTTGAATCAGGATTTCAGCTGGATCCGCGCGAAGTGGAGCGCAATATTTCGGCGCGCACGCGGCTGATCGTGATCACCAACTTGCACAATCCCAGCGGAGTGCGCACGGCGGACGCCAAGTTGCGCATGGTGGGCGAGATCGCGCGCAGCATGGGCGCGCGCGTGCTGGTGGATGAGGTGTACCTGGAAGCGTGTTTTGAATCGCCGTGGCAGACGGCGTATTTGCTCGGTCCGAATTTCGTCACCACCAGCAGCTTGACGAAAGCTTATGGATTAACGGGATTGCGCTGCGGCTGGATTTTTGCCACCAAGGCGCTGGCAGAGCGCATGTGGCGGCTGAACGACTTGTTTGGCGTGATGGCGCCGCATCCCATTGAACTGCTGAGCGTGCTGGCGTTCGAGCATTTGCCGGAGATTGCCGCGCGCGCGAAAGAGCTGCTGGCAACGAACCGCGCTCTGCTGAAGGAATTTTTCAAGAGCCGCAGGGACCTGCTGGCGATCTGGCCCGAAGCGGGAGCGGTGGCGTTTCCGCAGCTGACCAGCGGCCACGCCGACGCTTTCTGCCAGCTGTTGCGGGACAAATACGAAACGAGCGTGGTGCCGGGCCGGTTCTTCGAAATGCCGGAACATTTTCGCGTGGGCGTCGGCGGGAAGACGGAGGACGTGCGCGAAGGACTGGCGCGGATCGGCGCGGCGCTGGATGAGCTGGCCGCGAAGGGCTAACGCTGCGGCGGGACGCTCTTCACTTTCGGCGGCGATTTTTTCCGCGGAAGAATAATGTCCACCAAGGCGCGCGCCGCGGCGGTGAGCGGACGATCCTGCCGGTACACCAGATAGAGCTTGCGCTCCACCTTCATCTGCTTGATGCGCAATTCGCGCAAATCTCCGCGCGCCAGTTCGCCTTCGACGCACATGCGCGGCACGATGGCCACGCCCTTCTTCATTTCCACGAAGCGCTTGATGCTTTCGATGGTGGGCAGCTCGACTTCCATGCGCAGCGGCACTTTGTGCTTTGCGAATAGTTGCACGACGCGGTGGCGATAGGGCGATTCCACAATATGGGCGACGAAAGTTTCCTCGCCTAGCGCGGTGATGTCCACGTCCTTGCGCTTGGCCAGGCGATGGCCGGGCCAGACCACCAGCACCAGCGCGTCGCGATAGAATTCCGCGGTGGTGAGCTCGCGTTCTTCGGGCAGATAGGAAATTACGCCGATATCCAGCTGATGATTCAGCAATTCGCGGGGGACTTCGCGCGAAAAGACGCGGTGCACGCGAATGTGAATGCCGGGATGCAGGCGGCGGTAACGTTCGAGGGCCGGCAGCAGGGCATGGATGGAGCTTTCATTCACGCCCAGAGAGAGTTGACCGCGCTCCAGCCCGCGCAGTTCCTGCAAGCCTTTGCGAATCTCCTCGCGCATGTTCAACATCCGCTCGGCGTATTCCAGCAGCAGGGTGCCCGCGTCGGTGAGGGTGCGGGCGCCCGAGCCGCGGACGAACAGAGGCTGACCGACCCAGTCCTCCAGCTTGCGCATGGCGATGCTGATGGCCGGCTGGGTGCGAAACAACTTCACGGCGGCGCGCGAGTAACTGCGCTCGCTCGCGACCATCTGAAACATCTGCAATGCCGCCAGATCCATGCCAAACACCCCCCGAGGCGCAACCTCTTGTATAAGAGAGATTTATCCTACATGCAAGAATTATAAATTGGACTCCTGGCCGCGCACGCGAAACACTGGTAAGGTCCAAAGGAGTCTGCATGGAACACGTTCACATTTTTGACACGACGCTGCGCGACGGGGAGCAGTCCCCCGGTTTCTCCATGAATACCGAGGAGAAACTGCAGCTGGCGCGTCAATTGGAGCAGTTGGGCGTGGACGTGATCGAAGCGGGCTTTCCGATTTCTTCTCCCGGCGACCTGGCGGCGGTGCGGGCCGTGGCGGGGGAAATCAAGAATTGCCGCGTGGCGGCGCTGGCGCGCGCCCGGCAAGAGGACGTGGACGCAGCGCTGCGCGGCATCGAATCCGCCGCCAAGCCGCGCCTGCACATTTTTCTGGCTACTTCGGACCTGCATCTGAAACACAAGTTACGCATTTCGCGCAGCGAGGCGCTGGCGCAGATCGCGAAAGCTGTCGCGTATGGCTGCACGCATTGCGACGACGTGGAATTTTCGGCGGAAGACGCGAGCCGCACCGATCTGGATTTTCTGTTCGAGGCGATCGAAACCGCAGCCGCGGCCGGCGCGAACGTCATCAATCTTCCGGATACCGTGGGGTACACGACGCCGGACGAATATGGCGACATGTTCCGCGCGGCGCGCAAGCATCTGGCCGCGTACCCCAAAATAGTTTTCAGCGCGCATTGCCACGACGACCTGGGCCTGGCCGTGGCGAATTCACTGGCGGCGATTGCGGCGGGCGCGCGGCAGGTGGAATGCACCATCAACGGCATCGGCGAACGCGCGGGAAATGCATCGCTGGAAGAGATTGCGGTAGCGCTGCAGGTGCGCAAGAGCCACTACGCGGTGCGCACCAATATTTCGCTGGAAAAGATTTACGCCACCAGCCGCATGCTCTCCGCGATTACCAGTATTAATGTGCCGCCGAATAAAGCGGTGGTGGGCGCGAACGCATTCGCGCACGAGGCGGGGATTCATCAGGACGGCATCCTGAAGAACCCGCTTACCTACGAAATTATTCTGCCGGAAAAAGTGGGTGTTCCGGCGCGACGATTGGTACTGGGCAAACATTCCGGACGCAATGCGCTGCGGGCGCGATTGGAAGAATTGGGATACACGACCACGGACGCGGAGCTGGCCGAGTGCTATGGTCTGGCGACGGCACGCGCCGACGCGGCGAAACAAGTGACGGATCGCGATTTGCTTTCGATCATTCACAAAGTGCGCCGCGCGCGCACCCAAGCGCCGGCGGGACAGACCGCGGCGGCGGGAATTACGCGCTGACGTGAACCATTTTCATCAGTACGGGAGATTACAGTCATGTCTGGAGTGAGGAAGACCATCGCCGTGCTGCCGGGCGACGGAATCGGGCCGGAAGTGACGCATGCCGCGGTGCAAATCCTGGAAGACTGCGCCAAATCGTTCGAGCACAAATTTGAATTTCGGGAATTGGCTTTTGGCGGAGCCGCGATTGAAAAATTCGGCTCGCCGCTGCCCGCCGAGACGCTGGCCGGCTGCCGTTCGGCTGACGCGATTTTGCTCGGCGCGATTGGTGGACCGCAATGGGATGGCCTGGCGCTCGATAAGCGTCCGGAAGCTGGCTTGCTGGGGCTGCGCAAGGCGCTTGGCCTGTACATTAATTTGCGGCCGATCCGGCTGCGTCCGGCGCTGAGCGGAATTTCTCCGCTGCGGCGCGAGCGGATTGACGATTGCGATTTTGAAATTGTGCGCGAGCTGGCCGGTGATATTTATTTTGGCGAGCATTCACAGACGGGAGAGGGCAGCAACGCACGCGCGCGGGACGTGGCCGAATATAGCGCCGCGGAAATCGAACGCGTGGCGCGCTACGCTTTCGAGCGGGCCGCCGGACGCAATCGTCGCGTGGCCAGCGTGGATAAGGCCAACGTGCTGGCGACCTCAGCGCTGTGGCGGCAAGCCGTGACGCGCATCGCGCGCGATTATCCCGAAGTTACGCTTGAACATCTTTACGTGGATAATGCCGCCATGCAGCTGCTGCTGAGGCCCGCGCAGTTCGACGTGATCCTGACGAGTAACCTTTTTGGCGATATTCTCAGCGATGAAGCGGCGGCGCTTTCCGGCTCGATCGGGCTGATTCCTTCGCTCAGCCGCGGCGGCGACGGCCAGCCAGCTTTGTACGAGCCGATTCACGGCTCGGCGCCATCGCTTGCGGGTAAAGACGTGGCGTGCCCGCTCGGAGCAATTTTTTCCGCGGTGCTGCTGCTGCGCGAATCATTTGGACTGGAGATTGAAGCGCAGTGGATTGAAGCGGCAGTGGATCGCGTGCTGGATCACGGATTCCGCACCATTGATATCGCGGAGACCGGCGGGCGCGTGCTGCGCAGCTCTGAATTCACAGAGCACATTCGCGCGGAATTGCACGACGCGCTGGTTCATTCGGAGCGTTACGGCTGGGGAGTTTAAAGGTTCGCTTACGTTCTGCGCAGCACCAGGCAGCTGGCAATCATGTCGTGTAGCGCTTGCTTCTTTTCCGTAAATCCCGCCATCGCGTAGCCGATCCCCAAGGGAATCAGCCCGGTGATGATCTTCGCGAAATACCTTCCGCTGGCGTGGCCGAATCCGATTGGCCGTCCTTGCAAGTCCGTGACGATCAAGCCCAGCGCCATTTTCCCCAGCGTGCCTTGATGCCGGGAACTTTCCATTGCGGCATTGTAAATCCACGCGAGCACCATGCACACAATGCCCAGCAAAATGATTGCGGATATGATCCCCGCCGGAATCTGGGGATCTTCGCCATTCATGCCTTCGAACATGGTACGAAGGGAGCCGATGCCGACAATGGCGACGCCGATTAGCGCTAAAATTCCGAAGCCGATGCTTAGCAGCAGGTCATCAATCAAGTGCGCCACGACGCGCAGCCAAAATCCGGCGTAGGGCGACGGCAGGAGTGGGGCGAGCGCAGGCGGAGCATAGGGCGCTGGCAGACCGGGAGCGGGCCGCGCGGGTGCGGCGCCCAGCGGCGCCACGGCGCTGATGGGCTGGCCGCACGCGCTGCAAAATGTAGCGCCATCGGTGACGTTTGCTCCACACTTTGAACAGAACATTGCGCTCCCTTAACTATAACTACGCACTGGCACGGCCATATGTTCCTACAATTTTCGGATTACCAGCGTGCCGGCAAGAATATCGTGCAGCGCTTGTTTCTTTTCCGTGAATCCGGCCATGATGTAGCCGATGAGCAGCGTCAAGCCGGAAATAATTTTCGCGAAGAAGCGGCCGGTGGCGCGGCCAAAGCTGATGCGGTTCCCGTCAAGGTCGGTGACTTCCAGGCCCAGCGCTTTCTTGCCGAGCGTGGCCTGCCAGGCGGAACTTTCCAGCAGCGCATAATAAAGCCAGTTGAGAACCATGCGAAGCAGCGCCAGCCGGATCATTGCGTGGATGACCGGCAAGAGTTCTCCGATGTTCGGCGGGTGCCCCGCCATCATGCCGCGCATACCCACGGCCGTGGAAACAGCAAATGGAAGAAACAAGATCTTGCCGACGAAAAAGAGGACGAGCGCGTCAATGATGAAAGCCACGAAGCGCAGCCAAAAACCGGCGTACGCCACGGCTGGACGCGCTGCCGGAGCTTGCCACGCGGCTTGCCCGGGCGTCGCGTAAACTGTTCCGCCTGGCGCCGCTGGGCTCGCTGATGGTGTTGCGGCGGCTGCTTGCCCTACGGAGAATCCCACCATTGGCTGCCCGCACGCGCTACAGAACGCAATACCATCCGCAACATTGGCCCCACACTTTGAACAGTACATGGCGCCTCCACGCAGCCGCGCTGGGGCCGCGCATCCGAGAACTTTGCTGCGCATCGTAACCAAGCGGCGAGCAGCGGGTCAATGCAAATCGTGCTGTGTTGCGCGTCGAAGTTCCATGCAGGCAACGTGTTGCTCGACGTCCGTTGCGAGTCTGGCGCGACCTCGCTTAAACTCTTGACGATGACTTGGGGCTGAGGAGAAGCAATGCGAATCCAGTTTACGAAGGCGGGAAAGATTTTTTGCGGCGCTCTGGTGGCAGCGGCGCTTTTTACCGGCGGTTATGTAGCCGGTCAGAATCGCTTTGGCCAGCCAAAAACAATTTTGCACGTGGTGGAGCTGAAATGGAGCCCCGCGGCCAGCGACGCCGAAAAGCAGCAAGCGATTGACGGGATCAAGGACATGGCCGCCAAAATTCCCGGCATCAAGAACATCTGGATCAAAGGCGAACGCATGCAGCCACGCGATTTCAACGCAGCCTACGCTATCGAATTTCGCGACCGCGCCGCTGCCGATGCCTACGCCGAGAGCCCCGCGCACGCCGCGTGGGAAGCGCAGTACGTTCCGCTGCGCGCCGCGAGCATCTCGATTCAAGTCACGAATCCTTAGCCACCGCGCAATCGCGGACACCGTCATCTCTGACGAATGGGCCCGCGGCCAAGCTTTCGCTGCAGCGCCAAACTGCGCCAGCGCGGCGCAAAAATCGCTATCCTCTCCAACACCGCGGTGCTAGGCTGCGCCTACCGGAGTGCGCCGACACGCGCTCGGAGTATTTTCTAATCAGGCATTTTCCCAAGGCTCAAAAATTTGGCGGCGGGAGGCAATCACGTCCATGAAGAAACTGCTGCTCGCGATTGTGGCGGTGTACATCGTGTTGATGCTCACAAACTACTTGGTGCACGAGGTCTGGCTGATGAGTGATTACGCGGCGATTCCCGCGAGCCATCGCTCCACGGCAGGAATCATGCACCGCTTCTGGGCGATGGCCGTGGGCCAATTCTTTTTTGCGGCGCTCTTCGCTTACATCTATACGCGCGGAGCAGAGAAAAAACCCTGGCTGGTGCAGGGTATTCGCTACGGCATTCTGATCGCCTTCCTCACGGTGATCCCCACGGCGCTGGGCGAATATGTGGTGTATATCGTGCCGTACCAGCTGGCGATCAAGTGGATGGTCGCCGGTGGAATTCAACTGATTATCATGGGACTGATCGTCGCGGGGATCTGCAGCGAAGCAGCAGCTTGAAGCCGGTCGCAGTTGCGCGGCAATTATTTTCGCTGGTCTGTTTGCGGCGGGCGGTGAAAGTCGGGGATGCCCATGGTCTTGCGCATCTGGCGATCCATGGCGCGATCGGAAAGCAGGCGGCGCATCAGGATGCCGATTTTCGCTTGCTTCGTTACGGGGTAGCGCGCTCGCGGCGGATCGTCTTCGATCGCGCGCAAAATCACGCGTGCGCAGTCTTCCGGCGTGTACTGCGATGACTTCGTGGTCTTGCCCCACGCATTGAGAAATCCCTGATACACCGCTTTGTAGGGGCTTTGCTCCGCGCCTTTGGCATAGGCAGAAGATAACTCGCCCGCGTTGCGATTCATGCTGGTGGGGATATAACCCGGCTCGATCAGCACTACCTGAATGCCGAACGGATAGACTTCCAGGCGCATGGCATCGCTAACGGCTTCGACCGCGTGCTTGCTGGAGCTGTAGGGTCCGAAAAGCGGCGAGACCAGCTTGCCTCCGATCGAACTCATGTTAATGATGCGACCGCGGAGCTTCTGGCGCATTCCCGGCAGCACGCGCTGCGACATGCGCACCAGTCCGAAAAAATTGGTTTCGAATTGTTTGCGCAAATCCGCGAGCGTGATTTCCTCCATCACTGCGGCGATGGCGATGCCGGCGTTATTCACCAGCACGTCCACCGTGCCGGCGGTCTTTTCGATTTCCGCTACGGCGCGGTCCACGGAGGCGTCGTTGCAAACATCCAGTTCCATGGCGGTGAGCGGCAGGCTGCGCTCGCTTGCGAATTGCTGCAGCGCGGCGATGCGTTCTGCGCTGCGCCCGCCGGCGAAAACGCGATAGCCGCGTTCGGCAAGCATCACGGCTGCGGCGCGGCCCAGGCCGTCGGTCCCACCTGTTACCAGTGCGATCCGGCCGTTGCTCTGTTGCGTGTTCGGCGCCACGGTGGCCCTCCTTGGATTGCAGAATCCCGCGCGGTACGTGATTGCTGCTGACGCGGATACTCCCACACTTTTGCGGCGATTCACAACTGCTGCTGGTTGACGCTGAGATCGAGTTTGGGGATTCGGCGCTCTGCTTCTGAATCGGCACATTTCCCGCAATCTAATTCGTCACCGCGGTTGTATGCTTTCCTGCGTTGCGATTCGGTTCCAGGAGGCTCTGCGACGTGGTTAAACTTCCGCTATTCCTTGCCAGCGTTTTGTTGCTGGTTTCTTCTGCATACGCGCAACAATCCGCTGCTGGCAACGCGGAGCCTGCCAAGCCTGCTTGCGATTGCGCCGATCTTCCCGCCATGCAAAAACAATTGGATTGGGAAACCGGGCGGCTACGCGATTGGCCGCAGCTGGACCGTTACCACGAGGCCAATGCGGTGTTGCCGCGTCCCGGCAAAAACGAGATCCGCGTCGTCTTCATGGGCGATTCCATCACCGATGGTTGGAGCCGGCCAGAGTTCGGCGGATTTTTCCCCGGTAAGCCATACGTCAATCGTGGCATCAGCGGGCAGACCACGCCGCAAATGCTGGTGCGTTTTCGTCCGGATGTGATTGATTTGGAGCCGCAGGTGGTGGTGATTCTCGCCGGGACAAACGATATCGCCGGCAATACCGGTCCGATGACGCTCGAGGAAATGGAAGGCAATCTCACCACCATGACGGAGCTGGCTCGCGCGCACGGGATACGCGTGGTGCTTTCGTCCGTGATGCCCGTGCGGGATGGTCTGACGAATAAGGACGGCGAAAAACTGGTGTGGACGAATAAGCGCCCTCCGGAGACCATTTTGGCGCTGAACGAATGGATCAAGAAATATGCCGCGGCAAATCACCTGGTGTATCTCGACTATTTCTCAGCGATGGTTGATGACCGCGGCTTCCTGAAAGCGGAAATTACTTACGACGGTTTGCATCCGAATGCTCAGGGATATGTGGTGATGGCGCCGCTCGCCGCAAAAGCGATTCAGGCTTCGCTGAAGCTGCAGCCATGAAAGATTCGCTGCTGCGAAATCCTCTACAGCATCAAGGGTATTGAAGGCGGGGCGTGAACGCGCGAAATTGCATGTGGGAGGGTAGCGCATGATCAAAAAAGTGAAGGGTGGGTACAAAGTGGTTTCCGAGAAGAAAGGCAAAAATCTCGGCGGCCCGTACAAGACGCGCGAAGAGGCCGAGAAGCGCCTGCGCCAGGTGGAATTCTTCAAGCACAACAAGGGATGAGCGGAACCGCAAAGTGGCGAATGGGTGTTAGTATTGGGTTCAATCCATTGGCAAAGGAAGGCCCTGCCAACATGAGCGCGCTCTATAACAAGCTATACGAGGAACCCGCTTATGGTGTGCCCGAAACAGCCTTATACCTTAGGGTTCCCTACAATACTCTTCGCTATTGGTTGACGGGGTTCCAGAAGATGCCGCCAATGATTTTGCCCGCAGAGACCGACCCCGTGCGCCTCTCGTTTTTGAATCTACTGGAATGCCATGTACTTGCCGGCATGCGCAAAATTTATAATCTTAAGCTTCCAAAGGTTCGGCGCGCGCTCGCGAAAATTGGAGAGCAGTATCCTCAACAGCATCCCCTCGTGAGTGAGGCGTTTTTCACCGATCGCACCGACCTCTTCATCGAAAAGCTGGGGAAGCTGGTCAATGTGTCGCAACACGGACAGATGGGCCTGAACTTCTATCGCATGCACCTTGAAAGGGTGCAGATTGATCCCAAGGGAATGTTCCGGTTTTTCCCATTCGTGAGCGAGACGAGTCCGACCGAGCCGAAATTGATCGAGATCAACCCCCTGGTTGGATTTGGCAAGCCCGTCATCGCAGGAACGGGCATTTCGACTGCTATAATCGCGTCGCGATTCAATGCCCGCGAGTCGATCGCGGATCTTGCCGCGGAATATGGCTGCTCGGCGCCACAAATCGAAGAAGCGATCCGGTGGGAGAGAGCGCTCCCAATCGCCGCCTGAAAATTTTGTTCTTTACCTCGACGAAAACCTCTGTAATTCAACGGCAATTCTCGAGACCCTGAAGAAATTGCAGGTTCGTCACGAGCGCCACCTCAGCCATTTTGCACGCGGAGCCTTGGACGAAACCTGGTTGCCGTTCGTCGGAACAAACGGCTGGGTTCTACTCACCGCCGACAAACGAATCCGATACAACTTTCTAGAGAAGCGCGCCTTGCAAGAAAGCGGCGTACGCGAATTCGTCTTCGCGTCGGGCAACTTGTCCGGGGTTGAAATGGCCGCGGCTCTAGAAATGGCTATTCAGAAAATGAAGAAATTGTGCAGGAAATTCGATGCTCCATTTGTTGCTTCGATTTCGAGAACCGGAGACGTATATCTGCGTTGGCCAAAGTAGGCCGCGAAGCATTATTGAGACGCGATTGAGACCGAAACCACGAGTGGTCAGCAGAGAGCTAACCCCACATGCTGGCTGCGAGACTCAGATATCCACAGAAGCGGGTGAAATCCACAGAAGAATGCGAAAAAAATAAATGATAAATGCTTGACGAAATTCCTAAACTTGCTATACTCCCCTGATGCGAACACACGCCTGTAAAGGTGTGGGCTTCGCAGACGAACCGGTTTCCGCCTTCTAAATCAGAGGTGAGTTTGGATACAAACACCGGGTAGAAAGAAATCGAGCATCGAGCACGTCCGCCCTAGAGG
>Ga0209248_10000539_pt1 | contig 11963 bp, 9 predicted proteins | sample BogFormECP04_OM1_FD_188241 | JGI IMG/M metagenome (GOLD analysis project Ga0209248, IMG submission 188241) | Bog forest soil microbial communities from Calvert Island, British Columbia, Canada - ECP04_OM1 (SPAdes) (version 2) | ecosystem: Environmental > Aquatic > Freshwater > Wetlands > Bog ... | reverse complement strand
CGCGCTCAAAGGGGTTTTTCTGGCGTTCCAGTACCCGACCGAAATTCCCGGCGTCGGCGCGATGACCTTTCTGAAGGCCGCGCTGAACGCGCAGCGGCGGGCGCGAGGAGAAAGCGATCTCACCACGCCTGATTTCATGCGCCGCGTGCGCGAGGCGGCGCAGGCGCTGAAGATCGATCAGGAGATGCTGCGGCGGCCGCTCAACGTCGGCTTTTCCGGCGGCGAGAAGAAACGGTTCGAGGTACTGCAGATGGCGCTGCTCACGCCCCGCGTCGGCGTCCTCGACGAAACCGATTCGGGCCTCGATATCGACGCGCTCAGGATCGTCGCGGCGGGCGTAAACGCGCTACGCGATCCAAGCCGGGCCTTCGTCCTGATTACGCACTACCAACGGCTGCTCGACTACATCAAGCCGGATGTCGTGCATGTGATGTCCAAGGGCCGGATTGTCGCCGCCGGCGGTCCGGAACTCGCGCTCGAGCTCGAACGCAACGGTTACCGCGATTACGCGGAGGAGGCTGCCTGAGCCGCCGATGAACGCCCATGTCGTCAACCGATCGGCCGCCGAGAAGACCCTCTTCAGGCAATTCGCCGAGCAGCAGGCGCGCGAGCCGTCGCCTGTACGCGCCGCGGCCTTCGCGCGTTTCGCCGAGGCCGGCCTGCCGACCCGACGGGTAGAGGCCTGGCACTATACGGACTTGCGCGCCGCAATGGCGGACGCGGCGCCGGTTCTTGCCGCGCCGACGCCGGCCGACATCGAGGCCGCGCGGCTCCGGCTCGCCCGCCGTGAGCACTTCGCGCCCGGCGCGCAGCTCGTCCTGCTTGGCGGACGCTATATCGGCGAGCTTTCGGACCACCTTCCTGACGGGGTCACCGTCACGGAGGGAGCCGTCGTCGCTGTGCCGGTCGCCGATCCGCTGGCGGCCCTCAACGAGGCGCTGAGCCCCTCGGGGTGCACGATTTCCGTGGCGCGCGGGGCCGAGATCGCCGAGCCTATCACGATCCTTCATCTGGCGAATGGGATGTCCGACTATTCGGTCTACTCGCGCTCCGCCATTGCCCTCAACGCCGGAGCGCGCGCCTCATTCATCGAGGTGTTCGAAGGCGCTCAAGCCCGCGTCCAGCGCCACTCGGCGACGATCATGACGCTCGCCAAGGGCGCCAAAGCAACGCACGTCGCCGTGGTCGGGGACGAGCCGGGGCTCCATATCGAGACCCATGTCTGCGACTTGGCGGACAACGCCGAGCTTGAGGCATTCGGCCTCATCTCCGGCGGCGACCTCACGCGCCGGCAGATTTTTGTCAGGATGACTGGGGACGAGGCCAAGGTCTCGCTCGGCGGACTGGCGCTTATCGACGGCGACCGCCGCGCCGACACGACGCTGCAGGTCGTTCACGCGGCGCCGCGCGGGACGAGCCGCGAATTCTATCGCGCGATCGTCGACGACGACGCGATTGGCGTCTTTCAGGGCAAGATCATCGTCGAGCGGGCGGCGCAAAAGACCGATGGGGCGATGAAGTCGCAAGCTATCCTGTTGTCTCCCCGGGCGCAGATGAACGAGAAGCCGGAACTCGAGATCTTCGCTGACGATGTCGTCTGCGGGCACGGCGCGACGGTCGCTTCGCTCGATCCCGAACAGGTGTTTTATTTGCGATCGCGCGGCATCCCGGAGAGCGACGCCAAGGCGATGCTACTCGAGGCGTTCGGCGGAGAGTCCATCGACCGCATCGAGGACGAACTGCTGATCGAGGCCTTACGCGCCCGGCTGCGCGCCTGGCTCGGGTCGCGAATGTGAGGCTCTGATGCGGGTCGCGCTGATCAGCGAATGGACTAGGGACCGCGCCTCGCGCGGGCCGCGCCGCACGGCGGAGGCGAAGGCGTGAACAATATTGTCCAGACCGCTTTCGGCGCCTATGACGTAGAGGCGATACGCGCGGATTTCCCGATCCTTGCAGAGCGCCCCTACGGGAAGCCGCTTGTCTACCTGGACAACGCGGCCTCAGCTCAGAAGCCGAAGAAGGTCATTGACCGGGTCTCCTACGCCTACGAGCACGAATACGCGAATGTGCATCGCGGATTGCATTATCTCGCCAACGCGGCGACCGAGGCCTATGAAGCGGCCCGGGAAACGGTGCGGCGGTTCGTCAACGCCGCTTCGCACGACGAGATCATTTTCACCCGCTCGGCGACCGAGGCGATCAATCTCGTCGCCTCCAGCTTTGGTCTCGGACGCATCGGCGCGGGCGATGAGATCGTGCTGAGCGTGATGGAGCATCACTCCAACATCGTGCCTTGGCACTTCCATCGCGAGCGCAAGGGCGCGGTCCTGCGTTGGGTCGACGTCGCCGATGACGGCTCCTTTTCGCTCGAGGCGTTCGAACGCGCGCTGAGCGATCGCACGAAGATCGTCGCGATAACGCAGATGTCCAATGTCCTCGGGACAGCGTCGCCGATCAAGGATGTGGTCAGGCTCGCTCATCAGCGCGGCATTCCCGTGGTCGTTGACGGTTCGCAAGGCGCGGTCCATCTCGATGTCGACGTGCGCGAACTCGACGCCGACTTCTACGTTTTCACCGGGCACAAGGTCTACGGGCCAACAGGAATCGGCGTGCTCTACGGCAAGCGCGAACTTCTCGAAACGTTGCCGCCATACCAGGGCGGCGGCGAGATGATCGAGGAAGTGACCCGGGAGACCGTCACCTACAACGCTCCGCCGCATCGCTTCGAAGCCGGCACCCCGCCGATCGTGCAGGCGATCGGGCTCGGGGCGGCGCTCGATTACATGGAGGGGATCGGGCGAGCGCGCATCCGCGCGCATGAGGCGGCGCTTTGCGCTTACGCGCACGAACTCTTGTCCTCGATCAACTCGGTGCGCATCATCGGTGCCGCGCAGGGAAAGGGTCCCATCGTCTCGTTCACGATGGAAGGCGCGCACGCTCATGACATCGCGACCCTGATCGATCGGTCGGGCGTCGCGGTCAGGGCCGGAACGCATTGCGCGATGCCGCTGCTCCAACGGTTCGGAGTGACCTCCACCTGCCGAGCCTCGTTCGCGCTTTACAATACCTTCGCCGAGGTCGAAGCGCTCGCGGAAGCATTGATCCGCGCCGGAAAGCTATTCCAGTAGGGAGATGGGCATGGACGACGCCCAAAGCCACGCGAATGACGCCGAAACTCCCGCGGCTCCCGTCACTCGAAATGCGGTCATCAGGCCGCCGTCGGAGATGGCGCCTGAAGAGCTGGGCCGGTTAACCGACGCCATCATAGCGGCGCTGAAAACCGTCTTTGATCCTGAGATTCCCGCGGATATCTATGAACTCGGGCTTATTTACAACGTAGACATAGACGATGGCCGGTTCGTCACCATCGAGATGACATTGACCGCGCCTGCTTGTCCGGTCGCCGGCGAAATGCCGACGTGGGTCGAGAATGCGGTCAGCGCTGTTCCCGGCGTCGCCGGCGCGAAGGTGAACATGGTGTTCGATCCGCCTTGGGATCAGAGCCGAATGTCCGACGAGGCGCGCGTCGCCCTCGACATGTGGTGAGCGGCGGGACCGGACTTGCGCCGACCGACAGCGCCATCCATCATCGGCCCGTTGATCGTCCTCAGCAGAGGCATTGAGGACCCAAGGACCTGAGGGATGGACCCGGCGAGGGGCGCCAAGCTATCGACTTGGCTCAACGACCAGCGGGTGCGCGGGCGAATCTACCAGACCTTGCTGCTCGCGTGCGTAGCAGCGTTGGCATGCGGCGCAATCTATAACGCGGTGACCAATATGCAGGCCCGCGGCATGCCGATGGGCTTCGGATTTTGGAACGAAGTCGCCGGCTTCGACATCAACCTCCATCTGATCAGCTACACCAATCTGTCCACGTATGGCCGGGCATTCTGGGTCGGGCTCCTCAATACCCTTCTCATCGCCGTCATCTGTATTCCGCTGGCGACGCTCCTGGGTTTTGCGATCGGCGTCGCCCGGCTTTCGCCCAACTGGCTGCTGTCGCGACTGGCGCTCGTCTACACCAGCATCCTGCGCAACATCCCGCTGCTTCTCCTATTGCTCTTCTGGTACAACGCGGTCCTGAAATCCCTGCCGGACCCTCGACAGTCGATCAGCATGGGCGATGTCGTATTTCTCGATAACCGGGGCCTCTATCTGCCGATGCCTGTCCCGCGGGAACAGACCGTCTGGTTCATAAGCGCAATTGCTGCGGCCTTGATCCTCGCGGCTGGATTTCGCGAGTGGGCGCGCCGCCGCCAGGAGCGCACTGGCGAGCAAGCACCTAGCACCTTGGTCGCTGTCGGGCTGATCCTTGGCTTGCCCGCGATCGCATCGGTGGCCGGCGGGGCGCCGTTCGGGTTCGATATCGCGAAACTCTCTGGCTTTAATCTAAAGGGCGGGCTCCAGGTCATTCCCGAAATGGCTGCGCTCGTTTTCGGTCTCGTCACTTTCACCGCGGCGTTCATCGCGGAGATCGTTCGTGCGGGCCTCCTCGCGGTGCCGGTCGGCCAGAGCGAGGCGGCTGCCGCTCTCGGCTTGCACCGCGGCTTGACAATGAAGCTGGTGGTTATTCCGCAGGCGATGCGACTGATTACGCCGCCTCTAACGTCGCAATACCTGAACATCGTCAAGAATTCGTCGCTTGCCGTCTTCATCGGCTATCCGGACCTTGTCCAGATTTTTGCCGGCACGGTTCTCAACCAGACGCAAGCGGCGGTGCAGGTGATGGCGATCACCATGGCGGTCTATCTGTTCATTTCGCTCGCCGTCGCCCTGGCGCTTAACCTTTTCAATGTGCGCTACGCGCTGAAGGAGCGTTGAGATTGCAGCCTGTGGCTTATGTCCGCGAGGCGCCGGAGCCGGAAGATCCGCCGCCGACCCTGACAAGCGGCGCGCTCGCCTGGGCGCGGGCCAACCTCTTCTCGTCGTTCGGCTCCAGTCTCACCACTATCGGGTTTCTCGCGCTTATCGGCTATTTGCTGACACAACTGGTCGCATGGGCGACGACGCGCGCGGTCTGGAGCGCAATGGACGGGGCTGCCTGCCGTCAACATCAGGATGGCGCCTGCTGGGCGTTCGTCATCGCCAAGTGGGACTACCTGCGGTTCGGGTCTTATCCGGTCGCGGAGCGTTGGCGGGTCGACGTCGTTGAGGCGATCGGCGCTGTCCTGATTGTCTGGCTGCTGTGGACGAACGCGCCGCGTCGGGCCTGGGCCGCTCTCCTGTTTTTTGTCGTCTATCCGATCCTCGCGCTCGTTCTTCTGCGCGGCTCATCCGTGCTTGGTCTGCCGTTCGTCGATACGCTGCTTTGGGGAGGCATTTTCGTTTCGCTGGTCACGGCTGTGGTCGGGATCGTCTTCTCTTTGCCGCTCGGCGTGCTGCTTGCGCTTGGCCGCCGGTCGCCGCTTCCCGTCGTCAGAGTGGCGAGCGTCGTATTCATCGAGTTCGTGCGCGGCGTGCCGTTCATCACGATCCTGTTCATGGCCAACAATCTGCTGCCGCTGTTCCTGCCCGAAACATGGGCGCCAGATCGCTTCCTGCGCCCATTGGCGGGCATCGTCATGTTTTCGGCCGCCTATATGGCGGAAGAAGTGCGAGGCGGTCTTCAGTCGTTGGGGAAGGGACAATACGAAGCCGCGCTGGCGCTGGGACTGAACTATCCGCGCATGATGGGTCTCGTCATACTGCCCCAGGCCCTGACGTTTGTGATACCCGGCATCGTCAACAATTTCATCGGCTTGTTCATGGACACGACACTCATTTCGGTCGTCGGCATGACCGACTTCCTCGAAGCGATGAACAATGCGATCAAGGATCCGGTCTGGGCCGGTCCGACAATCATGGTTACGGGATACGTCTTTGCCGCGATTTTCTATTTCAGCTTCTGCTACGGGATGGCCCGCTATTCCGCTCATGTCGAGCGAATCCTCGCCAAGGGGCGCAAGTGATGTCGAGCATCGGCCCTTCGGCCGGCGCCGAGCAACACGGCGACGCCGCGATCCGATTTGCGGCAGTCCACAAATGGTACGGAAGTTTTCACGTGTTGCGGAACATCAACCTGACCGTCGGCCGCGGAGAGCGCATTGTGGTCTGCGGTCCGTCGGGCTCCGGTAAGTCGACGCTGATCCGATGCGTCAATCGCCTTGAGGAACATCAGCGTGGATCCATTGTGGTCGACGGAGTGGAGCTGACCGACGACATCAAACGGATCGACGAGGTGCGGCGAGAGGTTGGGATGGTGTTCCAGAGCTTCAACCTCTTTCCGCATCTGACCATTCTTGAAAATTGCGCCTTGGCGCCGATCTGGGTCCGCAAAATGCCGAGACGCGATGCGGACGAACTGGCGATGAAGTTGCTGTCGCGGGTGAAAATCCTGGATCAAGCTCACAAATATCCCGGCCAACTCTCAGGCGGTCAGCAACAACGCGCGGCGATTGCCCGAGCATTGTGCATGACCCCGAAGATCATGCTGTTTGATGAGCCGACCTCCTCTCTCGATCCGGAGATGGTGAAGGAGGTGCTCGACACGATGACCGAGCTCGCGCAGGAGGGCATGACCATGATCGTCGTAACGCACGAGATGGGTTTTGCGCGGCAGGTTGCCGATCGCGTCGTCTTCATGGACAGGGGCGAGATTGTCGAGGTGAACGCGCCAGCGCCGTTTTTTGGCCATCCGCAGCATGAACGCACGAAGCTGTTCCTGAGCCAGATCCTGCATTGAGTTTGCTTTGCGGCGCCGTGACTTGGCGGCGCTCGCGGGAACGTGTCGAATAGGAAGCTCCCCGCCGCCTCCGGGTCCGGGCGATGATTTTGAAACCCTTGCGCGGGCAGTCATTTGGGGCGCAAATGGTCGTCGGGGAACTCCCTTTGGCGCAAACCGCGCAGATGCTTTTGCGAGCCAGCGTTAGGCGCCGTAAAGCCAATCGTAACGCTCGCTGAGGCGGCGCGGACCAAGCATTCTCATCGTCGTGTCGCGAGCGAACGCCAAGGGGCCCCCCAGATGATAGATGCGGCCCTGTCTGAGCGCTTCGCGTTGAACCCGAGCGGCTCTCTCCACGCGATCGCGCGAATAAAGCGCGAGGGCGGCCGGGATGTCCTGCGCTAGGGCGACCATGCGCCCCAGCGCGCCCGCATCCTCGATCGCCTGAGCCGCGCCCTGTGCGAGGTATGGGACCATCGGATGAGCCGCATCGCCGACCAGCGCTGCGCGCCCGAGCGAGAAAGAAGGAATTGGTGGACGGCAGTAGAGAGGCCACGCCCGCCATTGGACGGGCGCGCCTATCAGCGCGCGCGCTTCCTTGGACCATCGCGCGAACGCACGCTCAAGAGTTGATCGGTCGGCCGCGCCATCCCATTGCTGATCGCCGTCGCCTGCCCGCGATGGGGACCTGATGGTCGCCACCAGATTGATGATCAATCCGCGCCGCAAGGGATACTGAACCAGATGCGCTTCAGGTCCCAGCCGCAGAACAATTTCGCTTCTCGCCCAGCGAGGTTCAGCGTCCTCGGCATTGACAAGGGCGCGATAGGCGACGCGTCCGGTAAAGTCGGCCCGATCCGGTGGGCCGAAGCCCAATCCGCTGCGCACCTGAGAGCGCAGACCGTCTGCGCCGATCAGGAGATCAGCCTCGTCGCGCGCCGCCGTAAGGCCACGTTGAAGACGAACTGAAATAGTGTCGCCGTTGGCCGCAAATCCGGTAACGGTCGTGCCGAGTGACAATTCGATGCCCGGTTGAGCCCTGACGGCTTCGACCAGCGCGGTCTGCAGGTCGGCGCGGTGAATGACCAGATATTCGGCGCCCCAGCGGCGCTCGGCGTCGTCAAGGGGCAGACGCATCAGCTTGGCGTTATCCGAACCGCGCAGCACCAGAACGGCGGGGGGCTTCGAGGACAACTGGCGCACTCGTTCGAGCACGCCGAGTCGGGCTAAAACCCGAGTTGCGTTCGGGGTGATTTGGAGTCCGGCCCCGAATTCCTCGAGCTTGTCCGTTCTCTCGTAAATCGCGACTTTGAAGCTCGCCCGCGACAACGCCATTGCCGCAGCAAGTCCGCCGATTCCCGCGCCAGCGATGATCGCACGCGGCGGCAAGCGTCACGCGACGTCGCTCAACTCGCATTCGGCGGGTGAGCAATATCCATTCAGTCCGCCATCGTACACGAATCTCGTTGAACAATAGGAACAGATCGCCTCGACGTCTGAACCCATGTCGATGAATATGTGAGGATGATCAAACGGCGGTTTCGCGCCCGTGCACATAAACTCTTTCACCCCAACCGTGATCGAAGGGAGGCCGAGATCATTGTGAAAGTGCGGAATGAGGTGATCCGCCATTGCCAAGTCCTCCTTAGCGGCGCTGACCTTAAAGCATGTTCGAAACCGCTACGCCAGCGCTGAGCGACCGGATCCGCGCACCCCGCCTGCCGATCTTGGCCAAATGGACGTACAGACCGAGGGCTGCAGAGATGCCGCCCGTCTGGTGCGCCAATCTGTCGGACCGGTTAATATACATGCAATCATTAGGATGTGAGAATGTGTTAGGTAAATAAAGGCAGCGGCAATGGTATAGAAACGTGTCATGCGCTCCGAGGAGTCATCAAACGAAGCGGCTAGACGGGAATGACGTCGACTTCCACTTCGAGCCGGTGTCGCCCAGACGACAGAACCATGCTTTCGATGGGGGAGACGTCGGAGTAGTCCCGACCCCTGGCGACGACAATGTGGTCGTTCTGGATCGACGTTGCGTTCGTGGGGTCGAAGTCTCTCCAACCGAGCGACGCGCCGCACCAAACCGATACCCACGCATGAGTCGCGTCGGCGCCCGCGAGACGTTCTTTGCTGGGCGGTGGGATCGTGCGAATGTAACCGCTTACATAGAGCGCCGGCAACGCAATGCCGCGCACTGCGGCGATCATGATATGTGCGAAATCCTGGCAGACGCCCCGTCGGCGATCAAAGGCTTCGACCGCTGTCGTATTGACCTCAGTCGCCTCTGGATCATAGGTGAAGTCGGACCGAATGCGCCGCGCCAACTCGCTCACCGCGTCAAATATCGGACGGTGCGGACCAAAGCTCTGTTTGGCGTAGGCTGTCGCTTCGTCGAAAAGCGCGACACGACGGGACGGGTAGAGCGCGATTGCCGGGCAGTCGGCATCAAGAGACGTCATCGCGATCGCCTCGACGCCAACGGTCTCCCAAGCTGGGCTTCGCGTCGGCGGAGGCGTTCGATTGACCCGTACGCGTGACGACGCTGTGATCGAGAGTTGCCGGTGAGGCTTCTCGATCCGCAGGCTCGTGACGCGGTTGCCGAACGGGTCGAGCCGTTCGGTCAGAGGCTGCGAAACGGGATCAGTGACGATACTAAAGCGTTGAACTTCTTGACCGTCGCCGGAACGGGGGGCAAGTCGCAACACCCCGGTTGTGAGCTCGACGATCGCGCCGTAGCTATATCGCGTGAGATGCGTGATCTCGTAGATCACTCGAATCCCGTGATTTTCTCCGCGCGACCCTGACCGGCCCCTTGGAGGAAGTACCGGCCAGCGATCGCGTTAGCCAATGCAAGCAGTTCTTGCTCGACCGTCAAAATACGTGCGTCATCGACCAATTCGGCTCGTTCGGCGGTCAGTTGGGCTCGCAGAAGTGTCGTCAGCCGTCTCGGCTCTTCGAGCATCCCGTCTCGACGCAGGATAGGAAGCGTGCTGATTCCTTCGTCAATACGATTGACCTGAAATGCAACGGATCGTGGATTGAACGGATCCAGCAACGCCATGTCGCGAACAGGCGCCAGCGCCATACCGACGAGGTACCTTGAGCGGTAAGTGATCTGTGAATCGATAAGATCGAGCATCACCCCAAGCGAGTGCTCGGTTGCGTCATGAGCGGCGAATTGCCGCAACAACCGACACGTGTTTGCTCCTCGCTCGACGCATCGCCCCATCTCATAGAAGACCCAGCCTGCGCCGCGGTTGAAATTTTCGTCGAACAATCCTGAAAGCGCCGCAATGGTGGTCAACGCCTCGTCGGCGAGATCGACAATTTCGCCGGCCGAAGGACGCCGCTCTCGCGCCGGCTTGAGCGCAACTTCGAGACGGCCAATCAAGGCCCAGGTCTGATGCGTTAGCCTCTCTCGAATAACCGAGGCCGCGTTGCGAGCTGAATGGGCGAGCGATAATGCGGAGCCGTAATTGGCCGCACTGCGCAGTCCCTGCTCGCTGGCCGCGGCCGCCCCTTTCGCGGGCGTTGTCGGATCGATCGCGCCCCAACCGACGAGAACGCCCATCAGACGATCGAGCGACTGGCGGCCGAGTTGCATCGGAGTGTCCGGGTCAACTGACCGCGCGCTGAGACAACGCACGACGCGCAGCGTGGCTTCAGCTCTTTCGAGGTAGCGGCCGAACCAGAAAAGGCTATCCGCGGCGCGACTTGGGAGGTTTCCCAAAAGACGCGTAATTCGTGCGCTTTCAGGAGAGGGAAGGAGGCTTGAGACCTCGACAGGATTTTCAGCGAGCACCCAGACATCCGCAGACTCGACGCCATCGCCCATCGCAACAGCGCGCGCGTCGGCGCGATCCGAAATTCGGCAAAATCCGCCTGGCATGACGCGCCAGCCGTCCATCGTCGCGGCGCAGTATACGCGCAAAACGAACGGCCGCGGTTCGAGTTTTCCTTGCATCCAGCGCGGCGTCGTGGACAACCGAACAATATCTTGTCCGACATAGTCGATTCCGCGCACGGCGATTGAATCACGCAGACGCTCGCGTTCATTAGCCTGCATTTCAGCTGCGATTACGCTCGATTGGCCGTTCAGTCCAGGCAGTTCGTCGCCGAAGGCCGCGGCGATCGAGATTTTGTCGAACTCATGGAGGACTCTCTCTCGCTCCCGCGATTGTCCGCACCACCAGGTCGCGATGTTGGGAATAAGCAAGTCTTGGTCGAGCAAGCGCCGCGCAAGTACAGGCAAGAATGCCAGAAGCGCGCGCGACTCGATGAGCCCTGCGCCTGGCATGTTCTCGACCGCGACGCCGCCGTTCCGTATCGCCTCGAGGAGACCCGGCACGCCGATGCGAGAGGACGCGTTCAGCTCGAGGGGATCGCACCAGTCTGCGTCAATATGACGCCAGATGACGTCGCACTGCTTGAGGCCGGCGATCGTGCGGACAAAGATGCGCCCGTCGCGCATGACGAGATCTTCGCCTTCCACCAGCAGAAAACCGAGATAACGCGCCAGATAGGCCTGTTCGAAATAGGTTAGACTCAGAGGACCGGGGGTCAGGATGCTGATGCGAGGCTCGGCTCTCTGCCCCGACGACTTCAAACCCGCGCTTAAAGATCGAAAAAATGGCGCCAGCCTTTCTACGTTGAGCTGGGCGTAAAGATCTGGAAATGCCTGTGAAACAACGAGCCGGTTTTCCAATGCGTACCCGCAACCTGACGGCGCCTGCGCTCGGTCACTCAATGCCCACCAGGAGCCGTCTGGACCGCGGCCGATGTCCACTGCGTAAAGACGAAGCCACCGCCCTCCTGGCGGTCTTACGCCGCGCATCGCCGCGATATAGTCCTTCGAGCCGGTAAGAGCGGGGAGGGGGAGCGCGCCTTCGGCTATCAGACGACCTTCCCCATAAACATCAGCGAGCACTCGCTCCATCAACTCGGCGCGCTGTGCGACGCCCGTTGCAATTCCGCGCCACTCCTCCTCCGTCAGGAGCAACGGCATTCGACTGATCGGCCAGACGCGCTCGTCCTTTTCGCCTGCGACTCGGTATGACAGCCCTCGATTTCGAATCCGCCGATCGGCTGTCGCAAAGCTCTGTTGAATTTCGTTCGGCTCATACTCTGCGAGCGCGGATAGCATCCGTCGCCAATGCGGACGGCTCAGGCCATGAGGGTCGATGAATTCGTCTGGAATGCCCGGTAGTGGCGCATAATCGCGGGTCCAAGCTTCAAACCGTTCCAACCCGGAGGTTTT